>SDBT01000764.1_pt1 | contig 52782 bp, 52 predicted proteins | sample 2277101 | NCBI WGS metagenome assembly SDBT01 (sample SAMN10404973, study PRJNA504765) | marine sediment metagenome | isolation source: marine sediment core GS10_PC15, 103 cmbsf | place: Arctic Ocean: Southern Knipovich Ridge | collected 2010
GACTTGTGAAACAAAATACAATAATGTAACCAAAGTCACAAGGAGTAGATGCCGGCCAGAAATGGACGGCGAAACGCGCATTGTAGAAAATTGTATAGACAAGGAGAATAGATGAGGAAGAAATTATTAATACTATCCATCATGTTGGTGGGCGTACTAATTCTGGCAGGTTGTGGTTCCTCTGGAGAACCCGCGGTTGCCAGTGTTGATTGCCCTGATTGTCCGGAATGCCCGGAAGCAGCCGATTGTGAGGCTCCAGCAGGTGGAGCGGTCCCATTCGAAGCTGACTGGGCAGGCTCAGGACATGCCGACAGCGCTGCTGAGGCTTTCCGCCATTGGGACGAGGAAGATGATGGCCTGGTATCAGCCAGCTGCGCCAAATGCCATACCACCGCTGGATATATTGATTTCCATGGTGGAGATGGGTCAGAGGTTGGCTCAATTGAAAATGAAATTGTAGCAGTTGATGTGATGGGCATTCAGTGCGCCGCCTGCCACAATCCTGAAGTGGTCAAGAAAGACAGCGTGGTTATGCCTTCCGGACTTGAACTTACCGGTCTGGGTGACGAAGCCCGTTGTATGGAATGCCACCAAGGCCGAGAATCGATGGTTAGCGTAAATGCCAAGATCCTTGAAACCACTGGCCTTGAAGACCTGGCTGAAGTTGATCTTGATGCAATTACTGAAGGCTTGGGATTCCGGAACGTGCACTATTATGCTGCAGCTGTTTCCAAGTACGGCACCCTAGCCAAGGGCGGCTACGAATATACGGGTAAAACCTACGACGGTAATTTTGCGCATGTCGAAGAGTTTGATACTTGCATCGAATGTCACAGCCCCCATACCCTGGAAGTTCAGGTTGACAGCTGTGTCGTGTGCCATGGTGATGGTGAACCAGCGACTTTCCGTATGGAAGGTTCCGGGGTGGACTACGATGGTGATGGAGATCTGGAAGAAGGTATTTCCACTGAGATCGCCGGACTGCAAGAAATTCTATCCGGAGCTCTGGCCGCTTACGCGACCGATGTAACCGGAACCGGCATTGTCTATGACAGCCACTCCTACCCATACTTCTTCAATGACACCAATGCAGATGGCGAAGCTGGTGAAGATGAAGCCATCCGCGACAATGCCTTTGCTACCTGGACCCCAAGATTGCTCCAGGCTGCTTACAACTACCAGGTCTCTCTGAAAGACCCGGGAGCATTTGCCCACGGCGGCAAGTACATCATCCAGCTGCTCTACGATTCCATTACGGATCTGGACGCAGCCCTGGCAGAAGGTTTGTACAGGGATGACCCCGGCCACTTCCAGGGTTCAGCAGAGGCTTTCCGCCACTGGGACGAGGATGGAGAAGTACGTGGAAGCTGCAGCCGCTGCCACAGTGCTGACGGCCTGCCGCTCTACTTGACCCAAGGTGTGGAAATCAACCAGCCCATCTCCAATGGATTCCAGTGCGATACCTGCCACGGCGGCGAAGAATGGCCGGCACGCTACACAGTCAGCTCTGTTACCTTCCCCAGCGGCGCAACTGTTGCTGTCGGTGAGGAAGATGACTCCGATCTGTGTATGTCCTGCCACCAGGGTCGTTCATCTGGTGCTGATGTCGCCAAGGCGAGCGAGGGACTGTCCGCCAATCAGGTTTCAGACGGCCTCAGGTTTATCAATATTCACTATTTCCCTGCTGGAGCGTCCCGCTTTGGTACCGAAGTAAATGGTGGATATGAGTTCGCAGGAAAATCCTACAAGGGCTATTATGAACATGTTGCCGGATTCCAATCCTGTACTGACTGCCATGACGCCCACGAGTTGGAAGTTAAAACAGATGCCTGCTTTGCCTGCCACGCAGGTGCGGAAGACGTCTCTGACATTCGCATGTCAGCAGTTGACTATGACGGCGATGGTGATACGGCAGAGGGTCTTGCAGGCGAACTTGAAACCCTTAAAGAAACCCTTTATGCAGCGATGCAGGCATACTCAGCCAGCACAGCTGGAGTGGATGGGATCGTCTATGATTCCCACTCCTATCCATACTTCTTTACTGATGCTGGGGAAAGATTTGGAACCTGGACACCGAGTTTGCAGCAGGCTGCCTTTAACTACCAGTATTCAAATAAAGATCCGGGTGCATTTGCCCACAATGGCCAATATATGATCCAGCTGTTGATTGACAGCATCCAGGCCGTAGGTGGAAGCACCTCAAGCTTAACTCGTCCATAGGGTGAGCATCTAATTGCGGTACTAAAAGACCGGATGCCTTTGGTGTCCGGTCTTTTTTATTTTTAATTAGTTTGGATATTGGATAAGTTGGAGGTCTCACAAGTGAGATGCTTCTATTTTCCTAATCACGGTGAATGCCTGGAACAGGATCCGCACTTCTCTCCAGTGATCCCCGAAATATTTAAAACCATGATAAAGTTCTTATCCTATTACAGGCAAAATAAAAACACACCTGTTGGTAAGAATTATGGTGTGTTTCTATTTATATTTCTGAAATAGTTCGCTGGATCAGTTATTAGGAGCTCCTCCCTTGATCCAGTTCAGGAATATTTGGATTGTGTCATCTGATAGCTTTCCGGCTGGCGGCATAACAGCTCCTATTTCCTGGGTATCCAATAATTTCTGGGCCAGGAGGCTGTTATCAACATCGCCGGGTATCACTGCCGGGCCATTATCACCGCTGTTGATGACAGAGTCATAGCTGCTGCCATTCCAACCCCCGAATGTGCCGTGACAGATATTGCATTCTGATACTAAGACCGGCATTATGTCGTTCGTAAAAGAAGGCAGATCAGGGATGGTGGCAGGTGTTAGCGTTGGTTCTTCTGCCAGCTGGCGGATAACCTCAATTAGCTCCTGAATTTGTCCATCTGTCAGCAGACTGTTGAAGGCGATCATCGAAGTTGAGGGATGCCCGTTTTTAATGCTGTCAAAGATTTCCTCGTCAGTGATATTTGCCTGGAAATCCGGGTCATCAAGTCTGGAAGCAGTTGCTGCCTCGTCAAGCTGGTGGCACTGGATGCATACCGAATTGTAGATGTCCTGTCCGGATAAATTGATGTCCTGGATATCGGAAACTTCCGGTGGAAGTTCAACCGGGGGGTTTGCCTCCCAGGTCCGCATATAAGATATGATCGAATTGATCTGGTCCTCCGTCAGGGGTCCACCATAATTGCTCCCGAAGGGTGACATGCCAAAATTGGGCTGCCCCTGGGCGATAATGTTAAAGAGGGTGATATTATCCCGGGTAGTCAGGTATTCTGTTGAGCTGATGGGGGCAATCACATCGTCTGTCCTGGCTGGATTTTGTCCTCCCTCACCAAATGTGCCGTGGCAAAAAGCACAATCTTTTGCAAAGAGGTTTTGTCCGATTTCCAAAGACGTCCCCTGGGTGGAATCCCAGGTGTAGATGGTTAGCGCATCCAGCTGGGAATCTGTCAGCACATCACCCCAAACCGGCATGGTCTCATGAGTGCCGCCAGCAGCAATAGTTTCCCGCGCTTGTTCAAATGATGCTGCATCAGGGACCTTGCTGCCATGACAGGAAGAACAGTTCTGGTCAAATAGGTCTTTGCTTTCAGCGTATTTTGCTGGATCGAGAACATAGTTGGCCAGCAGAGCTACTTCACCAGCTGCTAGGGAACCTTGCCAGGAGGGCATTTCTAAATGTAAACCTCCCTGGCTGATGATCTCCCGTAATTCGGTTTCATCTCCAGAATAAGCAACTTTCCTTCCGTGGCAGGAAGAACAATTAATCGTAAACAACCGTTGTCCATCAGGTGCGACCAGGAAATTCAGCAGGTCTGTGATCTCGTTGCTGGCAAGAATATCATTCCAGCTAGGGATCTCGACCTTAGCATGAGATGGGTAAGATTTGCCTTGTTCCAGGGCATCCCTTAATTCAATTTGATTGCTTGCCACCAGGTCAGATATTTGGTGACAATCGAGGCAATACTGATTGTATAAATCGTTTCCACCGGGTGAGGTTATGAATCCTGCCAGTGCGTCAATTTCATTTGTATCTAGATCACCACTCCAGGTTGGCATACCTACATGGGTTCCTTGCGCAATGACATTATGCAGGTCTAAACCTTCTGGCACAGATATTGAAGGTCCATGGCAGGTGGCGCAATTTTCTGTATATAGGGCAGCCACCGGATCGCCTGCTATTTCCTCTTTCGGTGGTGGTGCTTCAATGTAAGAGAGTACAGTTAATACGAATATACCAAGGACCAAAATGCTGGTGATTCCTGAAACCCAGGGGCGATTGGAAAAATAACGTCGGGGGTTTATATCTATCAGGGGCAGCAGGAAAAGCAAGGCAAACACAATGCCTGGAATAACAATTACTCCTATGACTTCTAAATTTCCAGGGAAATATTTCAACAGCTGGAAAAGAAATGTGAAATACCATTCAGGGCGAGGGGTATAAGAAGAATCTGCCGGGTTTGCTCTGCTTTCGAGCGGTGCACCCACAAAATAGGCCAGCCCAATCAGGATCAGAAAAACCAGCAGGGCTATTAAGGCATCTTTGAATAGGATGTCCGGGTAAAAAGGTACACCTTCTTCTTTGGCTTTCTGATATTTTTTCAAATATTGTTTTTTTTCATTTTCGTTCATATTTACTCTTCTTTCTGAGGCATCTCACTGATTCCAATGCTGATCACCAAATAGAGGTGTATACCCAGTAAAAATAACAATGTAAGGGGCAAAACCCAGACATGGACGCCGAAAAATCGAGTCAGAGTGAGAGGTGATATGCCTTCTCCACCGCGGACAATCCTTAATAAACTGTCGCCGATAACTGGGATCACACCGATAATCCGAGTTCCAACTGTGGTTGCCCAGTAGGCTTTCTGGTCCCAGGGCAGAAGGTAGCCAGTGAATCCAAAACCAATTGTTGTTATAAAAAGAACTACGCCGGTAAACCAGGTGACTTCCCGGGGGTATTTATAGGATCCGAGAAAAAGAACACGGAGCATATGTAAAAATGTCAATAACACCATGGCACTTGCTCCCCAATGGTGTAGTCCCCGGATCAGCCAGCCTGCTGAAACCTGGGTGGTTATGTATTGAACACTGTCGTAAGCGTGATCTGGTGTGGGGACATAATAAATAGTTAATAATATGCCGGTAATACCCTGATTGAAAACTGTTAATAAGGTGGCACTGCCCAAGGTGTAGAGCCAGTTTATTCGGGGAATTTTCCTTTTGAATATGGATTCCCAGATCGAGCGCCAGCCAACTCTTTCATCAAACCAATCAGCTATTTTTAAAACCATCTTAAACTCCCTGGATATAAATCTGATCGTCCTCAATCTTAACCTGATAGCGATCAAGAGGACGTGGAGGAGGTCCGGAAACTACTTTGCCTTCTTTGTCGAATGCAGCATTGTGACAGGGACAAAAGAATTGAGATTGATCGTTGATCCACCGGACCTTACAGCCGAGATGGGTGCAGATATTTGATAAGGCTATATACTCCCGGCCTTGTTCGGTATAGATATAGGCAGATATTTCCTCATCATTGACTATCCAACCGGTCTGGCGTTGAATGGTAGTTTTAAAGAGAGTCGGCGTTCCAAGTTCAACTTTTGAGGATGGTCCTAACCGGATCCATTCCTGGTCTTCAGATTTGTGAAGTGAGGGACCGATAATGTAAGATACGGCAGGAATGCCAATTCCCAGGCCGATCAATCCACTGATTGCCCAGGTAGCAATCCCCAGAAAGGTTTTCCGTTCAAGGGTTTTTTTTTCAGGCATGACAATCTCCCTATTACTAATTTTTTTGCCCAAATTCCTCTTTCAAATATAAAGATGTCAATGAAGAGTGGAAAATGATCAGTTTTCCTGAGCACCTGATTCAATCCAGACCTGGATCAGTTCCAATTCCTGGCTGGTGAATTGAGCAAAATGGGATCCTTCACCTTCAATTTTCAATAACAACAGGCTTGATTCGGGATCACCAGGGATAATCACAAGACCATTGTCGTTCCCGGCCATCAGTTTTGAATATGTATTGAAATTTAAACCTGCCTGGCCGCCTTCGCCATGGCAGAAAGCGCAGCGATTAATCAGCACTTCCCTGATGACATTTGTATAGTTAATTTCATCGGGGTCTTCAAGCTCTGGTGCTGGTGTTGGTGAAGGCTGGGGAGTAGGCAATTGGTCAAGAATTGACTCCCGCAAGGTGGGAGCATCGAATCCGGCGTAATCCCAGCTGACACCATGGCAGGCGCTGTTGGAGCAGAAAGAAGTATTGCTTACTCCACCCGGGTCGTCCAGGGTGTGGCAATTTCCACAGGATGGTTCGTAAACCAGATGGTGGAGAGAAATCCAGTTGGTATTGAGATGGCTTTCAGGTTCAGGGCCAGTGCCAAGCTCTATTTTTGTAAGGAAGTTCCCGGCTTCAGAAACAACAGGAATGGAATGACAGAGATTACATTCCAGGCGAATAGCCTCTTCATCAGCTGAGAGATGTTCTCCATCATGGCAGCGGAAGCACCCGGGAGAGTATTCATGACCAATATTATCTGGGTGAGAAGACCAATCGGATTTTTGCTGAGGATATACAGTGTTGGTATAGGAGGTTTTTAGTTCCTGGATGGCCTGGCTGATCTTGTTGATGTTCTGGATATAGTAATCAGGAAATTTTTCCTGGTAATAAGAATCCAGCAGATCAAATGCAGCCAGTGCTGTTTCCAGGCTGGTGTATTCCTTGTAATAAGTTTCCAGTCCTATTTGACGAATTCCAGGAATATCCGATGAAATCAAATCTTTTTCCAATAGTGCATCAATAATCTCCTCAGGATAAGATACCAGGTGAGATATCCTATTGTGGCAGGTAATGCAGTCCATTTCAACTAAGTCTTCTTGATTGATCTGGTCAGCTGAAAAATCGCTTTTGATATCGAAATATTCCGTGTCGGGACCAAAACTATTTATTACTCGGATGTATGGAATGTCTTGTTCTTCCCTGTCCGTAGGAAAGTAAAAGACAGGGTTTTCAATATGCCAGTGAATGCCCTGTCCCAGGCCGGTTCTTTCACTGCCGCCGCCAGTTTTTAAAATCAAATAAGTGGTATAGCTTGAATTTTCCAAATCATTCCTATACTGGACAACTTCTCTTAGACTGTCATCTGAAAATTTTTCTGGAAAATGGCATTGTTCGCAGGTTTCACGGGCAGGTCTCATCTGTTTGACTTTGATAGGATATTCATAAGTCTTAAAGACTGAGGCGATGATATGCCTGGCATCCCCGGCTTTACGGGTGATCCGTTCTGTTATGAATCCCTGTCCAATATGGCAGTCAACACAGGCTACCCGGGCGTGAGGTGAAGTAAGATAGGAAGTGAATTCTGGAGGCATGGTGTGGCAGGTTGTGCCGCAAAATTCAGCTGAGTTGGTATATTCCCACCCATATGCTCCAGCCCAGAGGGCAAATATGCTCAATATGCCCAAAGCAATATAGGGCGCTAACTTTAACCAGAGAGGTGTACCTTCTGGTGGAAGGAAAAAACTCTTGATATGTTTTAATAATTTTTTCATTTTAATCCTAAACAATAATGGATAACTGATTAATTCAAAGATTGTAACATGGTTCACAAGGACTTGTTACACATCGGGTCGAATGTCATGCTCGATGAGAAGATCCTGTAATCGATGAGGGGAAATATATTCTTGTAATCAAACCCATGGAGTCACCAATCAAATGTTATAATTTTCAATTAGGAAAAATATATTCAACATGAAGGTGTCAATGATCAGGGCAACCAAATATATTCGGAAATCTAGCTTCATTACTATTATTATAATCATAATTCTTATAGAATTCGGGTTTTTACCTAGCAGGTCGATTTCTCCAAGTTTTGCAAGCCCCTTGGAAGCGGCAGTTCCCTCAGTTTCCATCAGCACTGCAACGGTGATGATCGGGGAAAATTTCAATTTTTCCATCACTTTCGAAAATACTGGTGCTGACCCGGGTTATGGTCCCTTGATCGATCTGGTTTTTCCCCTGACTGGGCAGGATGGTGACGACGGATCAGTATCATTGGAGCAGGTGATTCAAGCGGTTCTGATTGATGTGAAAGAGATCCAATTAAACCCTAAATCAGTTTAAACGTTAAAGCTCCCCATCGAGAATAGGGGAGCTTTTCAGGTGATTTTAGATGGTTTTTGATGCTTAATTCCCCTCAGATGGGCTTTCTGAGACGTTTTGAGGCTCCAGGAGCAATAAAAACCCCAAATTGTAGGAAATATATGATCAGAATCAGGTTGTTTGTCTGGGGTGGTCTTTCCAGATCTCCCTGAAAACCAATATTTTCAAGGGGAAAAAGAAATATCTTTTAGTTTTTTATCCAGCTTTCTTTCAAGACCCTGATCCAGTTCTGATAACAGATTTTTTCCTGTTCAGAAACAGAAAATCCTGCCTTTCCGAGCAAATTGACCAGTTTTGGGAAACCTCTGGCATCTCCCAGTTCTGAAGGTATCCGGGTGCCGTCAAAATCGGACCCAAAAGCTACATGGTCCGGGCCAATCAAATCGGCGATATAGATAATATGATCAATAATGGTTGAGATCGGCGCGTCATCTTTAGGTTTCTTTTCAGCGTCGAGATCATTAACAGAGAAGATAATACCCGCCAGTCCATTTGACTCCGCCATTGTTTTCAGCTGATCATCGGTGAGATTCCTGGCCTTGGCTGTCAATCCACAGGCAGCAGTATGGCTGGAAACCAGGGGGGTGGAAGATATCTCTGCAACATCCCAGAACCCCTTTTCATTTAAATGAGCCAGGTCGATCATGATCCCCAGCTCGTTGCAGGTTTTGACAAGCTCTTTGCCGGCATCGGTCAATCCCGGACCGGTATCAGGTGATGAGGGGAATTTAAAAGGTACACCATAGCCGAAAGCATTGGGCCGGCTCCAGGTGATTCCCAGGGAACGCACCCCGCGTTCATAAAAGTCAGGCAGGTTATCGAGATCAGGCTGGATCGGTTCAGCGCCTTCCAGGTGCAGAACGGCAGCAAAAATATCCCCCTCAAGACAGTTTTCCAGCTGTTTGGAATCCTTGATTATTTCCAAATCACCCCTTGAATCCGCTTCAATTTGTTCCATTAATGTGATCATTTTAAGGGCAGCCTGGTGAGCGTAATCATATTCCAGAGTAGGTGCCATAATGACCTCATATCCCTCAGCTGTTAATGCTGTGCGATCTTTTGCTGATGGCAGGGAAGGGGGATTTGGAGGATAGACAGCAAATAAGCCGCCCACCATTCCTCCCAGCCGGGCGCGGGGCAAATCCAGGTGCCCTGGTCCCTTTCCCAGGAAAGCCTGGGTATTGGTTGGGTTCTCTGAGTTTGTGATTTTATCAAGGATATCGTTATGGCCGTCAAATATTTTCATATTAATAAATGAGGACACGTTATCCTTTGAGATACCGTGTCCTTTTTAGTTATGATCTAAAAAGCATCTGATTCGTCATCGGAGCGGTCAAACTCCACTAAGTTTCCAGAGGTAGTAAAAACAGTACGTTCACAGATATTGGTGACCCGGTCTGCAGCCCGTTCCAGATTGTGAGCTACCCAGAGATGGAAGGTAGCCCGGTCGATATTTTCCCGGTCAGAGAACATCAACTCCAGCAGTTCATGGTAAACAAGGTTATAGAGCACGTCAATCTGGTCGTCTTCTTTGGGAATCGCCAGGCCAGTATCTTCATCCATGTCTGCAAATGCCCTGATAGCACGGTGCAGCATATCGGCTGTCAGCTGAGCCATTTTTGGGATATGGACCAGCTGACGCAGGGGAGTCTTTTCACCCAGACGCATGGCGATTCTAGCGATGCCTTTGGCATAGTCACCAATCCTCTCCAGCTCACCAGCAATGTCAATGATCGAGGACAGCCTCCTCAGGTCAGTTGCCATAGGCTGTTGGGTGGCAACCACGATCAAAGCTCGCCGTTCAATCTCATACCTTTTTTCATTGATCAGTTTGTCCCCCTCATAGATGGATTTTGCTTCAGGCAGGTCGCGATCTTCCAGGGCAGCAACACTGCCAAGGATAGCTTTTTGGACAATATTTCCCAGTTCGATGATAATGTCGTTCAATTCATTGATTTTTGTATCAAGTGTTTCTCGTGTATCTCTGGCCATAAACTACCTCTCTTTCCGTTTCTCCCTCGGTTGATTGGACATATTGGGGAATATGTGACTGCAAATCCATTTCTTTTTTGGTTGGTTCTTTCAATTAACTGTCAAGATAAACTGGTCCCTTGTTTTGATTTTACCCAAATCTTCCTTGAATATAGTCCTGGGTTCGTTGATCTTGGGGGTTGGTGAACATTAGCTCTCCTGAAGTTACTTCAATTAGTTCTCCCTGGAGGATAAACGCAGCCAGATCGGCTGTTCTGGCTGCCTGCTGCACGGAATGAGGTATCAGGATAATAGTATATTCTTTCTTGAGTTCCTGGAGCGATTCTTCGACTTTACCTGTTGAGATTGGATCCAGCCCAGAGGTTGGTTCATCAAGCAAAATCACCTCAGGTTCCAGGGCAAGGACCCTGGCGATACATAAACGCTGCTGCTGTCCTCCCGACAGGGAAATAGCTGGTTCATCCAGCCGGTCTTTTACTTCTTCCCAGAGGGCGGCTTTCTGCAAGCTGATTTCTACAGCTTGATTTAATCGGCTGTTGTTTTTTTCTCCACCAACTTCTAAGCCGTAAGTCAAATTCTCCCGGATTGAAAAAGGTAATACTACTGGGCGGGCAAAAACCATTCCTATTCGGCGCCGCAATTGAATTACATCCAGCCCGGGATCCAATACATTAACGTTGTCGATTAGAACCACCCCTTGCTGTTCAGACACATCCGCCAGATCATTCAGCCGGTTCAGGCTTCGCAGCAAACTTGATTTTCCTCCCCCAGCTGGGCCGAAGATCACAGTGATTTGATTGGCTGGTATGTCTAAAGAAATATCCCGCAGCGACTCGGTCCCGTCAGAATACATTAATGAATAGTTTTGGATAGATATTTTAATCATAACATCGGTTACCACTGGCGTTTGGCCCTGGCCCGGGATCGGATTGTTGTGGCTATTATGTTCATGCTTAACACAAAAACGAGCAGCACCAGAGCAGTTCCATACTGTATTTTGATGGGCATCCCTGGGACCTGGGTGGAAATTACAAAAAGATGATAAGGCAGGGCCATCGTTGCATCCAGGGGTGAATTAGGCAAGCGCGGCAGGAAAAAAGCAGCCACGGTAAACAAGATCGGGGCAGTTTCACCGGCAGCTCGCTCCAGCCCAAGAATTACCCCGGTTAAAATTCCAGGTAGAGCTTGAGGTAAAACGATTCTCCGGATTGTCTGCCATTTTGTCGCGCCAACTGAGATGCTCACTGTCCGGAACGCCTGAGGTACGGCCCGTAATGCTTCTTCGGCAGTGCTGATGATCACCGGAAGGGTCATGATCGACAGGGTCAGCGAACCAGCCAGGATGCTGGTACCAAAACCAAGAAATAACACAAATAAACCCAAACCAAACAGTCCATAGACGACCGATGGAATACCAGCCAGATTTATGATCGCGATCCGGATCAATTGGGTGGCTCGATTATCAGGAGCATATTCTGACAGATAAATGGCAGCCCCGATACCGAGCGGTACTGCAAAAATAGCTGTACCCAGAGTCAGATAAAAAGTTCCGATAATGGCGGGCAGGATTCCACCTGCTCTCATTCCTTCCCGCGGGAAGGCGCTTATGAATTCTAGATTGATTGCCGGAGCCCCCAGGACAAGAATATATATCACTACTCCAGCGATGGGTATGACAGTAAAAAATGTCATCAAAGTGAGAAGCCCAAAACCAATCTGTTGAGTTTGCTGTCTCGAAAATATTTTCATAATTAAGAAAGGATCCGTTCCTGTCTTTTTCTCTGTCGGAAAACAACAGCTGAGGCCATGACATTCACGACCAGGGAGATCAGAAATAAAATAATTCCGATTAAAAACAAAACGTGATAATGAGTGCTGCCATTGGCCACTTCTCCCATTTCGGCTGCAATCGTGGCTGTCATTGTTCTGACTGGTGAAAACAGGTCTTTTATTCCTCTGGGAAGGATCGCCGCGTTCCCGGTTACCATCATAACTGTCATAGTTTCACCAATTGCCCGACCAATTCCCAGCATGACCGCTGTCAGGACACCTGATTTGGCTGCTGGTAAAGTAACTCTCCAGATCGTTTGCCACTCGGTAGCTCCCATTGCCAGGGAAGCATCCCGGTAAGATTTAGGAACGGCATCCAGAGCATCTTCGGCAACGGATACCACTGTCGGGATCGCAATACCACCCAGGAGAATAGACCCGGCGATTGCTGAAAGGCCGGTTGGCAGATCCAGAATAATTCTCAGATAAGGTGATAAAACCAGCATACCCAGGAATCCCAATACTACAGAAGGCAACCCCCCCAGAATTTCTACAAAAGGTTTCAGGAGTTCCCGGATCCAGCGGGGCGCGATCTCTGATAGGTAGATTGCTGTCCCGACGCCAAACGGGACCGCGATTAAAGTTGCACCGATGGTGATAATCAGCGATCCGCCTATTAATGGGAGCACACCATAATATGATTCGATCGGATACCAGCGGCTGGATAACAGGTCGCTGATACTTACTTGTTGAATTGCTGGCAGACCCTCCAGAAGTAAAAAGACAAAAATCATCCCCACAAATACAATTGCTGAGTAGCCTGATAACTTGATTAACAGGGTTATCAGGAAATCCCGTTCTAAGATTTTAGTGCTTGATTTGACTTCCGGTGCAGTGGTGGCCATATTATTTTGTTATAGGGACGAATCCCAATTCCGCGACGATTAGTTGTGCCTCACTTGAAAGGATCCAATCCAGATATTCCTTAATGATCCCAGTTGGCTGACCGTTTGTGTACATGTACAGATCCCGCGCAATTGGATATTTTCCGTTATTGACAGATTCCGGAGAAGGCAATATATACTCTCCTCCAGCTGTGATTGCGATTCCTATCACCTTCAGTTCTTCTGTAACGTAACCCAATCCGTCATAGCCAATGGCGTTGGGGTTTTGCCTGACTTCAGCTCCGATTCCTTCTGAAGACGGCAGCAAGAGAGTGTTCTGAGAGAAGAGGGTTTTATTCTCTTTCTCTCCCAATCTGATGACTTCTTCCAGGAAATATACATGTGTCCCCGAGTTGGTTTCCCGGGAGAGCCTGACTATAGGACGGTCTTCTCCGCCAACTTCCTGCCAGTTGTTTATTTTTCCACTGTAGATGTCTGAGATTTGCTGCAAAGTCAGATTGTCAACCGGATTTTCCAGATTGACAATGATCGCGATCGCGTCGCGGGCGACTACAAATTCAACCGGATCGGATCCATTAGAGAGGGCGGTATCTTTTTCTACATCCTTCATCTTTCGGGAGGCGTTGGCAATATCAACTGTGCCGTTAATTAAAGCAGCTATGCCTGTTCCAGACCCCCCTCCGGTGACTGAGAGCTGAACGGTCGGATTAATTATTTGATATTCTTCTGCCCAGGCAAGGGCCAGATTCACTATGGTATCTGATCCTTTATTTTCAATAATTGAGATCGATCCGGTTGATGATCCTTCAAAGGAGTTGAGAATAGAACAGCCGGTTTGAGCTGTAAAGATGACCATGAATAAAATGGACCAGACGCTGGCTTTTTTCATCATCCAAATTATAGGCTGAAAATGGATCAGTTACAAGTAATCCAGGGCTAGTTGATTTTTTTTATCCACCTCAGAGCAGATTTTTTAATTGTATGGCAGTTTTTCGATACTAAAGTTTATCAAAACGATGGTGATCGACCAAATGGTTTATAATCTGCGATATGACTGTTAACGAACGCACATTTGAGATCAGGAATCTGAATTTTTTCTATGGTTCGAAGCTGGCTTTGAGCCAGATTAATATGGATATTTTGCCCAGACGGGTCACCGCTTTAATCGGTCCTTCCGGGTGCGGAAAGTCAACTTTTTTGCGCTGTTTAAATAGAATGAATGACACTATCCCGGGTACCAGGTTAGAGGGAAATGTATTCCTATCCGGGATCGATATCTACAGGGAGGATATGGACCTGGCAGATTTGCGCCAAAAAGTTGGCATGGTGTTTCAAAAACCAAATCCTTTTCCTAAAACTGTTTTTGATAATGTCGCTTATGGACCAAGAGTTCTTGGACAAACTGGTAATAAAACTGACCTGGCAGAAATTGTGGAGACCAGCTTGAAAAGGGCTGCTCTCTGGGAAAATGTCAAGGATCAACTAAATGAGGATGCCTTTAACCTTTCCCTCGGCCAGCAGCAAAGGCTGTGTATTGCCAGAGTCCTGGCCGTTAAAGCTGAGGTTATTTTAATGGATGAACCCTGCTCGGCGCTGGATCCTATCGACACATTAAAGATTGAAGAGTTGATCCGTGATCTACGGGAGCTTTACACTATTGTGATCGTCACCCACAATATGCAGCAAGCCGCCCGTGTTTCAGATTTTACCGGACTGTTCTGGTTGGGGGAGTTAATTGAATTTAATCCGACAGACAGGTTATTTACCAATCCGGAACACGAGCTGACTGAATCTTATATTACCGGGCGCATGGGTTGATTAATATATTTGGATTTTAGGGACGAAGTCCTTTAAGAAGGACTTCGTCCCTTTGAATAGTTAAGCTAACTATTAATCGGGTAAAGGAGCTAAACTGTCGACCACACTTTCGAAGAGTGGAAGATTATTCTCAAACAGGTTTTCTGGGGTAGTGAAAATAAGGTTCCAAGCTATTTGTTCCCCTAGGATAGCGTAAATGATCTGTTTGCCGGAACCCAATTCCTCATCAAACACATCCAGGATCACTCGCTCCATGGGAAAGGGAGAGTCCAAATAAGTTTCCCGGCTGATCACCTGGAAATCTGTATCGCTGTCAGAAAGAACCTCATTCAGTAAATCCTCGGTGGTTGTATCTGGAAAGCGCTCAACGCTGGCCATTATTATGGCGGATTGAGAAGATTCTTCTACAGCCAACAGGAAATCAAACTCTGGTAACTCACCCAGGTCGATGTTTTCTGGAGTTGCCTGGGGTTCTTCCCCGAGGTCTGCTGCAAATTCAACAAAACCTTCCACAAAGGCTTCCATTACACCAAACATCATTTCCATAAACACACCGACAAAATCCAGCACCTCAAAGTTTGAGGGGACCTGGATATGGACAGTTTTTCCTTCAACCAGAGTCCAACCAGTCCGGTCTACGTTTTCTGATGGATAGCTGACTTCGGCTGCAGCCATCACCAGATCGATTCTGTAATTGGCGGGATCCTGGGTCGGTAGAGGGGTTGGGCTGGGTGGCAGAGTAGGGGAGGGTGTCAGAGTTGGAACCAGGGTCCAGGTGGCGGGGAGCGCAGATAATGCGGTGGCCTTGGGAATGATGACAGTCGCGGACAGCTGTGGTTGGGGAGCGGGACTTTGGATTAATCCGCAAGAGGCAGTCAACAGCATTACAAAAGCCAATACCATTAGTAAAAATGATCTTATCATTATTTATTACCCTTCTATAGTTATATTACCGGGGCTCTTCCCTGTGATCGTTCCGGTTCGCGCATTTGCATCAGAGGAATGCCTACCCCATATGTGATGAAATCACCAACTGGAGTCACTTCTATTATGCAGTTGTCTTTCATAAAATCCTGATCGTCCGCAAGATGTCTGAAAACTGAACGCGTCAAACCTATTGAGGCGTCCTGTCCGGGGATAATCCTGGCTTTCCCGGCGAAAGTAATGGTTGCCTGGGGTATCTTTATCCAGGGCATGACTGGAATTCGTTTGGCAATTGGGATTGCCAGAGATACATTGGGATTCTCTTTTATATGGCGAGCTTTCCAGGTTTCCAGTCCAGTGCCAATATAGAACTTCCTGTCGTTGACGATATAAACGATACCAACTGTTCTGGATTCTTGGTCTTTGGTAACCATTCCCAGGATTGCAAAAAGTTCATTATTAATAACCTTCCAGACAATTTCAGTGGTTGCGGGATTAGCCATCAATATGTCTCCTGATTAAGAGGTTTGCAGCCAGGCAGATTTACTTTCTGCCCCATATAATAACACAATCAAATTTTGGAATTTATAAATGAAATAAAGAACAGGAGGTTTTCCTGTTTAGGAAAACCTCCTGTTTTTAGAGGTAATTATTTATTTAAAGCTGATCGAGCCGGACCCCTGGTCGATCTCCATTTCGATTGTGTATTTGGCGGAATCGTAGTTGTCGGATTGCCAGGTTCCATCACCGCTTTTTTCACCGCTGACCAGGCTGAAATCAATCCCTGGATTAAAGGAACCGCTGCCGGAATCCAGTTTGACCTGGACGCCTGTATTTTCAGGCAGGTCGATCCGCAATCTGCCAGAGCCACTGTCAATTTTTACAGAGTAGGATTGATCTTCAGGAAGTGCCAGGCTGATTGATCCTGAGCCGCTGTCCAGAAAAAAATCTTTCAGCAGTAAATCAGTGAGGTCAAAATCACAGCTGCCGGATCCGCTGTCCAGGGATAGATCCAAGGGAATTTCAGGTGAGAGGTAGATCTCCCAGCTTGCCCCGGAGCTTGACTGGAAAGGAAAGGAAATCCAGTTGTTGACCTGCCTGGTATCCAGGTTGACTTTAGCTTCAGATCCCCGGGATTCCACCTCAAAGATAAGTTCTCCCCGATAAGTAAGGTCACCCTCAATTAGATTCTGGGAATTATTCAAAGCCCCCAGATAACCAGCAGGGCTGGACCAGTCAATGAACACATTGGCAGAATCGAAATCTTCCAGAGCCTGCTCTATATGAGCAGTTTCCCAGGAGGATTCTGCGGTAAAGCGATTTAATACAGGCAGCTGGTTTGCAAAATAAACTGCACCCACCACCCCGCCAATCAGGGCCAGGATCAAGAAAGCGCTGATAATTGCGCCCAGGGTTGAACGACCCCCAAAAAGCACATCGATCCCAGCTGCGATCAGAACCAGGGGCCAGAAACGCCAGATCAAATTCCAGGTGCTCCAGGAGAGGATTCCAAGATTGGATAATAGCAAGAGTATGCCCATGGAAATCAGCAGGAAGGGCCAAAAGAAGGAACGGGATCGTTTTTTAACCGGAAGCACAGGATCAATGATATTGTTGTCAGTCATAATTTACTCCTATATGTTTTTATGCAATAAATAGCATAAAATAAGTTAGATCTCATTTTAAATATACGGAATATGATGGTGAGAGTTGTAAAATTCCTTTAAACGAGATTATGTCAATTGATAGAAATTTACAGGAGAACTGGATATGCGGATTCATTTTCTACGCCCGCTTGATGAAGAACAACAGCTAATTCTGGATAATCAACTGGATGCTGATCTTACCACCACCTCTGGAGATGTTCTACCCGAGCATAGGAAAACCAGTGTTTTAGTCGCTGGCAGACCAACACTTGAACAGCTGAATCAATTACCGGATCTAGTCACACTAATCATTCCTTGGACCGGAATATCGGAGGAAACCAGGGCGGTTCTGTCCCATTTTCCTGATCTGAAGGTCCATAATCTCCATCATAATGCTGCTTCAACAGCTGAACTGGCACTAGGTCTGTTATTAACTGCGGCTAAACAAATCATACCTTTTGACCAATCCCTCAGGCAGGGAAATTGGCAGCCACGATATCAAAACCGCGAAACCATTTTATTGGCTGGAAAAAAAGCCCTCATATTAGGTTATGGAGAGATTGGCAAACGAATTAAAAAGGGATTAGATGGTTTAGGGATAAATGTTAAGGTGATCAAGAGAACAATCCAAAAAACTGATCATAAACAATTCATTTACTCACCTGAAAAGCTTCAACAATTGCTGCCCGAGAGCGAGATCTTGATCCTGGCTTTACCCTTAACGGGGCAAACTGAGGACCTGATTGGTGAAATAGAGCTTTCGCTTTTGCCTTCTTCTGCAATTTTGATCAATATTTCCAGGGGAAAAATTGTCAACCAGGGTGCTTTATACAAGGCATTAAAAGATCGCAAGATCTATGGCGCAGGACTTGACGTCTGGTACAACTACCCGGATACGAAAAAATCCAGGAAAAATACTCCTCCGGGAGATTATCCTTTCCATGAGCTGGATAATCTGGTTTTCAGTCCTCATCGGGGTGGTTTGGTTGTTGAAACAGAACAATTGCGAATGACAGATTTGGCCAGGTTAATAAACGCCGGAGCCAGGGGTGACAGGATCCCCAATCAGATTGATCTTGACCTTGGATACTAAGAAGTAATACTTATTTTATAAAATCCCCTGATTGACGAACCATTTAATGCTGTCGCGGGCGGTTTCTTCGAGAAAACGGACTTTCAAGTTAAACTCTTTCTGGGCTTTGCTGGTGTTATATCCCTGCCAGTGTTTATAAGCTTTAATGTGATCTTGGGCAGGTGGAATAAATGGAAGTGCATTACCAGCCTTAATATAAAGGTCAATCAAAGAGGTGGGAAGAGTATATATGGGAGGTTTTACATCAGCAATTCCTCCTATTATTTTAACTGCATCTTCGATGGGGTAATTATCACCCCCCAGGATATATCGCTGCCCGGTTTTGCCGATCCTGGCAGCGACAACATGGGCTGCGGCAGCATCCCGGGCATCGATGATGTTTATCACACCGGGTGGTACTGCTCTGGCCTGGCCTTTGGCGATCAATAACAATATTTCACTGGAGCTGATATGGACATCTCCAGGTCCGAAAACGAGAGTGGGATTGAGGATGACAATATCATAGCCAACCCCTGCAGCTTCCAGAGCGAGATTTTCCATGGAGCTTTTGACTTCATAATAGGCATTATCTGGCATGCTTCCGGATTGATAAAAATCACGTTCATCAGCCAGCCTGTTTTCTCCCACTCCAGGTAGACCTATGGTTGTTGTACTGCTGGTGTAGATTAATCTTCTGATTTTGGCTTCCCGGGTAGCCCTGATCACATTCTTCATTTGTGTCGAGGCAAAATGGACATATTCGGCAGTCTTGCCCGGATAACCACCCCCTGGATAACTGGCCCCGGCGTGAAATACAATATCTATTCCTGACATGGCCTTCACAAGGGAGGAATAGTCATCTAGATTTCCATCAATCCATTTTATGGGATGATCACCCAGTTGGCCGACAGATCCCGGATCCCTTCTCAGACCGGAAACTTTCCAACCCACTTCTAGGGCTTTTTGTGCAATATGACCCCCAAGAAAACCTGTTGCGCCAAGCACCAGGACATGATACATAGATCAGGTTCCTTTGATCCTTTTACGGGGTCCTTTTTGGAGTAATTCAATTTCATCCTCATAATCCATGATCTTGATGGCTTCATCAACTGAGAGCCAGCGGACTTCATCAATTTCTCCATTCATTTTCTCTGGTTCGCTGGATATAATACCCATATGCCAGAACATAACCACTTTGGGGATCCCGTCGAGTGTATAGGAAATGCTGCCGGCAAATTTTTTTATCTTGCCTACACAACCGGTTTCTTCAAGAACTTCTCTCAGGGCGGCTTTTTTCCAGCTCTCTCCCGGATCTACTTTTCCCTTGGGTAAAGACCAGTCATTGTGCTTATGTCGGTGGACAACAGCAAGTTTTTTTTCTTTTCCCTCTAATTTCCAGATAATTCCCCCAGCGGCCTGGATAACGGATTTCTTTTTCTTTGCCAATATATAGCTCCGGAATCAAGTAGGATCAGACGTGGTTAATTTTATCACAGCCCAACGGGAAATAATTATCCATCAGCAGGGGAAATAGCTGATTATCTATCATAATTCTCTTGTAGGATTTCTACATCCATGGTTGAGGAATTTCTTGATCTCTCTGGACGATTTCTCGTTGTTCCTCATGAGAGAAATAATGGCGCACCGCATTGATAGAGATCTGGTGTCCATTCTTGGAACACCATTCCAGGATCAGAAGCAGCTCTCTTAACCCTTCCTCCATTCCGAGTCCTTCCGGGATTCCAAAGCGGTAGGTGAGCAGGTTGGGGTTTTCTTCCGCTAAATAATTGAGAACTAAATTCAGCGACAGGATCAGATCTGGGAGGAATGGTTTTTTTGTCAGCATTTGGAGCGGTTGAACGGGAAGTTCCAGGTTTACTATAAATAATTCAAGTATTGCCGGACGGTGCAGAAATTTCGCCAGTTGTGGCGCATGATGAATTTGGAGATTTGAAGGTATTTCAAGCGTTTCTCCAGATTCATCTGTGAGATAAAACTCCATTTCAAACCATTCGTTTGTGATTTCTTGATCCAGGTCAGCTTCCTCGGCAGGCACCAACGAGTAGACAGCATCCATGATCTGGGTGGCATGTTCTTGAAAATAGGTTTTCTTTGCCATCCCTTGGGGAAGTTTTGCTGGCGGCAGGACTTGGCCGACATTCATTATTAATAGGGGGCGCTTAAACTTTAAACCGTCGTTCATAGCCCCGGCAGTATTGTTAAAGCCGATCGGCAAAATTGGCGCGCCTGATCGATAGCTCAACCAGGAAATTCCTGGCAGGGCTTTTTGTTTGCCCTCTTCCCAAATTCCTCCTTCCGGGAAAAGACCCACAAAACCATCCTGTTTAAGGACATCCAGCGCTTTGCTTAATGCGGCTCGGTCGTATGCACCGCGATTAAGTGGAATTGAGCCGTATAGGAAATCGATTATTTCTGTGATCTTTTCTGCCGGCATGTCTGCGGCGCTGAGCATTTCTATTTGCCAGGGGGCAAACCCGTTCAGGAGAACCACTTCCATCGCACCTGTGTGATTACCAACTACAAGTAAGGGGCCCTTCTTAGGGAAATTTTCTTTGCCGCTGATCTCTATCTTGAAAAGCAATGAGAGCAAGAATTTGAAAAACAAACGTATCAGGAAACGGGATAATCTTCTTCGGGGGTAAGGTATGGTGTTGTGGGAGTCTGGCATATCTTCCATTTTTATATCAGACAAGAGGGTTGAGTAATCGTGTATTTAAAGATAATTAATGGGATACATTGTTGGTGTTTCCCATTTTATATCAATCATTTTTCCAGGTTAGAAGCTGCCGCTTGATCGACTAACCAGATCAATTTCCCGGGATCCGGTTTTATAAGTTGGGCGGGATAAATTTCCGGCTGGAACGGCTCTTCCAGAATCCGCTTAAGAGTTTTGGCCTTATTCTGTCCGGAGACCAGGAATAAAACAGTCCTGGCAGCATTGATCAACTGTGGTGTAAAAGTAATTCTCCAGGTATCTTGCTGGGGTACTTGATTGGCAGCTACCCACTGAAAATCCCCGGGATTGGAAACTACCTTTGTTCCGGGGAACAAAGATGCAGTATGGCCATCTTCCCCCATCCCCAGGGTAACCAGGTCAAAGCTGGGAGGGGAAGCCTGGGTCCAGTCAGAGATCTCCTTTTGATATAAGCTGGCGGCTTTGACAGGATCCAATTCTCCCTTGATCCTGTGAATGTTACCCGGTTGGATCAAACGAGGCCCCAAAAGAGTTTGATATGCCTGTCGATAATTGCTCTCAGGGTTGTCCGGCGGCACAGTTCTTTCGTCTCCCCAAAAAAAATGAATCCGGCTCCAGTCAAGGAGATCAGCCGATTTATCAGCAGCGAGGAATTTAAATAAAGGCTGGGGGGTTGCTCCGCCGGATAAAACAACCGAAAAAGATCCCCTGTCAGAAATGGCAGTTGAGGCTAGATCCATAAACAAATTTGCCCCAGCCTTTATCATACTTTCAGTATTTGGATAAACCTGAATGCTCGTCACGAGATTTCCTTATCGATGACCTTTGGACCAATAGTACAAGTATACTCTAAGCAGTTTCATCCCTGGCGATTCATAATAGAGAGCCAATATCAGCTGTGATATACTTGCACTCAGTGAGTAACTTAGATGGATTTAAGGTGTTATGAGTATTACAACAGAGTTAGATATAAAAGATGAATCTGAAAGCGATCTGATATCCATGGCATCTGGTGGAAATGCAGAAGCATTTGGTATTTTATACGAAAAATATATCGATCAGATTTATAACTATATCTACTTCCGAACCAGCAATGGAAAAGATGCTGAAGACATCTGCTCCAAGGTTTTTATAAGAGCTCTGAAGCATATAGAAAGGTATGAAGATCGGGGATATCCCTTCTCAGCCTGGCTGTATCGAATCGCACATAATCTGGTTGTAAACTGGTACAGGGATAGTGAACGATCTGAGGAAACATCCTTATCAGATCAATATCCTCCACCTGCGACTGAAGGAACGGTTGAGGATCGGATTGAAAAAAAGGACGAAGAGAAACGCTTGATGGCGATGATCTATAGTCTGCCGGATGATCGAAAAGAATTATTGATCTTGAAACATGTTGAAGATTTAACAAATTACGAAATCGGTCAGATAATGGATCGGACCGAAGGTGCAATCAAAGCCCTGTATCATCGAACATTGGAATCCTTACGTGATGATTATGGGCTCTGAGAACAGGGAAAAAATATGTTGCGCATTGTAATGGATAGTGCTGGTGATTTACCAGAGGAATGGATCAAAAAATATGATATTGATGTCATTCCTATCAACGTTCATATGGGAAACGAAGTCTTCCTGGAGGATGTTGATCTGAGCATTGATCAATTTTACGACTGGGTAGAGCAGACAGGAAAAATTCCCCAGACATCACAGCCGTCTCCCCAGCAGTGCATTAATTTTTACCGGGAAATAGCTCAGCCAGGCGATGTGATTTTATCCATACACTTGACCAGTAAACTTTCTGGGACTTACGAGTCGTCTGTTCTGGCAGCCGAGGAATTGGAGGGAGAATCTTTTCGGATTATTCCCTTCGATAGCCTGTCAGGCACGGGGATTCTAGGATACATGTGCCGTGAAGCCCGGGAAATGGATCGACGGGGAGCAGACACTGATCAAATTCTAGAAAGGTTAAAGCAGATCAGGAAAGGGACCCAGATTATCTTAACTGTCGACACGCTGGATTTTGCCCAAAAAAGCGGCCGGGTGAAGATGCTGGAATCAATCATTGCCTCAGTGTTGAAGATCAAACCGATCATCACTCTCAGCGAAGGGACACTGGCCGTTATTGATAAGGTCCGCACACGCAAAGCGTCTTTGGATTTTATCCTTCAGGAAATGTCTAACAGAATGGGAAGCAATCTCATAAACGCGGCCATCATTCATGCCCATGATCTGGCCACCGCCCTGGAAATTTCCGAGCGTGTTAAAGGAGTTCTAAATATAAAGGATATTTTCGTTGAAGAATTATCCATCGCCATTGCCACACATCTTGGTCCTGGTACGATCGGGATTGTTGCATATCCTGTAGAGGAAGGGATTAATTAGCATGCGTACTAAAAACAGTTTACCGAAAGAATTATTACGAGTAGAGAGCCGGCTGAAAGAAGTATTACAGCCTGTGCAGCCAAGAGTGGGTTTTGTAGAAGAACTTCGGATCCAGCTTGATCAGGAAATGGTTCAGAAGATGAAATCCAAAAAGGTGAAAACAGGTTTAATGATAGCTGGCGGCATTGTTGGAGTGGCAGTCATGGTGATCACTTTGATCAGAACAATTATGAACTGGCCCAACGCAGTTCAGGCCATCACTGAGAAATTCAGCAAGCGCGAACAGACTGCCTCAGTATAAATTCGGTCTTCTCAGTAATTCTTATTATTAGCTTAAATTATCCATATAAAAACCCGGATCCAACCTTGGACCGGGTTTTTTGCTTGAAATTACCAGTATAAATAATCTGTATATATCAACTGAGGGTTGAAACCTTATCAACCAACTATGCTACAATTTTTTTCATGAAGGAAACCTACTTTACGAAGGATACTATGGGGGATTTATCATCGGAGTGGTTAGCAGCTTATGCCAGCTCTAGAAAAATCGCTGACCAGCCTTTTGATATTAACAGGGCAGGTTTATTGATCCTTGATATGCAGGAATATTTTCTTAACCCAGATTCACATGCTTTTGTTCCCAGTGGAAGAATGATAATACCCGGATTAAATAAATTAGCAGCCAGTTTCAGAGCGGCTGAACGCCCTGTCATCGCGACTCAGCATATCAACTCTCCCGATGACGCCGGCATGATGGCATCCTGGTGGACTGAATTGATAACAGAAGACCATCAATTAGTGAATTTGTCATCCGAATTGAATATTACTCCTGGTGAGATCTTAATCAAGAATCAATATGATGCCTTCTTTGAATCGTCCATGAAAGAGATCCTGGATGAGGAGAATGTGGAACAGCTGGTTATCGGCGGTGTTATGACCCATCTTTGTTGTGAAACAACAGCCCGATCAGGGTTTGTTCAGGGATACGAGATTTTTTTCCTGGTAGATGGGACTGCAACCTACAATCGGGAATACCATCTTGCGACATTGAGAAACCTGGCTCATGGAATTGCTGTGCTGACAACCAGCGAAAAATTAATGGGGGAGGAGTAGTCCTTTTTGATGGATATTCATCCGGTTATCATAATTGGCGGAGGTCCAGCTGGTTTGGCTGCCGCAATGCAGTTGGAACGCCAGGGAATTTCTCCCCTGGTTTTTGAGCGTCAGCGGGTAGGGGGTATATTATGGAATGCCAATTGGGTTGAAAATTACCCCGGATTTGTTGCGGGAATTACTGGGCCAGACCTTGTAAAATTATTCCATGACCAGGCCCTGAGATTGGGTGTCAAGATAGTTTTGGAAGAAGTGATCAAGGCAGAATTTCAGGACGGTTTATTTCGTATAGCAACAAAAGGGGTAGATTATCAGTCACAATTGCTGGTTGCTGCTTCAGGGACTGTGCCCAAAAAATATGATCTTGAGATGAGTTCGGAAGAGATAAAAGAGAGGGTATTTTCAGAAGTTGGGCCAATCAGCCATGTCCAGGACAAGCAGATCATTATTGTCGGGGCTGGAGATGCAGCCCTTGATTATGCTTTAAATCTCTCCCGGCAGAACAAGGTGACCATTCTCAACCGTGGGACCCGGATCAAGGGATTAAAATTACTCTGGGAAAGGGTTCAAAAGAAATCCGCCATTTCCTATTTTGACAATACTGACATTAATAATATTACTCTTGATGATGGGGGTAGATTGCTTCTTTCGGGAAATCAGAATGGGGAGGAAGTGAAGCTGGCAGGCGATTTTTTGATCAATGCTATCGGCAGAAAACCCGAGTATAGTTTTGCAGGTGACAGTATAATTGAAGGACGGGCCCAGCTGGAAAATGACAAAAAGCTGTTTTTAATTGGTGACCTGATCAATGGATCTTTCAGGCAGACCTCAATTGCAGTGGCTGATGGAGTCAGAACGGCAATGATCATTGGGGATTTATTGGAGAAAGGATAGTATATGAAGATTATAGGTTCTGCAGGAAACCCGGATATAGCTTTAGTTTATGTGGCGGAATTTCCGAGCGGATTAATTGAATGTGTTGAGGCAGTGCAACCGCCCGTACCCCGGGAAGATAAATGGGTTTTGATGATATCTACCCTGTTTGGCTGTCCAATAGCCTGCCAGATGTGTGATGCTGGAGGTCATTATCGGGGAAAATTAACCAAAAATGAAATGCTAAAACAAATTGAGTTTTTGATTCAGCAGCGCTATCCTGATGGTTATGTTCCCTCGAAACAATTTAAGATCCAATTTGCCCGCATGGGAGAACCGGCTTTGAATATGGCGGTTCTTGAAATGCTTGAGACTTTGCCGAATGATATAAATGCACCTGGATTAATGCCATCCTTATCAACGATTGCACCCCATGGAACGGATGAATTCTTTAACAGGCTGATCGAAATTAAGGACCAGATCTATCCCCGTGGAAAGTTTCAATTCCAGGTATCTATCCATACAACTGATCAGAAATTGAGAGATCAGCTAATTCCTGTAAAAAAATGGGATTTTGAGAAAATCTCCCAATTTGGAAATAAATATTACCAACCGGGAGATCGAAAAATTACCTTGAATTTTGCCCTGGCAAAAGACAGCCCTGTTGATCCAAAAGTTTTGCTTAAATATTTTGACCCTGAGCGGTTCCTGATCAAGATCACTCCACTTAATCCTACCTATCAGGCAATATCCACCGGATTGAAATCCTTCGTTGATCCGGAAAATAAACTTGATGTTTATCCTGAACTGGTTGCGATCAGGGATGTCGGCTATCAGGTGATCCTCAGTATTGGTGAGCAGGAGGAAAATCAGATTGGATCCAATTGCGGGCAATATGTCCAGAAACATCTCCTGGAAAACGGCAATTTTTCTGATCGTTATACCTATCAGATGATAGAATCCACAGGAAATCCGGAATAATTCAGTCATAACCTCCAGGATAGAGGAATGAGAGATATACTTGACCAAATCAGCGAATGGCTTGAGAATGGTCATTCTATAGCTTTAGCTTCAGTGATCAAGACCTGGGGATCCTCTCCCCGGCAGGCTGGTGCGGGTATGGCAGTCACTCAAGATGGTCAAATTGCGGGATCTGTCAGCGGAGGGTGTGTTGAGGGGGCGGTGATCCAGGCAGCTCTGGAAGTTATTGAGTCAAAATCGCCGATCCGGCTTCATTTTGGTGTCACTGATACTGATGCATGGGAGGTCGGTTTGGCCTGTGGGGGAGAGATTGAGATATTTATCAGACCATTTTCCTCTCTTGATCTGGATAATTGGAGGGTGGCTCTTGAGGCGAATAGGTCTTTCTGTTCGGTGATGTTGATAAAAAGTGATGGAAACAATATCGGTCAGGAGTATTTCCTTTTTGAAGATAAACTTGATCTTTTTCCTGATCTAAATTCCGAGTTGGGAGAGAACTTGGTAAATAGTGCCAGGGAAATCTTATTAACTGGCAAATCAGCCACCAAAGTCCTGCCCCATAACACCCAAGTTGAAATATTTGTTACTGTTCTTAACCCACCTCTTGATTTAATCCTTGTCGGAGGAGTCCATATAGCAATCCCCCTGGTGAGTTTTGCTGTAATTATGGGTTTTAATGTGACCGTTATCGATCCCCGGGGATTATTCAGCACTAATAAAAGGTTTCCTGAAGTGAATTTATTAACAGAGTGGCCTTCGGCTGCTTTTAAGAAAGTACAACTATCATCATCAGCAGCTGTTGTAATGCTTACCCATGATCCAAAAATCGATGATCCAGCCCTAATCATTGCCCTGGAATCACCGGCTTTTTATATCGGTGCCCTGGGGAGTAAAAAGACCCATCAGAAGAGGTTGAAAAGACTTCTAGGAGATGGTGTGCCTGAAGAGAAACTGAACAGGATCCACGCACCGGTTGGTTTGGATCTGGGAGGTAGATCACCGGAAGAGATTGCCTTGTCTGTTTTAGCCCAGATTGTAATGGAGTGGAATAAAATATCCTGAGTTTGTCTCTGCACCTCATTAAGTGGATATATGATGTAATTAGTTATAAGCTATGACTGATATTAGTCTGGCGCTGGGGGAGAGGTTCGAAAGGTTTCTGGGGGAATTGGATTTTTCTGATTTCGCAATTCCTTGTGCTGTCACCACAGTGTACCTGGTGAATATGGTGGATATAAAAGCCGTGGATGAATTAGGAGATCAAGCAGTTAAAAATGTCCGGGCAGAGCTGCGAAAATTATCCAAAAATATTAATTGGTTCGGGCATTGATCGGCTGATTTGACCATAAGTTGCCCTATTTTCCCTATCGTTATCGTGTGAAAAGACCTGCCATTAACCTGTTTTTGCTGGAGGGATGGTATCAGGCAATCCTCTGGTATCTCATTAAAATTGATATTTTAATACCCTGGTATGGATTGAGCCTATTTCATTTAGAAGCGTTTTTTATTTGGGGTAGAATATTCCTATTCAGTCGAAACCAGAATTCTATTTTCCTAATACTAAAATGAAGATCACAGATCTGAAGCTGAAATACAAGGTTATACCTTATATCATACCGATTCTGTTAATCAACCAGCTTGTGTCTCCTCGAAAAGTCTGGATGATCTTGCTGGTCGGTTTGGTAACGGCCTTCGGAATCAGTTATTTCTGGGCCTTATCTCTCAAGACCAAGCTTAGTTTATCCAGAGAAATGCGGTTTGGCTGGTCGCAAGTCGGCGATCACCTGCAGGAAAGATTTAACCTGGATAACAGCGGTTGGGCGCCAGCAATCTGGTTATACCTGGAGGATCATTCAGACCTGGCAGGTTACAGCGGCAGCCGCGTTACCCGTATTGAGGGTAATGCCCACCGCCAATGGTTTGAAAGAGGGATTTGTGAACGCAGGGGGTTGTACACAATAGGTCCGACGAATATATATACAAGCGACCCCCTGGGAATATTTGAAATCAAGATAGAATATCCAGCTACAACCAATATGATGGTTATGCCTCCCATTGTTTCATTGCCAGAAATTCTGATAGCACCTGGCGGAAAGATTGGTGAAGGCATAAATATCACAAAATCCTGGGGTCATACGGTCACAGCATCGGGTGTCAGAGAATACCAACCGGGGGATAGTCTGCGATATATACACTGGCCAACCTCCGCCCGCAAACCAGAATTGTATGTTCGGACATTTGACAGCACCCCAACCAGCGATCAATGGATATTTATGGATATGAATGCCTACGTCCATACAGGTGAAGGTGAAAATGCTTCAGAAGAACATGGAATCATTCTGGCAGCTTCCTTAATGAACTGGTCTCTGGAAAATGGTCGTGCGGTCGGTTTCGGAGCTAATGGACACGAGCTCTCCTGGTACAGACCGAAATTAGGTGAAACCCAGAAATGGACCATTCTCAGGGCGCTGGCCTTGCTTGAAAAAGGAAATGAATCACTTTTACGACTGCTGGAAGTTGCCCGGCAAACCATACGGTTCAGGTCAAGCCTGATCATTATCACTGCAGATCTTAGTGGATCCTGGTTAAACCCTGTATTGTTAATGAGGAAGAAGGGAATTATTCCAACTATTTTACTGCTCAATGCTCCAGAGTTTGGTGGGCAGGGAAATGCAGTTCAGCTGCAGAAAAAATTGGATTCACTTGGTTTGAATAACTATCTGATAAACCCGGATTATCTGGATAACATGGAAGTCCAGTTATCGCCGGCAACCCAGAAGCGCAGGGAGGAATTTAAAGAAGCCCGCAAGGTTCACTGGAGACCTCTGATATGATTCTTCTTCGAACCTTTATCCGTAAACGAATATCTCTAACCCTGATAGTCTTCCTGGCATTGATTTACCTGATTATGTACTCGGTTCTGCTGGGAGTTGAACTTGTTATCCGGGGCACCTCGGTAGAAGTGCTTCACTTGATGGTTGTCCTTGGGATCATAGTTGGGTGGTTGTCAGGCCGTTCTCAACTGAAAATTTGGGCAGCATGGCTTGTTTCAATTCTGGTGGGATCTCTGCTCACGGCAACTCATATTGGAGGAATCGATCTAGCCCTATGGGATTTGATCAAATCAAGCCTGGGAATTCTCTGGCGCTGGATTTTTAGCGGGGTCGTAGGAGACCTGACTCAACTGAGTTTTACCCTCTCAGTTATCCAGACCAGGATTCAAGACCTAATAAATAACTTATCGATCTGGGTAAAAGATATTCTGACCGGTTTTTATGTCTACAACCAGGTCAGCACCCTGCTCACTTGGGGATTTATACTCTGGCTGCTTGCTTTTTGGATTGCCTGGATTACTAGAAAAAAAGATCAACCTATCTGGGGTGTAATTCCTGCCGGGACCTTGTTAGCAATCTTAATGACTTATACTCTCGAGAGAAGAATACTGCTGGTTTTGCTGCTGAGCGCTGGATTTATACTGATTGGATTAATTAACCACGAAGGCCATCAAAGAGATTGGAAGGTAAAACGGGTCAAGGGAGCTAAAAACGTCAAAGAACGTCTTGCCCTCGTGATCGTAGGATTTTCCCTGTGTACGATGGCGTTTGCAGGGTTAATGCCATCCATAAAGATTAAAGCGATTTCAGATCCATTTGAACGATGGATTTATGGTGATAGTGTATCAGGAGAAATAGGATCAGATTCAGCGGTTGAAATTGGGGGATTTAACTCAGACCTCTATTCAGTTACCCGATTAGCCGGACTACCAAGGCAGAAATTAATAGGCTCGGGTCCCGAGTTAGCCAAAAGAGTGGTGATGATCGTCAAATACCCAACCACTACCTTTGTGAAATCTGATCTTCCCAATGCTGCCAGGTATTGGCGTTCTTATTCTTATGATCAATATACAGGAATTGGCTGGCAGTCTAGCCCAACTATTGAAGTGGAATATAAACCTGGTCAGGAAATTATCGAGATCAAAACTGACAATTTTGAAATTATTACCCAGGAAATCCGGCTCAGCAATGCTTTAAGGGGAACCCTTTATTCGGCTGGTCCGCCAATTACACTTGACCAGGATGTGCTGGTATCCTGGCGGACTATACGGGAAGTAACCCTAAATGGAAATAGCCAGGCAGTGGTTGTCGATGACCTGTTTGGTGTGACAAATGATCATATCCTTTACCAGGTGCGATCAGTGGTGTCCACTTCCAATGATAAAGATCTGCGTCAAGCAGAAAGAGAAATTCCGGAATGGATCAGTTCCCGTTATCTTGTTTTACCTGAAAGTGTGCCTGACCGGGTTCTTGATCTGGCAGGGGAGATCGTTGCCAATCAACCGACAGCATATGACCAGGCAAAAGCTATTGAGACATTTTTAAGGTCATATCCCTATACACTGGAATTACCGGCTCCTCCCATTGATCGTGATGTTGCAGATTATTTCCTGTTTGATCTGCAGACCGGGTATTGTGATTATTATGCAACCTCAATGGTGGTTTTAGCCCGGGCCACTGGTTTGCCGGCCAGGATTGTTGTCGGATATGTTGGTGGGCAATTTGATGAAGAGAATGATCAATATTTGGTTACTGAAGCTGATGCACATACCTGGGTGGAGATCTATTTTGGTGGTCATGGATGGATTCCATTTGAACCGACAGCTGCCCAATCCTTGATAGGTGATGAAGAATTAACATTACCGCTTCCACCTGAGTTGGAACAACCTCCTCAGGTTTTGGATGACACAGGAAGAACCGAATTTCCAGGATGGGAACTTGGTTCAGGAATGGTAGTTCTCATAATTGTTGGCATTTGGATTGGAAACCGGGCAGATTGGGCACGACTTAAGCAGATGGATGCTACCAGTTTAAGCCTGGAAATTTACCAACGATTGTTCCGATACGGGCGCTGGTTAGGACTGGGACATCAAAAATCTGATACTTTGTATGAATTTGATCAGAAGATAAAAATTTCTTTAAGACAGCTCATAAACTCTCCCGGGAAGGAAAGAAGACTGATTGGGAGTGAATATGAGATCAGCCAGCTGACTGAGTACGCTGTGTTGGCAAATTATAGTACTGCTCCTGTTGAACCCGAGTTGGCAGAGAAGATCCTGGAGGTTTGGAGAAAATTACGGATAAGAGTGAGATATGCGATCTGGCTCTCAGCCTGGAAATCATTGAAAGAAAAAGTTTTCAATCTGGGAGAGAAATCCAAAAAAGATGGTTTAATTACTAATGGAGCTGTAGATGGATAAAGTAAAAGAATTAACCACTAATTTGGTGCAGAACATCGAGAAGGTCATCATTGGAAAACGGCGGGCAGTTCAGCTGGTTGTCCTGGGTTTGATATGTGAGGGCCATGTTCTAATTGAAGATGTACCAGGTGTTGGAAAGACTATGCTGGCCAGGAGCCTGGCGCGCTCCTTAAATTGTTCCTTCAACAGGATCCAATGTACACCGGATATGCTTCCCAGTGATATCACTGGCGTTGATATTTACGATCAATCTACTGGTACATTTAAATTCCTTCCTGGACCAATCTTAAACCAAATTGTGCTGGCGGATGAGATAAACAGGGCTACTCCGAAAACTCAGTCTGCCTTGCTGGAAGCTATGCAGGAGAGACAAGTGACTGTCAGCGGGCAATCCCACCAGATTCCTGCACCATTTATGTTAATAGCGACCCAGAACCCGATTGAATATGAAGGAACTTTTCCTCTTCCAGAAGCACAACTTGACCGATTTATGGTGAAGGTTGGTATTGGATATCCGGGTCTAATAGAAGAGATCTCTGTCATTGAAAATCAACAGAAGATCCATCCGATCGAATCTATTGAGGCCGTTACATCGGCAAAAGAGATCCTGGTAGTTCAAGAGCGTATAAAGGAAGTATTTATCGCCGAAACAGTTAAGAAATATATTGTTGAAATCACCCAGGAAACCAGGTCAGCGGATTCCGTTTATTTGGGAGCGAGTCCTCGAGGCAGTCTGGCATTGGCCAGGGCGAGCCAGGCCTGGGCAGCCATGTATGGGCGCGATTTCGTGATTCCTGATGATGTCAAATTATTGGCCGAAGCCACGCTGAACCACAGGATTATTCTCAGTTCATCCGCAAGGTTGCAAGAACTCCGAACCGGTGATCTGATCCGGGAAATCCTCAGAAAAATACCAGTCCCGGGAGGAGATTACCACAGTGAGTAAGGATCTAAGGGAATATACCCGTAACACCCAAAACAGGATGGTGTTTGGATTTCTAGTACTAGTTTTCCTGGTTGGTGATGGTTTGATTTATGTCTTTTATGGTATGGGCGCAGCCCTGGTTGGTTTGGGATGCCTGGTGGGCGCTATGCTGCCCGTAGGCATCGTTGTGTTTTTTTTGTGGTTTACAGATTGGCTGCTAAAGAATCGTGAGAAATGATCAACTGGTTATTCAAGCAGTTAAATAGACAACGGGATCAATGGCAGATCCCGTTATCTATTTTTTTTACTTCAGTGAGCTATTGAGGATTTCTACCAGGTCAAGAACCTGAACAGATTCGGTTAATCCTTTTGACCGCAGAGCATCGTCAAACATGATCAGGCAATAAGGGCAGGCTGTTGTGATGGTATCCACCTCAAGTTCAAGGGCATGGTTTAATCGGTTCTGGTTAATACGGGTATCCGCCGGGGTTTCCAGCCACATGGCTCCGCCACCGCCGCCGCAGCAGAAGCTATTCTCCCGGGTGGCTTTCATTTCCAGTGGTTTCAGATCAAGCTGGGCAAGAACTTTTCTAGGCTGCGCATAGACATCATGGTATCGTCCGAGGTAGCAGGAATCATGGAAAGTAAGCTTACCGTAATTTGCTTTGCCAGGGATTTTTATTTCCATCTCCTGAAGTTTTTCAGCCAGGAACTCTGAAGCATGCAAAACCTTGAATGAACCGCCATATCTAGGGTATTCGTTCCTGAAGGTATTCAGTCCATGGGGGCAGAGGGTTACGAGAGTATTAAATGTGTATTCTTTGAAGAGAGCAATATTTTCTTCAGCTGCAACCTGGAATAGATATTCATTTCCCATCCGTCGGGCAGTTTCCCCGCAGCACATTTCAGCATCACCTAATACACCATAATCAACACCCAATTTGTTGAGTACATCAATAAAAGCCCGGGTGACACGTTTATTGCGGTCATCAAATGATCCGGCACAACCAACATAATAGAGTACATCAACTTCATCACTGGGGTTTAGCACCCGGACATTTAAACCTTCAGACCAGTTCATCCGGTTCTGTTTGGGCATACCCCAGGGATTACCCTGGCGCTCAAAGTTTCTGAGGGTTTCTCCCACAGTTGTCGGGACATTACCAGTCATCAATACCTGAGCTCTCCTGATATCTATAACATGTTCAGGGGGGCGAATAAAAGCCGGGCAAACATCCAGGCAGTGCCCGCAGGTGGTGCAGGACCATAAGTACTCTTCCTTCAGCAAATCCGGGTTCAGATTAGAATCTGAGCCTTCCTGGGGAAAAAGTAATGACTCAGCCATGGTTTCCCTGAGCATCAACAAAAGAGTTCGGGGTGAGTAATTCAGCCCACTAATTGAGGCCGGGCAGACCTCTTCGCAGCGACCGCATTGAAGACAGGCATCAAAAGCCAGCAAATTTGTAGATGAAAATTCATTGATTGCTGTTGCACCCAATACTTCAGCATTCATGATGTCGTTGATACTTTCCATTTCACCCTTGCCACGGCTGGTTTTGAAATAAATGTGGATCGGAGTGAAGATCATATGCCGCATTTTGGTGAATGGGATGCTGGCTGTAAGCAGTAATCCGAGGCCTACATGAAGAATAAATAAGTAAGGATGGATAATAGATGCCTGGGCAGCTGTCAGCGATGTATTTTGCAGTAAACCCGCAGTCCAATTTCCTATTGGCGCCCAGGAGGCCCAGTCTGGTTTCCTGATGAAAATGCGTAATCCTTCTGTAAAAAATCCCACCAGGGGAATCAAAGCCAGTAAAACCAATGCGTAATAATCATCCCAGGAATTCTCCATATAATCAGGACGAATGAATAAACGTCTGATCAGTGCCATCAACACACCGACCAGGATGGCAGCACCGGCTAAATCCATGATTAATTCATAACCGAAATAGATCTTATCTGAGAATAATGGCCAGGTGAAGGGGACAAATAATCCCATTTGCATGATCTTAATTGCTGTGCCAATTACCTGGATGAGAACGCCCCAAAATATAAGCAGGTGCATAATCCCCGGATAGATTTTTTTCACAGTTCTGATCTGTCCGAGGGCGTATAAAAGAGTATCTCCAAGTCTGGACCAGGGCTTTGTAATCCGTCTCTCAGTAGTTGTCATGAGGATTCTCCGATGAAAATCTCTCCATTTGCGATGGTAAGGGTGATTTTTTCAAGAGGCAGGGGTGGCGGTCCAGAAATTACATTTCCTTGAAGAGGTTCAAAATAACCAGCGTGGCAGGGACAGTAAATTTCCTGGGTTGTGCTGTCCCATTTGCAGATGCAGGCAAAATGTGTGCAAACGGCTGAATAAGCCTTCAACCCTTCAGTGGTGTGAATGACCAAGGCTGGATAGCGGCCATAAGGAACAGTGATACTCTCGCCTGGATTTATTTCATCAACTTTTCCGACACGGACAGGTTCTGAAGGAACTTCTTCCAGGCTGGGAGGATAAAAATAAGCAATAAAGGGTCCCAATAGGGCGGTTAATCCCATAGCAGCCAGACCCTTTTTGAGAATACTGAAAAAGTCGCGGCGCGTAATTGAACTCATTTAACTCACCTCTCCCCAAATAGTCAGGGCAATAAGAACTATCATCCCGACCAATGAAATCCAAAATCTGATCCGGACGGTTTTTTTAGAAGAGTCAGGTTTCTTGTCAAGGAAAGGCCAGATCAATAAAACGAGAATAACCAAAACTGGCAAAGTAGCGCCAACGGTTTTCGGGATATACCTGAGCAGCTGGTAAAGTGACAGGAAATACCACTCAGGTTTAACGTGATCAGGGGTATCCATCGGATCAGCTGGTGCTCCCAAACCTACCGGAGCGAACAGCCCGATAATTCCGATAATAATTACCAGGATACCAAATCCCAGGGCAACTTTTGCTTCCAGTGCTACATGATCTGGATAAAAAGGTACACTTTTTTCTGATTGATTTTCTGACATACCGTTACTCCTGTCTTGTTCAGACGATCTTTAGAGCGGTTTCATGATCCCTTGTTTCCTGACCATAATAAAATGCAACCCCATGAAAGTTATTGTTATCAGGGGCAAGATCAGGATGTGGGCGGCGAAGAATCTGCTGAGGGTTAAACTGGTTATGCTCCAACCTGTCCGCAAGAAAACCAGAGCCAAATCCCCGATCACAGGTATACTACCGGCAATTTCAGTTCCCACAGTAGTTGCCCAATATGCCCGTTGATCCCAGGGAAGAAGATATCCTGTAAAGCCAAATGCCAGAGTCATTGCAAGCAGTACAACTCCGGTGACCCAATTTAATTCCCTGGGGGGTTTATAAACTCCCATAATGAATACCCTCAGCATATGGGCTGTGGCCATCACAATCATGCCGTTTGCTGACCAGTGGTGGATCATGCGAACTGCTGACCCCAACAACACTTCATTTTCAATGAATTGGATACTGGCATAGGCTTCTGCTGGGGTTGGCTTGTAATAAAAAGCCAACATGATCCCGGTAATTCCCTGGACAATGAATAAGAAGAAGGTTAATCCGCCAAGGCAATACCACCAACGTCTTTGCCAATCAGGGACTGGTTTTTCGAGGATGGGTTTCAAGAAATCTGAAAGTTCATAACGTTCGTCAATCCAGGCCAGTATGCGGGTGGGGATGGGGACCCACTCTGTTTTTGAACTCCAAACACTGGCGCTGCGAGCGACTCCAAATAACAGGAATAAGCCGGCTGCGCCGAATAGGATCCAGCGCACAAGCGGAGTCCAGAGATTGGTGAATGCTTCTTCGGCATGGCATTGGATGCAGGTATCTTTTTCGGGTTCTGGCGGAACAATCTGGACGATCACACTGCCGTCTTGAGTGTTTATTCCAACCTGATTTGAAGTGGTATAAGCATGCACTCCAGCAGCTGTGACCAGCACCAGGATAAGGCTGCCAATCACAATCAAGATTGTACGGTAAACATTTTTCATATAAAACCTCGTCTACGCTGTATTCAGTGAGACAAAAACCGCACTTATAAAAAAATTAACAAGAAATGAGATTGAAGTTTTTCATTCATTGCATACCCGTAAGTGAAGGATAACTGGATTGATAACCAGAAATCCCGGTGGTTCTGATCGATATGGTTCCATGACAAGATCATAAAAAAATATAACATAACCTGCACCGTGGTGCAGGTGTCATTCTTCATAGGGACGGATTACTTTGTCTATATTTTCCGGGTTGTAAAAGAAAATTCCTCTATGATTTGGGCTGTGACTATTGGAATCGCAGCAGCTACTGCTGGTGTAGGTGTTTCGCTGAAGTCAAGGATATTTTCTACTTCCACAGCATAGATAATAATTTCTTGTGGGACCTTATAGCCCATATGTTCTGCCGCATCGAGGGCAGTGACCAGGGAGGTATCATGAGCAGAAGTGCTGTGCTGAGTAGGGCTGACTGACCGCAGATCATCAAGAGTCATCCGGTGGATCTTTCCGGGATTTGTAGTTTCCGGGAGTAAATAATAGGCATCAATGAGGATTACACGGTCATAATCGAGCATAGCTTCCATCAACCGCAGACCGCCGGCGCTGGCTTCGGTGACATCCAGCTCGGGATGGGCTTCAAAATCTATACTTTCTTCTAGTTTCCAGGCAACCTTCACGCCAACACCATCGTCAGTCAGGATGGGATTGCCCAGTCCAATTATCAATATTTTCATAGGCTTTAACATAAAAGAAGCAACCAATTTCCAGCGAATACTGCCGGTCACTGGTTACTTCATTTTACTTGATAGTTTATCTCTCCACGATCAATCTACATATTGGCTTCTGGTTTCGATCAAGTTGCCATCTGAATCTTTGATTTGGACCTCAAGCGGCATTTGTCCCGGCAGAGAATGAGTCGCACAAGACATGCAGGGATCGTAATTTCTGAAAGCCATCTCGATTGTATTAAGCAATCCTTCACTCACCTCGCCACCCTTGATCAGTCCTTCAGCTGCCTTTTTAATGGACATGGCCATGGGAGCATTGTTATTGGTTGTCCCAACAATCAAATTGACATCAGTCAGGATTCCATTCTCATCAGTTTTGTAGTGATGGGTCAGGGTTCCCCGAGGTGCTTCAACACTTCCGATACCTTCTGTTGGGGTGTTGGTCACAACCATTCGCACATTTGGATCCGTTATTTCTGGATCTAATACCAGTTCCAGCATACGTTCTGCTGCATAGAGCAGTTCGATCAATCGTGCCCAATGTGTCGCGAGGCGGAAATGGACTGGTGCATAGCGTCCATTTGTCTTTTTAGATCCCAGGGTTTCATAATACCGCTCAAAATGTTCTTGAGCTATAGGTGTAGCCATACCATCCGCTGCATTTAACCTGGAGAGTGGTGTCGCACAATAAATGCCGCTGTCTACTCCATCCACAAAACCTTTCCACCCCACATTTTTTAAGTAGGGGAATTTCAGGTAAGACCAGGGCTCTACGCGTTCAGCGATATGTTTTGCATAATCTTTGGCTGGGTATTTAACCAGCTCTTTACCGTCTGGACCGGTAACTCTGATCAGGCCGTCATAGAAATTTATGAGATTATTTTTATCGACGGTCCCCATATAGTAGGTTTCATGTGTGAATGTATCTGAAACGATCAGGTCAACATAGGCCTGGTTGGCCAGCACAATATCATCAAAGATTTTCAAACTGAACAATGCGAAGTCCACATTTTGTCTTGCATAATCCAGGATGATCTTTTGATTTTCTTTGGTGAGAGCCTGGCTCCAACCACCCGGCAATCCCGCAACCGGATGAATGCTGCGGCCGCCGAGCATTTTGATGACCTCGTGGTTCCGTTTTCTGCACTCGATGACCTGCATACCAATATCCACACCAACTTTATGGATCACACCCAGGATATTTCTTTCGGCTGGATCCGAATCAGGACCGAGGATAAAGTCAGGTCCTCCAAGGGCATAAAAGTGAACGGTATGGTCAGTCACATAAAATGAGGTATAGAACAGCTCTCGGAGCTTCTTGACTACCGAAGATGGTTCAACGTCAAACAAGGCATCTAAAGCCTTTGTAGCAGCCATGTGGTGAGCTTCAGGGCAAACCCCGCAGATCCGGTTAGTGATCCGGGGCATTTCTTCAGCTGGACGGCCGATACAAAACTGTTCAAAACCTCTCAACTCAGGGATCTGGAGATAGGCGTTTTTTACATTGCCCTGTTTGTCCAGGAAGATCTCAATCTTGCCGTGGCCTTCCAATCTTGTGATGGGATCGATTGTTATCCGTTCCATTACGAATCTCCTTTTCCGTTCTTGACGCGCCGGAGAATTGAGTGTGCCATACTGAAGCGGTAGAAGGTGCCTGCAGGATCAGCAATTGTATCAACAACTTCCTGGATTTTAATTTCCAATTCATCCTCTTCCATGCTCTCATCACCTGCATCGAAAACAGAGGCGATAGCTGAGAGCATTTTGGCTCCTTGATCAATCACTCCCTCTGGAGGACCATAACAGCCTCGGCAGCCCATCCCAACTGTTGGACAGAGTGCACCACATCCTGACCTGGTGGCTATACCCAGGCAGACAAGACCCTGTTCAAGAAGGCATTTGTCCGGGTCTGGCACTATTTGATAGGGCCGGTAAAAACGTTCAATGGTTTTTTCCTGTTTTTCCCGTTCGCATTCATCACAAAGCGCAACGGTTCCCGCCCCAACTATCGCACCGGCCGGGGGAAGTGGTTGCCCCTCAAGTAAAGCCCCAACTATAACCTGAAGAACTGCCCAGACTTGGGGAGATTCCGGAGGACAACCAGGTAGGTAATAATCCACATCAACAACCTGATCCAGTGATTTCACGGTGTGGTAGAAGAATGGTAAAGTTAGTTCACCTTCAGCAACTTGTGTCACTTCCTGTGGGAAAATACCTTCCGGATTATCAATTGTTGGGTTGTTGAGATATGCTTTATTCAGAGTGGCTTCTTTAGTCGTAAGATTAGAGAGTGCAGGAATACAACCTTCATATGCACATGAACCATAGGCAACAAGTATCTTTGATTTTTTTCGCAACAAATGGGCTAACTCCTCATTTTCTGAATTTCGGATAGCTCCATTAAATAAACAGACATCGATATACTTGTCTGGGTATGATTTAACATGGTGATATTTAAAATCCGCTATACAGGGAAAGAAGACAATATCAAAGACTTCATCGACAACTAGGATGTGCTCATGGATGTTGAGGACCGATATCTCACAACCGCCACAAGAAGCTCCCCAATACATTGCCAATTTTGGCTTTCCATTTTTGGTCATGTTATGCCTCCTTCACAGTTACTGGAGCTGTTCCATTTCCACCCAGGACTTTCTCATGCCAGCGGAGAGGTCCAAGAGCTCGGAGTTCTTCAGTCATTCTGTTGACTCTTTCTGCCAGAACCGTGCCTTCTGAGGCGGAAGCCCATACTAACTGGACCCTTTCATCCTCGATCCCCCATTGTTCCAAAGTTTTTTTGAGCAGCAGGAAGCGTCGGAGTGCTTTGATATTGCCATTCAAATAGTGGCATTCTCCCGGATGGCAACCGGCAATCAGAACCCCATCAGCGCCATTGATAAACGCAGTGAGTACAAATTGCGGGTCAACGCGTCCTGAACACATCACCCGGATCGCGCGCATGTTTGGAGCATATTTTATCCGGGAAGTTCCTGCTAGGTCTGCTGCCCGATAGGAACACCAATTGCACAAGAATCCTACAATTACAGGTTCATATTGATCACTCATTAAAATCCTCCTCCTATGCGGAAGCCTTTTCGGGCACAGGTTGAACATCCCATAACAATCCTTGAAGTTGAGATATTACCTGGATATTGCTAAAGTGAGCACCATCGATTGCGCCGCTGGGGCAAGCAGCTACACATGTTCCACAACCCTGGCAAAGAGCGATGACTACCTCAGAAACCTCATCTTCAACAATGAACTCAATTGCATTGTACGGGCAGAGGTTATTGCAGATACGACAACCAGAGCAGTCATCCGCCCGGATACTAGCCCGGATAGGTTCCATCATAACAGTGCCCTGGCCGATTAAGCTGGCTACCTGAGAGGCTGCAGCTCCCCCCTGGGCAACTGAATCAGGAATATCTTTTGGACCCTGGCAAGCGCCCGCTATGAAGACCCCTTCAGTCATAGTAGCTACGGGGGCTAACTTAGGATGTCGTTCATTGAAGAATCCGTCAAAGTCACAGCCCATTTTGAAGAGCTGGGAGACTTCATCTGAATCTGCCCGGGCTTCCATACCGGCGCTTAATACCACCATATCGACCGGGATTCGCTGCTGTATTCCTATCAAAGTATTTTCCACCTGAACCATCAGTTTACCCTCTTCTTCAGGTGTACTGGCAGCGTCAGATATTTCTGCCACCCGGCCGCGAATGAAATGAGTTCCTTCTTCTAGTAGACGATGGTAGAACTCTTCATATCCTTTGCCGGGAGTCCGCATATCAATATAAAGGTTGGTCACCTCGGCATTCGGTAGATGTTCATGCACCAGGTGGGCGAATTTGAGCGAGTACATGCAGCACACTTTAGAACAGTACTCATTGTAATTCTGGTCTCTAGAACCCACACAATGAACTATGGCCACACTCTTGGGTTCAGTATGTCCATCTCGCAAGACGATATGTCCCTCTGTTGGTCCAGAAGCAGTTACCATCCTCTCAAATTCAAAACTTGTGAAGACATTATCTAACCGACCATAGCCGTACTGGGGAATCTGTCGGGCATCAAACAGATCATAGCCGGTGGCAATAATGATGTTGCCTACATTGATGAAGACGAGTTCGTCTTCCATGGCGTAATCAATAGCATCAGGTTCGCAAACGGTTTCGCATAACTGGCAATCGCAGCAGATCGAACAATGTAAACATCGATTGGCTTCTTGTTGAGCTTGTTCCTCTGTAAAACCAAGATTAACCTCTTTGAAACCATCTCGCTCTTCAATGGGAATGGTGGGAATTCTGGCTCTGCGAGCTTTTACTCTTCCGACCGTATCTACCTTGATGTTGCTGAAATATGCCCCCTCTTTTTCACGACCTTCGTACATATCCTGTTTCTCAAACATGCGGTGGATCGATTCGGCAGCTTTTTTTCCAAGAGCCATTGCCCCTACAATCGTGTCTGGTCCTACCACGCAGTCGCCGCCAGCAAATACCTTCTTTCTGCTGGTCTGTAAAGTGATTTCATCCACCTCGATGCCGCCCCATTCCCTGGTTTTTAATTTGAGAGGTCCAATCTCCGGCCTTTGTCCAATAGTGATGATGATGTTATCGCAAGGAACATCGAACTCAGATCCTTCGATAGGTATTGGTCTTCGCCGACCGCTCTCGTCGGGTGTACCTAGTTCCATGCGTATGAGTGTTACTGTATCAACTTTTTTCTTGCCCTTGACCTCAACTGGATTGGCTAGGAATTCAATGGTTATACCTTCGTGTTTCGCCTCTTCTATCTCGTCATCATCAGCTGGCATTTCCTTTATGCTGCGACGGTATACCATGGTTACATTCTTAGCACCCAGTCGTTTAGCTGTCCGGGCTGTATCAATCGCCGAGTCGCCACCTCCAACTACGATGACATTATTACCAAGTTTAGGCTTATTACCTAGCCTTACATCTCTTAAGAACTTGATCCCGCTTAATACACCAGCTAAATCTTCACCAGGTATTCCGATTTTCCTTTCTTCATGAGCACCGGTAGCAATATAGACTGCATCAAATTGTTTTTCTAGTTCCTCAAGGGTGATGTCTTCACCTATTTTCGTGTTTAGCTGGATTTCTACACCAATATCCTCAATTTTGCCGATTTCTTTTTTGAGATGATCACTTCGTAGTCGATATTCTGGAATACCTACAGCTAACATTCCTCCGGCAGCGGGCAAGGCTTCGAAGATTTTAACTTGATAACCGTTTTTTCTTAGGTCATAAGCACAGGCGAGGCCTGAAGGACCTGCGCCTACTATCCCAACTTTTTTGGTTCGCTCTTTCTCTGGTCGGAGTAATTCATAATCGCCGACCTTATCCATAGCAAAACGCTTCAAAAAAGCTATTGATATAGGTTCGTCAACGTTTCCCCGGTCACACACATCTTCACAGGGATGGGCACAAGCCCGTCCACAAATTCCGGGAAGGGGATTATCCGCAACAATGAGTTTCACGGCTTCTTCGTATTTGCCTTCGCCAATTAGAGATATGTAGCCATGGGCGTTTTGATGAATAGGACAACCAGCGACGCATTGAGAGTCATCCGTTGTTTTTGTAAGTGTATAGGTATTTGGAATTGCTTGAGGGAATGGACGGTAAATTGCCGTTCTTGTACCCATACCAACGTCAAACTCAGATGACACTTTTACGGGACAGATTTCCTCGCAGTCGGAACATGCAGTGCATTTGTCATTGACATAACTTGATTTCTTCCGCACAGCAACACTGAAATTTCCTATATATCCATCGACCGACTCCACCTCGCTGTAAGTCATCAACTCAATATTGGCATGGTTTCCAACATCAGACATCTTTGGTGTAAGAATACAGGCTGAACAGTCGAGGGTTGGGAATGTTTTATCAATTTGAGCCATATGACCGCCAATTGATGGCTCACGGTCTAAAAGATAAACCTTGTTTCCACCTTCGGCAAGATCCAGAGCTGCAGATATACCGGTGATTCCACCTCCGACAACCAATGTTGCCGGATTAATCTCCACGGGTATTTTATCCAGCGGTTCGTGATGAACTACACGTTCCACGGCAGCATTTACTAGGCTTTTTGCTTTCTGGGTGGCAGCTTCTTTATCGTTAGTAGCCCAGGAATCGTGCTCGCGGATGTTGGCCATTTCGAATAAGAAGGGATTGAGGCCTCCTCGTTCGGTAGCTTCCCTGAAAGTTTTTTCATGCATGTGCGGAGAGCATGAGGCAACCACAATTCGCGTTAACCCTTTTTCTTTGATGTCGTTCTCAATTAATTCCTGCCCGGTACTTGAGCACATGAATTGGGAGGTACAGGAAACTTCAACATTAGCATTTCCTTCAGCCCATTTGGCAACATCTTCAACATCGACAATACCAGCGATATTGGAACCGCAGTGGCAGATGTAGACGCCAACTTTTTCCTTTTGCTCGTTTGAATTAATCATTGATTATCACTCCTCAGACAATTCAGCATCAGTAAGTCCATTCACCTTCAGGTGCTCGATCAGAGATTTTTGCGAGTGCTGGTTGAGCAGATACGATCTCTTTTCCAAAACCAAGCTCTTTTTCAGGGACTCCAAAAGCCAGTCCAATAAGTTGTGTAAAATAGACAATGGGTATTTTGTAATTTGTTTTAAAATGAGCATTTACTGCGTCCTGATAAGCATCCATGTTGAGCTGACACATAGGGCAGACAGTACTGATTATGTCTGCCCCATTATCATTCGCGTTTTTCAGTAATCGATGGATGAGTTCCAGGGCTGTGTTCTCACTGATCTGGGTCATATGACCACCACAGCATTGAGCTTTGAGAGGAAAATTAACAACAGTGGCACCTAATGTGTTTAATAAATCATCCATTGAGGTAGGTTGTTCAGGATCGTCAAAGCTCTCCATATCAGCAGGTCTGGGAATCAAACAACCGTAGTAAGGGGCAACTCGCAACTCATGTAGCGGTCTCTGGACTTTTTCTTGGACAGCTTCCAGTCCAACATCCCGGACGATAATCTCTAATAAATGATGGACACTAATAGAACCGGGCTGGTAGTGAAGACCGCCAGCCTCAAGCGCCTGGTTTACCTTCTGATTGATTTCTTGATATTCCCCCATAACATGATCGGTTTTTTTAAGGTTAAGAAAACATGCGCTGCAGGGTGCGACTAATTTTTCAATTCCGTTTTTCTGGGAGGCGATAGCTAAATTCCGCCCCACCAGGGCATATGCAGGAAGTTCATTAATTGAGAAATACTCAGTCGCTCCACAACAGTTCCAATCCTCAATTTCAACTAGCTCGATGCCAAGTGGCTCAGCAATGGACATCAATGAGGTATGGTAAGAGCGGGCATTTTTTTCCAAGGAGCAGCCAGGGTAGTATCCGTACTTCATGCTTCACCTCCAAACTCTTTCGATTTCTTGAGTATCGCCTTAAGCTGTTTGATTCCCTTTATTTTTGGTGGAATGAGGTCCAGACGACCTTTTGTGATCATTTGCAAACCCATACCAGTCGCCATCTTAAAAGCATCCACGGGATGATAGCGAAGGTGATATTTCATTGCTATCCCCAATTCAAAGCTGCGGCCATTATTTTCCACAAAATCTATGAATGTCTCAGAAAACTCTGGGGCTTTAGTTTTGCTGGTTTTTTGAAAATACCCAGCTTGAATAGCCATTCGTTTTAAGGCATACATAATATCGGTTATGTGAATATCCTGGGGGCAGCGAGACATACAATAGTAGCAGGAGACACAATACCAGGGCGTATTGCTTTTTAAGACTTCCTCTCGTAAGTCTTCATTGATCAGGGCAAATAAGTTCCGGGGAGTGTGGTCCATATCCGCCGCAGATGGACAAGATCCACCACAAGTACCGCATTGGATACAGGTGTTAAGACTTGCCCCGATTCCAGAAGTCTCCGCAACGATTTCCTCAAAGAATGAGGTGGTGCGAATAGCCAAAGTTTGAGACATATCAACCTCCCTGTGATTGGATGGAAACTGTTTATTCAATTGTGGAGATGTAAATAAGAAACTGATAAGAGGGCACTAATAAAGCACCAATAGAGATCAAATGAAAAATTTCACAATCATTCTTGTCTGTAGTATAGCAAATTTATCCATAAATGAATGTGATGAATATCATATTATTTACTTATTATTGTATTTTTGTTTGCCGGCTATTTTTATCTTATTAAAGGGATCAATTGACCACCTAATCGATGGGACTGGAATACATGGATATTGATGACCTCTAAAACCCGCCAAGATTTGAAAGAACAAGGATCAGAGCTTGGGGTAAAATAGAAGTTAATTTGATTCTTTGGATATAGCAGATCTAATTCTGTAAGATTCGCTCAGATAAGCATATCAAGATTAAATATTAACGATAATATTCAAATCAAAAGGACCTGCTTATGAAACATGAAAAATCGCTTGAAGATCGGGCGATAAACGCCATCCGGTTTTTATCCGCGGATGCAATTCAAAGGGCAAATTCAGGACATCCGGGCTTGCCAATGGGGACAGCAGCATTATCCTTTGCGCTGTGGACACGGCACCTAAAACACAACCCAAAGAATCCTGCCTGGCCAAATCGTGATCGTTTTATTTTATCTGGCGGTCATGGGTCCATGCTCCTATATTCGTTGCTGCACTTAACTGGTTATGATCTGAGCCTCGATGACATCAAAAACTTTCGACAGTGGGGCAGCTTAACACCTGGCCATCCGGAATATGGTTTAACACCTGGTGTAGAAACAACCACAGGTCCTCTCGGACAAGGATTTGCCAACGGAGTAGGTTTTGCTATTGCAGAAGCTCATCTCGCTTCGATTTTCAACAAAACGGATTATCCCGTCATAGACCACTACGTTTTTGGATTGGTAACTGACGGGGATTTGATGGAAGGTGTTTCTTCTGAAGCGGCTTCCCTGGCTGGCCACCTGAAATTGGGAAAATTGATCTATTTGTATGATGACAATCGCATCTCAATTGATGGATCAACAGATCTAGCTTTTACTGAAGACCGGGCTGCCAGATTTGCAGCCTATGACTGGCAGGTCATCAATGTGGAAGATGGAAATGATCTGGATGAGGTTGATAAAGCTATCCAGAAAGCCAAAAAAGACCCGCGACCTTCATTGATAATCTGCAGAACCCATATCGGCTATGGAATGCCCAATAAACAGGATACCAGTGCAGCACACGGATCTCCTCCTGGAGATGAAGAGTTAAATGCGGCCAAAGCTGCCCTGGGATGGCCTGAAGAACCGCGATTTTTCATTCCTGAAGAAGTCCAGAAGTTCTTTGATGAGCAAAAATCTAAGGGATCAGCAGAAGAAAAGGACTGGAACGATCTTCTAAATGATTACCAGGATAAATTTCCCACCGAAGCCGCTGAGTTAAATAGGCGTTTAGCTGGTGAACTTCCTGCAAACTGGGAGGTTCCGGAATTTCCTGCTGATCCTAAAGGCATCGCAACCAGGGTTGCATCAGGCAAAGTATTGAATGCCCTGGCAAGTTATTTACCTGAATTAATTGGTGGATCAGCTGACCTGGCTCCTTCCAATAAAACCTGGATCGATGGAAGCCCATCATTTCAGGCTGATCACCCGGAGGGAAGGAATTTCCATTTTGGAGTCAGAGAACATGGCATGGGATCTATTGTTAATGGCATGGCTCTGCATGGTGGAGTAATTCCTTACGGAGGAACGTTCCTGGTTTTCTCGGATTATTTTAGACCCGCCATTCGTGTCTCAGCTTTATCTCATGTGCCCAGCATCTGGGTTTTTACTCATGACAGTGTAGGAGTAGGCGAAGATGGTCCAACCCATCAACCGGTTGAACATTTGGCTGCCTTGCGGGCGATACCCGGGCTGGTAACTTTGCGTCCCTGTGATGCTAATGAAACCGCTCAAGCCTGGTCGTTTGCGATATCCCGCAGAAATGGACCGACTGCCCTGGCGCTAACCAGGCAGGCTCTGCCGACTATTAACAGGGGTATTTACGCAACTGCCGCAGGATTGAAACAGGGAGCTTATGTACTTGCGGATCTGGGTGAAGGTGAGCCGGATCTAATCCTGATAGCCTCAGGCTCAGAAGTGGACTTAATTGTCAAAGCTGGTGAACGTTTAGCAGCGGAGGGTGTTAATCTCCGCCTGGTGTCATTCCCGAGTTGGGAATTATTCAGGAAACAAGATAAAGGGTATCGTGATCTGGTGCTCCCGCCAGGTATCCACAAGAGACTGGCAGTGGAAGCCGGTATATCCCTGGGCTGGCATGAATGGGTTGGGGATAGTGGGGATCTCATAACAATTGACAGATATGGTGCTTCTGCTCCTGCTGGTAAAATATTTGAAGAATTTGGATTTACAGTAGAGGGAGTAATTCAAAAGGCCGAACAACTCCTCGGGAGGGCAGAATAATGCGTATAGCCATATGCTCAGACCATGCGGGATTTGATTTAAAACTATCCCTGGTAGAGTATCTGGGGGAGTTGGGCCATGATGTGATCGACTTTGGCACAGATTCTGAAGAGAGCGTCGACTACCCTGATTTTGTGGAACCCCTTGGAAACTCAATCCAAACTGGAAATACTGAAAGGGGAATTGTAGTGTGTGGATCAGGCATAGGCGCTTGTATAACGGCAAATAAAATGATTGGAATTTATGGGTCTATTTGCCACGATGTCTACAGTGCCAGGCAGGGTGTGGAACATGACGATATGAATGTATTGTGTTTGGGGGGCAGGATAATAGATGAAGAATTTGCCAAATTATTAGTAAGCAGTTTCCTGGAAGCCAGATTTGTGGGCAACGATCCTGGTGAAGAAAGGCACTTAAGGCGGACAAACAAAATGAAAAATATTGAAAAGAGAGGAATATCCAGATGAAAACCGTTGTAGAAGAAATTAATCAGATTGGTCAATCCATCTGGTATGACAACATCGAAAGAAAATTACTTGAAGATGGCACCCTGGCTGAAATGGTCCAGAGGGGGGAAATCAGAGGAATCACCTCCAATCCAAGTATTTTTAATAAAGCGATCAGCCATTCAAATGATTATGACCAGGAGATCAAATTGCACCTGCAGAATGGTTTATCCCGGGAAGAGCTTTACGAAAGATTAGCCATTACGGACATTCAATGGGCGACTGATTTATTCCGGGATCTATATCATGAGACGGAAGGGGCGGATGGCTATGTTAGTTTGGAAGTCAGCCCTTATCTGGCTCATGACACAGAGAAGACCATCAGCGAAGCGAAAAAACTTTGGAGAGCTGTCGATCGGCCTAATCTGATGATAAAGATCCCTGCCACACTGGAAGGTCTTCCTGCGATAACTGAGGTGATCTCTGAGGGAATTAACGTCAATGTGACCCTGATATTCGGTTTGAGCCGGTATCAGGAAGTCAGGGAAGCTTATTTGTCAGGTCTTGAAAAACGGCTTGAGAACGGGGGCGATATTTCAAAAATTGCCTCCGTTGCATCTTTTTTTATCTCAAGAATAGACAGCAAAGTGGATAAAATCCTTGAAAGCCTGCAGCTCTCTGGCCCGGCCGAACTTCAGGATAGAATCCAGAAATTATTTGGAAAGGCTGCTATTGCATCGGGTAAACTGGCCTTTGCTGAATATGAAGAAACTTTCGCTGAAGATGGGAGGTTTCAGTCACTGAAAATAAGCGGTGCAAACAGACAGAGAGTACTATGGGCTTCTACGAGCACCAAGAATCCTGAATATCATGACACAATTTATGTAGAAGAGTTGATTGGACCCAAGACAGTGAATACTGTTCCTCCCCAAACATTAATGGCATTTTATGATCATGGAAAAGTAGAGCGCACAATAGATCAAGACCTTGTAGTTTCTGGCAAGATTTTTGAGGATTTAGCAGCCCTGGGAATTGACATTAACAAGGTGGCACAGGACCTGGAGAATGAGGGAGTCAAGGCTTTTGCAGATGCCTATACTTCTTTGCTGGACTCTCTGGAAATCAGAATGCGAGAATTCAGGGCAGTCGGGTAATAATCTCTGGCGCTGTTCCTTATTAAGGAAAGGCTATTTATTATTATGAGTGATAGCGGGATTATTCAGAGTCCACTTAAAAATGAAATCTGGATTGCAGCTGAAAATTTAGTATCAATAGAACCCCTCAAGCGGGATCAAGCTTTGGACTTCTTAAAGGAAGAGGGAATATTTAACAGCTCACCCCTGGCGGCTTATTTACTGGCAACCAGGACGACAGATGAAGATCTTGAAGTGCGTTATCATTCAGTCCAAATTCTGGGGGAATTGTTAGATATCGAAGATTCTCCTGGTATGTGTCTAACTGATTCGGCATTAAAACATGTGCATGGTTTTTTCGCGCAAATCGGGAAAGACCAGATGATCAGATTACTTGAGGTTGGTGAGGTTTATCTGGCGGCAGAAAATGCTCTATTAAATATATTTAAGATCTCTTCCTGTGCGGGTAATATATTGAGTGGTATAGTGAACGACCGGAAAATACCAGCTTCAATACGTCAGCAGGCTATCTTTTTTGGCGGTAGAGCGGGTTTCCTGGAACTGATTCTAGTTTTCCAAAATTTGATCCAAAGGATTGAAAAGAGCAGAGAGAAAGTTGGCCGAAACCTGTCTGAAAAATTGCTGAAAGAAGAGGGTGCAATATATTCCAGTGCAGTTGTCGCGCTTGGTAATTTAATCTCTGGTTCTAAAACAGAAGGGTAAAAAAAATGGTTAACAAAATACCAATCGCAGCTATGGTATTTATATTGCTGATAGCAGTGGGTTTGGCCTGGGGGGGAACTGATCTCGTCGAGGCTTCTGGATCCTTCCAGCAGCCGACTGTGGCTATAGCCACAGTAACGGGCACTCCAAAAGGAACAATTGCTATTGTTTATTCAGATCCAGAGGATCAGATCAATGTCCGCTCCGGTCCAGGTGTTTTTTATCCGAAAGTTGGGGTATTGATCAACAGGCAAGAAGTTCCGGCATTGGCGAGAACAGAAGGCGACCTCTGGGTGAAAATTGTCTATCCAGGAGTTACTGAAGGTGTTGCCTGGGTTTACGCGCCATATGTTCGGGTCACAGGGGAGCTTCCGATCGTGCCGAAACCACCCACTCCTACACCAGAAACCACGCCTACAATTGATCCAACATTGGCAGCCCAGTTTATCTCAGAAATTCCACCCACGAGGAAACCGACTTTTACTCCACCTCCACCGCTGATAATTCCTACCTATGCATCCGGGGTAGTCAGCATTGGTACCGGTGGATTACCGAGCGGTTTTATTATCCTGGGATTGGTTTCAGTGGGGATTTTTGGTTTGATCGTATCCTTCTTGAGAAGGACATAAACTGAATATATTTTAAATGAGAAGACCAGGCCAAATGTTGAGCCTGGTCTCTTTATTTAATTCTTATCAGTATTAGGCACAACCTGTGCTTGGGTCACATCCAGCGCATCCGGAAACGGAAGTCTGGGGTGCATTTTGCTCTATCTTGAATCCGCTGCGTCCATTTTCCTCGACATATTTGATGGTGGCTCGCTGCAGATAAGCAAGTGTCTGGTCATCTACGATGACCTGTACGCCATGATTGGAATAAACCTGGTCGCTGTCGCTGACCTTGTCATCCAATGACATGCCGTATTGGGGGCCGCCTCAACCAACTCCGGCAATGAAAATCCTCAGGGAGTGTTCTGTCATCTCCTGATCTTTCATTAAAGTCTTGATAGCGATTGCAGCTTCTGATGTAAGGACGATGTTTTCAGAATTTTCCATAATTTTCCTGTGTTGTGAAAATTATAACAGTTGTTTTGCATTGTAGCAGGATTGGTCTTTATGTCAACTGCAATTTATAAATGATAGGCAATTATTAGTGATATATTAATAGAATAATTATATTAACTTATCGATTGTTGATGATTTTAGGGGAATTCCACCATTTCAAGACCCGCAAAGCACGCAAAGTATTCATTCTCCCGGGTTTACCGGCTGGTTCAAGATCAAAAAAGGTTCGCCCACTTGGTCCCCGGTAGCTGCGCCAAGTCTGGTCCCTGGTTTGTTTTTTCAGAAGCAGGTCGATCGCGTCTTTATATCTGGGATCTTGATCCGCCCGGGCAGCCTGGAAATAGTCCAGGGCTCTCAACACATCATAAAACCAGCGGGGAGGGAATGGGAATCTGGTCATACGCTGATGGACGATTTCTCCTGTTCGATGGGAGCGGAACAGCTTATGCTGGAGTAGAAATTCATGAGCTCGAAGGCGGGATTCAGTAATTAGCTGATTATGCCTGGGAGAATTATTTTGATAGCTGAGTAAACCCTCCAGGACAGAAATTGTAGTGTGAAAGGAACTGTGGGTTGCGCCTTTATAGGATTCGCAGTTCCAACCGCCATCCTGCATTTGACCCTTGAGCAAATGGTCCACCAGGTGTTTTACCCGGGGATCTGGATACTTGAAAAATGACAGGATGTTAAGAGCCATTCCAGTCACGCAGGTTTCACTGTAGTCATAGCTAACTGATATATTCATTCCTCCGTCTGGCTCGTAATACGCTTTATCAAGATAGAGCTGGCAGCCTTTCAGTGCCTGGGGGTTATTTTGCGGCAGACCCATTCTGGTGAAGGATAGCAAAGTGTAATGGGTAGAAATCCACTTGGGAGAATAAAAACCGCCTCCCCAGGTACCAGTCTCATCCTGGTGGGATAACAATTTTTTCCCCCAGCCTTTTTCTTCGATCATCTTCATGGTTCTGGTATAGGTGGCTGAAGTTTCACCGAGTAAATCCCGCTGGACTTGCCAGCGTACACAAGGATCACCTTCCATTAGCCAGTTTATGATCTCAGGAGTTGTCTGATTGGGCATCATGATAACCTTTCCATCGCAGGTTAGAAATATATATGAATTGTAATATAAGGAAATGCCTAAAAATCCGAATGTTATAATCCATCCATCTTACTCAGGAAGATCCCATCGCATTTATTGGAGATATCATTTTGAAGAAAGTCCTTTTATCAGTTTTAGCCCACCCCGACGATGAATCTTTTGGCATGGGTGGAACCCTGGCAAAATATGCCGGACAGGGCGTGGACGTCCATCTGATTTGCGCCACGCGGGGGGAAGCCGGAGAAGTCGACCCGGAATATCTGGAAAGTTTTTCCTCGATTGCAGAACTTCGTGAACAGGAGCTCAGGTGTGCTGTTGAGCAATTGGGAATAAACTCTGTTTACCTTCTGCCTTATCGAGACTCAGGAATGACGGGCAGCAAGGATAATGAGAACCCCCTGGCATTAATGAATGCCCCTTTAGAACAGGTTGCAGGAGAAATTGCGGAATATATCAGGAAAATCAAACCCCAGGTTGTTTTGACTTTTGATCCGATCGGTGGATATCGGCATCCGGATCATATCTTCATCCATCAGGCAGCTACCAGGGCTTTTTCATTGGCAGGCGACTCTGATTTTAAGAGTGACTCACCAGTTTTTCAACCAACCCGTT
>SDBT01000765.1_pt1 | contig 52776 bp, 49 predicted proteins | sample 2277101 | NCBI WGS metagenome assembly SDBT01 (sample SAMN10404973, study PRJNA504765) | marine sediment metagenome | isolation source: marine sediment core GS10_PC15, 103 cmbsf | place: Arctic Ocean: Southern Knipovich Ridge | collected 2010
GACCACCTCAAGACAACCGAGGACATTGACCTCTGTGTGGCGGCCGGCTATACGTTCTTCACCATTGACCCCGGCGACCACGTGGACAACGAGGCCCACACCGCTCCCCTGGACGTGCTGAGGGACAAAATCCACGCCCTGCCCTGGGACCAGTTAGAAGACTCGCCGGAGGGATTGCACGCGCGCTACCTGAACCGCCGTTTTGAGGTGGAGGACGCCGCTTCCGCTTCCGAGGCCGCTTCCGCTTCCAAGTTTGCCCTGGAGTTTGACCAGACCACGCTGGCGCGAGCGGCAGCCAAGTACGGCCTGGCCATTGCCCACACTGTCCGCATGTACCGCCACTTGGCCGCCCAGACCAAGAATGCCGCTTCCGCTTCCGAGTTCGAGCTGGAGATGTCGGTGGACGAAACAGAAACGCCGACCTCGATTGAGGAGCACTTTTTCATCGCCAGCGAGCTCAAGCGGCTGGGGGTGCAATGGGTGAGCCTGGCTCCGCGCTACCTCGGCCGCTTCGAGAAAGGCGTGGACTACATCGGTGATCTTGATGAGTTCGAGGTCGAGTTGTCCAAACACGCCGCCATTGCCCGCATCCTGGGGCCGTACAAGCTCAGCATCCACTCTGGGTCGGACAAGTTCAGCATCTATCCCATCATTGCCCAGCACACGCGCGGACTGGCGCATCTCAAGACGGCCGGCACCAGCTACCTGGAGGCGCTGCGAGTGGTGGCGCAAGTGGAGCCGTCCCTGTTCCGGCAGATCCTGGCCTATGCCATCGAGCGCTACCCCGAAGACCGCGCTACCTACCACGTCTCAGCCGACTTGGCCAAGGTTCCAGCGCCGGACACCCTGGCGGACGCGGATCTCTCTGCCCTGCTCGACCAATTTGATGCGCGGCAGGTGTTGCACGTGACCTTTGGTTCGATGCTGGATCGGTTTGGCGGGGAGATACTGAGCGTGCTGGCTGCGCACGAAGAGGCGCATTATGCGGCGTTAGAGGACCACTTTGAAAAGCACCTGTCGCCTTTTGGTCATAGTTCAGGTGATCGTTAGGAAGAGCTGCTAAGGTGCCAGGCACTTCCGAAGACGCCCTCTGGCCCAACGCTGAAGACAATTGGAAAGCGCTTTTGTTTTGAAACCCTCAGTGAAAGTGCCTGGCACCTGAACCCTCACGTCTTTTGGAGAATTAAGGAGATCAGCCCATGACTCAACCAATTACCAAAGCAATTGTCCCAGCCGCCGGGCTGGGCACACGACTCTTGCCGGCCACCAAGTCGCAGCCCAAAGAGATGCTGCCCGTGGGGCGCAAGCCGATACTGCAACACGTGGTGGAGGAGTTGCAGGCTGCTGCCCTGCGCCAGATCCTCATCATCACCGGACGCCGCAAGCGGGTTATCGAAGACCACTTCGATGCAGACCCCCAGCTCGTGGCCGCGCTGAAACAGGCTGGCAATGAGGCGATGCTGGCGGACCTGGACTATATCGAGGGTAAGTCGCGCTTTTTCTACACCCGGCAGAGCACGCCCAAGGGGCTGGGTCACGCGGTTTCGCTGGGCGCCGATTTCGTGGACAGCGACCACTGCGTGGTGGCCCTGGGGGATTCGCTCATCGCCGCCCAGGAACCAGCCTCCTTGCTGAAGGCGATGATGAAGGCCCAGCGTCAACTGGAGGCAGCAGCCATAGTGGCCGTGGAAAAGGTTCCCCGCGAAGAAGCCTTTCGTTACGGCATCGTCAGCATCAACGGCGCGGAGCCTCCTCCCGGCGAGCCGGTGGCCATGACCGACATAATCGAGAAGCCGCCTTTGGGCACTGCTCCGACCACTCTGGCCGTGGCTGCGCGCTACGTCTTCAGTCCGGCCATCTTCGAGGCCCTCGATCGCACCTTGCCCGACGAGCGGGGAGAAATACAATTGACCGACGCCATCAGATTGTTGATCCATAAGGGAGAGCCGGTTTACGCCTGGCTTCTCCCTTATGGGCAGCGTCGCTACGACGTGGGCAATTTCGAGAGCTATTTCCGCGCTTTCATTGACTTCGCCCTGGCCGACGAACGGTACGGCTACCTGGTCCGAAAGTACATCAAGGCCAAAGCCTATGAGCTCTGATCAGCGTCAAGCGGAAGCCGTGGTCTGTTCAGCGCCCGGCCGGGCCGGGATCATCGGCAATCCTACGGACATGTACGGCGGGGCGGTTCTGTCATGTTCGGTGGGGATGCGGGCGCGCGTGACCGTGACGCCGGCCCCGCACCTGGTGCTGGAGACTGGTGAGCAGGAGTGCCGGATCGCCAGCCGAAGTGATCTGCGTCCCCGGCGCGACCGCTTCGACGTAGCGCGGGCTATCCTTGATTACATGCGCCTGCCGCCACTGAAATGTCGCATCCACTACAGAAGTGAGATCCCCCTGCGCAGCGGGCTTTCGGGATCCACCGCACTGGTGGTGGCCTTGCTGCAAGCCTTGCTGGCCTGGCAAGGGGAATACCCCAACCTGTACCAACTGGCCGAGCGGGCTCGCTACATCGAGTTGAATTATCTCAAAGTTGTGTGCGGCTATCAGGATGCCTACATGTGCACCTTTGGCGGCCTGAACTACATGGACTTCGGGGGCAAACAATTCTACCGCCATGCCGAGGCGGAGCTATTTGCCACCATTGAGCCGCTGGCCGATTACGTCCTACAATTGCCCTTCGTGCTGGGTTTCACCGGCGTGCTGCATGACTCCGGCCAAGTTCACAAGCCGCTCCGCGAGCGCTGGCTGGAGGGAGAATCGGCGGTGGTGGAGGGCTATAGGCAGATCACAGAGCTCGCCCGCATGGGCAAGAAGGCCCTCATTTTGGAGGATTGGCCGCTGTTGGGCCGCTTGATGAACGAGAATCACGCCATCCAGCGCGACCTGGGTGGGTCTGGCGAGTCGAATGAGAGCCTGATCGCTGCGGCCCTGGAGGCTGGTGCGCTGGGGGCCAAGCTGGCTGGCGCCGGCCACGGTGGGACCATCATCGCCCTATGGCCCTGGCCGGACGCCACGCGGCTGGAGGAGGCCCTGCGCGAAGCTGGCGCATCGAAGACCTATCGCCTCCAGGTGGCGCCAGGGGCAATGATTGAGACTGGCGAATCAGCAAATCAACAAATTGGCGAGAGGAGAGAGGCGAGATGAATGAGAAGTATCTGGAGAGCCTTTTTGGATTATCAGGGAAGGTGGCCGTCGTCACCGGCGGCGGTGGGGTGCTGTGCGGAGCGATGAGCCGCGCGCTGGGCAGCGTCGGGGTCAAGGTGGCCGTGTTGGACCTGACCCCGGAGGCGGCGCAGAAAGTGGTCGATGACATCGTGGCCGCCGGCGGCGAGGCCATCGCGGTGCGATGCGACGTGCTCGACAAGGCCAGTCTGGAGGATGCTCGTGACGCTGTACTGGCACGGTTCGGCCAGGTGGACATCCTGATCAACGGCGCGGGGGGCAACAAGAAGCAGGCCACCACCTCGCCCGACTTGTCCTTCTTCGACCTGCCCGCCGACGCGGTGCAGTGGGTGTTCAACCTCAACTTCATCGGCACGCTGCTGCCCTGTCAGGTTTTCGGCAAGATCATGGCCGAGCAGGGGGAGGGGATCATCCTCAACACCTCATCCATGAACGCCTTCCGCCCGCTGACCCGCATCCCGGCCTATTCCGCCGCCAAAGCGGCTGTGAGCAACTTCACCCAATGGCTGGCGGTGCACCTGTCGCAGGAGTATTCACCCGACATCCGGGTCAACGCCATCGCTCCCGGCTTTTTCCTCACTGAGCAGAACCGCTTCCTCCTCACCGACGAGGAGACGGGCGAGCGGACCCCGCGCGGGCGGACGATCATTGATCATACCCCGATGGCCCGCTTCGGCCACCCGGATGATCTGATGGGCACGGTGTTGTGGCTGCTCTCACCCGGCGCAGCCTTTGTGCACGGGGTGGTGGTGCCGGTGGATGGCGGATTCAGTGCCTTCAGTGGAGTGTGAGCGAATGAGCAAATCAACGGATCAGCAAATCAGCAAGAAGGAGATTGAGGGGGAGTTCCGGCGGCTGTGCGAGCGGGTGGGGCGGCGCGGTGTGATTGGCTTCGTCCCCGTTGAGGATGTGAGGCTGCTGCCGGAGCAGTCGGCGCATCTTCGGCGCAAGCTGGACGGGCTGGGAGCATGGTCCGACATCACTGCCGTCTCCATCGGCGTGCTGTATCATGAAGCGGAGATACTGGCCATTCCCGGCGGCTGGGTGGGCAAGCCGCCCGAGGATGGCCGTTGGAACCAGTACGCCCGCGCTTACACGGAGTTGAACCGGCTGCTCAACGACATCGCTGGCCAGTTAGCTGAACGGTTTAGTTGCGTGGCCGAGGGCCCCACGCTCGAAGGCTGGGTGGAGCAGGTGAGGCACGTCAACGACTACTTCTCCCACTGCGTCTCACACCGAGCCTTCGCTGAGGCGGCGGGGTTGGGCTGGCGAGGGAGGAGCGGCCTGGTGATCACGACTGAGGCCGGCCCCGCGCTGCGCTTCGCCACGGTGTTCGTCCCCCAGCGGCTCTCCCCGAACGACAAGCACCTGCCCGGCTGCGGCAATTGCCACGCCTGTCTGGAGGTGTGCCCCATCCTGCGCCCGGAGGAGGGCTACCGCGAGAGATGCCGTCGTCGCCTGCGGGCGCTAGGTCTGGAGGACGAGGTGTGCGGCATTTGCGTGCGGGTGTGCTGGGAGGCGGTCCGCGACAAATCAGCAAATCGGCAAATCGCAAATGACTATCAACAACAGGAGGTAGAACCATGACAGAAGTACACGAAGCAGCACGACCATTGGTGGAGATGCAGCCTGAGTTCGATTTCTTCGTCGGCATTGATTCCGACGGCTGCGTTTTCGACACGATGGAGATCAAGCACAAGGAGTGTTTCTGCCCCAACATCATCAAGCACTGGGGCCTGCAAGCCGTTTCCAAGTACGCCCGTGAGGCGGCAGAGTTCGTCAACCTGTATTCCAAATGGCGGGGCATTAACCGCTGGCCCGCGTTGGTGATGGTCTTGGATCTGCTGCGCGAGCGGCCTGAGGTCATCGCCCGAAAGGTTGACATTCCACAGGCGCCTCGCATCCGCGAGTTCATCGCCGATGAGGGATTCCCCAAGAGCAACGACGGCTTCAGAGCGTACATGACTGCACACCCCAATCCTGAGCTAGACCGCGCCCTGACCTGGAGCCTGGCCGTCAATGCCGCCATCGCCGATATGGTGCACGGCATCCCGCCCTTCCCCTATGTGAATGAGAGCCTGGAGTACCTGCTCGACAAGGCCGACATGATCGTCGTCTCCCAGACGCCGAACGAGGCCCTGGATCGCGAGTGGAAGGAGCACGGCATTGACCGCTACGTGCGCGTCATCGCTGGGCAGGAGAGGGGCAAGAAGAGCGAGCACATTGCCCTGGCCGCTAAAGGGCAGTACACGTCCGACCACATGCTGATGATCGGCGACGCGCCGGGCGACCTCAGGGCCGCACGGGCCAACGATGCCCTCTTCTTCCCCGTCAATCCCGGCCACGAGGAGGCGTCGTGGCAGCGGTTCTACGAGGAGGGGCTGCACAAATTCCTGGCCGGGGAGTACGCCGGCGACTACGAGGCCGAGTTGATTACCGAGTTCCAGCGATTCATGCCCGAAACACCGCCGTGGAAGCGGTGACAAATCGGCAAATCAGCAAATCGGCAAATCGCAAATCAGCCGGGTTTGACAGTTTGTGCACGGGTGTGCTACAATCATAGATGGCTTGGCGTGTCATGTTTCCAGCAGACCGTATCGAAATCAACCCTGCCGTCATGCTGGGCAAACCGGTGATTCGAGGGACGCGCATTCCGGTGGAGCTCGTCATCCGCAAGCTTAGCGAAGGCGCCACAGAGACTGATTTACTGGATGCATATCCGCGCCTGACCCGGGCGAACATCCGGGCTGCGCTGGCTTATGCGGCTGACTCATTGGCCCACGAAGCCATTTTGTTACAGGCTGCCTGATGAATGCTTTTGCCCTCATGAAGGAAATAGCAAAGGGCTAGTGGGCATATGGAGATAGATCACCTAAACTGATATTGGGAGGAAAACTATGGCTTGTCATCATGAGGTACTCAAAGCAGCACAAGAGATTGTGGCCACAAAAGGCAAGAACGAATTCGCACCTATCGAAGTTGTTCGTTTCTTGCGAGAACGGGGAACTCAGTATGCAGAAAGCTCCATCAGAACGCACGTGGTCTCGCGTTGTTGTATAAACGCTCCTCCGCATCATGACGTCAGATATTCCTATTTCGAGCGGAAGAGAGGTCGTGGTATTTACAGAATCCTCCCAACCGAACAGATGGAGAGATGAAGGCTGTGCCCATCGGAAAAGGCTACACCAAGGGATTTCTGAGCGAACGCGAAGTCCACGATCTGATGGCTGCGGCTCTGGCGCGGGCCAATCTCGACGGCAAGCGCGTCCTGGTCATCATCCCCGACCACACCCGCACCGCGCCGATTCCCCTCTTTTTCCAGTTGTTCCACGAGCTGCTGGGGGGGAGGGTCGCTGCGCTGGATTACCTGGTGGCGCTGGGCACGCACCAGCCGATGAGCGAGGACGCGCTGAACAGTCTGGTGGGAGTCACTGCGGCGGAGCGAGCGGAAAAGTACCGCGATGTCCGCATCCTCAACCACCGCTGGGATCTGCCCGATACCTTCGTCACCATCGGCACTATCCCCGCTGCGGAGATTGAGGAGATTACTGGCGGCCTGATGCGTCAGAATGTGCCGATCACTCTCAACAAGCTTATACTCGACTACGACCAGCTTGTCATCTGCGGCCCTACTTTCCCCCACGAGGTGGTCGGGTTCTCTGGCGGCAACAAATATTTCTTCCCCGGCATCGGCGGCCCGGAGGTGATCAATTTCACCCACTGGCTGGGGGCGGTGATCACCAGCATGGACGTCATTGGCGCCAGGTACACGCCGGTGCGGCGCGTGATTGATCTCGCGTCGTCGTTTATTGATAAGCCCAAACTGTGTTTCAGTCTCGTCGTCAAAGATGAGGGGCTGGCCGGGCTGTTCATCGGCCCGCCGAAGGAGGCATGGCGCGCGGCCGCCGACCTCTCGGCCAAACTGCACATTCTCTACGTGGACAAGCCCTTCCAGCGGGTGCTGTCGGTGATGCCAGAGATGTACGATGACCTGTGGACGGCGGCCAAGGGGATGTACAAGCTGGAGCCGGCCATCGCCGACGGCGGAGAGGTGATCATCTACGCTCCTCACATCACTGAGGTTTCCTACACTCACGGTCAGATCATTGACCAAATCGGCTATCACGTCCGAGACTACTTCCTCAAGCAATGGGATCGCTTCAAAGACTATCCGTGGGGGGTGCTGGCCCACTCGACTCACCTGAGGGGGATTGGCACTTTCGAGGATGGGGTGGAGAGGCCGCGGATCAGGGTGACGTTGGCTACCGGTATTCCGGAGGAGCGGTGCCGGCGCGTCAACCTGGGCTATCTGGATCCATCAACGATTGACGTGGCCGAGTGGGAGGGACATGGGGACGAGGGGATACTGGTGGTGCCTAAAGCCGGGGAGATGTTGTATCGTCTGAAGCGTGAAACGTGAAACGTCAAACGTAAAACTAGTGTGCAATCTGGAGGTACAAGATAATGGAGAAAGCAAACTTTGGATTGGTCGGCTTGGCGGTGATGGGTCAGAACCTGGTTCTCAACGTCGAACGGAACGGCTTTTCGGTGGCGGTCTACAACCGCACTGCGGCCCGCACCGAGGAGTTTATGGCCGGGCCGGCCAAAGGAAAGAATATCCGGGCGGCATACACGGTCGAGGAGTTGGTCGCCACGCTGGAGAGGCCGCGCCAGATCATGCTCATGGTCAAATCTGGCGCGCCGGTTGACGCTACCATCGCCCAACTGAAACCCCACCTGGAGCCAGGCGATCTGATCATTGATGGCGGCAACTCTTTCTTTGGCGACACGGAGCGGCGAGCCAAGGAACTGGCCAAAGCAGGCATCAACTACATCGGCACCGGCGTCTCCGGCGGGGAGTACGGCGCGCTGTGGGGGCCGAGCATCATGCCCGGCGGCCAGCCAGAGGCCTGGGAAATGGTGAAGCCGATCTTTACCGCCATCGCCGCCAGGGTGAATGGCGACCTGTGTGTGACTTACATCGGCCCGCGCGGTTCCGGACACTACGTTAAGATGGTGCACAACGGCATCGAGTACGGCGACATGCAGCTCATCGCCGAGTCCTACGATATCCTGAAGCGGATCGGCGGCCTTTCGGCGGCGGAGCTTCATCAGGTCTTCGCCGAATGGAACCAGGGGGAGCTGGAATCGTATCTCATTGAGATCACGGCCGACATCTTTGCCAAGAGCGATGATGAGACCGGCCAACCGTTGGTTGAGGTTATCCTGGACGAGGCGAAACAGAAAGGCACCGGCAAGTGGACCAGCCAGAGCGCCCTCGACCTGGGCGCACCGACGCCGACCATCAACGCCGCCGTGGAGTCGCGCATCATCTCGTCCTACAAAGATGAGCGGGTGGCGGCCAGTCAGGTTCTTTCAGGTCCGCAGATCAGGTTCGACGGCGACCACGATTTCCTCATCCGCGACCTGCGCGACGCTCTCTACGCGGCCAAGATATGCTCCTACGCTCAGGGCTTTGCCCTGCTGGGGGCTGCCAGCCAGGAGTACGACTACGACCTGAACTATGGCGAGATTGCCCGCATCTGGCGAGGTGGCTGCATCATCCGCGCTGCTTTCCTGGACGACATCCGCGCCGCCTTCGAGCGCAACCCAGACCTGTCCAACCTGTTGATGGACGCTGAGTTCGGTCAGGCGGTACAGAGCCGCCAGGCCGCGCTGCGGCGAGTCATCCAAACGGCGGTGACCAACGGCGTGCCCTGCCTGGCCTTCAGCAGCGCGTTGGCCTACTTTGACGCCTACCGCACTGCTCGCCTGCCAGCAAACCTCACCCAGGCCCAACGCGACTACTTTGGCGCCCATACCTACCGGCGGATTGACAAGGAAGGCTCGTTCCACACGGAGTGGCAGTGAGAGGGAGGAGGGAAAAGGAGGACATAAATGGCCAAACCTTCGGCAAAACGACGGCAAAAGGCGCGTCAGCGCAAGAAGAAGCGCGCTGTCTCGAGACGGCAGGCTCTGAGCCCCCGCGGCCTGCTCCGTGCATCCGGCGCTTGGCCCCTGTACGAGTGCCTTCTATCCGAAGAGTGGCAGGAAGAGGAGGCGATCATTCAAATCCTGCTGGCCCGCCGCTCACGCTCCGGACAGATCGCCATTGGCACATTCTTGGTGGACCTGGGCTGCCTGGGAGTCAAGAGCGCGTTCAGCAGGCTGTTCGATAGCAGGCGGGAGTACGAGGAACTGCGCAATGGTATGAAGTCTCGCCAAGACATGATCAAGGCTGACGTCAACCTGGTGGCCAAGATCGTCCGCGAAGGGATTACCTACGCCCACGAACTGGGCTTCAAGCCGGATCCCGACTACCGCGACGCCATGCTGGTGCTGGGCGACGCCGACCCCGACGCCTGCGACGTGCCCATCCGGCTGGGCGGCAGAGATGGCAAGCCCTTTTTCATCGCCGGCCCCTACGACAACGTAGACCGTATCATGGCCAAACTGATGCGCAAGCTAGGGCCTGATGGTTTCACCTACGTTGTTCCCCTGGGCGGGGATGAAGAGATTCTCTTACCCGATGATTGAATGAAGCTATCCGTGTACCTGCTCCGCCAGCCTGATCCCGCAGCGCTGGCCCATCTGCGCGCTCATTTGGACGCCGAGGTTCATCTCACCTTCGGCCCCGATTTGCCTGTGCCGGCTGACTATCACATCCTCGTGGCCGGCCGCCCCCAGCGCGAGCATCTGACCGCCAATCCCAACCTGTGCGCTCTGATCATTCCCTGGGCGGGCCTGCCTGAGGTGACGCGCGACCTGATGCGCGACTTTCCCCACATCGCCGTCCACAACCTGCACCACAATGCCGCGCCCGTTGCCGAGATGGTCGTCACCCTGATGTTGGCCGCCGCCAAGCTCGTCGTCCCCATGGACCGGGCACTGCGCGCTCACGATTGGACCCCTCGCTATCACCGTCCGAGCCCAACCATCTTGCTGGAGGGCAAGACCGCGCTGATCTTGGGCTACGGCGCCATCGGCCAGCGGGTGGCTCATCTGTGCCGGGCATTGGGTATGAAGGTGATGGCTATCCGACGCCACATCACCGCGCCGTCCTCAGACGAAATCTATCCTCCCGACGCTATGCACAGCCTGCTGCCTCAGGCCAACGTGCTCATCATCTGTGTGCCGCAAACTCCCGAAACGACGGGGCTGATCGGCGAGAGGGAGTTGGCTCTGCTGCCTCCAGTCGCCGTGCTGGTCAACGTGGGGCGCGGCCCGATTGTGGATGAAGCTGCTTTGTATCACGCCTTGCGTGAGGGAACCTTGCACTTTGCCGGATTGGACGTCTGGTACAACTATCCAACCGATAAGGCTGCTCGATCCCACACGCCGCCCTCAGCCTATCCCTTTCACGAACTAGACAACGTGGTGATGAGTCCGCATCGGGCTGGGGGGGCTGATGAGACTGATATGTTGCGCATGATGCATCTAGCCGCGTTGTTCAATGCGGCGGCTAGAGGCGATGAGATGCCGAATCGGGTTGATTTGCAGGCGGGGTATTGAGGGGGATGATGGCTCATAAACCGCTAGCGCTCTCCAACTGGAAGATGGCGATGACAGTCGCCGAAAGCCTGGCTTTCGTCCGTGACTTTGAGGCCATAGCAGGCGACCTGCTCGACGAGGTGGACGTGGTGATCTGTCCGCCCTTCACCGCGCTGTGGCCGGTGGCGCAGGCGCTGCGCGGCAGCCGTCTGCAATTGGGCGGACAGAACATCGCGCTGACTGCCGATCTGGCTCGCACCGGCGAAATCTCGGCGGCGTTGTTGGCCGACGTCGGCTGCCGCTGGGTGATGCTGGGGCACTGGGAAGTCCGTCGCCACCTGGGCGACGACGATGCGGCCGTCAACCGCAAGGTACACCTGGCCCTCGACGCGGGCCTGGCGCCCATTTTGCTGATCGGGGAGGCGCATGACGGCCAATCGCCAATGGCAGACGTGCTGGAGCGGCAACTGGAGCGCGTGCTGCCGGGCTGCCGGGCGAAGCAGGTCGAGACGATGGCCTTTGTCTACGAGCCCGAAGGCGCCATCGGCGTGGCTACGCCGGCCTCGCCAGAGCACGCGGCTGCCGGCTGCGGATTCATCCGGAGCTGGTTGCGCAGACGCTGGGGCGGCGCGATGGCCGAAAGCGTGCGCATCATCTACGGGGGGAGCGTTGCAGCGGAATACGTCGCCGACCTGCTGGCCTGTCCCGATGTGGACGGCCTGGGCGCGACACGACGAGGCCGGAACGCGGCGACCTTCGCTGAAATCGTGCGCCTCATCGCTCGAATGCGCACACCCTGATCGCCCCGTCCCGGCCATCTATACACTGGTGGTGGCGACTTTAGTTGTTTCTTCGCACTTGCGAACGACTAAAGTCGTCACTACGAAACTACAGTTTGTACAGTTCCCCGTATTTTATCCGCAGATAGCGGATGTATGGCTCAATGCTCATCGGCCCGCCGGTAACGCGCTCGACGAGTTCGGTGGCGGTGTACTTGCTTCCGTGTTGGTAGATGTTATCTTTGAGCCAGCCGTGCAGCGTGCCGAATTGGCCCTCTTCGATTTCACCTGGGATCTCGGGATGAGCTGACAGAGCGGTTTCGAAGAACTGCGCGTTCAGGATGTTGCCCAGGGTATAGCCCTGGAACGCGCCACCGATGATGCCGCCGTACCAGTGCACATCCTGCAGCACGCCGTCGCGGTCGTCGGGTGGGACGATGCCCAGGTCGGCTTTGTAGCGCTCGCGCCACGCTTCCGGCAGATCGCGTACTGCCAGGCGACCTTCCAGCAGGGCCAGCTCAAAGTCGAAGCGCAGCATGACGTGCAGGTTGTAGGTCACTTCGTCGGCTTCGGTGCGAATCAGCGAGCGCTCGACTTTGTTGATCGCGCGGTAGAACGTGTCCAGCGGCACTGACCCCAGTTGGTCGGGAAAGACAGCTTGGAGTTTGGGATAGAAAAACCGCCAGAAGCCCCGGCTGCGCCCGACCAGGTTTTCCCACAGGCGGGATTGGCTCTCGTGGACGCCCGATGATGTCCCCCCGGCCAGCGGCGTGCTCTCGAAGTCCACACGAACGCCCTGCTCGTACATCGCGTGGCCGGCCTCGTGCAGCGTGCCGAACAACGCTTCAGCCAAGTCATTCTCCTTGACGCGGGTGGTGATGCGCACGTCGCCGATGGAGAACTCGGTTGTGAACGGGTGGGGGCTTTTATCTTGCCGCCCGCGCTCAAAGTCGAATCCGAAGCGCTTGACGACCTCCAGCCCAAAGGCCCACTGCTGCGCTTCGGGGAAAGTCTGGTGTAGACAAGAATCGTCCACGGCGGGCTGAGCGGTGATAGCCTGCACGATAGGCACGAGTTGCTCGCGAAGCTCGGCAAAGATGGCGCGCAGGGTAGAGGCTTTCATTCCGTAATCGTGGAAGTCAATCAAGGGGTCGGCGATGTGCTCGTAGCCGGGGAAGAAATCGGCCAATTGCCGGCTCAGGTCTAGCGTCTTTTCGAGGTTGGGCTGCACTTTGGCAAAATCGTTCGCTGGCCGGGCCTCCGTCCAGACCTGGTAAGCCTTGGCGGCGTGGCTGTGGAGCTGGGCCATGAACGACGGCGGCACCTTCACCGCTCTCTCGTAATTGCGCCGCGTGACGCGGATGAGGCTGGCCTCGTCCGAATCGGTGGAGGAGGGCTTCCCGCGCAGGCTCTCCTCGTAGGGCCGCAGTTCTTCCAGCAGCTTCCCGATGGCCGGGTCGGTGAACTTCTCGTGGGCCAGCCGCCCCAGCGTGGCCAGTTGACGCGCGCGGGCCGCCGCACCGCCTGGTGGCATGTAGGTTGACTGGTCCCAGCTCAATAGGGCAGCGGCCGACTCCAGATCGTTGATCTCCATGAGACGAGTTTTGAGTTCTTGCAATTTGGTTTCCATAGAGTTTCCCCTTTCCTGTAATGATTCCCCTGAAAAAAGCCTGCTCTGAGGCCCGTCCTCAGGCCGATTTCCGCACCCGGGGACGGGTGAGGGAGCTTTTTTCAGTAGACTCTGTGATGTGCTTAACAAGATACCACACAAAACGCGTATTGTCAAACCCGAAGCGGCTCGGAATTGCCAGGCAGTCTACTTTCTGGTATAATCTGGTGAGATTGCCCAGGAGGAAGAAAGCATGACCCAACCACGAAACGTTGTCGTCGCCCAATCGGGTGGGCCGACGCCGGTGATCAACAACTCGTTGCGGGGCGTGGTGGAGACCTGCCGCGCCATGCCCGATGTGTTCGGCACGGTTTACGCTGGCTGGCATGGCATCGAAGGGGTGCTGAAAGAGGAATTGCTCGACCTGTCCGCCCAGCCGACTGAAGAGATCTGCTTGCTGCGCACCACCCCCGCCGCTGGCGCCATCGGCACCTGCCGCTACAAGCTCAAAGCTCATCAACAGGAGGATTTCGAGCGAGTCATTGAGGTCTTTAAGGCCCACAACGTCGGCTACTTCTTCTACATCGGCGGCAACGACTCGATGGACACGGCCCACAAGATAGCGCTGCTGGCCCAGGAGCGGGGACTGGAGCTCATCGCCACCGGCGTGCCCAAGACCATAGACAACGACGTGGGCGATAGCGAATTCAAGCTGATAGATCACACCCCCGGCTACGGCTCGGTGGCTCGCTACTGGGCGCTCAACGTCCAGAACGCCGATCAGGAAAACGCCGGCTCCTGCCCGTCCGATGCGGTGTTGGTGTTGCAGGCCATGGGCCGCAAGATCGGCTTCATTCCGGCCGCCGCCCGCCTGGCCGATCCGAACAGGGAGATGCCGCTGCTCATCTTCATGCGGGAGTCGGGCCTGATCCTGGAGGAGTTGGCTGATCGGGTGAATGATCTGCTCCGGGAGCGTGGCCGAGCGCTGGTGGTGATAAGCGAGGGATTCGACGCGGGGGCGATCGGTGAACGAGAGGACGCCTTCGGCCATACCATGTTCTCCTCCAGCCAGATGACGGTCGAACAAATCGTGGTGAACTATCTGAACGAGGTGGGGCTGTTCGCCCGTGGGTCGGCTCGAGGCAACGTGCCGGGTACTGACCAGCGCCACAACATGATGTATGCCTCTAGCGTTGACCTGGAGGAGGCTTACAAAGTCGGGCAGAAGGCGGTGCTGATAGCCATCGGGGAAGGTTCGGGCTTCATGGCCACCATCTTGCGAGAGCCGGGCCCTTTCTACCACGTCCGCTACGACAAGGTGCCATTGGAAGCAGTCGCCAACTCCGAACGGACCTTTCCCGAAAGCTGGATCGCGCCCAGTCGGGTGGACGTCACCGACGACTTCGTGCGCTACGCTCGCCCTCTCATCGGCGACGACTGGCCGGCCATTCCGCTGATTGACGGCCGGCAGCGGTTCGCCCGCCTCCAGCCCATCTTCGCCGAAAAGAAGTTGCCGGGATACGTGCCGCAGGCGTACCGATAGCGCATCCAATGGGGAGCTAGTCGCAGGCCCTGCTAGCCGAAAGGAGTTCTCAATGTCCAGGATCAAGATCACAGCCGGAGACGTCTTCGCCTTTGCGGAGCTAAACGAGACAGTGACGGCCGAAGCTATATGGGATGCCTTGCCCATAGAAGCGCAGGCCAACACCTGGGGTGACGAGATATACTTCTCCATCCCTGTCCACCTGGACGAAGAGAATGCTCAGGCGGTAGTGGAGAAGGGCGATTTGGGTTACTGGCCTGTGGGCAATGCCTTCTGCATCTTCTTCGGTCGCACACCCGCTAGCCGTGGCGACGAGATACGCCCAGCCAGCCCGGTCAATGTCTTCGGGCGTGTGGAGGGTGATCCCGCCATCTTCAATAGGGTGCGTAGCGGAGAGAAGGTGGTGCTAGAAAAGGTGGAGGCAAAGGAGGAGAATCATCGCAGACTTTGAGAAAGCCAGGGAACTGCTTCGGGAATTCAAGGGGGATAGCTACGCCTTCGGGACAGGGGCTCTGGCGAGCACTGGGGCACTAGCGTCTCAGCTAGGGCGGAGAGCCGTTGTCATCGTCCCCTCCCATCTTGGAAGCGAGAGGGTTATCAGCCAGGTGGAGCGCTCCCTGGAATCGGCCGGGGTGGTCGTGGTGGGGGAAATTGAGGGGGCGAGGCCCAACGCCCCACGGGAGGATGTCTCCCGCCTGGCCAGCGAGCTTCGAGCGTTGAGCGCGGAGGTCGTCATCGTCATCGGCGGGGGGAGCAACATTGACGCCGCTAAGGCCGCCGGCGTGCTCGCTGCCTTGGGGGGCTCTATTGACGACTACTTCGGGACTGGGAAAGTCACCGCAGCCCTGGCTCGTGCCCAGAAGTCCCTCATCCCGCTGGTGGCAGTGCAGACGGCCTCCAGCTCCGGCGCCCATCTGACCAAGTACTCTAACGTCACAGACCTCGGAACCGGCCAGAAGAAACTGATCGTGGACGAGGCCATCATCCCGCCCAGGGCCGTCTTCCAGTACGACGTAACCACATCCATGCCCCCAGGCTTCACCGCCGACGGCGCCATGGATGGCATTGCCCATCTGCTCGAGGTGCTGATCGGCGCGGTGGACGCGGAGTTTTATCAGCGGGTCGAGGGGGTGGCTGAAGTAGGAATACGGCTCATCGTCAATCACCTGGAGCAAGCTGTGGCTGAGCCTGCCGATTTGGAAGCGCGCCAGGCGCTCGGCCTGGGGACGGATCTGGGGGGATATGCCATCATGATCGGCGGCACCAGCGGTGGACATCTAACCAGTTTCTCCCTGGTGGACATCCTGAGCCACGGCAGGGCCTGCGCCGTCATGAATCCCTACTACCTCGTCTTCTTCGCCCCAGCCATCGAAGAGCCGTTGAGGCTGATTGGGAAGATCTACCGAGAAGCCGGGCTTACCGAGGCCGCTTCCGCTTCCGAGGCCGACATTGATGCTCTATCCGGGCGGGGCCTGGGGATGGCGGTAGCGGAGGCCATGATTGCGCTGTCGGAAAGGGTCGGCTTGCCGACGGCGCTGGGCCAGGTGCAGGGCTTCAGCGACGGCCACATTGAGCGGGCCTTGAGAGCGGCCAAGGATCCGCAGTTGAAGATGAAGCTCCAGAACATGCCCATCCCCCTCACGGCGGAGATGGTGGACGAATACATGAGGCCCCTTCTGGAGGCTGCCAGGGATGGGGATCTAACACGGGTTAAGGCAGCGCGGGAGGAAGGTTGAATATGCCGATTGCAGGTATCGCCATCATTGGGGTGGCACTGTTCTTCGACTTCATAAACGGCTTCCACGACTCGGCGAACGTCGTGGCCACCATGATCTCTTCCAGAGCCATGTCAGCGCGCAAGGCCCTGGCCCTAAGCGCAGTGGCCCATTTCTGCGGTCCCTTTCTTTTCGGCGTGGCCGTAGCCACTACCATTGGGCATGACGTAGTCGACCCCAAGTCTATCACCATTGCCGTCATCTTGGCCGCTTTATTGGCGGCCATAATATGGAATCTCGCAACCTGGTATTTTGGCATTCCTTCCAGTTCGTCCCACGCTCTGATAGGCGGATTGATCGGGGCGGTGAGCATTGATTTTGGCTTCGCCACGATCCAGATGAGGGGGTTGCTCAAGGTGATAGCCGCTCTCTTTGTATCGCCAATCCTGGGCTTGGTGGTAGGCTATCTGTTTATGAAATTGGTGCTCTTCCTGGCCCGTGGGGCCTCGCCTCGGATCAACTGGTTCTTCAAGCGCGCGCAGATCGTAACTTCTCTGGTCCTGGCCTTGGGCCATGGTACCAACGATGCCCAGAAGACCATGGGAATCATTGCCATGACTTTGGTTACCGTGGGCTATTCCTCGGAGTTCAGCGTTCCCTGGTGGGTGATACTTCTTTCGGCGGCAGCTATCTCTTTAGGGACAGCTTCGGGGGGCTGGCGGATAATAAGGACTTTGGGGGGCAAATTCTACAAGATCAGGCCAGTGCATGGGTTCACAGCCCAGGTTGCTTCGGCAGGCATTATCCTGGGGGCGGCCTTCCTGGGCGGACCTGTGAGCACCACCCACGTTGTTAGCTCGGCCATCCTGGGCGTAGGCTCGGCCGAGCGCGTCTCCAGGGTGCGCTGGAACGTGGTGGGCAACATCATCACCACCTGGGTACTCACCATACCCGCCTCCGCATTGCTGGCGGCTTTGCTTCACCTGGTGATAAATCTACTTTTGCAGTCATAAGAGAGGAGGGGTAACTCATGGGAATCAGGGATCTATTTAAGCCTCGTGAGGACAAATTCATGCGCTTGCTCACTGAGCAGGCGGCCAAGACAGTGGAAGGCATGAAATTGCTGGAGAAATTCATGAAGCGCAACGACAAAAAGATAGCCGAGAAGCTCGCTCAGGTGGAGAAGGAGGCTGATGAGGTGCGGCGCATCCTCATAGATGAGCTCAACCGCTCCTTTATCACCCCCATTGATCGCGAGGACATCTTCGCTCTTTCCCTGACCATTGATGACATCATAGACTATGGCAACAGCACCGTGGACGAGATGATGATCCTGGAAGTGGAACCCAATTCCTACCTTCGACGAATGGTCTCGCTATTGCGGGAAGCGGCCTATGAGATATACATGGGGGTGGTGCGCTTGCAGGATCATCCCAACGTGGCCAACGATCACGCGGTGCGGGCTAAGGCTCTGGAGAATCGGGTGGAGGCCGTTTACAGGGAAGCCCTGGCTGAGCTATTTCGCGGGCCTACAGACATAGACCACGTAATGGAGATGCTCAAGCTCAGGGAGATCTATCGCCACTTGAGCAACGCCGCCGATCGTGGTGACGAGGCGGCCAATGTGATTGGGGACATCGTGGTGAAGATGACGTGAGGGTTTCGGGTTTCGAGTTCTCATTCTGCAACTTGCAGCTCGGAGGGGAGAACTTGGCTCATCGCAAAGGGGACGGCCAACTTGCCTGGGTGCTAGTTGGCCGCTCTTTTTTTAGAGGGGAGGCGAGGCCAGTTTCTTCAGTTTTTCCAATGCCTCTTCTTGCCAGGTGATCCTGGACAGCCCTAGCTTCTGGCGCTGTTTGTCAGACGGCATCTTGGCCTTGTAGTCGCGTACGGCGCAGGTCCAGCGCAGGATCTCGAAGGAGATGTTATCGAGGCCGGCCAGATGTGCCGCGTTATCCAGGACGTACTCCAGATTGCGGGCGGTGCACTTGAAAAGGTGCTTCTGGGGCTCGTACTCGGCCAGGTACTGGCGCAGGGTGGGCACGAAATCGGCCGAAAGCCGTAGCTTGCGTTCCTTGTGTTTCATCTTGGGGTTGCTGTAGCGGATGTATAGGACGAGTGCTTTCGGCTTTGAGGTATCAATGTCGTTAAGCTGGATGCCCATGCACTCGCCCTTTTTGATGCCCGTTTGCAGGAGCAGGGTAACCAGCAGATGGGGTCGGGCGTCGGGTTTTTCAGCGTGCATGAGCTCCACGGTAGCTTGCAGCAGCTTCTCCACTTGGCCCTGGTAGAGTATCTGGGGAAGGGGGGTGCTGGCCCGTTGGTGTATCAGCGGCGCGGCGGGGTCGTTGGGTATGGTTCCTTCTTCGGTCAACCAGCCAAAGAACACCTTCAGAGTGGTCATGCGGCGAGCATAGGATTTGGGGTTGCAGGGCACGCCTCGGTCGTGGCGCAAGTAGGTCATGAAATCTTTGAGCTCGCTGGCGCCGATCTGGCTCAGGGGGTGATTGTCACCCAGGTATCTGGTGAGGATGCGCAGGTCGTTGAGGAAGGCTGAGATGGTGTTATCCGTAAAGCCCTTGCGGATCATGTGCTGGTGAAAACCGCTGATGGCGTCACTGAGAGGCAATTCCTTGCTTACGGTAAAAAGCGGCAATTGCTCGACCGACATTGACATCTCCTGACGACGTTTTTTCGTATAGTCTTTACCTTTGACATAATTTTACTATGAACTAACTTAAATGTCAAAACGCTACCCAGACACCAGACCTTTTACAAAGAAGCCCTGGATTTGGCGAAAATTTTAAGGTTGAGGGGTTGACAGTTGGCGCAAAATCTGGTATAATACATGTAGTATGTAGTATATAACATATCTTGATCGAGGCAAGAGATGAAAGCCGAGTTAGAGAGAATTCAAAAACGCCCCTCCTTAAAGGACGAGGCATACCAACGTATCAAAGCGTTGATTCTGTCTGAGGGATTGGACGGCGGAGATGTGTTGGATATAGATTGGTTAGCATCAGAGTTGGGTGTCAGTCGCACTCCGCTACGAGAAGCGCTCTTGATGCTAGAGCAAGAGGGGCTGGTCGAGACCATCCCCTACAAGGGAACCTTTGTAGTTGATGTTTCCAAGAAGGATGTGGGGGAAATCTATCAAGTGCGCGAGGTGTTGGAACCGTTGGCAGTCAGGTTGGCCACGCCGGTGATCCCTAACGAAGAACTCGAGGAAATGGGGGCGTTTCTTGCTTCCGTTGGCGACGAGATAGAAAGGGAGGACTTCGAGCACCACTTTGAAAGCGATACACAGTTTCACGAGCTTATCGTACGGTATTGCGGTAATGCGGTATTACAACATGTGTTGGAGACTCTGACCGATAGGATCTATCGCGTGCGGGTTTTTTCGAGGAATCAGGCGGGCTATCACATGAAGCAATCCTTTCGGGATCATTGCCGGATATTGGATGCCATCACGGAAAGAGATGCCGCCAAGGCGGAACGTTTGATGGCCGAGCACATGAGGACCGCCGGGAAGAGAATTGCTGATCTTTTCCAGGACCCGTCTTGAGCCCAAGTAGGCCGATGTTCTTGTCACTAATCCAACAGATTTGAAGCAGACCGCGAACGAGATATGCACTAGTAGAACTGCACATGGCTACCTACCTCAAAACAGTTCTGAAGGAGAATCGCTGTTATGTTCAAGATCGCTCTGATCGGATGTGGCGCCATCGGTAGCACTGTGGTGGAAGCCATATTGAATGAGGAGCTTACCAATGTGCGTCTGGTCGGCATACTGGACCTTTTGTCCAATGACGTCATTGAACGGGCGCAGCAGGTCTTAGGTACCCACTTTGTTCGTAGTGTCGAGGAGCTAATTGAACTAGGGCCTGACCTTGTGTTTGAAGCAGCTGGGCACGGAGCTGTGTTTGCCTACGGACGGTCGGTGCTGGCTGCCGGTATCGACTTTCTGCCCATGAGCGTCGGGGCGCTGGCGCGTTCGGACTTTCTGACCGAGCTGACTGAGCTGGCGAACCAGCAAGGAGCGACGATTCTGATCTCGTCCGGCGCAATTGGGGCCCTGGATATGCTGCGCGCCAGCCGAGCTCGAGGAGAACTGGAAGAGGTTGTGCTGACCAGCACCAAACGGCCAAAGGCTCTGATGGGGCAACCCTACTTGGTTGAACATGGTATCCATCTTGATGGCCTTGAGGAGCCCTTAACCGTTTTTGATGGACCGGCAGCCGAAGCCTGTGTTGCTTTCCCCAAGTCAACCAATATCGCTGCATCCGTTAGTCTGGCGGGGATAGGCTTTGATCGCACCCGCGTTCGCGTTGTAGCCGATCCGAAAACTCCACGTACTATCCATACGTTGCAGGCCCGAGGGGCCTTTGGCGAACTTCAACTAACTTTACAGAACTATCCCCATCCGGAGAACCCCAGCACGAGCTACTTGGCCTGTCTAGGGCCGGTGGCCGCGTTCACCAACATGCAGGGAGCGATTCGCTTTGTCTGACACAACAGGAGATGAATGAGAGATCATTTCTCCGAAATCAGGGTGGCAGTCGTCCAGGCTGCGCCAGTGCTTATGAATCGAGAAGCCACGGTTGAGAAGGCTTGTCGGTTAATCCAGAAGGCAGCGGAACAGGGCGCCCGCCTGGTTGTGTTTCCCGAGGCGTTCATCCCGGCCTATCCGTGGGGCGTACGTTTCGGGACGGTCATGGGTAGTCGTAGTCCTGCAGGGCGGCCGTGCCTGGGCTCGCTACTGGGCCAACGCGGTGGAGGTCCCCAGTACCGTCACAGAAGCGTTGGGCGAGGTAGTTCGCAGAGCAGGGGCTTACGTGGTTATGGGAGTGGTCGAGCGGGACAGCACCTATGGCGGGGGTACCCTCTTTTGCACTCTGCTGTACTTTGGGCCTGACGGCCGGCTAATGGCCAAGCATCGCAAGCTAAAGCCCACTGCGGCTGAACGCATAATATGGGGCGAGGGCGATGGTGGAACATTGGCGGTAGTGGATACTGAGATAGGCCGGATCGGGGGACTCATCTGTTGGGAGAACTACATGCCGCTGGCCCGGATGGCAATGTATACCCAGGGTGTCGAATTCTACGTAGCTCCCACTGCTGATTCCCGAGACACCTGGCAGGCCACAATCCGCCACATCGCCTGCGAGGGGCGGTGCTTTGTCTTATCATGCTGTCAGTTCGTTACGAAGGACATGTATCCCCCGGATTTCGAGGTGCTGGAAGAGCTGGCAGATGCCCCGGATGTGCTCTCTCGCGGGGGAAGCGCTATCGTGGGGCCGCTAGGTGGGTATATGGCTGGCCCGCTCTTCGATGAGGAAGGTATGCTGTTTGCAGACTTGGATCAACGGCTACTTGTAGAGGGCAAGTTCGACTTTGATGTGGTGGGCCACTATGCCCGGCCTGACGTCTTCCGGCTGGTGATGCTCAATGACCAGCCCGGCGCAGTGGAATCGCCTGGAAAGAGCAAGAAGTGAAGCAGGAACTCACTAGAATCTAATGTGGGTGAGGAAGGGACCAAGGTTCTAATTACGGAGAGATTTTTGTCGCGTGTCCCACTTTGTAGCGGGCACTGTGGCGAGAACTCGAAGGTGAAGGAGTAGAGATGGCAAAAAAAGAACTTGTGGTTACTGAGAAAGCTTACATCTCCAAGAATCCACTCTCACAAGCCCTACGAGTGCAGGCAGCCAGTTGGTTATTCTGCTCAGGTCAACTGGGCATCGATCCAAAGACGGGTAAGCTGGCGGCAGGGGCCGAAGCTCAAACCGTCCAGGCTCTGGAAAACCTCAGGGCGGTGCTGGAGGCTGGTGGTTCCTCCCTGGACAAAGTTGTCAAAACCACCGTATTCCTCGCAGACTTGGCCGACGGCCCCGTGGTCAACGAAGTGTACCGGAGGTACTTTCCGAATCTGCCTCCGACTCGCTCTGCGGTGCAGGTGGCAGGTCTAGCACGAGGAGCCCGAATTGAGATCGAATGCCTGGCCTTTGTGGACTGATTCTTCTGTTTCACGCAGGACTTGACGAACTATCTGTGCACTGGAGGCCATTAGCAGCAGCGATGGCCTTTTGCAGGTCTGGTGCCAGAGCGCCTGACTGGGCGCGACCAACTGATTGACTGAGCAGCCGAACAACTACAATTGAGGAGGTAATCGTCATGAGCACTACAGACGCAGCACGTCCCACGCGTAAAATGAACGCTCTGGAAAAGAACTTGCTAGGCGTAACGGTCAACGAGGTCCCCTCGCTGATACCGGGCTTGCTGGTAGCTGCCTTGCTTGCCTGGCTGAGCATCTGGTTGAGCAAGTATATCGGCGTTACCGTACTGGGATTTGACAAAACCCCTATCTCAGCCGTGATGCTGGGCATTCTTTTGGGCCTGATCATCGGCGCCATCGTTCCAACGCCTACCGTGCTCAAGCCTGGTCTGAGGTTCTGCGTTAAGAAGGTTTTGCGTCTTGGCATTATCATGTTAGGCATTCGCTTGACCGTTTTTGATGTGTTCAAGCTGGGGGCCTATGGGGTGCCCATCGTCGTCATTTGCATCCTTGGCGCGCTGTTCTTCACCACCCGCATCAACAAGTGGCTCAAACTCCCGGAACGGTTGGGCACGCTCATCGCGGTGGGCACCTCCATCTGTGGGGTCTCTGCCATCATCGCTACTGGCCCGTCCATTGGCGCTGAGGAAGAAGAGGTGGCCTATGCGGTGGCGGTGATCACCATCTTTGGACTGTTCGCCACCCTCGTCTACCCCTATGCCGCGAACGCGATCTTTGCTGGTGATGCGCTCAAGGTAGGACTGTTTTTGGGTACATCGGTTCATGACACGTCCCAGGTCGTCGGTTCTGCGAAAGTGTACGCTGACGTGTTCTCGGCGCCGCTGGCCCTCGACGTGGCCACGGTCACCAAATTGGTGCGCAATGTTTTCATGGCCGTTGTGATTCCCTTCATGGCCTTCGACTATGCTCGCAAGACCGAGGGCGAATCGTCTGACAAGAAGGCCAGCTTCCTGAAGCTGCTGCCCCTTTTTGTCATCGGTTTCCTCATCATGGCCGTGCTTCGGTCCATCGGCGACGCAGGCATCAAGTCTGGCGGCAATGCCTTTGGAGTGTGGGATGTTGGGGTCTGGAAGGGCATCTACGGCTCCATCAAGACCTGGGCTGGGAATCTCTTGGTTGTGGCCCTGGCCGGTGTCGGGCTGGGTACTGATTTCCGAACGTTCAGAGGCCTGGGAATCAAACCGTTCCTGGTCGGCATGGGTGCGGCTCTGTTGGTGGGAGGGGTGAGCTTCATAGCTATCTCTTTGCTGGGGAGTTTCGTGACGTTTTAACGTGAAACGTCATATATCGACACTCGTATGCTGTTGGAGGCAATGACTGCGTCACAGGCCTTCACTGCCATCGGCGGGGGGGATTACTGAATGATGAGCAAACCGAATCATTGGCCGGAGACCCGAGGCTTCCGTATCCTGGGCATCACCTACGGCCTTGGCTCCAACAACGGCGGTCTGATCCACAACTCCGAGTTCTTTGAGCCGGGAGAGATCCAGTCGCAGATCACCAACTGGTGCGAGATCGAGACCATCCCCTACGGCCCTGGCCTGGATGCCTACTGCCACTTCCTGGATGATCCTGCTCTGCCGTTCAGTATCTCGGTTAGTGAACGGGAGTTGTTCGTCCAAGGTGACCTGAGCCGCCTCGACCGTGAGGGAAGCGACCGGCGGTGGTCGCTGATGGGCAACATGGGGTTGTTCTTTCGCTACGCGCTGACAGTGCAGGAGCGGCATGGCATCTATGCCCTCCACGCTTCGTCCATCTACAAGCCCCTCGACGGTGAGCTGTTGGTGATCGTCGGCAAGGCGGGTGCGGGCAAGACGGTGTACCTGCTGGAGGCGTTGGTGCGGGACTATCAGATCTTCAGTACCGAGATGACTTACTTCCGGCTAGAGCCGGAGGGCGTCGTCTTCTATCGGGGCGCACTGATGGATAACATACGGGTGGGGAACTTTGTGTACGACTTCCCGCAGGCAGCCGATCGTCTGGACTTGGAACTGCCTCAGACGGAGAATCCCTGGGAAGCCAAGATTAGCGTGAGCCTGCACAGGGTCACGACCGAGCAAGCGGAGCTGGTCAACCCCAAACTATCTTTCATCTTCCCCCGAATCGAGGCCGGGCGGGATCACGCCATCGTGCACGACATCGCCCGCCCGCGCACGTTGGTGCGACTTCTGTTCGAAAGCGTGTCTGAGAAAATCGGCAGCACGACGTTGCTGTACGAGGAACTGCCGGTGACTAGGCTGGACAGCCCGGAGTTGGCACAAGCCCGCTGGGAGGCGGTCACACAGTTGGTGGCCGCTCCCCATTGGGAAATCAAGCAGGCCAGGGCTATACTGGCCGGACCAAAATCTAGTATGGAGGGAATTGACTGATGACCAAAGCATGGGAAGGCGTGTTTCGTATGCCAGAACCAGGACGCAGTATGAAGCCGCGCACCAACGGTTTCACGATGGTGCTGGACAAGGGATTGGGCCGCTGCGCCGTCGAGGACTTGATGGCTACCGCTGCCGACTACATTGACTTTCTGAAGTTCTCGTTTGGAACCTCGGCCTTCTATGACGAGAAAGTACTGCGCGAGAAAGTGGAAATCGTGACCGGCGCTGGGGTGGACATCTATCCCGGTGGGACGTTCCTGGAAGTGACGGTGTGGCAGAACAGGTATGCCGATTATCTCCGGCGCGCCAAGGAACTAGGCTTCACCGCCATCGAGGTCTCCGATGGTACGCTGCAGATGTCGGACGAGGTGCGAGCCGACTGCATCAAGCGCGCTCTGGATGCGGGCTTCAAGGTCATCACCGAGGTTGGCAAGAAGAGCCCCGACGAGAAGGTCGCCATAGCCGAGATGCACCGGCTGATCGCTCACGATCTGGAGGTGGGCGCGCTTTTGGTCATCGTCGAGGCTCGCGAGGCTGGCAAGGGCGTCGGCATCTTTGACAAGTCCGGCGCAGTGAACGAGAGCGAGGTGGATCAGATCGTCGCCGGTGTGGCCGATCTTGACAAGCTGATGTGGGAAGCGCCGATCAAAAACCAACAGCAGTACCTGATTCTGCGCTTCGGCAACAACGTCAACCTGGGGAACATCCCCACCACTGACGTGCTGGCGATGGAGTCGCTGCGCCAGGGTTTGCGCGGCGATACGCTCAAGCGCGCACTAGCGCGTGGTATGTAATTCGACAATGTTAAGTTTAGACCTCCGAGGTCTCCGATGGATGGTTGCACCTGTCGAAATGCTTGCAAAAGCCACGATTTCGCCATCCTAAAGCCGTTTCATAGACCTCGGAGGTCTGACGTAGGCGAAGTTAACATTGTCAAGGTAAGCGCCGGCGTGCGTTGGAAGCGCACAACTGGGCCAGGTGGAATTACGATTTGACCTTTTTGGCAGGAGTCGGTATAATATCAATCGTGTTCTCGCCTGGGCCGCTAGCTCAATTGGCAGAGCAACTGACTCTTAATCAGTAGGTTGCAGGTTCGATTCCTGCGCGGCTCACCAAATCCAGCAGGTTTCTGCTCGGTCAGGAAATCCGCCCAATGGGGGCGGATTTCGCCATGTAGTGATGTTCCAAAAGAAGGAGGCGCTTCGATGCCATACGCACACGCTGGTAAGCTTCTTTGGGTTGATCTCGATTCAGGGCAGTGGCACGAGGAGGAGGTCGCGCCCGATCAGGTTCGCCACTATCTACTCGGCAGCGGCTTGGCGGCCAAGATTCTTCTCGAGAGGTTGCAACCTCAGTTGGACCCTCTCGATCCGGCCAACCCACTGGTGATGATTAACGGGCTGTTGACCGGGACTTTCGTTCCCACCGCCTCTCGTGTGTCCGTGTGCGGTCGCTCGCCGCTGACGGGCATCTGGTGCGAGTCGGTGGCCGGGGGCTACTGGGGGGCAGAGCTGCGTTTCGCCGGCTACGATGGCGTGGCCTTCACAGGCCGGGCTGAGAAGCCGGTCTACTTGTGGATCAACGACGGCCGCGTCGAGATCCGTCCGGCTTCTTCGCTCTGGGGCTTGGATTCTCAGGAGACAGCGCAGCGCGTTCAAGATGAGACCGACCCCAGGGCATTGGTGGCCTGTGTAGGCCCGGCCGGTGAGAACGGGGTGCGGATCGCCGGCGTGATGTTTCTGGGCAACGGCGAGCGGACGGCGGGCCGGGGGGGCATGGGAGCACTGATGGCCTCCAAGAATCTGAAGGCGGTGGCCGTCAGGGGGAGCCAGCGGCCTGAGTACCACGACCGGGAGGGGTTGCGCCGCCGCGTGCGGGAGGACACGGTCTGGATCAAGGAGAACTCCCTGGGCCTGTCTGAGTTCGGCACGGCGGGCGGGGTGCCGGCCACGGAGGTTTTTGGCGATCTGCCTATCAAGAATTGGCTGCTGGGCAGTTGGGAAGAGGGGGCCGACAAGACCTCTGGCCAGACCATCGTGACCACCATGCTCGACCAGCACTACCGCTGCTTTGCCTGCCCCATTGCCTGCGGCAAAGAGGTCAAGATCACTGAAGGTCCTTACGCTGGGCTGGAGGGCCACGGGCCGGAGTACGAGACCCTGTCTGCCTTCGGAGCTTTGCTCTTGAACGACAACTTGGAATCCATCGTCAAGGCCGATCAACTGTGCAACCGCTATGGCCTGGACACCATCTCCACTGGGGCGGTCATCGCCCTGGCCCTGGAAGCTTACGAGAAGGGGCTGTTGACTGTCGAAGAGACTGGCGGTTTGGAGCTCGAATGGGGCAACGCCGAAGCCATTGTGCAGTTGGTGGAGCAGATCGCGCGGCGGCAAGGGCTGGGCGATGTGCTGGCCGACGGAGTTCGAGCCGCGGCCAAGAAGTTGGGCCCCCAGGCCGAGGAGATGGCCATTCACGCCAAGGGGCTGGCTCTAGCCATGCACGATCCACGGGCTTTTGTTGACATGGCCGTCAACTATGCCACGGCCAACCGGGGAGGATGCCACCTCGAATCGCTGTCCTATTGGCGGGGCTACGGGCTGGAATGGGAGGAGTGGGGCCAGGCGGGGGAGCACGACCGTCTGGACAGCTATGGCAAAGCACAGGTGGTCTACGACTTCCAGAACTATCTGAGCGTCTACAATGCCCTGGGTTTGTGCAAGTTCATCATCAAGGGTATGGTGGGGCCGGAGACGGTGGTGGAGTGGCTGAACCTGGCTATGGGCTGGGATTGGGACAGCGGCGACCTCATCCGCACCGGGGAGAGGCTCTTCAACCTCAAGCGGATGATCAACCTCCGCTTGGGCGTCACCAGGGCGGACGACACCCTCCCGCGGCGGCTTCTGACCCACGCGCGGCCCAGCGGCAGTGCGGCTGGCGTGCTGCCCGATCTGGAGACCATGCTGGAGGAGTATTACCAACTGCGAAGCTGGACGGCGGAAGGCGTTCCCACCGACGAGAAGCTGCGGGAGCTGGGCCTGGCGTAAGGGTGCATTTTCAGAAGTTGACACCTGGTGTCGTCTGGTGTACAATCATATATCGTTCAGAATTGGAGGTAAGTAACTTGGGTAAATTCAATTACGGAGGACAGGCGGTCATCGAAGGGGTGATGATGCGCGGAGCAAAGCACGTGGTCGTGGCTGTCCGGAATCCTACGGGCGAGATAACCATCCACAGCGAGTCTCTAAACGCCAAAATATACGGCGGGCCGATTGGCAAGCTGCCTTTCCTGCGCGGCATAACCATGCTCTGGGATTCGTTGGTCCTGGGCATGCGAGCGCTGCTTTTCTCGGCCGACGTGGCTCTGGAGGAGGAAGATATCGAATTCAGCGGGCCGATTGCCTGGGGTTCTGTGGCCTTCTCCTTTGTAATCGGCATAGGTGTTTTTCTCCTCGGTCCTTTGTTCTTGGTGAGGCTCGTGGATCGCTACATCGCCTCATCGCTGGTCAGCAATATCCTCGAAGGCATCATCCGCCTCGCTTTTTTCCTGATCTACGTCTACGCCATCGGCTTTATCCCCGACATCCGGCGCGTCTTCGCCTACCATGGGGCAGAGCACAAAACCATCAACGCCTACGAGGACGGAGCTACTTTGAAGCTGGATGCTGTCCAGGCTTACAGCACGGCTCATCCACGCTGCGGCACCGGGTTCCTGTTGATCTTCGCCGTGATCTCTATCTTCATCTTCTCCCTGTTGGGACGGCCAACGCTGCTGCTGCGTATCCTCTCGCGTTTGGTTCTCATCCCCGTCATCGCGGGCCTGACTTACGAACTGATCAAGTTCAGCGCAGCCCACCGTGACAACCCTCTGATAAGCACAGTGGTCCTGGCGCCCAGCTTGGCCTTGCAGAGGCTGACCACTCGAGAGCCTGACGAATCAATGCTGGAGGTAGCGATAACCGCCCTGCAGCGCCTGTTGGATATGGAAGAAGAGGGCATGAGAGGGTGAGCTAGTGGCGCTGCCAGGTGACTTAGGCATGAGAACGATCTCACCGACGATGGTGTTGGATAGCGATTTTGGGGGGAACTCGGTGATAGCCTGTATCGGGGCTGTTTCAAGCTCCCCTTTTGTGCGTATTGACCATAATCTCACACAAAGGAGTGATGACTATGCGCGAAGAAGCAGGTGCTAATGTTAGGGCGGATCCCCTGCGCGACTTCTGTGCCCGGGTCTTTGAGAAGATGGGTGTCCCGGCCGATGATGCGGCTGTGACTGCTGACGTTCTGGTCGCAGCCAATCTGCGCGGCATTGACTCCCACGGCGTGGCCCGCCTGAAGCGCTACGTGGACGGCTTGCGAGACGGGGTGATGTTGGCCCGTCCAGACATCGTGGTGGTACACGAGACCCCCGGCACGGCCCTGGTGGATGGTGGGGCTGGACTGGGACAGCCGGTCGGCATGCGAGGCATGAAGTTAGCCATCGAAAAAGCCCAGGAGATGGGCGTCGGCTTCGTGGCTGTGCGCAACTCCAACCACTACGGCATCGCCGCTTATTACTCGATGATGGCCTTGGAGCAGGAGATGATTGGCATCTCCATGACCAATGCTGCGGCGCTGGTGGTGCCGACCTTCGGCAAGGACGCCATGCTAGGCACCAACCCCATCAGTGTGGCTGCCCCGTCTGGCGAGGAACGTCCCTTTGTGCTGGACATGGCCACCAGCACCGTGCCACGAGGGAAGCTGGAGGTGTACGACCGGCAGGGGAAGCCGCTGCCCTTGGGCTGGGCCACGGACGAGCATGGAGTTGCCACCACCGATACCCGTCGGGTGCTGGACAATCTGCTGGCCCGCGTTGGCGGTGGTTTGCTGCCGCTAGGTGGGGAGGGTGAGCTGTTTCGCGGTTACAAAGGGTATGGCCTGTCGCTGCTGGTGGACATCCTGAGCGGGGTGCTGCCAGGGGCAGGCTACGCCAACACCATCTATCCGAAGACGCCAGAGGGAAAGCCGCTGCCGGCCAACATAGGCCACTTCTTCGGCGCTATCCGGGTTGATGCCTTCCGTCCCCTGGACGAGTTCAAAGCTACCATGGACGACATCATCCGCCGCCTGAAGGGCAGCGCCAAAGCGGAAGGGGCGGAGCGGATCTACATCCACGGGGAGAAGGAGTTCGAGGAAGAGGATCGGCGGCGGCGGGTGGGGATTCCGCTGCATCCCGTGACGGTAGCGACGATGCAGCAGATCGCCCGAGAGTTGGGAGTGGAATACGACTTGGAGTAGTTCCAGAGGTGAACACTATGTCCCATGTCAAGCTGTTGTACGCTCTGCTGGCCGTCTGGGCCGCGCTGCTGATCCTGGGCTTCGCCTTCGGGAAGCTCGACGAGGAGCGGATCAATCGCATCCCTCGCCTTAACAAAATACTCTCGTCAGCCATCCTGGTGATATGTGCGCTGATCTGGTGGCGCGCCGGCGCGACAGGCACACCGCTGGCCGGTTACGCCGCGCTTCTCTTCTTCGGGATGGCGTTCTCGTTCCTGGGCGACGTGATCATGGCCGAGCTCCTGCCCCTGCCGCAGCACGTGCTCTTTGGCATGGGGGCTTTCGGTGTGGCCCACGTGCTGTACATCAGCGGCTATCTGCGGCTGGGGGGCGTGCTGGGATTGCAGGACAGCCGGGCGCGGGCCATCGGGCTGGCAGTCTTTCTCGTTTTGGCCATGGTGCTGTGGTGGGCGTTGATCCGCTCGCCGCAGACCCCCGCCGTGCTTAACTACGGCTCGCTGGCGTACGCGCTGCTGCTGGCGGCCATGGCCGGACTGGCGGTGAGCCTGGCGCTGCAAGAACCTCGCTTCGTGCCGCTGGCACTGGGCGCGGTGCTGTTTCTCGTCTCCGACGTTTTTTTAGGGCATCGGCTGTTCCAAGGAGGCACGTTCCTGCTGATAGGCGACCTGGTGTGGATGACCTACATCGTGGGACAACTGCTCATCGTGTTCTCCACGGCGACTGGGCTGCGGTTGTTGTGAGTGGCGAAGGGCGAGTGGCAAAGAAGGGAGATAGCTTGATGGACGAGAAGACCTACACCGTACCTTATGGCAAAGCTCAGATCACTTTTGAGCTGCCGCCGGGGATGCGCGGCACGGTGGTGGAATCGAAAAGGGTGCCATCCATCGTTGATGTAGAGGCAGCCATCGCCGAGACCCTGGCGAAGCCGGTGAACTCGCCACCGCTGCGGGAGATGGCCAAGGCCGCTTCGCTTAAAGCCTGCATCGTCTTCACCGACATCACCCGCGCCAGCCCGGATCATCTGCTGGTGCCCGCGCTGCTGGCGGAATTGGGCGCAGCCGGCGTGCGGGACGAGGACATCACCCTGCTGTGCGGCATCGGCATGCACCGACCCAGCACACCTGAGGAGAAGGTCGCCAAACTGGGCGCGGAGGTTGTGGCCCGCTACCGCGTTATTGACAACGAGCCGCAGAACCCGGCTGCGTTGGTGGACCTGGGCACAACTGAGAGCGGCATCCCTCTCTCAGTGCACCGGGCAGCCTACGAGGCCGACCTGCTCATCGCCACCGGCATCGTGGAGCCGCACCAGTACGCCGGCTATTCCGGCGGGCGGAAGACGTTGGCCGTGGGCGCGGCGGGCGAGGCGATGATCGCCTACACCCACGGCCCGCAGATGGTGGATCACCCCGGCACGCGGCTAGGCCGCATTGAGGGCAATCCCTTCCACGAGGCGATCAGCGAGGCGGCGCGGCGGGCGGGGCTGCGCTTCATACTCAACGTCGTGCTGGACGACCACAAGCGAATGGTCGCCGTCCGCGCCGGTGAGCCGACAGCGGCCTTCCTGGAGTTGGTGGCCTTCGCTAGAGAGCTATACGAGACGCCAGTGCCGCAGCGCTACGACGTCGTCATCGGCGGCGTGGGATTCCCCAAGGACGCCAACCTCTACCAGGCCAGCCGGGCGGCCAGCTACCTCTTCTTTGCTCCCACGCCGGTGGTCAAGCCGGGCGGCTTCCTGATCATCCCCGCCCCTTGTCAGGAAGGCGCAGGCGAGGGGGTGGGGGAGCAACGCTTCTTGGAGAAGATGCGAGACGCCAGGGACATGTCCAGCTTGCTGGAGGAGCTGCGGCGCACCGGCTATCCGCCCGGCGCGCAGCGGGCCTTTGTCATGGCGAAGGTGCTGGAGGGGGCGCGGGTAGTCATCGTGGGCAGTGAGCACCCCGGTCTGGTGAAAGCCTGCAAGATGATCCCCGCTGAGACGATGGAGGAGGCTCTGGGCATGGCTGCCAAGTCGCTGGGGCCGGAACTGGACGTGCTGATTGTACCGCACGCGCTGTTGACGTTGCCAGTAGTAGGGAGGACTACATGACCGTTGACGAATTGAACCTCGACCTACAGCAGCTTGGCATTGAGGTTCCGAGTGAGGAAAAGTACCTTTTCTGCATCCGCTGTGGGTTGTGCCTCTCAGTGTGTCCCACCTACAAGTACTCGCTGCGAGAAACTGAATCGCCTCGGGGCCGGGTGGCCCTGGTCCGCAAGGCTCTGGAGGGAGAACTGGAGCTGAGTGCCAACTTTGCCGACCACGTACACCGCTGCCTGGGCTGTCTGGCCTGCGACGACATCTGTCCGGTGGGCATCAAGCCAGCCCACCTGTGCCTGGAGACCCGCGACGTGTTGCGCCAGGCCAAACCTCAATCCTGGGTCAAGCGTCTGCTCTTCCATGAATACTTTCCGCACAGGGAACGCATCGAGTGGTCCATGCTGCCGATGGTTCTCTATCAGAAGATAGGCTTGCAAGCGATAGCTCGCACCCTGGGCATCACCAGGCTATTGCCGCAGCAACTTCAGGACATGGAGAAACTTCTGCCGCCTTTGCCGGCCCGTTCTCTGCGTAGCCGCCTGCCAGAAGTGACGGCAGCCAACAGCGAGCGGAAGCACCGCGTGGGCTTCTTTCTGGGTTGCTTCCAGAACGCGATCTTCGCCGAGGGTAGTGCAGCCACGGTGCGGGTTCTGGCCCGCAACGGCTGCGAGGTGATCACACCCAAGGAGGTCAAGTGCTGCGGGATGCCGGCCAATGGCTACGGCTTCCGCAACGTGGTGCGCGATTTCGCCAGGCACAACATTGCCCTCTTCGAGCGGCTGGACGTGGACGCCATTGTCACCGATTGCGCCACGTGCGGTTCGGCATTGAAAGAATACCCCTATTTCCTCAGCGGCGATGCGGAGTGGCACGAACGAGCTGAAGCCTTTGCCGCTAAGGTGCGGGACATCAACGAGTTCCTGGTTGAAATCGGCGTGGAGGAACCGAAGGGCCAGCTCCGGGCGCGGGTGACTTACCATGACCCTTGCCACCTGGCGCGGGCGCAGCAGGTGCGCTCGCAGCCACGGGAGTTGATCCGGCTTTCCGGGGCCGAATTGGTAGAGATGAAAGACGCCGACTCCTGCTGTGGCTCAGCCGGCACACAGATTGTGACCCATCACGAAACCGCGGTCGGCATCCTGGCCGGTAAGATAGCCAACGCCGCCGACACTGGGGCAGAGATCATCGTAACCAGTTGCCCTGGCTGTCAGCTTCACCTGGGCCTGGGGGTGAAGAAGCAGGGCCTGCCGGTGCGAGTGCTGCATCCGGTGCAATTGTTGGACGAGGCATATCGAAAGTCGGAGGGATGAGGAGACATTTCATGTTGGATAAACGCATCATCAAGAAACTGGAGAGCATCGTCGGTAAAAAGTACGTCCTCACCTCGCCTGAAGATCTGATCTGTTACTCCTACGACAGCACCTTCGCTGAGGGCCGCCCCGACGTGGTGGTCAGCCCGGCCACCACCGAAGAGGTGAGCCAGGTGATGCAACTGGCCTATCAGGAGGAGATTGCCGTCGTGCCGAGGGGAATGGGGAGCGGGCTATCTGCGGCCTCGATCCCTTTTTCAGGTGGGATTGTCCTCAGCCTGACCCGCATGAATCGCATCCTGGAGATTGACGAGGAGAACATGAACGCCACCGCTGAGGCTGGAGTGATCACCGCCGATCTTCAGACGCTTGTAGAAGAGCGGGGCCTGTACTACCCTCCTGATCCATCCAGCATCAAACAGTCCACTCTGGCTGGGAACGTGGCCTGCAACGCTGGCGGCCCCCGCTGCCTGAAGTACGGCGTCACCGGCGACTACGTGTTGGGGCTTAAGGTTGTGCTGGCCGACGGGCGCGTCTTGCAGACTGGCGGCAAAGCTATCAAAAACGTGACCGGCTACAACCTGACTCAACTTTTTGTGGGCTCAGAGGGGACGCTGGGGGTGATCACCGAGGTGCTGGTCAAGCTGATGAGCAAGCCGGAGGCCGTGCGTACAGCCCTGGCCATCTACCCTGTGTTGGACGACGCCAGCCGCACGGTCAACGCTATCCTGACAGCCGGCATCGTGCCTTGCACCATCGAGATGATGGACGACACCACCATTAGCACCATCGAAGAATACATGCACCTGGGGCTGCCGGTGGGCGCGGCGGCTGTTCTAATCCTGGAGTCCGATGGTGAGGACGAGGATGTGGTGGTCAAGGAAATCGAGGCCATGGCCGAGATCGCCCGTCGGCACGGGGCCTCCGACGTGAAGGTGGCCGAGACCGAGAATGAGCGGGCTGGACTGTGGCGCGGCCGGCGCTCGGTGGGGCCATCGCTGGCCCAGCGGGCTCCCAACAAACTGGGCGAGGACATCTCCGTGCCTCGCTCGCAGGTCCCGGAGGCGGTGCGGCGCATCAAAGAGATCGGCCGGAAATACGATCTCCCCATCGTGGTCTTTGGCCATGCTGGCGACGGCAACCTACATCCCAACATCCTGTTTGACAAGCGGGATGAGGAGGAGTGGGGTCGGGTGGAGCAGGCCGTCGGTGATATTTTCACCATGGCCGTGGAGCTGGGCGGTACCCTCTCTGGGGAGCATGGGGTGGGCACACTGAAGCTCCCCTACCTGGAGATGGCGTTGGGCCCGGTGGCCGTGGACTTGATGCGTAGCATCAAGCAGGCCTTCGACCCGAAGGGGATTTTGAATCCCGGAAAGAAGATAGAGATAGAATGACCAGGATGTCGGCAAAGCCATATCTGTTGCTCGACGCCGGTGGTACGTTTCTGTTTGCAGATCAGGACTATCTATCACGCCTGGCGGAGGAGCACGACTTCCAGGTTGAGGCGGAACGGTTCTACGAAGAGCACTTCCGCCTCGTCCACTGGTTCGACACGTACGTCAGTACCCAGCGACGGTTTCTGTCGAGGCTTTCCGAACCCTATTCCCAGATCCTTCTGCGGATGGTGGGTCTGTCGGAGGAGGTCGCGGCGCAGGCAGCACAAGTGGCCGAGGCCAGGCACGAGCAGCGAAACCTCTGGGAATTCACGTTCCCGTGGATCGTGGATACCCTCGATCAGTTGAAGGACGAAGGGTATCGCATGTCCGTCATCTCCAACGCCGACGGAAGGGTGGAGGAGCAGTTGCACAATCTGGAGATGCAGGGTTATTTCGAGAGGGTGTACGATTCCGAGGTGGTGGGAGTCGAGAAGCCGGAGCCCGGCATCTACGAGCTGGCCTTGAATGACCTGGGCCTCCAGCCCGAGGAAGCTGTGTTCGTAGGGGACATGTTCTACATAGACATCTGGGGAGCCAACCGGGTGGGGATTCCGGGTCTGCACCTCGATCCGCTGGATCTCTACGAAGGGTGGCCGGGGGCGCACATCCAGGACCTGCGGCAGCTTCCCGGTTGGTTGAAGGAATACGTGGCTGCTCCGGAGCGGTTTGAAATGCTGCCCCTGCGCGACTTTGCCCTCCTTTCGTGACCTTCGTGATCCAAACGCTTCCACCCGGCCAGCGGATGCATGACATAGGTCCCGCTACTCCCGACGCGGGAGGCTCTCATTTGACAGATTCGCGTGCTCATAGTATAGTTTAGGACAGCACTTGAGATCGCCAGCCAGAAAGGATGTTTATGGTCACTGATTCCGTTCACCTGAGTGTGCAGAACATCTCGCTGAGCTTCGGAGGTATCCAGGCCCTGACTGGCGTCAGCTTTGATGTCCGGGCGGGGGAGATTCTGGCCATCATCGGCCCCAATGGCGCTGGCAAGACCTCAATGCTCAACTGTGTAAACAACTTCTATCAGCCAGACGAAGGCCGAATCATCTTTGGGGGTCACGACCTCACTCGTCTGCCACCCCATCGCATCGCCCAACTGGGCATCGCCCGCACCTTTCAGACCATCGCGCTCTACACCGGCTTGAGCACCGTTGACAATTTACTGGCTGCCCGGCATATTCATATGCACCAGTCCATGTTTGGGAGCATGTTTTACTGGCTTGGCGCACAGCGGGAGGAAGTAGACAACCGACGGGTCGTTGAGGAAATCATAGATTTCCTCGAGATCGAGCATATCCGCAAGGCAACTGTCGGCGCATTGCCTTATGGTTTGCGCAAGCGTGTCGAACTGGGCCGCGCCCTCGCACTAGAGCCTAAACTACTACTGCTTGACGAGCCGATGACGGGCATGAATGTGGAAGAAAAAGAAGACATGGCCCGCTTCGTTCTTGACATCCACGAGTTACAGAAGACCACCATCATGTTGATTGAGCACGACATGGGGCTGGTGATGGACATCTCCGAGCGGGTAGTAGTGCTCGATTTTGGCCTCAAGATTGCCGAGGGTACACCGGACGAGATACGCAACAACCCGACGGTCATCCAGGCATACCTGGGGCAGGGAAACTAAGACGGAAAGGTAACTACCCAGCCGCTACTGAGACCATCTTCGCTGCTTGCCTGAGTAATCACACGGAAAGAGGAAAACCGTGGACAACAAATCACTCGAAGTCCTGGATACACTACCCAAGCAATTCATGGAGAAAGTGAAGCGCTATGGTGACAGTAAAGTAGCGGCGCGTCAGAAAGAGTTCGGTATCTGGCAAGAATTCACCTGGCCAGACTCGTTTGAACAGATGCGCTCTCTCTGCCTGGGCTTGGTCGCGGTGGGGGTACAGAGAGGTGACCGTGTCTGCATCATAGGCGACAATGATCGGCAGCACTTATGGGCCGACTTAGCCATCATGGCAGCGGGGGCTATCACCGTCGGTATATTCACCGATGCGACTCCCAGCGAAATAGAGTACGTCGCCGCACACTCGGAGTCGGCCTTTGTATTCGCAAAAGATCAAGAACAGTGTGATAAGTTTCTGGAGATCAAAGAGAGAATTCCCCACGTAAAGGCAGTGATCTATTGGGACCCCCGGGGGATGTGGGGGTATGATGATCCCTGGCTGACGTCGTATGAGGAGGTGCAGGCCCTCGGCAGACAGTTACATGAAGAACAGCCGGGGCTGTTTGACACCCTGGTGGCCGAGGGCAAAGGTGATGATCTCTGTAACCTATGTTATACCTCTGGCACCACCGGTTTACCCAAAGGCGCGATGTTAACGCACCTCAACTTTCTAACCGGCATGGAGGCACTCTCACAAGTTTGGCCGCGTTACGATACCGATAACCAGGTGTCCTTTACGCCGCTGGCCTGGATCGCTGAGCATACCCTTTCCGTCGTGCCGCATTGCATGTTTGGCCTTATTGTCAACTTCCCCGAATCGCCGGAGACGGTTCAGCAGAACATCCGCGAGATCGCGCCTGACCTGATCTTCTACCCCGCACGACTCTGGGAGAATCTGACGGCCATGATCCAGATACGGATCAGTGACAGTACCTGGACCAACCGCGCTCTCTACAAGCTGTTTTTGCCTGTTGGCTACAAGGCGGCTGACCGTCGCTATGAGGGTAGACCGTTAGGGCCATTGCTGGCTTTCCTGTACTGGCTTGGTGATCTAGCGGTCTTCAAACCACTGCGGAGTCAGTTGGGTCTGAACCGGGTGCGAACTGCAATCACAGCCGGGGCGGCCTTGAGCCCGGACGTGATGCGCTATTTCCGCGCGCTGGGTCTCAACCTCTGCCAGGTTTTTTCCTCTACCGAGACGGTGGCGGTAGGTACGCAGCATTACGATGACGACGTTAATTTCGCCAGCGTCGGGGTACCTCCTCCGGGCCTTCAGGCAGAAATCTCTGATGGCGGTGAAATCTGGCTGGGCGGCCCCCACATCTTCCACGGCTACTACAAGAACCCTGAGGAAACTGCGGTAGCCCTTTCGGTTGATGAAAATGGCACGCGCTGGTTTCACACCGGCGATGCAGGCTATATTGATGACGATGGGCATCTCATCTATCTGGACCGCTTGAAGGACATGATCCAGCTCGCCGGTGGCGAACCGTTCTCGCCCCAGTTCATCGAGGGGCGGCTGAAATTCAGCCCTTATATCCGTGATGTAATGGCGGTGGGTAACGAAGAGGTGGACTACGTAGCCGCGCTAATCAGCATAGATTTCGAGAACGTGGGGCGCTGGGCGGAGAAGAACCGTATCCCCTATACCACTTTTGTTGATCTCTCGCAGAAGCCGGAAGTCTACCAACTGATCTTGGAGGCTGTAGTGCGTGTCAATGAAACCTTGCCTCTTGGCGGGCGGGTGCGGAGGTTTGTCCTGCTGCACAAAGAGTTCGACGCCGACGAAGCCGAGATGACTCGCACCCGCAAGCTCAGACGCGGCTTTCTCACGGAGAGATACGGTGACATGATTGACGCCGTATATCGCGGCGAAGAGTCCGTAACGGTCAGTGCGGCTGTCCGCTACCGCGATGGGCGTGAGGGGGTTATCGAGACAGCAGTCCATATTATGACACTGGAGGAGGCCGCTGTTCATACTACACTGGAGGAGGCCGCTGTTCATACTACACTGGAGGAGGTCGCTGTTCATATTGCGACACAGGAGGAGACCGCATGATTTGGGTGCTTGTGCCACAGGCGATCGTAACTGGTATTCTCAACGGAGGGGTGATCGGCCTCATCGCGCTGGGCGTGGTGCTGATCTATAAATCGTCCGAGGTCTTCAACTTCTCGCAGGGGCATCTGCTGATGCTGGGCGTATACTTGACGTGGTGGTTTGCAGGTGCAGGCGAAAAAGGCGGTGAGCTATTCAACTTGCCGCTGGGATTTGCCGTCCTCGCGGCCTTTGTCGTAGCTGCGCTAGTCGGCTTTCTCATCGAACGGGTTGCCCTGCGCCCCATGGCGGGGCAACCTCTACTGTCTATCGTCTTGATGACGCTTGGTCTGGCGCAACTCATCGAAGGGCTGGTGAGCATCACCTTCGGCGTTCAGCCTCGAAGCAACTTCCCGGCGCCCTTCCCGCCCACTGAGTCTTTCAAGATTCCGTTCTCGCTGGCACTAAATGAAACCATCTTTCTCAAAAAGACGCTCGTCGCCGCCTTTGTCGTAGCGATGTTGTGTACGGTGTTGCTGGCGTTGTTCTTCAGGTTCAGCCGGGCCGGCCTTGCCATGCGGGCCACCGCCGAAGACCACGAACTGGCGCGCAGCGTCGGCATCAATGTCCCGCGCGTCTTTGGGCTTACCTGGGCCATCGCGGGTATGGTTGCTACAGCGGGTGGGGTTCTCCTGGCGATGCTGACAGGGGCCAGCCCCACTCTTTCAACGGTGGTGCTGGTGGCCTTCCCGGCAATTCTTTTGGGCGGCCTGGAGTCGCTCCCCGGCGCAATTGTGGGAGGTATCGCCATAGGGCTGGCACAGGGGCTTGTCGGGGCATCGAGTCTGGTCGTGATACGCAACTCGGCGGCCATCGCACCCTACGTGCTGTTGCTCATCGTCCTGGTCATCCGGCCTGAAGGGCTGTTTGGGCAGAAGCGTATCGAAAGGATTTAGAACATGGCTGTTATGCGTACCTCAGGCGACTATGATCGCAGCTACCAGCAGGATGTGGCCTACCTGCGAAAACGCTGGCACTGGGTACTGATGCTGGTCTCAATTGGGGTCATGGCCACTTCACCTTATTGGGGCACGCCCTACATCGTCACCACCGCCAACCGCATTGGCTACTGGATCATTGCCGTGCAAGGGCTGAATATCCTGACCGGGTATGCCGGGCAGGTCTCCCTCGGACAGGCGGCCTTTATGCTGGTGGGGGGATACATCTCGGCACTGTCGGTCACCTATCTGGGGGTCTCGACCTTCCTGGCCCTGCCGATTGCAGCGCTGGGGGCAGGCCTTGTCGGGCTGATCTTTGGATTGCCCTCGCTGCGTGTCAAGGGTTTCTACCTGGCGATGGCCACGCTGGCTGCCCAGTTCATCATTCCGTGGATGACGCGATATACGTTCAAGGATTATCTGGGTGGATCAGATGGCATCATCTCCGCCGCCGTGCCCAAAATCGGGTCGTATGCCTTTAACGAACCGGCTCGCTATCTCCATATCACGCTGGGGGTTCTGATCATCACCACCATCCTGGCAGCCAACATGGCGCGGACACGCCTGGGGCGGGCGTTTGTCGCCATCCGTGATAACGACCTGGCGGCTGAATTGCTCGGCATAAACCTGTTTGGCTACAAGCTGCGAGCTTTCTTTATAGCCGCGATGTTCGCCGGTCTGGCAGGCGCGCTGAGAGCCCATAGCGACCGGTCAATTGGCACCGAACTTGGCTACGATCTTGTCGAGTCGATCTTTCTCTTAGGAATGTTGGTCATCGGTGGGCTAGGTTCGAATCTTGGCCCATTCATGGGTGTAACCTTTGTTATCCTTTTGGAAGAATTCTCTGGCGTGGTGGGGAGAAGCCTGGCGGCGCTCGCATCACCGGCGATGACGGCTCGCCTGCTGACTTCGTTCAGGCCGATCTTCTTTGGCCTGATTCTGATGTCGTTTCTCATCTTTGAACCACGGGGTCTGGCCCATCGCTGGCAGCTCTTCAAAGCTGCCTGGCGACTGAGGCCCTTCTCGCACTAGGAGATTGGAGGTTAGAGGTTGGAGATTGGAGATTGGAAGGGGGAAAGTCGTCCATTATCTATTATCCATCCTCCAACTTCCAATTTCCAATACTGAAAGGAGGGATGTCTATCGCACGAAAACATCGGATTCTCGCGTTAGTCTCAAAACACAAAAATTAAAGGAGGGAAAGAATGTCTAAGAAGATGTTTATTAACCTGGTTCTAGTGCTTGCAATGCTTGTGTCCCTGGTAGGCGTGGCCAGTGCTGCTTCGCCGACGGCGGAAGTCCTCGCTCAGGAGGAGCTGACCTACACAGTCAAGCTAGGCGACAACCTCTGGACCCTGGCGGAGAAGTACCTGGGCAGCGGCGCGGCCTATTGGGCCATCGTCGGCGCCAGCAACTCCAAAGCCGAGAGGGATTCCAGCTTCACCCACGTCGAGAACGCCAACCTGATCCACCCCGGCTGGAAGCTCCTCATCCCCAGCGTCGAGGAAGCGGAGCAGTACGTCTCGCTCGCCAAGCCCTGCGAGGGGCTGGAAGGCGAAACCATCACCTTCTACTCGCAGGCTGGCCTCACGGGGGCATTGTCCACCATCCTCGGCCCCGGGTTTAGCTATGCCCTCAATGACTCGATTGCCGACGTCAACGCAGCCGGCGGCATCTGCGGCGCGACGGTCGTGTTGGACCTGGTAGATACACAATATGAAGCCGAGCAGGAAATCGCCGTCTACCAGACCAGACGCGAAGCAGACCCCCCGCCGATTTCTATCGCGACCTACGGCAGTGCTGCCAGCGTCGTGCTTGCCCCCCTCGTGAATGAAGACCATATCGTCAACTTCGCCGCCGGCCTCAATGCCCAGGCCTTCTATGTGCCGCGGGATGGGTGGACCGTCGGCGTGGCCCCGATCTACTCCGACCAGTTTGCCGGTTTCCTGCAGTTCTTCACTGAGGGCTGGGATGACCTCAAGCCCGAAGGCGCAGGCGATGACATCGTGGTCGGCGTGATCGGCTTTGATAACCCCTTCGGTGCCGGCGCAACCACGCCAGAGGCGCTGGCCTACGCCGAATCAATAGGTGTCACCGTGCTCGATCTGGAGGTACATCCATTGACAGCAGATGCGGATTTGGCTACTCCGCTACTGAGTCTAGTCGCGCAGGGTGCGAACGTGATATATTACCAAGGGCTTGGCCCATGGACCGCGTCGTTGATTGGCACGGTCCACGCGATGGAGATGTGGGGTTCGCTGGTGGTCGGGGGCGTGAACTGGAGCATGGACGCGAACGTGCTGGCGATCCTGGGGGAAGGCGCTCCGGCAATGATCGGCTACTATGGTGTGTTCCCCATGCTGGGCTGGAACGATACCGACAATAAGGGTGTTCAGCAGGCATCGGCAGCCTTTGAAGCTGGCGGTTATTCTGAAGCCTACAAGGGCGTCAGCTACCTGATGAGCTACGGGGGCACCTTCGCATGGGCTGACATCACCAAGCGCGCCATCAGCAACGTGGGCTTCGAGAATCTCGATGGCGACTCCTTCTTCGATGCCATGAAGGAGATGGGACTTGTCAGCGCCCTCGGCATCTTCCACTACGATGTTCGCGGCGAGAACCGCGCACCCCGCGAGACGCAGATCCGTCAGGCTCAGTTGGTGGGTGGCGAGATACAGTTCGTCGTGGTCAAAGACTTCTTCGAACTGCCCGACATGCGCCCGCCGGCTGAGTAGCGCGTAAGCGAAGCGGCGTAGTCCGTTAGCGAAGCGGCGTAGTCCAGTTCGTTTCGTAAGATGGTGGGAGCGTCCCCCGGCACGTTCCGGGGGCGCTCCCCCTTAATCTTTCCTTGGCCATGATCCTAGTTTCGGCCACTCGACTTTGATTCGGACGCAGATGAACGCTGATAAACGCTGATTTTTCTTGTTTAATCTGCGAAAATCTGCGTTAATCTGCGTCCTATCCCAGATTGCCACTTGAGCTTATCGCCGAAACGAAGACCAACGCCCTTTCTTCTTCGTGTTAATTCGTGAAATTCGTGGCAGACCCTTTACGGCAGGCAGGTGTTTGATGTTGAAAATCAACAACATTGAAGTGATCTACAGTGATGTGATCCTCGTCTTGCGCGGCGTCTCCATCGAGGTCAAAGAGGGGCAGGTTGTGGCTCTCCTGGGCGCTAATGGAGCGGGCAAAACGACGACACTCAAAGCGATCTCCGGCCTGCTGCGCTCTCAGCAAGGCGAGGTCACCCGTGGCAGCATCGAGTTCAAGGGCGAACGCATTGACAAGATGCGGCCCGACGAGATTGTCCGGACGGGCATCGTCCAGGTGCTGGAGGGACACAGGATCTTCAGGCACCTGACCGTCGAGGAAAATCTGCTGGCCGGTGCACTGGTGCGTCCCAACAGCCCTGAGATTCGCCAGGACATTGAACAAGTCTACCAATACTTCCCCCGACTCAAGGACCTGCGGCGCAAGGTCAGCGGATACCTCTCCGGTGGTGAACAGCAGATGCTGGTCATCGGCCGGGGGCTGATGGGCCGCCCCAGCCTGATGCTGCTCGACGAGCCCTCGCTGGGGCTGGCTCCCATGCTGGTCCGAGAGATCTTCGAGGTCATCAAGCGTATCAACACCGAGGAGGACACCTCGATCCTGCTGGTAGAGCAGAACGCCCGGACGGCGCTGGACGTGGCGGACTATGGCTACGTGATGGAGAACGGCCGCGTGGTTCTCGACGGCTCGGCCGACGCGCTGCGGGAGAACGAGGACATCAAGGAGTTCTACCTGGGCTTAACCAGCGTCGGCGAGCGGAAGAGCTACCGCGACGTGAAGCACTACAAACGGCGCAAGCGATGGCTAGGATAGACGCGCATAAGATGAATGTTATCGAAACCCGTAACCTGACCAAGATCTACGGCAACAAGTATATCGCTTTGAATGGTATGAACTTGAAGGTTCCACAGGGATCCGTCTTCGGGTTGGTTGGGCCCAACGGCGCGGGGAAGACGACGACCCTCAAGTTGCTTCTGGGGCTGCAGAGTCCGACGGCCGGCGTTGTCGAGGTCTTTGGGGAGCGGATGACGACCAATGCTGCCCATCTCCGGCGCCGCATGGGCTTTCTGCCGACCAATCCCAGGTTTCCCAAGGATATGACTCCTATCACCTATCTGGACTTTGTCGGCAAGGTCTCCGGTCTGCCCAAAGAGGTACGCAAACCACGGCTTGCTGCCCTGCTGAGGGCGGTGGACCTCCTCTCGGCTGCGTCCCAGAAGGTCGAGGGCTTCTCCACGGGCATGACCACCCGGCTGGGGATAGCCGCCTCCCTCATAAATGACCCCGAACTCCTGCTCTGGGATGAGCCGACGGCCGGCCTGGATCCAGAAGGACGCAAGTACACCATCGAGCTCATTGAGGAGCTGAGACAGGACAAGAACAAGACAATCCTCGTCTCCTCCCACATCCTCAGCGATATCGAGAGGGTTTGTGATCACATAGGCATTCTCAGCGAGGGCAAGCTCATCTTCTGTGGCCCGGTGCGGGAGATGAAGCGGCTCACTCGTTCCAACGCCATCGAGTTGGAGCTGGATGGGGACTTGGATGGGCTGTGCAGCCGGCTGGCGATGAGTGACGCAGACATCCAGTGGGAGCGCGGCCACGGCTCCCTGAGACTCTACTTTGCCGAAGGAGACGATGTGGCTGTCAAGCTGAGCCAGGTGCTCCAGATAGTCGCTGAAGCGGCCGCGACGTCAGGTGATGAAGCGGCCGCGACGTCATGTGATGAAGCGGCCGTGACGCTGGTGGCCATCAACTCGCTGCGTGACGAGATGGTGGATGTCTTCATCCGATTGCTCGAAGAGGAAAGATCCCATGGCTTCTCTCGAATTCTCCAAGTGGAACCAGAGGGCAATGCCGTATCTAGCTCTGCTGGAAGCCGATCTGATCAGCACGGCTAGATCGTGGGTGGTACGCATCTGGTTGGGGCTGACGGCCGTCCTGGCTTTGGTTACGATCCTAAGTGCTTCGGCTGAAGGATTGCTGGCCTCGGAAGTTTTAGCCAGTCTGCTGGCGACTTATCCGTTGATCTGGAGTACCTTTGCCATCCTGGTCAGCGGTGGGGCTATTTCCTCAGAGGCCGGCGTCGTAGGCGATAGCATCCTCAGCAAAGCAGTCACCCGCTATGAGTACATCCTGGCTAAGATGACCTCGCGGCTGATAACCGTGCTTGGCCTTTACCTTGTCGTGGTCCTTCCATCGGCCTATATCATCCCGCGCTTCTCTCAGGATGATCTGACAGGGACGGGTGTGGCCTGGGCTGTCCTGCTCATCGGCGTGATCCTGGTCTTGCTAACCAGCTTAGGTGTGACCTTCAGCGCCCTTTTCAACCGCACGCTGGTGGCCGTGGTCGTCGTGTGGCTCCTGTGGTATGCGGCCAGTGCCATCTTCGCCTTGCTGGAGGTAGAATACCTCTCCCCAATGCAGATCAGCGAGAGCCTGCCGGCTGTGCTTCGGGGTGACTACGCTGTGGCCGATCAGCAGCGGATCCTGGCTGGATTCGGTCTTCCGTCAGTCGTATTCGCCCTGGTGGCCATCTTGTATTTCGCCAGAAAGGACTTGTAACTGAATCCAATTAGGAGGAATGATATGAACTCAGAAACACTATTGTCTGAAGATCGAGCGAAGCACCTGAGCGAACGGCTCCGGCACATCGTACGACACGCCTACGATAACGCACTGGCGGTCAAGGAGATCATGGACGGGGCCGGCGTCTCCCCCGATGATGTCCAGACCCTCGCTGACCTGGACAAGATCCCGGTCACGAGCAAAGATAAGTTAGTGGAGCTCCAGGCGGCCGATCCGCCCTTCGGCGGTTTTCTGGCCGTACCTCTAGACACCCTCCAGCACGTTTTCCTCTCCCCTGGCCCGCTCTACGAACCCTCGGCTGACGAGAGCGCGGTGATTGACGCTGCTCGGGGTATGCTTGCCGTCGCAGGCTTTACCGCTGAGGACGTGGTGATCAACACCTTTGGCTATCACCTGATCCCCACCGGCTTGGTCGTTGACCAGGCGCTCACCCAGATCGGCGCGACGGTGATCCCGGCCGGTGTAGGCAACGCCGACCTGCAGATCAAGATGATGTTGGACCTGGGCGTGACCGGCTACATCGGCACCCCGTCCTGGTTGATGGCGCTGATCGAAAAAGCCAAAGAGAGGGGCCTGGACTTCGGCCAGTTCTCGCTGCGAAAGGCCCTGGTCTCTGCCGAGCCGCTCCCGCCGGCTTTGCGCCAGACCTTTGTGGAAGAATATGGCCTGAGCGTTGCCAATATCTATGGCACAGCCGAGCTTGGCGCCCTGGCTTACAACACCGAAGGCGGCCTCGCCATGCGCCTGTTCAAAACGCCCATCATCCAGGTCGTTGACTCTGAGACGGGGCAATCGGTTGGCCCCGGCGCGGCGGGTGAAGTGGTGGTGACAACCTTCAACGAGACCTATCCCCTGATCCGCCTCGGCACCGGCGACCTGGCCATTAACATGGACCCGGCCCCCGGCGAGAGCCGGCAGGAAGAACGTTCCATCATTCTGGTGGGGCGGGTTGGCGACGCGGTAAAGGTGCGGGGGATGTTCGTCCATCCGAACCAACTGAGATTCGCCCTCGCTCAAATACCAGGCATCGCGCGCGCTCAGGCGGTGGTCGCCCGTCCTGAGAACCGGGACCAGTTGACCCTGCGAGTGGTACTGGCTGACGAGTCCGCGGACCGCGACGCGCTGACCACAGGCCTGAGTACCGCTGTTCAGTCAACCTGCCGCGTCCGACCTGATCGCATCGAGTTCGTCGCCGCCGATGCCATTGCCGAGGGAGCAAAGGTCATCCTGGACGAGCGTACCTGGGAGTAGCATCCGAGAATCCTGCGGAGAGTGAGCGCGCGTAACAACTCGAATGAGTCGCGCGCTCTCTCTCTTTGTCTGACAAGTACCTGTGAGGAGAACCAACTCATGAACGAGATCACGAACCTGATCATCCAGCACGAGTACTACCAGGAGGTGCTGCGCCCCCGGCCCGGTGTGCGGGATGTGGAGGCTGATGCCGCGGCAGCGGAGAAGGAGTTCTAGCTACATAGTTCGATAGGCGGAGGTCTCCGGGCGGCTGCGGTCGGGAGACCTTCGGCGATCAACAATATGCCATTTCAAAGGAGAAAGCATGTTACAACTGAAAAAAGGCGATGACATCCTTGCCGGCGCTGGCAGGATCGGAAGCCTGGATGAAGCAAAGGTGCTGTTCGAGGCCCGGTGCGACCAGGAGAATCTGGCGAAGCTAGAGAGGATCGCCAATGAAGAAGCGCTGCTGAAAATCGCCAACGCGATTTCGATGACCGATCCTGACGCGGTCTTCGTGAATACCGGATCGGATGCGGACGTCCAAAGAGTCAGGGAAATGAGCCTGGCAAAAGGCGAGGAAGAGCCACTGGCTATGAAAGATCATACCATCCACTTCGACCTGGCCCAGGAACAGGCGCGGATCATTGATAGAACGTTCTACATCGTGAACCAGGGCGAAAAGACCAGCGTGCTGGCCAAGAGCATTCTCAGGGATGAGGCGTACGAGTATGTCAAGACCCACATGACTGGAATCGCGAAAGGCAAGACACTGCTGGTTGGTTTCTTCAGCAGGGGACCCATCGGTGCCCCGGCTGCGATTCCCGCCCTGGAAATCACGACGTCAACGTACGTGATGCACTCGGCCAACATCCTGTACCGAAACGTCTATGACCGCTTTGATGAAGAAGTGCAGCGAGCGGAACTGTTCTTTACCAACGTCCACAGTGAGGGGCCAAATCGGCCAGAGGATCTGCCGAACGCCCGCGTGTTCATGGACAGGAGCTGGCTGACCACGTTCTCTATGTTCTGCACGTACGCTGGCAACACGCTGCTGCTGAAAAAAGGGAATCACCGCTTTGCAGTTGATCTGGCGACTTATTACCAGAGAGAGGAGAAACTGTCGGAGCACATGTTCATCACCGGCCTGATAGGTCATGGCGGACGAAAGACCTACTTCGCCGGGGCGGCGCCTTCCGGGTGCGGGAAAACTACGACGGCTATGACCGGCACGGATTTCGTCGGTGATGACCTGGCCCAGTTGTGGATCGCTGAAGACGGGACGTTGCGAGCTATCAATCCTGAGTGCGGCATCTTTGGGATCGTCAGGGATGTGAAGCGCGAAGATGATCCGTACCTGATGAAATGTCTGAGAGAAGAAGGCGCGGAAGTGATCTGGTCGAACGTGCTGATTGATGAACACGGCGTGCCGCACTGGGTCGGGAACGGGGAGGAACACCCCCAAAAAGGCATCAACTTCCAAGGCGAGTGGTGGGAAGGCAAGACGGATGAAGATGGCAAGCCTATTCCGCTTTCCAATCCGAATGCACGATGTACCCTTCGGAGCAGCGCCATCGGAAATTACAATGAAGCCGCGGCCGAAGATCCAAGCGGCGCGGAGATCCAAGTGATCACCTACAGCGGGCGGGACAGCGATACCATGCCTCCCGTCTGGGTGGCCAAGGGTCCCGATCACGGTGTCGTCATCGGGGCCTCGGTTCTCTCGGCGGCAACCGCGACGGAGGTGGGGGCCACGGGCGTCCGCCGCCAGCCCTGGGCTAACGAGCCGTTCATCCCTGGGCCGTTGGCCGACTACATGGATGCGCAGTTTGTGTTCTTCAGTTCTGGTAAACTGAAAAGCAAACCCATCATGGCTGGGCTGAACTACTTCCTGACGCACGGCGCTCGTGGCCCTGTACTTGTCCAGGACAAGTGTGGGGAAGGGGACAAGCCCTTCGACAAAGCTCAGGACAAGTTGCTGGGCGAGAAACGCGACGTGAAAGTGTGGCTCGGCTGGCTTGAGCTGAGGGCGCACGGAGACGTTGGTGTGGTTGAGACTCCCGTCGGGTTTATTCCGAAATATGAGGATCTCCAAGAGTTGTTCGACGGGATTGGCAAGGAGTATCCGAAGGAGCTTTACGACAAGCAGTTCGCGTTCTACGTGGACAACATCCTGGCCAGGATTGACTTGCAGGAGGAAGCCTACCGGAAAGAGAAGAACGTCCCGGCCAGGCTGTTTGAGGTCTATGCAGAGCAGAGGAAGGGGCTGGAGGCGCTGAGAGCGAAATACGGGCCGATTGTCTCAGTAGAGCAGCTTATTGAGGCAGAGGAGTGATGGTCAGCGATCGGTAGAGCCGAAGCGAGGGTCAAGATGCCACGTCTTGACCCTCGTCGTCTTTTAGGACGCAGACGAACGCAGATAAACGCTGATTTTTTGATCTTATCTGCGAAAATCTGCGGCAATCTGCGTCCGATTTTGAATTTGGCTAGTGGTCACAAAGATTCTTTCCAGGTTGCTTCTCAGAGAAAGCCGTTGTTCATTGGCTCCAGCCTGGCTTGCCAACAGCGGTTGGATAGAAGTAGCTTGCACCTACCCAACCCTGGTCGCCGTCAACTCGCACCTGGTAGAAAACAGTGCCGTCTGATGTTGCCTCGTCGAGGAGGATGGCATCAACGCAATCCTTGACAGACATCCCCACGACCGCTGCGATGGAGTTGCCTTCCTGGGAGGCCACGGCAGGCTTGGCCCACAGGGCGACCTCTCCGCGCCCATCCCAGTCGCAAAGCCACCAATCCTCAACCTCACCGACCGCCGTAGGCTGCGGCTGCTCTGCCTTTATTATGCTAATAGCATCTACTATGGTTCCCAACCCCGCTATCTCTGCAAAGGCTTCTGCGTCTGGCCCCGCCGGCATCGGCCTGTCGAGAGACACTGGCGTTGGCGTTGCTTGCGGAGTAGGGTTGATAATATCGGAAAGACCAACATAGAGGAACATGAACAGAACCTGCACGCCCGACAAGATGATCATCTTGCGAGACCTCGGCTGCTCCCTGAACCACCGTATCAGCGAGCCTGTTTGCACATCGCGCTTATTTTCTGGAATGATTCGTTTCCCTTCAACCTCGCGCGGTGGTGCGACTGGTTGGTCTCCAATCGGCTCCGCGGGCGTCGGCATCCTGCGGCTCAATATCTCGTTGACCCGCACAAGCCCCTTCAGTGCCTCTTGGCTGGAAGCGTCCAAATCAAGCGCCCGCTCGAAGTGTTCGCGAGCCTGGTCATACCAGCCCTGTTCGAGCGCCATTTGACCGAAGCTTATGAGTTTATCTACGCCAGCATTTTCGTTGCTTACCATTGCCAGAATATCCCGCACTAGCAAAAAAGCCGCGCCCACTTGCCCAAGGGTGAACCGCTTTTATTATAACAAATTGCAGCCAGGTAGTGGGCAAAAATCGCGTGAATTTAGCGTGAATCTTGCGTGAAGATAACCTCTTTGGCACATACAAAAAGCCACCTGCGCGGTTGATGCAGGTGGCTTTTGTCTTCGGTGGCAACTTATCGTGGTCAAGGTTGTCTCCTTCTCACCCTCCACGCCAGCACCGCCAGCCCTGCCGCCCCGGACAGGGCCAGGTCGCGGTAGCCCTGGACAACCACCTCTACCTGACAATCTCCCACAAGTTCAATCCAACTACCAATGTAACCAAAGCCGTTGAGAACTCCATCAGCCTCCATGGGTAGTCCTTAGCATAAGGGTATCGCCTGGCTAGATATACCATAACCACTGGCAACGCGAGGGTAGCCCATGCTTTCAGACTCCAGAAGGCAGCCACTCCAAACCTGGCAAGGACGAAGGCAGGAAAGGGATTCAATTCCATCCCGCCTAATTGAAAGACAACGTAGGTGGTTGTGGCGTCCAGCGCGTTGGCGATGATCCAAAAAATGGCAGTCCTTACCGAGTTCAAAGCACCCCCTCCTCCGCAAGTATCTCCCGCACTTCCTCCCTAACGTTTCTCTCCATCTCCTTGCTCATCTCTGGCTGCACTACGCTGAACACCTCGCCTGCTTGCCAGCCTCGTGCATGGCGGTGGCTAGCGGGAACTGGAAAGCCTCTTGGACTTCGGCAGGCTGGGCGTCGAGGAGGGAAGCGAAAGGTTGGAGTTTAGGAGGAAGATCATTATTTGTGCTTTCCATGTTAGACCCAGGGTTACGGACGGGGCTCCTTTTGACGTTTTACGAATAAAAGAACTCATGGAAGGCAATTTGAGCAGAGCGAAGTGTGGCCCTTAACCTATGTCATACGCAATTTAGGCTGTTCCCTGCTTTCGGTGTCTTAGCAGGACAAGCTCTCTCCACGCCAGGGTCTGGCCCTTTCCCAAATTGTCTCACATACACCCCTGAATAGATCGTACCAACCAGGATTCGGATCAGACGCCCTGACTTCGAAGCAGGGTCGTGACCATTCATCAATCTTGTAGGGCATCAAATCTACTACGATCTTCCCAAGGCCCTCCTCGTCATCAACCACTACGAAACTCAGGTTCGATACATAGTCAACTAGCCTTATTTCCACTGTTCCAATTGTCTGTCTTGATAAGCCATATAGACGCTGAAAGTTGGCCAATGCGAATGTCAACTCTGCCTTGTAAAGGTCTAGGGCTTCAGACAGGCCAAGCGAGTTAGGCATCACTGGCTCAAGATCGTTTCTTCCAAAAGCATCCGGGTTCATCATGACAAATCTCAATCTGCATCCCCTCTCTAACTGGTCGCGAAGGAAGTTAGTGTGAGCAGAAATCTTACCCAGAGTTCGCCCAACGATAAGTATCGCCGTAGCACTCTCTGCGTACTCGGGTAAGGGCATAAGGGCCTCTCTGGGTGTCAATAGCCCCACAGGGAAGTTCCTCAGGGCGTGGAGAATCTCTTGTTGCGTCCTCTCATGTAGCTCCAATCGTGTCTCCTGTTTTATGGCTGAGTAATTGTTTGCCAACTGAGCACCTGCGAGACCACTGATGATGGCTATGACTGCCTGCTCCAGAGGCGAAAATAAGCCCGCGAACATGCTCGCGAGGAGTACTATCAGGCCCACGAGTATGGCCAGTGCCAGGAGAATGACCTGGGGGGTCACGAACCGTCTCCATGTTTTCTGTCTTTCTCCCATCATTCCCCTCCTCGAAATCCAGATCGCGCTTAACGTTCTATATCCGAATAGGTCCCGTATCGCAGTCAAAAACCCAAAAAAGTCGCCTCTAACTTGCCCAGGAAGCGGCTTTGTGCTACAACTCTCTTAGCCTTTCTCCTGGGCATTCAGGAGTAGGTGTTGGGATTACTAGAGCGGCTACTCTGTAATCCCTTTTCTACTTGGCTGGTAAGTATAGTATAGCAGATTTCGGCACATTTGGCAAAAGCAAAAAGCCACCTGTGCGGCTGACGCAGTTGGCCCGCCAAATCCAACCCGATTTGCCTGAACCTATAGAAGGTCCCCCCAAGGGACTCTGGGTGCAGGCAATGTCGCCAGGATTTTAGCGCTGGTGGCTATTTTACCACGACCTGCTCTCTTGGGTCAACCTTAACAAAACAACCGCAGGGGGATACCCTATCCTTTTTCTTAGACGCCGTTGCGCGGGCTCATCTCTGCGGCTGATCTGGTTCGTCAGATAGTGGCAGCGGGATGTTTGTTCTTGACCTCAGCTTTTGTTTGAACTCTTCAGCCGCGGCCTTCGCCTCATCATAAGTTTCGTCGGCATCGGTTAGAAACACCCGGAGGATGTCAAGAGCTGTTATGCCATCGTTGCTGAGGCCCATGTCCTCCCTCATGGCAAGTATAAGGTCTGCCGTTAGGATCATAGTCGCATTACCTTGAGATCTGAAACTAGCCTGTTGGAGAGCGGAGTAGGCGCGGATTACCTTGGGCGATCCGAATGTCCACATCTTCTGCCTGCTTTCCACGAGGGCCTTAAGCATCTCAACCATCTGTTTCTCCAACTGTCTGGTTGATCTGGGCTCTCTAAAGCCCTTCTGCAATGCGAAGAGTTTACTCAGAATCTCATTAACGGAGCTATACGCCTCGCGTTTCTCCTCGAAGAGTTGCTCCTCTAGCTGCTGTCTGCGACCCTGTTCATTCTGTAGTTTGGTGCGTTCTCGTGCAAGGAGGCCGGTTAGTAGTACGGCCAATAAGCCGAGCAATGACGCAAGCACTTCTGGAGACATTATACAGTAGTTACGCGGTTTACTCTATGAGCATTGGGGGGTATAATCATGCTACACGACAATAGCCTCATTGAGGAGACCAAATGCCATGACGTCCAGACTATACCCCTCCACGCGGTTCATAT
>SDBT01000766.1_pt1 | contig 52765 bp, 74 predicted proteins | sample 2277101 | NCBI WGS metagenome assembly SDBT01 (sample SAMN10404973, study PRJNA504765) | marine sediment metagenome | isolation source: marine sediment core GS10_PC15, 103 cmbsf | place: Arctic Ocean: Southern Knipovich Ridge | collected 2010
GGAAAAATTGTATTGAATGTGATAATTGTTGCCCAAACTGCGGTGGTGGTACGGGAGACTAATCACGGCTAAAAACGTCCCTATAGTATATGGGTAGTACCGCTGGCTTTCAACCAGCAGAACGGAGTTCGAGTCTCCGTGGGGATGCCTTGACAAATTGATGATTTTATGGTATAATAGGATATGACTAAGAAAGGAGTTAAATATAGATTTTATTGAGAGATACGAGTCCAAGACACGTTCTCTCTTTTAATTTAAAGAGGATTAAATGAATTTTTTAAGGAAACATTTTGATATTGATGGAAAAGTAACCAAAGATAGAATATGGTTTGATTTTTACTTTAATAATTATAGAATACTTGGAATAGAGTTTCTAGAAATGTCGGATAGAAGAAACTTTTACTTTCATATTTTATGGTTTATGTTTGCATTTGGTTTTCAAGAGCTATAATGCATTATCGTAAATGTCCAAATTGTAAAAAAATATCGTATAAATTGAAAAAACAGTATCAATATTTATACATGGTCGAAATTTATCAATGTCCTAAATGTACATTAAGATGGCATAGAGAATTGCCTTTTGGTGATGTTGGAATTCAATTTTTTATACATGTTGGTGGAAAGGGTTGCAAGTGCGTTGCTTGTGTGCCTGAAAATATCGTAAAAAAATTAGATGAAATAAGCCTTATATTACATCCAGATGAAACAGGTTAAAAATCCATTACCAATAAAAGGCGGTCTTAAAGAATTACAGGGCTTTTATAAAAGTAAAGAGTATGCCAAATGGCAAAAAGATATAAAAAGGAGAAATAAAATGTCAAATCTTGAATTAAGTTCATTAGTAGATGAATTTGCAAAAGAATTAAAAGCACAGTTAAAGGAGGATGAAAAACGTTGGGGTGACACATGGAGAAGAGTTCCAGTAGAAGGACAAGAAGTAAGAATAGCAGAAAGACTTCAACGATATTTTAGTGATTTCAACAACTACCGATTAGCAATTCCTTGGTTAAAAGTGGCTGGATATGGGTTTATTGCATGGGTAAAAGAGAATCATCCAGAACTTCTTATCAAACCCGAAAGTCAGGGAGAAGATAAGAAAATAGATTCTGCCTAATATTTTTTAAAGGAAATCATGTCAAGACTGGTTTATAGCACTTTAGGACAGCAACATGTTTCGGGTGATGTATTATGGACAATAATACAAACAAATCATGGAGAATACCGAATAAAATTAGGACAATACGTTAAAGTATCGGATATTGAAACAGAACAAGAGGCATTTGATATTTTGACTAGATTATTAAATCAAGGGCATGGAACATAATGAGTATAATTGAGTTTCTTGCCTTTGTAGGATTTTGTTGGATAATGATAGAATTGTTTAAAAAATTCAGCGAAGTTTAATGGTTAAAAAATTAACAAAACAACATAGGTGTAAAGTATGTGGTAGTTTAGGTCGGCCCTATACCGACGATGATTATAAATACACTTATGGAAACAGACCTAAGAAAAAACAGTATCATTTGAAAGCTATGACAGAATATGATAGATATTATTATCCACATGGTTATTATTTGTGTGAAGAACATTATAAAGAAAGGATGAAAGTAAATGTCAATAGTGAAATTGATAGGAAAAGAGAATAGTATATTTGACAGTAAATGTCAAGCTTTAGTTAACCCTGTTAACTGTGTCGGAATTATGGGGAAGGGATTAGCTAAACAATTCAAAGAAAAATTTCCTCACATGCACTGGCAATATGTGAATCATTGTAGAGAAGGACTTTATTTTCCAGGGACTGTAAAATTGTACGCCATTTATCCTGAACATTATGATTATCCTAATCCTATGTATGTTATAAATTTTGCCACAAAAGGTCATTGGAGTCATAAATCCAAAATAGATTATATAAAAAAGGGGCTGAAAACAATTAACTCAGATGTAGCTTTTATTCATTTAAAATCAATAGCGTTTCCTATGATAGGTGCTGGACTTGGTGGATTAGATAGTATGACAGTTTATGCAGAAATTTTATTGCAACTTGAAGGTCTTGTGCCAGACAAGAAGGATAAAAGAATAATAGAAGTTTATGATAATAAATAAAGAAGTTGTGGAATGGGCTAAATCTTATGATGGTGTGCCATTTCATGCATTATTTTGTGACCCTCCATATCATCTTACTAGTATAACCAAAAGATTTGGTAAGGAAGGAAGCGCACCCGCTAAATATGGAAAAGACGGTGCATTTAGCAGAATTTCTAAAGGGTTTATGGGACAAGAATGGGACGGTGGGGATGTCGCATTTAATCCTGAAACTTGGAAAGCCTTTAAAAATATATTACATGATGGTGCATTTGGAATGGCATTTGCTAGTAGTAGAGGTTGGCATAGATTAGCCATTGCTATTGAAGATGCTGGTTTTGTAATCCACCCTACTATTTTTGGTTGGGCATATGGAAGTGGTTTCCCAAAAGGCGTTAGAATTGATACTCAAATAGATAGGGTATTGGGAAATGAGCGTAAAAAAGTACGGAAAAAGAAGAAACTTAATGTATCTGAATCAGTTAGTGAGTTGGCAAAAGTATGGGAAAATTATAGATACGGAAGTCAAGCTCTAAAACCAGCACTTGAACCAATTATTGTTTTTCAAAAGCCTTATAAAGGTAAGCCTATGGGAAACATCGTAAAAAATGGTGCAGGAGCGTGGAACATAGAAGGTTCTAGAATTGGTAAAGAAATTATACCGAGTAATAGATGGAAAGACAATGCTCATCCATTTGGCGGAGGGGCTGGAAACGAATATGAAACCGTAGAAAATAAGGGACGATGGCCTTCAAATCTTATTTTATATGACAACGGTGCGAAGGAAGTTTTGGGAGATAAAGCGAAATTTTATTATACAGTAGAAGAACAAATTGATACAACAGACCCCGTTTTTTATATGAAAAAAGCGAATAGAAAGGAACGTAATGATGGTTTAGAAGGAATGAAAGAGAAAAGAAAGGCCCAACTTTCTGGAGCACAGGGTAAGGGTGAACTGGATGATGTTAGTTCTAGATATTTATCTAAGCCTATGTCTAATATTCACCCTACAGTGAAACCTATAGAATTAGCTAAATATTTAGCTACACTTTTATTACCACCAAAAATGTATGCTCCTAGAAGAATATTTGTTCCTTTTGCTGGAGTTATGAGTGAAGCAATAGGATGTGCTTTAGCAGGGTGGGAAGATGTAACAGCGGTAGAAATGTCAGAGGAGTATTGTGAAATCGGATTGGCAAGAGTAAAACATTGGGCAGGTAAATTATAATGTTAGTAATAAGAACGAAAAATGGTTATCGTTGTGGTTACTGTAGAAAAGAATATAAAAAGCGGGAAGAAGCTGTTATACATGAAGAGTCACATGACTTTGTTTTAATACCTATGGCAAAGGAAGATTTAAATAGGCTGGTGCTATTTATATTTACAAAAAAAGATGAACTATTAAGTGAAAACTTGATTAAAATTTTGCAAAAATATAATTCAGTATCTAGTTTAAGGAGAAAATAAGTGAATTCTGAAAAACATGTGGAACCCGAAGTACAAAAATCACAAGCATCATTAATAATAATTAACAGAGAAAACAATACATGTCCGGTGTGCGACTCTGAATCCATAATAAAGGAGGCTCGTTGCACCACCTGTTTACAATGCGGATGGAGTAAATGCGATATATAAATGTTACAATTGAGTCAGGGACAGATAAAATTGGTGGAAGTATTAAAAAATATTGGAATATAATAATAACATATGATGAGGAACAATTTATAAAAAGATATTATGATGAAAGTTATGCTAAATCAATTTATTATGAATTGTCACAATTTTTAAATGACGACTATACCAAATAAATCCGGAGTTTATAGATTACTTAATACTGAAAATGGTATGTATTACATTGGAAGTGCTAATAATTTAAGGACTCGTAAAAACCACCATTTTCATAAGTTGAGAGAAAAAACTCATGCTAATGCAAATCTCCAAGAGGATTACAACGCTTTTGGAGAAAAGGTCTTTAAGTTTGAAATTATTGCTTTTTTTCCAGAAGTAGAACTTTTAGATAAAGAACAACTTTTCATTGATAGTATGAAACCTTTTTATAATTCTGCTCCAACAGCAGGAAGTATGAAAGGATTTGAACATTCGGAAGAAACAAAGCAAAAGATAAGTGAATCAATGAAAAAGTTGAAACCAGAAATAGTATTTCCAAAAAGATTAAAATTAATGGATGCTAGGTCGATGAAAAATCTGGTTCAATTTAAAGACATGTCAGATGAGGAATTTGAAAAGTATTATAAAGAATACGAAGAAACTTCTGGACAGAACGAAGATTTTGAAAAACAAATCCAAGAAAAATTACTTGGTTTTGAGGAAGATTACGACCTTTCCGATATGAAATACAACGATTTGGAAACACTAAGAGCACTGATTCAAGCAATTATATTCTTAGATATGTTTGATGAATATTCATATTCTCTTCTACAAGAAGATAGAATGACAGTCAATAATTTAACATTGCTTGATAAATTAGAAACTTGGAAAAATAATCTAAGAAAAAGCATTTCTAATTTGCAGGAAGATTTGAAAATTACTAGAAAGAATAGAAAGAATGACCAAAGTCAGAATGTTTTGGAAGAAGTAGAAAGAATTAAATCTGCTGCAAATGAATTTTATGAAAGAAAAATGGCGTACGTTTTCTGTGAAAACTGTGACATGAAATTGGCTTCAGTTTGGCTATTATATACTGATGCTAATAACACTCTTAAGTTACATTGTCAAAGATGTAAACATAAAACTAGTATAAATTTGAAAACTTTATATACTGATAATAAAGTATCAAATAAAAAAGATATACCTACTTTGTAAGGGTTGTATCATGAACAACAAAAAAATAATAGTCATTAGTGACACTCACGGCGACCACAGGGACATCGAACTTCCTAGTGGAGACATTTTGATTCATTGTGGTGACTTGTCAGACTACAGAAACGATAGTAGATTATATGATTTTTTTGAGTGGTTTACTTCACAGGATTTTAAGAATTTTTTGGTGGTTCCTGGAAATCATGACCCTGAATTAGAGATGGATGATATTATTTGGAAGATAAGTCATAAATATCCAAAAGCACGTATTTTGGTAGATGAGGCTGTGAAAATAGATGATGCTTTGTTTTATGGTACTCCTTATCAACCAAATTATGCTAGTTTAGCTTTTAACAGAAGTGAAATGGAATTGGCTATTATCTATGAAAATATTCCAGAAAAGACAAATGTTCTAATTACTCATTCTCCTCCAAAAGGTATTCTTGATGAAAACACCAACGGGGAAAGCATTGGTTCTCAATCTTTGCTGAATAGAGTAGCAAGTTTAGTGGATTTGAGGTATCATGTTTTTGGTCACGTTCATGAAGCCAGAGGAATATTTAATAATACTTTTGTAAATGCTTGTTACGATAGAAATAAGCCTTATTGGGAATTGAAACTATGACACGAATACAAGAAATGTTAGAGTTATGGTCAGTTAAGGGAACAGATGAATTTATTAGAGAAGGTTATTATAAAGATTTCTCTGATATAATTCCATTTGATATTTATATTAAAATGGAAGAAGGTGTGGCAGGAGAACAGATGGATTTAGTATTTGAAAAGTTAGGTGGAATTTGGTCATAATGAATATTTCCGCAGTAATACCAGCAAAAGGTAAAAGTAATAGAGTAAAAAATAAAAACCTATATAAAATAAGAGGAAAGTCTCTGATTTATAGGGCTTGTGAAAAAACTTTGAATTGTAAGACAATTTCTAATGTTTATTTAGATACAGAAAGTGATGCTATTATTGAAGATTGTAAAGATTTAATAACAGTTGGATTAAAGGTAATTAAAAGACCAAAGGAACTTGCTAATAATTATATAGGAGCAAATGAATTGATGGTTTGGGCTTTACATAGCATTGAGCCTTGTGACTTGATTTGTCAAACCTTTGCTACATCTCCTATGCTTACTTCAAAAACAATGGATAATGTTATAAACAAATTTCTTTCTTTAAAGGGCCACGATAGTTTTTTTACTGTATTAAAACTTCAAGAATATTTTTGGACGGAAAAAAACTATCCCATGAATTTTCATGTTGATAGATTACCTAACAGTTCTGAACTTGTTCCTATTTTTATGGAGACTCACGGATTATATGGAATCTATCCAGAAGTCCTATTAGAAGGAAAAACTAGAATTGGAAAAAATTCAACGATGATTTCAATTCCAAAAATAGAATCAATAGATATAGATACCGAGGAAGACTTAGAGATTGCTAGGAAGTTATTATTATGTATTCAGGAATAGTATACGATGCTTTGAAATATATTGGTTTAAGAGATGAGGAATTTCTTTTAGATGGGGACATTAAACCTTTAAATAAGTCTGATACACTTTTTGGTAGAATTTTTACAACTTTAGGAAAAATTGTTAGTGTTAGTGATAGACAATATAAAACTTTAGATAAAATTAGATTAGAAATCTATCCAAAAATAATGAGGGGGGATATAATATTTTTACAGGCTGATGATGATTACTATGCCCATTCAGGAGATATTACTTCATTAATATACAAGAATTTTGGTGCTTCAGGATTCATCACAGATGGAAATGTTAGAGACAGTCAACAAATAAAAGATTTAAATTTTCCAACGTGGTGTAAGGGAACAAATCCAATAGATGCTTTGGGTCATTGGGCTATAACTGATTATGAAAGTTCTATTGAGATGCCTCTCTATAAAAACAGCAATAATTTAACAATTTATACGGGTGACCATGTTTTTGCCGATTCTGATGGAGTTCTAATAATAAAATTTGAATTTCTTGAAGAATTTAATAAGTCATTAAAATTCTTAATAAAAAGAGAGGATATTATTAGAAAAGAATTGATTGAGAGTGACGATGTTATGAAAATATTTGAAAGGTTCGGACGATGGTAAAAATTATAGCAGAACTTACTATTAATCATCTTGGAATGAAAAAAATAGCGGGAGCAACAATTAAAAGATGTAAAGAAATTGGCGTTGATTATATTAAGATAAAAAAGAAAAATGTAGGAGATTATTATGAAAAAGGAAAGAAATTCAAGGGGTTTGATTTTATTACTTATAGAAATTCTTTAGAATTTAATGAAAATGATATTAAATATATTGATAGCATATGTCGGGATTTAGAAATTCCTTGGTTTTCTACAATTCATGATAAAGAAAGTTTTGATATTATATCCAAATATGATGTTCCTTTTTATAAAATAGCTTCAATGGATGCTCTTGATAACAAATTTTTAGATTGGTTTGTAGAATTCAATAAGAAAAAAAAGCCGACTATTGTAAGCACTGGTGGTCAAACACTCAATCAAATTAGAAATGTTGTAAAAAGATTGCAAGGAATACCATTAACTGTCAATCATGTGGTTTCAATTTATCCCACTCCAGTAGATAAGTGTAATATCGGTTTTATATACACATTAAGAAAGGAATTCGAAGATTGGAATATTGATATAGGATATTCTGGGCATGAAATAGGCTGGGTTCCGACATTAATGGCTGTAACAGCGGGTGCTAAATTTATTGAAAGGCATATTACATTATCTAAAGATTTAAAACTTCATCATATTGAGGCATCTCTTGATAGCAATGAATTTGAAAAAATGGTTCAAGATATAAGAAGTTTAGAAAGCATAATAAAAGTTGATTTAAAAGAATATGAAACAGATGAACACTTATTCCTTACAAAAAGGGAATATAAATAATGAAAATAGCTGTAGATTTAGATGGAACTGCATGGTTTCACACGGAATTATTCATTGCTCTTGTAAATTCCATGAAAAATTCTGGACATGAAGTTGGAATACTAACTTCTCATAATCTTAATTTAAGGACATCTGATTTAAAAAAGTGGTTAGATAAAGGGTTTGAAAACCCTTCCTTTTATATTGGAAAATCAGATGCTGACAAAAAAAAGTTTAAGGTATTAAATGGTAATAACGGCTTTTGGAAAGCCTCTATGGTTAAAAAACATAAAATAGATTACTTATTTTGTGATATGGATGGAAGTCAAGATTACGTTGATGCTTTCCAAATGACTCATCCATTTAAATTATTGAGGGTATATGGAGATAAATGAATTTAGGAATAGACACAGAGAAAAAAAACTGTTTTTGGCATGTACCGGCCCTAGTCTAAATGATGTTCCTCTTCACATGTTAGAAAATAAATGGGTAATGACTTTAAATCGTGGTTATTTGTTAGAAGGTCTAAATCCTGATTATTTAGTAACTGCTGATAAAAGAATAGAAGCTAATGAAAAATTTGTTTCCGAGATTTTGAAGTTAAATGTGACAGTATTTTCAAATAAAATTATTGGCGATAATATTGTGAATTACAACTTTGGAAGTAAAGGATTCTCTACAAACGCAAGTAGAGGAGTAAAGTTAGGACATTCAGTAACAGTAGTAGCTTTACAGTTGGCTTATTACATGGGATTTGACCCTGTAATTATAGTGGGAATGAACCATAACATCTCATATAAGGGGACTCTAAGAACAGGAATGGAGTATCAAAATATTGAAGGAGATAAAAATCATTTTCGTTCAGACTATTATGAAAAAGATTATAAATATAGATATCAAAATTTAGATGCCGTAGCCAATTCCTATTCACAGGCTAGAGAGGTATTTGAAAATAATGGTAGAAAATTATATAATGCTTCCTCTAAAACTTCATTACCAGATAGTATTATAACAAGAATTAATTTAAAGGATGTGTTATGAAGACTGCAGGAGTAATACTTACATTTGCAAGACCAGATTATTTGAAGCCTGTTTTAGCTAGTATTTTGGAAAACACTGAATGGAAAAATTCAGATTGGTTTATTTATCAGGATGGATTAAAGAATCACCCTACAATTAAGAATAACTATTCTAAAATATCAGAGAAAGACTTACAAGAGACTTATGATGTTATTAATAGTCTTCCTTTCTGGATAAATTTTGAAGTAAACAGTGAAAATAGAGGAGTAAATTATCAATTAAATCAAGTGTTCAAGTTGTTTTATGAAGGTTATGATACTCTTTTCGTATTTGAGGACGACCTTGTACTTAGTAAGAATTATTTGAGACTGTTGAGAATATCTTCTGAACAGAATCCAAACATGATAAATACGCTCTATAGCACTAATCCTGAAAGAGCAAAGACGGAAGATGAATTAAAACTAATGAACTGGTCTCCTGGGTATAGATATTGGGGTTTTCATATAACAAAAGAAGCCTACGAAAATATCAAACCCTCATGGGAAGCAGAATATGCTCCTGACAAGAGAGTACCTTTCTATGACGCTATTCTTTCAAGAGCCGCTAGACAATTCACGAAGGGAAAATATTGTACTAGATTTACTAGAGCATATAATATTGGAAAACAAGGAATACTTTCCTATAATGAAGAGAATTGGGTGACCAGAGGAATTTCTAGACAAAACCATGACATAGAATATGACTTTGACAGTGAATTGGAGAATTTTAATGTCAACTGGAAATGAAAGTCTTATCAAATATAAGGATATCCATGAAGGGGAAAGAGGTTTTATAATAGGTGGCGGCCCTTCAGTTAGGGAAACAAATTTAAATCTTTTAAAGAACGAAATTATTTTAACAACGGGATTATCATCATTTGAACGTTATTCAAATTATCATTTTGTGGGTGACGAATCTATAGTAAAACAAAAATTAAATATATTAAAAAAACTTTCTACAGACATTTTATTTACATCTAAAGGAATTCATGATAAATACGATTTTGAAAAGTTAAAGGTCGAATATTTTGTTGGACACGGAAAAATCGGATTTCATACAAATGTTTGTGAAAAAATTTATGGTGGAGGTACAAGTATTTTTGTTGCTCTTGAATTTGCACATTTTATGGGTATAAGTCCAGTGTATCTATTAGGGATAGACCACAAATGGGATTACAGTAATACCGTTTCTCATGGTATGAGTGAAAATGGTAAACATGAGATTTTGGAAAACACCGGAGAAGATTTAAATCACCATTCAAAATATTACTTTTTTAAAAATACTTTATGGCATAAACCAAAGATTGAAAAAATAGAAGAATCTTATGTAATGGCTAGACAAGGTTATTTTATAACGGGGAGGAGGCTATATAATGCTAGTATTCAAACAGAATTATCAGAAAAGATAATTCCAAGAGTGGATTACTATTCATTATTCAATCATGACTAATATTATTATATCTAGTGAAATGAGAGTAGGTTCTAGATGGCTACATTATCTTTTAAAAGACCTATATGGTATGCGTCCAAGTCGAGAAATAGGAAGACACCGTGTTAAAAACGAGAAAGAAAGTGTATTAAATCATGTTAAAAGTTACTTCGAAGAAGAAAGAATCGTAAAGTTTCACGGACTTCGACCAAAAGAGCTATTTGAACTTCTTCCTAAAGAAGTATTTGGAGATTATAAAGTTATTTTTATAGTTAGAAATCCAAGAGATAGAGGAATTTCTTTGGCTTTTCATCATAAAAGTGAGAAAGGATATGATAGATGGAAAAAATTAACCGATGAAGAGGCTATTAAAAGAGTTTTCTTGGAATCAAATGAATTAAAAAATGGAAATGAAATAATATTTGAAACGATGAAAAAAGAAAATAGTTTATTTCATACCATTAGAAAACAGAAAACAGATAATTCCTATGTTTGGACGACCTATGAGTGGATGATTGAAGATATTTTTAATCAGATTGTTGGAATAAATATGTATTTAGAAGACAATTTTGAGATGATTTTTTCAGATAGTAAAATAGAAACTGCTATAATGAAAAATGATTTTAATACAAAAACAGGAAGACAACCTGGAGAAGAAGTTAGAACAGATACTTGGAGACGTAAAGGAGTGGTGGGAGATTGGTTAAACCACATTGACGGTGAAATATTTGATGCCTCTAGAAAAGATTGGGATAGATACTGGGAATTAGTAGAATTAGGACGAAATACATCAAAATAAGCATATATTATAACACAAATTGACTATTATGGTATAATAGTAATAGAAAATAAACATGAATCTTACCTTTATGGTAAGATTTTTGTGTTTAAGGAGCTATCAATTTGGCAATCAAGGAAAGAATTTCTGACGAAGATATGATTTTGTACGAGATTCTAAGACATCCTATTATGTCTATGGAATTCATAAGAAGTATAGACCTTCCTAATGACGAAGAAATAGAATATGAACAGTATCAAAAAGAAATGGCATGTGATTTTAGCAATACCGTTTCTTACACTTGTGGCAGAGCTATTGGAAAAACTTTTACATTGTCTGGACTTATTATCTGGTTATTAATAAACAAGGCATTTCCTGAAAATTATATAGTTTATTCTGTTCCAAATAAGGTTCATTTATCCCCTGTGTGGGACGAATTGATAAGACTTCTAAGACAAAATAGTGTTTTAAGACATTTCATGCCGAAATCGACAGGTATAAATGCCAGTGATTTCAAAATTACCTTGTTAAATGGTGCTACTTTGATGTGTCGAATTGCTGGAAATGATAATACAGGTAGAAACGTAGTTGGTCTCCACACACCTTTTTTTATTATAGATGAAGCAAATCTTTATGAATGGAAATCGTGGATAGAGCTACAATTCACTATAAATACATTCCAATCGGGACACCGGTTGATGGTTTCTGGAGTACCGTCTGGTATGAGAGAAAATAATGTATTATATTATGTAGACCAGATATCTGATACCTTTACTAAACATCATATAACAGCATTACAAAATCCTCGATATTCCGAAGAAGACCACGAAAGAGACCTTGTACAATATGGGGGAATAGATGGTGAGGACTACAAGAGGAATGTTCTCGGTCAACATGGTACACCAGTATCTGCTATTTTTGATAGAGCATTAATGAAAATTAATCCTTATCCAATTTATAGATTAAAATTTAATGGTATTAAACTTAGTAACAGAATAGGAGACTATCTAGAAAAACTTCGAACATTACCATCAGTACCAGTAGAAGCAAAACATGTAATTATGGGAGTAGACTTGGGATATACAGACCCTACAGCTATTTTTATATTATACAAGAATAAGAAGGGATTTATAAAATTTCATGCGAGAATTCAATTAAATAAAGTTGCATATCCATTACAAACGAAAATCATAGATTATTTGGATACTAAATTCAATCCTATCGTAATTGGAATAGATGAAGGTAGTTCAGGTATCTCTGAAATTCAGAGAATGAAGATGGATGAAACACTCGCTTATAAAAATTATGAGGAACGAATTATTCCTATAGCATTTCAATCTAATATTGAAATGGGCTTTGATAATGATGGAGAAGAAATTGTACAAAAGGTAAGACCCTTCTCGATAACATTATTACAAGAATATACCAACTCTCACAGGATAATATATACCAGTACAGATTTAGAATTTGTATCCGAACTAGAAAGAATGACATATATGAGAACACCATCTGGGAATACGGTTTATAAAACTCTAAGTATTCATGGCGGTTCAGGCGTTGGTGATGACCACTTTACATCTGCTATGCTTTGTGGAATTTTAGCCTACTATTTAACAGAAGAGATGTTAGAAATAAATCCAAGAAAGAGAAAATTAGCTAAAGCCAGATGGGTATATACAAGGTAAAGGTAAATTACTTATGGTAGAAAAAACAAAGGAAAAAAAGCTTACCCATAAATCAGCAAAAGCATTTTTAAATGTCACAATGGGAGATTCAGAGAATCCTTGGACTGATGTTGATAAGTTGGGTGGTTTTAGTATAGACACTGTTAAATTATACAGAAAAACAGTAGATGCATGCAGATTCTTTTATAAAAGAGATTCTTTAGCATCATCTGTTATTAATAAAATGATAGAAATAGCAATAAATGAGCTATCTATCAGTAAAAATGGCTTATCTGAGAATCAGTTTAAGTTATTTCAGTATTTAAAACCTGATATTGAAGATTTTGCGGAAAAGGTTGCTTTAGAATATCTACTTTCAGGACTCGTAATTCCAGAAGTTGAATTCAAACCTCTTACAGCAATAGCGAGAAAGGAAATTGGAATAAAACGATATAAAGCACTCCAGTATCCTAAACACATGTGGGTGAGAAATCCTGATAAAATCAAGATAAAGAGACCTCCTATTGGAAGTGAAGAGACTTATTTTGTTGAAATTGATGATGAATTAATAACCTTTCTTCAAAGCAAGGGAGAGTATTCTGACGGGGATAAGGATAAGGAACTTTATCAGGAACTTGTAAAACTATATCCTGAATTTATTAAAGCAATAAAAGACGGCGAAACTTCCATAAAGTTGGAAGACCCATATGTTCTAAAGAGAAAGGCTTTGGTAGATTCTCCATATCCAATTCCCTTTCTTAATTCTGCTTTGGAATCTCTAAAGCATAAAAGAAATATAAGAAGAATGGATTACGCTATGGCATCAAGAGCCATAGGAGCTATACAACATTTCAAGCTTGGTACAGACGAATTTCCTTTATTAGAAGGAGACGAAGCCGAGATTGATAATATGAAAGAACAAATGTATTGGAGAGACACTTCTGATTGGTATCAAGATAGAATCTTCCAGTTTTTTACAAATCATACAGTAGAAATAGATTGGGTGATACCTCCTTTGGATGCTCTTCTTGATTCTGCTAAATATGACGAAATTAATTCTTCAATTCTCGAAGCTTTAGGATTTCCTAGAATTCTAATTACTGGAGAGGTTCAAAGAACTGGCACAACAGATGCTGATATAGCTATCTTATCTCCAATTAAATCATTAGAGTATTTGAGAAGAAAAATTATTCGAGTTATTAAGAACGTATTTTTTCGAATCAGTGATGAAAATAATTTTCCAAAAACACCAGAAGTTGATTTTAGTCCTATGAATTTAGTTGGATTTAAAGATTATATGGAAGGTGTAAGCAAACTTTATGAATCTGGAAATATGTCCAGAACTGATTATGCTAATACATTCGGAATCGACTTCACAGATTCTATGCTACAATTAAAGGATGATAACACATTAATTAAGAAATTTGGATTGACGGAATTCGCTCCATTACCTAATTCTAGAGAACCAATTAATTCGGAAAATATCACTAAAAATGATAGAAATGGGAAAAATAAGAAGAAATAGGTATAAAATTATACACAAAACTCATTTAGGAGTATAATAGTAATGAAGAATAAAAGAAATATAGAGACATTAGTTGCAAAGCTTACAATTCTTGACCTTCGGGAAAAGAAATATGCGGCATTGGGACTTAATGAGTCTTTTGTTTGGGCAAGGTTTGTCTTAACAGACGACCAGCCAAACGGAAATAATCAAAGAATCCCCAAGTCTGAATTTCCTAATCTAATCAGAAGTGGATTATATACTCCAATCAAAATGAAAGCAGGTCAGATTGGCGAAGGCCATGAAGAGTCTTATCCAATTGGTGTGGTGACTACATTGAGAGAAGATACAAGAGGAGACGTTAACTTAGTTGTAGGTCTCGCTGCTTTATGGAGTGAAGAAAGACCTGAAGATGTTGCGACTATCTCGGAAATGTACGCCAATAAAAAGCCTCTTGACGTATCATGGGAAGTTTCTCATGCTTCAACTGAAGAGACCGATGATGGCATAACTGACATCAAAGGTGTAATATTAACCGGTACAACACTGGTTAAAATCCCCGCTTACGGTGGGAGAACATTTATAGACGAGTTATTATTTGCTAGTAAAGATGATAGCAAAAATAATGACCCAAATTTAGAGGAGGATAAAACCTTGGAAAACAAAAATTTTGAGGAGTTGAAGACATCTTATGCGGAGATAGTGACGGAAGCTGCTAATTTAACGCATACAATCGAAACACTTCAAACAGAAAATGATTCTTTGAAAGAGAATCAGATTACTGATGATATTAAATCTGAGCTTAAAACACTTAGAACATTCAAGGAAGAAGCGGAAGCTGCTCTTGAATTAGAAGAAAAACGAGTTGGAATTAGAAAATACTTTGAAGAGGCTGGTCTAGAAGTAGACGAGAAATACTTTGAAGAAAATGATGCGTTACTGACAGGAATGAAAGACGAAGAGGTTGAATTTTTTGTTCAGTCTTTGCAAGCCGCTCAAACACCCGAAAGTGACGATGGTAAGACAAAAGCTTCATTTATTCCAAAAATAAATACAGATAAAGATGATGATATTGAAGGCATGGACGCTTCCAGTCTTGGAAAAGCTCTTTATGCTCAAAAATACGAAGACAATAAATAATTAGGAGGCTAATTAATTACAATGGGCGTAGAAATTAATAAATATACAGATGTTAGACCCGTATTAGCAACCGAAGCAATCCCTGAAGGGCGAATGGTATTAATTACCACTCATTCTGAATCTATTGACTTCGGAAGTTGGGAAGACTTGGTTGGGATTAAACTTCCTGACAACGCAACAGAAGCGAGAGAAGCCCGATGGGTTGCTTTATTTGCTGTTGATAACAGAAGTATTCCTATATACGAACCTTACCCAGTATTGGGTCAAGGTACTCAACGAAGAGGTTGGAGTGCTGACCAAAATGTTCCTTTTGATGCAGCGGTGCATTTGACACCTCCTGGAAATAAAAAATTTGGAACTATTATTGCTAATACACCTGCACTTGCTTACGGACAGGGCGAATTCACAATTTATTCTGGTGGTTTCGTTGCAAACGCAAGTCTTGTAGCTGGAGTGTTCGTTGAAGCTCTAAATGCTGCAGATGATACTGCTGCTGAAGCTGGAAAGTTGGGTTTCACTACAACTAAAGCAGATGCTGTTGGTACTGTTATCAGTTATGACTCAACAGCTTTAGAACTTGTTATTAGAACATTCAATCCCTAATCCTAACGGAGGAATTTAAAGATACGATGGAAAACAAGAAACTAGATAAAGCAATCGCTTCTCTGTTACAGTCAGGGAATAGACAAGCTTTAGCTGAATTAATTACAGAATTTATTAGACCAACCCATATTACAGTCGATTTTATTAGTCTATTGCTTAATACTAGACGATTGAATCCTGGAGATGTGTTGGTTAAGAAAACCCGAAAAGGAATTGATGTTTATACGTTAGTTCCTGGCGCTGTTCACATGAGAAGTGAAATCACTGTAACAGAAAGAGCGAATTACGTTCTTGATGGAGCGCACGTTGGCGTAACAGCTAACGATTGGGAATTGCGTGGTGGACATATTGGAAGTGTTGAAGAAATTCGAGCAGAAATGCTTTTAAATCTTCGAGACACTTTCTTCAATAAAGTGTTTACCGCACTTGCTTCAATTTGGACAGCATCAAATAACAGCAGCAACTTTACGTCTGTTGGTGGTGCAGTCAATGAAACAGATTTGAAAGCAGCTATTGATAACATTAACCAGAACGCTGGTGGTGTTAAAGCCGTATTCGGTTCAAGAGCAGCTATGACCCCCATTACCACATTTGGTGCTGGTTGGGACATCGGTAATACCGACAACGCTGCAGTTGATTCTCAACTAGAAGAGGTTATGAAAACAGGTAGATTGGGTACTTATTATGGTGCTCCTCTAGTTATTTATGACCAAATCTATGATAGTCCCGATGATTACAATCCTCTTTTGCCCGTTGACAAGATTCTTGTTATCGGACATAATGTGGGTGATTTTATTACCTTCGGTGATGCTATTGCGGAGCAATGGGTAGACCCAAATCAAACTCCTTCACAATGGAACTTCAAACTTTACCAACAGTTTAGTTTGTTGATTGACAGAGCAGAGGGAATTCACGTTTTGGGCGACATTAGTTAAAATATGAATTAATAGGGAGGGGCGTAAAACCCCCTCCCATAGTAAAGGAGAAATATAATGGTAGAAGGAAATAAAAAAATGAGTATGAGTGTATACTCATTAATGCAAAAAGGAACACCGTATAAGACATATAAAAAAACTATTCCAGCGTGGGTATCAGTAACCGTACTTAACGTGTTCAGCGACAGACCAGAAAAACTGACACTGAAAGGAGACCCCAAGATTAATAATATTGATAGCTACGTTCCTTTATGGTCTGAAAAGGAATTTTTATTCTTTAAAAGAACAAATCGTAATCATATTGATAACGGAAGATTAGTAGAATCAACGTATCCTAAAGAAGAAAGTATTCTTAAGTCTGTTAATAATCTCTCGGAAGAAAAGATTATTGAATTGGTAAATGGCCCTTGGATGACTCTAAAAAATCAAGTTAAAAAGATGGATTCAGAAGCCGCTGTTTATAGAATTGTAACAATTGCGGAACAGCAAGAAAGACCTGAAAAAACAATGAAATTCCTGAGAGAGGCTTTATCTCGAATTCAATCAGGAATTCCCGAAAAAGAGGAAGATAAGTAATGCCTGTAAGTTCAACCAATCTCGATTATTTAGCTGATATTCTAAGATTGAATATGGGCGATATTGATTCATCATCTTATCGTTACATAGATGTTTGGATATATACAGCTCTTGTAGCATCTGTAAAAGCTTTACAATCTTGGTGGAAAAATAAATATCTGATAGATATTAATAATGATGTGGAACGAAATACAGATTTAACATATCAATTTGATAGTCCACCCATTGTTCAATATTCGGATGAACGTCCAGTAATTTTAATGGCAATGATTATTCTAAAAGAAGGTTCGTTAGAAAATTCATCATGGTCTATAGGTTCTTGGCGAGATAATGAAATCTCATATAGTAATATTGCTGGTGGTAAAATAAAAGAAGGTAATATTCAACGAGATTGGGATGAACTTACAAGTTTAGTAAGACCACCTAAAAATAGATTAGTAGGAGCTTCTAGACAGGGACTTAAAGGATATAAGAGAAATCCTTACGAAAATAGTACAAAATACTAAAATTATAAAGGAGTAGTAAATGACGGACAAGGAAAAAATAAAGGTTCTAGTTATTGGAGATGGCGTAATACCAACAGGATTTGCAAGAGTTCTTCATTCTGTTATTAAAAAAATGCCTGAAGAAGAGTATGATTTTCATCACTTGGCATTAAATTATACTGGTGACCCCCATGAGTTTAAACACTCTATTTATCCAGCTAGATTATCGGGTGTTCCATCAAGTCCATTAGGTTTTGAGAGAATGCCAGCAATGTTATCACATATTAAGCCAGATATTATTTTTATTTTGAATGACATTTGGATTATTGAACAGTATTTAAAGATAATCAAAGAAGTATATAATTATAAAGCAACTCCTAAAATCGTAGTTTATTTTCCTGTAGATGGGGAAGGTTATAGAAAGGATTGGTTTGATGATTTTGATATGGTTTCTCAAACTTGTGTGTATACAGAATTTGGTAAGAAGCAGATTCATGATGTGTATCCTGGAATGAACGTAAAAATTATTCCTCATGGAATAGATACAGAAGATTTTTATCCAATTAAAGAAGACAGACAAGAATTTAAAAATGAATTCTATGATGGAAACAAAACCATTGACCCCGATTCATTTATTATAATGAATGCCAATAGAAATCAGCCAAGAAAAATGATTGATGTGGCTTTATTAGGATTTACAATATTTGCAAAAGATAAGGATGATGTAAGATATCATCATCACGCCGGATTAAAAGATACCGGTTGGGATGTAATTGCTTTAGCAAAGATTTACTCCAGAGAGTTTGGATTTGATGTTAGTAAGAAGCTGATTCTTTCTAACAACAATACAATGCTTCAAATGGTAAGTGATGAGAAACTAAATGAATATTATAATGCTAGTGACTTAGGAATTACAACTAGCACAGGAGAAGGCTGGGGATTAACTGCTATGGAACACATAGTAACAGGTGCTCCACAATTAGTTCCCAATCACAGTGCTTGCACAGAAATTTATTCAGACTGTGCTTACATGCTAGAACCTACTGCAACATTTAGAGGATATGATACTTTACTAAAAAGAAAGTATATTGTTGCTGAAACAGTAGCAGAAGCTTTAGAAGATATATATTCTAATAAAGAACTTTATAATGAATTGGCAAAAAAAGGATACGATAAATTCACAAGTTCCAAGTATTCTTGGACAAATATAGCAAAATTATGGGACAATGTATTTAAAGAAATACTTTAAGGAGAGATATGAATATCGAACATATTAAAAAATCTGCTGCGAATTTCGGTGCTACCCTTTTGATGCGAGCAGGAATTATAGAAGAAAAAAGATTATCTGTACACTATCATGTAGAATGTTTTGGCAAAGATGGTAAATTGAAGTGGGAAGACAGATTTCATAATCTTGTTGTAGATGAAGGACTTGACGACAGTCTTGACAAACATTTGAAAGGTTCAGGCTATACAGCAGCATTCTATGTAGGACTGACAGACGGCACACCAACACCCGCTGCTGGTGATGATATGACTACACACGCAGGGTGGGCAGAAGCTGTTCCTTACTCAGAAGCTACAAGAGAGGTTCTTACACTTGGTTCAGTTTCTGGTCAATCAGTAGACAATAGTGCATCAAAAGCATCGTTTAGCATTAATGCTGGAGATACAGTTGGTGGTGCTTTTGTATCAACTGATAACACAAAAAGTGGAACATCTGGAATTCTTTATGGAATCGGAGCATTCACTGGCGGTGATAGAATCGTTGCTAACAACGATACACTTAATGTAACTGTTACATTAACAGCTGCCGCATCCTAATAAAATTATTCAGAAATCTACCTCCATTAATTTGGGGGTAGAAATTTGATGTAAAAAGGAAAAATTAATGGCTGTAGCAATCCAAACTAAGAGTGTACTAACAAAAGTTTCCTCAGATGCTACTGGCATTACAATTACAAAGCCTAGTGAGACAGCTGATGGCGACCTTTTAATTGCTTTAGTTTGGAAAGATGACGACCCTGTAATAACTTCAGACAGTTCTGAATTTACACAAATTCAACAGGGTGATTCAGGGGGTGCAAATTCTCCTAGAGTAAGTGCATGGTATAGGGAAGCAGGTGCGAGTGAGCCAGATGATTATAGTTGGAGTGGGGATAGTGAACAATGGCTTGGAATCATTTATAGAATAGATGGTCAGGCTGCATCAGGATTCATTGATAATTCTGCAATGGAACACGGAAGTAGCAATGCTCCAACCTCTCCTGACATTACTCCTACGGTAAATGATTGTTTAATCATTGCTTTCTTTGGTGCTGATGATGATGACACACCATACACACTAGATGCAGCATTATCTTCTGATTTTAATGATGTAAGCGGAACCGGTTCTGGTACAGTTGGGGGTGCTGGAGGTAATGAAATACAAACAACAGCAACAGCTACTGGACAATATACACATGGTATGAATGCTACTGAAGAGTGGACTGGCATCACAATTGCTATTGCCCCGCTTGTTTCTGGAAGCACATTTGAAGAAGCCATTACTTTGGCAATTACAAACAAAACATCTATACCAACAACCGTTGTTACATTTGAAGGTGCTGTTCCTTTAGCAATTACAAATAAAACCAGTGTTCCAACTACGATTGCTACGTTTGAAGGCTCATTAATATTTAATAAAATAAAGACATTATCATTAGATACAGATGCTATATTTGAAACAGCAATTTCTGAAAACATAATCAAACAAGATTCATATATTGCTGGACTTCTTTTTGATGACGACATTTCATTTGATAAATTTTTGGGAAGTTCTTATGATACTGATGCAATCTTTGAAGGGTCTTTGCCACTTAATATAGTAAAACAAGATAGTTTTATAGGTAATTTAATTTTTGAAGACGCTTTATCATTCAATAATGTAAAAACACTTTCATTTATTCCAGATAACATTATTGAAGTCGCAACATCTGAAAATAGAATCTTAACAGGTTTTTATATTGGAGGATTAGATTTAAATAGTGCATTAACTTTTACTAAATTTTTGGATGATAGTGAAATAGCTAACATCACTATTGATGAAAATGTAGCACTTAATCGTGTAATGGCATTTTCAATGGTTGAGAATATTATTTTTGAAGGGGCGATTTCATTAGATAATACTAGAGCAATAAGTTTAGTTACTGATGCAATTTTTGAAGCCAATTTAACTCTTAGTAATATAAAAACTTTAGTTAATACTACAGACATGACATTCGAAGCTAATATCGCTTTGAATTCAATAAAAGGACTTAATATCAATTCTGACATAGTGTTTGAAACATTATTGTCAATAGCTAAAAATCTATCATTAGCCTCAGAATCTGATATTATAATAGAAGCTAGTATTGGAGCTGATAAGTTCTTAGCTGTAAGTTTTGTATCAGAAGTTTCTGCAGGTGGAAATACCTATGAGGAATCTATTAGTCTAGGAAAAACTTTGGCAGAAGTATTCGGTGCAGAATTAATAAGACTAGATACTAGTGAATTGAGATGGAATGGAGTATTTTGGGTTGCACAGGAAAAACCTGGAAAATGGAGTAGTGGCTGGTAATGAGTAATATACCAATCCCAAATCACATAACTAATATTATTGACGATATCAGAGGCTCAATTGGCCGATTGGTGGGATTTACTGTATTGGATAGTACTACACCTTGTTCAGTGTGTACTTTAGACCCTACAACAGATACTTCCACAGATTCATTCTGTCCTGTGTGTAGTGGAGTATACTATATCAAAAATACATCTGAAGTAATGATTTCAGGACATGTTACTTGGAAAGATGCTGATAGAATAGCCTATTATTCTGCAGGAACAGTAATGGAAGGGGATGCCAGAGTTCAAATAAAGCGGTCATCTAGAAATCTTGATGTGCTTGATAGAACAGAACACATTACATTAGATGGTAGAAAAATGCATATTCAAACACTGACTCCTTTAGGAGTTCCAGAACTTAATAGAATTGCATTATCATTGATAGAAGAGGAGAAAAATGAGTAACGGACACGATGATAGTATAAAGGTTCATGGAGTAGACTTATTAGATGCAATAAGATATTTATCTAAGAAAAATAATAGGTTCATTGCTATTACTTTACAAGAGATTGAAGATGTTTTAGGAGAAGGAAGCGAGGAGATGCTACTTATTAGAAAATTTATTTTAGATGGATTTAATAATTATACTAGAGCTATAGTAAAAATATTGTTCAAAGAAATAGAGGATTAATGGCTGGAGAAGGAGCAATAAAACTTTCTGCTAACCTTAAAAAAAGAATTGGAGAAATTGTAAAAGTTAGAGATGATTTATGGAAACTGGCTTTTATGGACACCTACGAAGGTAATCTCGTAGAAGGAAAAAATATTCTAGTCAATGAAATTACAAAGGCTATAAATACTAGTAAAGAATACAAATATGACCAATTTAAAACTCCTTTGTTACAAGCAGCTAATAATCTTGACACTATAGAGTATATTGCTATTCCGCCCAATTTCGATAGGATAGTCGTTGTTATTGATTTTGATAAAACAGCAGGTAGTTTAGAAGACTATGCTAAAGCAGTAGATTTTGCAAGAAAGGTTTTGAGAGTAAAATACAAAGGTAGTGGGCCAGACCAATCAGATGCTGATTATTGGAAAGAAATTTATCTTGGAACTAGAACTCCTGTTCGAGGACTGAACAGAAAAAGACCAGATACGGGTAGAACAGCAAATCTTTATGAAAGAACCATAGCTGTGAGAACTTCTTTTCTATTTGGTCAAATCTTAGCTCCTTGGTGGAGTTTATTAGACCAAGGAAATGCTGGAACAATGGGAGGAGATGCTTCTTTTGCACATCCAGCAGTGGCTCCAACACATTTTGTAGAAAACGCAAGAAACAGAATAAACACAAAATTTAATGATATATACACTAGAAAATTAAATAAAGTTACAGAACGATTTCTAGAAGAATCTGTGGATGAAAGAAATTTAACAACGGCTGTGGTGCAAATGGTAGGAAATGTAACACCAAACCAATTAATTCCTGGAACAATTTTTGGTGAAATAACTATAGCAGCCCAAAAACATTTTCTTTATGCTTCAGATACCAGAAAACTTGCACTTTCACAAAGACCTAGAAGTGGTAATTCTTATATCAGTTTGGCAGGAAGATAAAAATGCATTTAGAGAGAAAAAAGGATATAGCTGTTTTTTATTGGTTAGAGGGATTATTCTCTACACCATATCCACATATCACTGTCGTAGATGGGTTTCCATTGGATAACCTAGTAGTCCCTTCAGTATCAATAGATTGGACATTAATGACAAATGAAACTTTTGAATTAGGTAATAGAACGGGAGATTATAATCGTTCTTGGTACATTGATGTTTTTACAGAAAATAAATCACAAAGAGACGATTTTACATATTTAATTCTAGAGGCATTACAGGATACTATTCCAGTTTTAGACTATGATGTAGGCTTTCCTCCAAGTTCACCACCCCAATTAGGGTATTTGAGGCCGGATGAAACTGCAATTAGACGAATTCCTATTATGTCGGAACTAGTAGAAAAATTATATTATCGTTCTGAAGTGAGATTTAATGCATTATATAATGAAGTATAAAATGGAGGATTTAAAATAAAATGGGAAAAAGATTGGCTATTCCAAGTAAAGAATTAGCTTTGCGATTGGTTGGCCCAGCAGACAGCTTTTTGGCAAGTCGAATTCAACGTGTTGATATTAACACAGATGTTCCTACAGAGGACATTGATGAATTAGGTAACCCATTACACGCTGGAACTACAACTGACATTCCTAATGTTACGTTGTCATTTTCAGCAATGGATGTTGGGATTAAAGTCTTTTCAGTTCTAACTGGAACAGACCCTGCAGCTTATCCTGGAGCTGGAGTTGACATCTCCAATTTAGGAGAGGCAGACGCTGTTCTATATGTAAAGGATGATGCCGTTGCTAAATACGCTAAAACTGCTCACGCACGAAGAATGCAAGTGCAGGATTTTACATATAGTTATTCAGTAGATGGAAATTCTACAGAAGACTATACATTAATTGGCTCATTGAAACGATGGTTTTTGAATGATATTCTAGTAGAGAGATTTACTGCTGGAACAACTTCTTTCACCCTTACACAAACACCTGTTACACTAAAAAATGGTGATGAAGCGTTGTCTGTTACTCTTGATGGTGAATATCTAGAAGAAGTAACAGTGGCTCCAAGTGCAGGAGAGTACCGAATTGTTGGTACAACTCTTACAACTGGTGACACTAGAACTTCACAAGTTCAAGTTGTTTATCAATTCACTTTAGCAACAGAATCATGGTCGGATGTGAACGATGCATTATTACCTGCTTCTATTAGAGGTAAAGATGCGGATGTTATCATTTCTGCTAACAATATTCCTAGAATTCAATCCGTTACAATTAACGGTAATTTGAATGTACAAGATGTTAGAGAAATGGGTAATAGAAACACTGTTGGTTATCAACGACAAGTTGCTACTATTGAAGGTACATTAACTGTACTTGACACAGATACAGAATTAATTGATTTGCTAACAAGCGGTTCAATTGGTTCTGGAGATACAGAATTCCAACCTGGAGTTGATGTACCAGCTCCTGGAAGTGAAATCGGTCTTAGAATTCAATTGGTTGACCCTTCTGATAGTTCGGAACCGTTTACTGTCCTAAAGACAATAGACATTCCTGAAATTACTATTGCTGGAGATTCTTACACTCAGAACGTTAACGAAAATGCACAACAAGTGTTCAACTTTAGAAGTTCGGATGCTCAATGTGTAGTTTATTCAGGTTCGGTGTAACAACTAACTAACACAATTAAATAAGAAACACGGCTAAAATAAAGGAGAAGTAACAAGGAACTGCCAAGATGTTGATTTATTTCTTCTGTTTTGGCAGTTCCTTTTGTATTAAGGAGTAAAATAATGAAAGACATTGAAAAGAATGATGTAGATATTTCAAAATTGTTTGAATTCAAATCGGATGTGGAGCTTCATACGGTTGATGGAAAAACCATCAAAGTTTATCTTCGCCTACCTAATGATGGAGATATTGGGAAAGCAAGAGTAAGGGCTATAAGAGACAGTGCTAAATTCAGAAATGATTTAAGAAATCCTAAATGGGAGGATAGAGAAGTTTATCTTCCAGACGTTTCAGACTTTTCGAAAGAAGATATGGTTTCTTTGATTAAATCTTATAGTATTAGACAAATTAGTGTAGAAGTCTCTAATAATATAGAAATACCCTTTCCAAAAGAACCAGATGGTGAAGCGGTCTTGGAAGTTCATGAGGAGTATCAAAAGGCTATAGATGAATATCCTGCATTAGTAAATAAAAAACTAATGTCGGAGATAAAAAGTGGATTGGAAAATCTAGAAAAGGTATTAAAAAAGAAAACTAAGAAACAATTAATAATTCTTCATGAAAGAGAGCTTATCAAAGAACTTTCTGATGGAAAATTCGGAGTTTCTTTTAGAGAAAGAAATGCATATTATTCTACTTTTTCTAATAAAGAACGAACACAAAAATTCTTTAGTTCTTATGAGGAGCTTAGAGATTCCCCTACTCTTTTAAAAGAACAGTTAATGAATGAATATAGTAAATTAGAATTAGGCTCGGAAGCCCTAAAAAAATCGCTAGGAGTAACGCAGTAGGGAACATTTGGTCGTCTTTGAAAGCGTTACACATTCCTATTCATGAAACCTTGGAAGAGATAGTCAAGTTGCCCTACACCATCTCTTATGTATTTAGAAAACGAGTTCAAATAGACAACCTAAATGAACTTCCAAGTGAGAAAAGACCACCTGAAAATATTCTGTGGCATAATAACCCTGACAAATTAACAAAATGGATAAAAAAAGTTACGGGAAAGGCGGAAGAAAAGGTAGAACAAGATATAATTAGTTTTCCTATAGGAGAAGTAGAGTAAACAGATGAATCGTAGAGATATTCAAGTATTAGTTGATTTATTACAAGATTTAGAGGAAGAGTTAAGAAAATTTCCAGAACTTGCGAATCAGTATAAGTCTTCAATTAATGCTATCGGCGAATCGTTAAGTAATCTTTTAGGACAAGATATTCTCTTGTCCACTAAGAGTTTAACTTCTACATTTGGCACTCTTTTTAATAGTATTGTAGAGGGGTCACTTAAAGGCGAACAAGGACTTTCACAAGTATTAGACAGAGTTACCGAGCTTAATAGAGTTACAGGCGCACTAGCAAAAATTAATGCACCTATAATTGGAACACCAGAACAACCTCAGTCACAAGTTTATGCAGAACCAGGTGAGATTGGAAATGCCTGGAGTGATGCAAGTATTAAGATTTTAACTAATTTAAGAGATATAGAAGTTACTGGGAAAGAAACTTTTGATGTTATAGAAAAAGAAACAAAGGAAGCTACAAAAGAGCAACGTGAGTTTGCTGAAGCTCTTGGTATAACTGTAGAAAGACAAAGAGAATTAAAAGGTTCTAAAAGAATTCCAACAACACCAGAAGATATAGGTGTAAAAGGAAAGGATGTTGTAAGTTTTGAAGATTTTTCTAAATCTCTCGATTTAACCAAAAGACAAGCTGCTAAACTGGATGAACAATTAAATAAATTAGAAGGCAGTACTGGAAGCTATGTAAAGATTCAAAAGGATGCACATTCTGGAACTTTAAGACTTAAGATTAGTACGGAGCAACTAGGAAAGGCTATTAAAACAACAGATGGTGATACAGTACGTCTCGCAAATAGCTATGGGTTTATAGAACTAAAAATAGATAAGGCTGGTAGAGTAGTTGCTGAATCTACAGGAAAATGGAAATCATTTGGAGACCAAATTATAAGAAATGTTGGAGAAGTTGCTAAATGGTCATTTGCTGTAGGGGCTGTATATGGAACTATAGCTAGATTAGGTGATTTAATAGAACAATCTATTGAGAATCAGACAAAATTGGCAGAAATTAATATTGTTGTAGGAGATTCTCAAAGAGACTTAAATGAAATTTTCAAGGAAGCATTATCTATTGCCAATGCTACAGGAAGTTCTGTTCAGGGAGTTTTAGATTCTTATGCGGATGCCATTAGAGTTACTTCTAGTGTTGCTGACGAATCTGAAAGATTTTCTACAGCCAATCAATTATTAGAAGATTCTCTTATTTTATCTAAACTAGGGGTAATAGACCAAGCGGATGCTATGGATTTGTTGGTAGCTTCTTTACAACAAGCTAATAGAGAATTAACAGAAGGAAGAGACCTTCTTGATAAATGGGTGGAGACATCCAACAAAGCAGGCGTTACACTTAATGACTTAGCTACAGCTTATTCTATTACTGCTGGTGCTGCTGCTGATGCGGGAGTTGAGGTAGGGGGTGCTACAGATGAGCTATCTGCTATTATTGCTACAATTGCAGAATCCTTCCCTTATGAGGGCAGAGAATTGGGTAACAGAGTAAGAGCTTTGATTGCCAGTACAACTGACCCTGCAAGACAACAAAATCTATTTGATATTGGTGTCTCACCTGTAAATGTTGAAAACGAATTAAGACCATTCTTAGAAATTTATACTGAAGTTGCAGAAAAATTTAGAGAAGGTTTAATAACAGAGGATGATATTGGTAAAATTGCTGGTGGAAATGTAAGACAGCGAAATATTCTTATTTCTCTCATTGATAAATTAAATCGAGTTCAAGAAATTAATGCTGATACTGCTAATTCTGCTGGAGCAGCTCAAAGTGCATTATCAATACAATTAGAAACTGTAAAAACTTCTATAGATAAATTGGGGAATGCTTTCACCAACCTTGGACAAACTCTAGGGACTAGTGGAGGCATTTTAGAATCTGTTTCAGCCATTACAGATGGTTTAACAGGTTTAATAGATGTTCTAGAAAATATTATCGGGCTAACTGGAAGAGCAGGCCCAGCTTTGGCCCTTATTTTAGGTGGTAATTTAGTTGCTCAAAGAGCATTTGGTGGAGCTAATCCTTTGTCTGCTGTAGCAACTGCGGGTACCAAAGGGGCAGGTAGGGTTTTTGGAGCAATAGGAGGAAATGCCTTACTTGGTAGAGGAGGTTCTGGTGATTCGGCAATTAATGCTGTCAAGACGGGAGAAAAAATTGCAGCTGGGTTTGGAAATGCACTTCCAGGTATTTTGACTTCCGCATTTCAAATTGCTATAAGTGACAGTGAAAATAAAGTTCAAGAATTAGGAGCAACAACAGCAGGTGCTATTGTTGGGGGATTAGTTGGTGGCCCTATTGGTTCTATTGTTGGCTCTCAAATCGTTATTGGATTTATAGATGCTTTGAAAGCAGAAGAACACGTAGGAAGCGAATTAGGGGAAAGCATAGCACAAGGATTTAGAGAATCGTTGGAAGCCGACCCTCCTGATATCGGAGAGAAAAAGATTGACCAAGAGGCTATTAATGAATTCGTACAAGAAAATACTGATGCATTACAAAGAGTATTTTCTAATCTTGTATTTTCCAAAGAAGGTGCTATTCAAGGATTGACTGAAGCTGGTGTTGATGAAGAATTAGTTCGTGGATTTGCGGAAAGTGAAGGAGTGGAAACAAGCACTTTGTCTAAACTTCAATCAGCATTATTTTCAGGCGAGGGTAGAGAATCTAGACTCGAATTAATTACAGAGTTGGAAGAAATTCTACAAGTTATGCTTGATATAGAGGTAGCAGCAAAAGTCGATGAAGATGCTTTTGATTCATTGGAAACTAAGATAGTTCGAAGTACTAGTAAAATATCTGATAGTATTAGACAAGAATTAAAGGATGCTTTTTTTGCTGAAGATGGTATTAGCGGCTCAGTTTATTTTGATTTGTTAGAACAACTAGGACAGGTTCCTTCTTCTATTGCATCAATAAGGGGTACATTTGGAGAAGATTTAATAGATTCTTTAGGATTAAAAGACGACCAAGAACTTTTTGAAACACTATTTAATTTTATTATAAGAACAACGCCTGAAGTTAGAAATGAATTACAAAAATTAGCTACTATAGACCCTCTTGACTCCGATGCTTACCTAAAGGGTTTACAAGATATAACAGATTTTGTGCAAAATTACAAAGTACCGGAAACATTTGGAAACTTACCAGCAACACCTCCAATAATTGATATAAGCGGTCTTAGCGAAGAAGAGTTTTCACGGGTCTTGGAAAATGCCGAAGTTTTGGCACTTAATTTCGAACACTCTCTTGCTAAAATTTTCGGTGAAGATTTAGCTAGTGACATGATGGAAGGAATGAGAGAAACTATTATAATAGAAGCAGAAGGTATCTATGAGCCTCTATTTGATTTAAATAGTACATTTGTACGACAAGCTCTACAAGACCAGCGACAAATCAGTAGTTCGGCATCTAAGGGAACTAGTCTAAGTATTCAGGACATTGATTTACCTTCATCACAGTTTGGACAAATTCTAGAAACTATGAACTTTTTTGCTAGCCAATTAGGACAACTAGGATATCAATCTCAAACTTCTCCTACAGTTCTAAGATTTTCCGATGATGTTATTCAAGTCAAAGACATTGACAGTCAATTACTAAGACTTGCACTTGATGAGCTTATTGAAGTAAATCGTGACCAACTAGAAGGTATTTATAACTTACCTACTGATGGTTCATTTTTTGTTCCGTTTACTGGATATGATTTAGGACAACAAGGAGATGAATCTGGTATTGGTGATTTACCATTTATTGACGTAGCTAATTCTGACCAATTTGAAAGTGCTACAGGAGTATTTTCTGGAGCAGTGGATAAATTCGCTGCCTTGATGACTCCAAAAGAAGCAGCTAAAGCCCAAGGAGTAGGCTCTTCTCCTCTTAGTACAAAAAGTTTATCCGAAGCTATTTTTGATATGTTTGGTGCAAAAAAACAAGGAACCGGAATACAATCTTTTGGGTCTCTAGGCCCAAGGTCTACTCCAGGAGGAGAGATTGGAGGTGGTTTCTTAGAACCAATAGAATCACTTTCGTCTTCAGCACAGGAGTTGAAAGAAGTTATAAAAGGTTTAAGTTCGGGAGATGGTAAATATGGAAAGAGTCTTGATACTACTTCCGAAACAACACAACAGTATGAAAATGTATTGACTGCAATTCAACAATTAACTACAAAAGAATTACCACCCCTTGATTTGAATATTCAAATGCAAGCCAGTTTCCAATCAATACTTGATGGACGAATTATTGCCGAATCTGTAAAACAATTTATAGTTCAAGATTTACTAAGATTCCAGAGTTCCGGTGGTGGTGGAACAGTGAGGTACGTTGTATAATGACTTGGACACTTAATGGAATTAGATTATACGTTCAAGAAAAGGATAATGATATAGAACAAATCCTTGCTAGATTGAACCCGTATAATGGCCCTACAATTCTTCATAGATGGGGAAGAGAAAGTGAAAAATTAACTTTAAATGCTCTTGTATTGACTTCAGGAGATATAGGATTACTTGATGCTATGACTATTGATACGACATCATATGCATTTATTACACCAGAAGGAGCGGGTGGAAATTGGATAGTTAAGAAATTATCATGGTCAAGAGATAAATCTGTTCGACACGTTTTTTTTGATAGACCATCTGTTCCCGATGATGCTCCGTTATATAGGGTATCAATGGAACTTTACATAGACGAGAGCTAAATGGCTAAAGAATTATATGCTGACATTGCTGGAATTCCAAATTCCAAAATTATATCGGTAAAGAAAACCTCTTCACATACTTCAGCATCTGCTGTGCTTGTGGTGGAGGCAGAAGATATCAATATAGGATTAGGAGATTCTATTACAGCTGATATTGGTTATACTACTTCATTTAACACCATATTTACTGGATATGTAAAAGTAATTGAAAGGAATTCACGAACTGGACTTTATACAATATCTGCTCATGATGAAATGGTGCGAGCAGTTGATTTTTTCATGGCTGCGAATAAACCAGATAATTCCTTCAAGAGGAAAAACATACAAGCAGAGTTTTTAGTTAAAGCTTTATTAAAAGAAGCAGGTATAACAAATTATGCATTTCAGGCAACTAATTTTACATTTGCTACTAAACAACCATTAGAAATAAATTTAGTAGGTGTGTATGATTTTTGTAAGCAGATTGCAAATATTTTAGTATGGCATTTGTGGGCTGACAATAATGGAAAAGTTCACTTTAAAGAGAGACGGCCTCACATTGTATCTGGAGATTCTATAGACCATACTATAACAGATGTCACAACTTTATCTGCTACTGAAATAACTTCTGATAGAGATTTAAGAAATAGAGTGGTAGTATATGGTCGTGACGGTGTTTCAGCAGTCAGTAAAGCTTCGAGTCCTTATTTACCATCAGGATTCTTTAAATCAGTGGTATTAGCTACAGATTTAATTGACCAATACAAATATGCCAAGAAAGCTACAAATTTTAATTTAAATTTATTAAATAGATTAGGCGAAACAGTGAGTCTTAAAATAGAAGGAGATTCAAGCATAGATGCTAGAGATATTATTAAATTAGAAAATACTATATTAGGTATAAGTAGAAAGTATTATGCTTATGGAGTCGACCATAATTGGTCTAAAGAAGGATATACAACGGATTTGGTTATCAGGAGATAAATGGCTTATCAAATTAATTTTCAAATAAAGAAGGGGTCTAATGACCTTACCCCTTATGTTATAAGTTATGATAGAGAGCATAAAATTTGTAGTGGGTCTGCTACTTTGTCTGTAATAATGTCTTCTGATGTTCCCTTTACATTGATACAGGGAAACACATTAATATTAAAAGAAGACGGGATTACAAAAGCGGAATTTTTTATTGAAACAACAGAAAGAAGCGATAAAGGAGGTACATTCACTGTAAGATGTGTTGATGGTTCAAAATGGTTAAAAGATTATTTCATATCTGATGCAATGGAAACTGATATAAATCACAATGCTAGATACTGGGCGGAACAAATTCTAAATGAGACGGGAGTAAGTTATACATTCAATACTACTAACGATGGCATTCCAATGGAAGCTGTTATTACTTTAGGATTACAATCAGCATATGATTCCCTAACTACGATATGCCAACAAAACGGATGGTTCTTTTATTTCAATTCTAGTGGAACATGCATAATAGATAACATTACTTTCCAACCCTCTAATTTTACACTTACAGTAAGACATACTGATGCTTTAACTATACAACACGCTAAGAATGACAATAGAGTTCGCAACAGAGCTGTTATTTGGGGAGGAACAGATAGAGTAAATAATGAATGGATATTTACAGAAAGATTTGTAAAGACTCCTTGGGCTAGAAATAGTCATGATTTCCGGACTGTACTAGTATCAAATGGTGCTATCGGAACACAAGATATAGCTAATGAAATGGCTAAAAAACTTTTGGATGAATATCAATTTCCAGAGTATGTGAAAATTATAGAAGTACATGGATTCAAAGATATAGATTTAGGGGATGGCATAAGAGTAAAACATGATTTCTATAGTGGAATAGGAATGGTTACTTCATACAAAGTAAATGTATCTGGAAACAGAGGTGCTATAACGACTATAACATTAGATGAAAGATGTCCTAGATTATTTGCTTATTGGAAACCTTGGGATTATGTTCCCTTTGAATTTCCTCCATATGTGCCTTATTATTTTGGAGAATATGTGTATATTGCTACAGATGGAAATGGTGTTTGGAGAAAAACACTTGAAGGGGGTACTTGGACTAATTTCAGTGACGGATTGGGTAGTAATGTGTATGTAAAAGATTTATATATTTCATTTGGTGTTTTCGTATGTATAGCAAACAATGGTACGGAAAATTCAGTAGTGTACACCAGATATGAGGGAGATTCTACTTGGTTGGTATTTAATCCTACAGATATTATTGATGAATCAGTTCCAAATAGTGAAGCTTTAGTATCAACTGATTTAGACCCCGTGGCATGTATTATGAATCAATTAACAAATGAGGTTGAAGTTGTTTACAATCATTCTAGAATAGCAAGAGCATGGCATGTGATTGTAAAACCGTTCTCTGGCGGAAAACATGTTGTTAGACAAGTATTCTCTGTAGACCCCGATGATGATACAATTATATATTATAATTGGACAGCTATAGATATAGATACTAATGACCTTGATACTTTTATTCTTGGAATACAGGGTGGAACAGGATATGCTTTAACTGATGGAACCGAAGAAGCCGATGAAATTACTACATGGTTATCCGGAGATATTAATGACGGTGACACCGGAGGAAGTCATTTTGAACATGCTCACACACGTTCTATAGGAGAGCATACTTTGGAAGGTACAAGTAAAATGAATATTCATCATTTTCCTTTAGAAGCTAGTAGTGCATCTCGATATGGCACTTTTTGGGGATATAGTATAGACAATGAATATGTCGCTGTGCCCGTTTATGCTCATACCGCTGCAACACAACGACTTTACAGATTTAATACTATAACTGAAAAAGAAGAAACCGCAGTTTTAATTTCTAACACCACAACATCTCAAAGGTCATATCATGGAGAAACTTTTGGAGCAGGTGTTCAAAGTGCAGGAAAAGGAAGATATATATGGGCAGAACATTCTTCTACAAATCAAGGCAGTGAAAATCCTGCAATTAAAATGTATGATTTCAATGACCAAAGTACGGTTACTTTATTTACACCCGCTGATAGTACAAACATTGCTGGCCCATATGTAGTTATGGATAGCGATAAAGAACCGCTTGTCCTGTTTTTTACACTATCCCATGATGGAACAAAAGTAACTGAATTTACAGTTCATATTCATGATATAGATGCTGCTACCACTAATACATATAACCCCATAGACGTTGGTACTTTCTTCTCAGAAAATGTAGTTGCCACCGGTTCAGATTCGTTTTACGGGGGAAGAGGGGCTAATCATCTTTTTGCACAATGCATAGACTATAGTGATGATTCTTTTTATATAGGTCTAGGAGTAGTTTATGATACAGGAGTACAGGCTGCAGGGTTTATAACTAGGATTGAAGTGGAAACAGAGACCGTTTCTTGTCTCTTAGTAGAACCTGTAGAAGATGATGGAATAACAAATGAAATGATGTTACAATACGATGCTTCTGTTGATAAACTTTATCATAGCATGTTTATTGGTGCTGGTGATTGGTTAGCAATGTATTCTTGTAATGGGGATTTAACAGGGTGGACAGTAGAATATGTAGATGCTGATTTAGACGAATCTTTAATGGTTTGGTTAGATTTAATAGGACTTCATATCAGTGGAAGAGGATATCCAAGAACAATTTCAAAAGCTGATGAACAGGCTTGGAGTTTATCAACAGGATTAGTAGTGGATGAATTCTCAGCTTTTACATCAGATGGTTATAACATAGGAAGCACTAGAGATAGTATCAATAAAGAAGAGCATTATACAGGAATAGATGATTTTAATGACAGACTATATTTTATAGACAATCCTACAGATTCCGGAAATTATTGGGAAACTACTGTATACCATAAAGGCACGGATACACCCCCTACTACTGGAACTATTCCTTGGAAATTAGCAAAAGATGTTGAAACTGAAACAGGTTCATATGCTTTTAAAATAATCGGAAATATAGTTTTATGGAGGCATGAAAACACTTCATATACAGGTTTCCAAGAATTGGTAAGACCTAGAATTGCATATCCCGACACAGGTGATGTTCAATTACTTAGAACAAATCCTAATATAAATTTTGAAACTGTTTTTTACGCCGATAGAGAAAACAATAGAGATGGACTTGTAGGCGTAGAAATATCAAAACCAAATCCCATTATGCTTCATGGAAGTATGACACAAGAAGATAGTTTACTTCCTGATAGAACCAAGGGACTCATGTACAGGTCTGACTTTGGAATATCTTCTACACAAGGATTGGGTGACCCTAATAATTGGCTTTACAATGTTCACAATGAATTTGGGCATAGTCATGTGAATTCTATGAGATTTTATGATGTATTTGGAAATATATTAGTAACAGCATCTGGAATGAAGATAGACCCCACACAATTAAAAGATGTTCCTAATAGATATATGATAATGACTTCGAATACAGGAGAAGTATTCTTTAAGTCTCACGACAATTTCTTGGGAAATCCAAATACTTTACATACATTTACTGACCCTGTGGGACAGGTGGAAACTAACAACGGTTCATTTGCACCACATATGTTTGTAGCTACAAGCGGAATAGTACCAAAATTTTACCAACGATTAAACACACAAGACCAATTCTATGAAAAGTCTTCTGGATTACCTGGAAGTCGAATTAAAAAAATAAGAGTGGATGATTACTTCTAATGACATTTGAAACCGAAATTTATAGTTTTTTTGATAACTTAAAAAGACAAATATTTGGTTCCCCTCTATTATTGGGAGGTATTAACGCATCTGGTGGAGGAAGGGGAGGGCCACCCGCAGGATTCATAGGATTGCTCCCACAAGGCAGAATAGCTTATGATTTCACTGAGGGTCAAAGTCTTTTCTTACCTCCTTCTGGAATCTTTCCACCAAGCGGCATGTCGTTACTGCACAATCTAAATAGAATAAGACATCGAATAGGAACATTAGAATCCGGTGGTGGAGCCTCTATATCAATTCAAGAAGACGATGTTGATGTAGGAAACGCAACTGTATTGAACTTTGAAGGTGGAGGTGTAAGCGCTCTAGATGAGGGTGCAGGGAAAGTTACAGTTACTATCACTGTATCAGGAGGTGGCGGAGGCTCAGTCGCTGTAAAAGAAGATAATTCCGAAATAATAGCAGCAGCCACTTCATTAGATTTTACACATGGATTAGATGTAACAGATGAAACAGGCGGAGAAGCTAGAATAGATGTGGACGAATCAGAATTAGACCATGACCTTCTATCTGGATTCGTAACTGATGAACATATCGGACATAGCACAATAGATTTGACAGCAGGTGTTGGTCTTTTAGGTGGGGGAACGATAGACAATGATAGAACCTTCACTCTTGACTTAGATGAATTAGGAATAGAAACTGTTATAGCTGCTGGAGATTTTATAGCTATAGTAGACATTACTGATTCAGGGTCACAAAAAATTACATTTGCGAATTTTGAATCTGCTTTAGACCATGATGCTTTAGTTAATTTCACAACCGCAGAGCATTTTACAATGTTAGATGAGGATGCTATGGGGTCTAATAGTGATACCCAAGCAGCTACTCAACAATCAATTAAAGCATATGTAGATACTCAAATTCTAACCACAGATACATTAGCAGAAGTATTAGCTATAGGCAATATTACAGGTGCAACAGATATTGACATATCAGATGGACAACAAATCAGTTTCTTAGTAACGGGTGATAATGATACAGTATTGTTTGATATTGATGTTACTGGAACACCAATCTTTAGCTGGGATGAAGGGAATGACAATTTTAAACTAACTCATGGATTAATGGTAGTCCATACTTCTATAAATGCTGATGACCATGCTTTGGAAATTGACGTTGATGCTGCTGGTTTTGGTGATGTCAAAGCAATAAGTATTGATTACATTACAGGAGCAATAGCTTTAGGACAAGACGAGGGCATTATTCTCTTAAACATTGACGAACTTGATGCCACTGGTGGTGAAGTCTTTGGAATAGAGATTCTTTCAACCGAGGGAAGCGCCAATATCTTTGGTTTGAAAGCAGGTGCTCTAGTTGGGCCAATACACCAAGATTCTGGAGTTTTTGTAAATCCAACAACTGGAACAGATAATACACCTTCAACAGATGTTCCTGCAATGATTGATGGTAGCACAGGAACAACAACTGCAATTATGGAAGCAGATGATGAATATATTATTATTGGTGCTTCTGTTGCTTTTCAAGAACTTGAACTTGTTATTACAACACCTGCTTCTGGTGGAGGAGTAGCACCAACTTTCTGGTATTCAACAGCGGGAACCGGACAATTTACTCAATTTACACCTGTAGATGGAACAAATGGACTTAGAAATTCTGGTGTAATTTCTTGGGAAGCCGATGATTTGGTTGGACACGTTGCGGATGATGTAACTGGCACATTTGATATAAAAGTTATTAGAACAAGAAATACTTTATCAACTTCTCCAGTATTGGGATACGCAAAGATAGCTTCTGTAGTTGAGTATGTTTGGGACAAAGAAGGCAATGTAAATATAAATAGCCTAGCTACGGGTGTTGATGGTGTTGATTATAACCCAGGTTCTGATATTAATACAGATATTGTGACAGTAGGAGTAACGGGAGCTCCTAGAATTTATTGGGATGAGGCTGCCGATGAATTTGTATCTACTCATATTATAAATGATGGTGGTGTTGGCGGGGGAGAAAATTTAGCCACTACATTAGGTTTTGGTAATACAACTGGAGCAAATGATATTCTTATTGCTGATGGACAAGCTATTTTTACAGATACAGGTCTTGGCAATACAATGTTATTGCAAGCCTACGATGTAGATGGTACATCTTATACGACCTTTGCTACACTAACAGCAAACAATACGCCTACCATGGATTTAGCTGCCGCAGTAACAATTGGTGGAAATGCTATTGCTTTTGGTGGTGGAGCATTTCATGATGGGTTCTCAGATTATGTGGCTGGAGAGCATCTATTAGTAGGAGCTATAGACCACGATTTGTTATTGAATTTCACTACTACTGAACATTTCTTACAATCAGCAATTACAATAGTAGGCACAGTAGTTACTGGTGATGTAACAGCAGTGGTTTCAGCAGCTACAGATTCATTAGCTGGTAAAGTAGAATTAGCTACTACAGCAGAAACAACAACTGGAACAGATGCAACAAGAGCAGTGACTCCTGACGGATTGCATGATATGACTTCTCTTGTAGGAGCAGCATGGTTCCTTGATGATGATGCTTTTACTGCTGATAGTGCTACTCAGGTGGCTTCTCAACAATCAATTAAGGCTTATATTGCTAGTGTTGGAGGAGGAGGGGAAACACTGGCTCAAACACTAGCTCTTGGTACAACAACAGGTGCTAATAATATTGATATATCAGATAGTCAAGAACTAAATTATTTAGTTACAGGAGATGCTGATACTAATATTTTCAATATAGGTGTAACAGGTACTCCTACTTTAAGTTGGGATGAGAGTGAAGATATCTTTGATTTAAACAAGGGAATTAATATTTCGTCTGGTATTCTTTTCATAGGGGACACTATAAATACAGGAATGACAGTTGGCTTGACAATTAATCAAGGAACAAGTGATGATGAAATAATTTCTTTCAAATCTGGCGACGTTGCACATCCGTTTACAAACCAAACAGAGACCGATACATTTGGGTTTATTGAAAAATCCTTCGGCGCTGCTGGTGGTTTAAACATAGCGGGTTTTAGGGATGCAGACGGCTCCGGTGCTTTTGCCCTAAATATTGAAGGTTTTCTTGGAGAGGCCGTAACTACAACTAAGTCTAGTACGGGAGATGGCGTATTCAATTTTACTGCACATATAACTGATGGAGGAACGGGGAGCCAAGCGGTTGGGGCAGACGGAAATATACTGGCAATTAGTAATGCTGGAACTACTATTTTTATCCTCGATGCCGAGGGAACAATTCATCAAATCCCAGGCAGCGATATTGATATTGACTTACTTACTGTTCAAGTTACAGGTACACCTACGATAGGTTGGGACGAAAGTGCTGATGCTTTTGAATTAAGTACGGGTCATGGAATAAGAATTCCGAAACGTGTTTCATCTGAAGCTTCAAGTGCGACTCCAACAATAAATACAGACCATATAGATATTCATAGAATTACAGCTTTGGCTGCTGCTATAACAAATATGACAACCAATCTTAGTGGTACTCCTGAAGTTTGGGATATGATTGCTATTGAAATTACAGATAATGGAACTGCTAGAGCGATTACTTGGGGAGCAAGTTTCGCTAATGGCACAATCGCATTACCTACAACAACAAGTATTAGTACTACTCTATATTGTTTATTTTATTGGGATGGAACAGATTGGCGTTGTATGGCAGCGGATGAGGAAGTATAATGACTCCAATTATTGAAACTTCTCAAACTAAAAGACTGGCCTCTAATACTACTAGTTGTACAGTAACTAAACCTTCTGGAACTGTCGAAGGCGACCTTATGGTTGCATTTGTTGGGAAAGACGACGACCCTTCAATTTCAGAACCTTCGGGTTGGACACAAGTTCGTGAAAACGATAGTGGAGTGGATGGGCCTAGACTTGGAGCTTATTATAAAGTAGCTGGGTCGGGAGAACCTGCTGACTATACTTGGACAGCAGACAGTGAAAATTGGTATGCAATTATTTATCGTGTTTCTGGATTTGATACGGGAAATATTATTGATGTTTCCGATTTAAATACAGGAGGTGCGGCTCCTAAGTCTGGTGGGCCTATTACAACTACAGTGGATAACTGTTTAATACTTACAGCCACTGCTGTTGATATTGCAAATAGTTCAGCACCAATAACTCTTCACGCAGATTTAACAGCAGTAGTAGAAGATGATAGTGGAGGAGCAGGAGGTATTACCTTTGGTTCTGGTTGGGATACAAAAGCTTCCGCAGGAAGTTATAGTGAAAAAACTCATGGAATAAATACCAATGAAAGATGGATTGGAATTATATTAGCTGTTGCACCGGAAATCGTGGTAGCTTCAGAGCCATCTCCTTGGTTACTTTTCCACATGAAATAAAGGAGAAAACAATGGTAGATATTTTTTCAAAACAAACGGCTAGAATAGCCACAAAAATAGGAAAACTAACTATACAATTAACAGTTTATGAGGAAGAGGGGGGTGAAACGCCTGAGAAAGGCATTCACTATCAAATCGTTCTTAAAGATGTTAATGGAAATACAGTTAGATATTCAGCAGACAGAGGAAATTTAAGACCTTATTTAACTGAGAATCAAATTACAACAATAGAAACATTTTTAGATAATATGAAGACCAAAGCAGCGGAAATGCTGACTTAGAGGAGAGATAACATGGGCTTAGAGCTACTAACACTATTGCTGGGAGGAGGGCTACTTACCAGTCTTTATCAACTTATGAAACTAAAACCTGAAAGTAATAAAATAAAAGCTGATGCATTCAATGTAATGCAGGAGACTGTTATACAATTATCAAAGAGAATTAGTGACTTGGAGGAAGAAAAAGAAGAGTTATATGACATGATAGATGAATTAAATAAAAGAATTCAAAAACTACGAAGACAAATTAGAACAGAGGGATTAATTCCTGTAAATGGTGATACCAAAGAGGAGAAATAACATGTCAGACGAAAAGAAAGTTGTAAAACAGGATGTAAAACAAGAAATAAAATCTTTACCTCTTACAGTTGATGATAAGGAATCAGCAGAAGTGAATGTAAATAACTATGTAAGAGAAGAAATAGTAGTGATGGAGGCAGGTGATGGCAAAAAAAGCTCCAGAACGAGTTCTTCGTGATATTAAATTTGCTACTATTCATCATTCTTCTGTAATGCCAGGGGCTGCAAATGCAACAGAGGCTAAAAGAAGAGCTTCTTCATATGATTCTTATCATGGTTCTAAATCATATGCGATTGAAACTAAAGACGAGTATGGGTTTAAATATATATCCTATCATTATTTAATTGCTCGTAATGGCTACGTGTTAAAAACACAACACCCCAAGTATGTCCGATATCACGCTACGGACAACGCCCGTGGTGCAGAGTCTCACAATCTATGGGGAATCGCAATATTACTTGATGGCAACTTTGAAGTTGAAACACCATCAAGTGCTCAATTAGAAGCAGCTGCTCGAATAATAGCAGATTTCAATAAAAAGAACAGAGTAAGATTAATAGTCAAAGGACACAAAGAAACAAGCATCAATGGAACAGACTGCCCAGGTGAGACTATGGGACTATCTACACAATCCACTAGTAAGTTGTCAAGAATAATAAGGCGAGCAAAGCAATTAACAGGTTTTGGCTATCCACCCTCAAATATAGGTGATAATCCAAGTAATAGTCTTGGTGAACTCTTTAAAGGAATAATTTGGTGGCTAAAACGTCTATTCATTAGAAATTAGGGTCTGTAGCCCTCTCAGTGTCAATCTAAGCGTATTCTATATATAATGTGATATAATTCTCGATAAGAGAGTAAAATAAAATATAATAATTTTTTAAAAGAGCCACCGATAAGACATTGGTGGTTTTTTTATTTAATTTTTTTACCTAGTACACTCACTCCATAGCGATAACCAGATTTCATATTAGCGTCACTGTACAACACAGGGCGAATTTCCGGCAAATCGTAGAACGGATTTTCTAAGTAAGTGGGGGGATGTAGAACAGATGAGCTAAATCGTTTACCATAAAAAAATGTAAATGTATAGAGTAGTCTAATAATTCTCTAATGTCGAGTTCTCGCAATTGATATTTTCAAAAGATAAAATAGTACCAATCGCTAGGAATGTAAACGAAAAAGGAGAAATATTATTGATAAATTAGAAAAGTATTCGCAAAAGTTTATTAACTACTTTTAGAAAAACAAAAGGAAAAATAAAAATGTCGCAAATTACAAAGTTTAGAAAAGCAACTGTAGTTAATGGGGATAATACCACTACGCTGGAAAAAGGGAATGCAAATGCCCTTTCCGCAGTAATTCAAGGCAGACCTAGTGCCAAAAATCGCTTCAAAGCGGATATTGGTTTTATCTCCCTAGTTGCGGAGAAAGAACCGGAATTGCTTGTGACTGTTCAACAATATGAACAGTTGGCGGATAAACAGCCAATTATGACTCATGAGGCAACAATGGAAATAGGAAATGTTTGGACATTGCGCCAAATGAATCCCCCTAGTAATGATTCTCCGCAGAATGAATTGGAAATCGAATCATTCTTAAACGAGCATAGAATCATTACTGTCGAGCCGGAGAAGAAAAGCCGAGGCATGAGCGCACAAGGATTTATGCAATCCTTGAACGTGTAGCAAAATATCTTAAAGGAAAATTGTTATTGTCTGAGATTCCACAATAATTAAATCTCACGCACAGTACAATTTAGAAATTGCCTAGTAATTATGCTAGGCAATTTCTTTTAAGATGGTATGAGAATGAGCCGTAAATAGAGAATCCCCAAAATGCGGCGATTTCCTAAGCCTACCCGTAAAAGCATTATCACTTACACAGAAACATATATAATCGGATTGTCTTTCTTATTTACTTGCTGAATCAATAGGAATCGTATCAGATTATAGTTAGTATTAGCATTAAAAGTAAGTAATTCGGGCCGATTATAAGTAAAATGGAGATTAAGAATGGCTAGTAATAGAACGATTAGATATAAACATCCCACAGAAGATAGAGAATTAACAGAAAAAGAATATCAAAAATTAACATTATTAGCAACACTTTCACCAAAAGAATTGGAAAACGTAAAAAAATTAATTGAAAATAAGAAGGATTCTAATGCCTAAATTCAAAAGAATCTCTGATACCTATTATAAACTAAGAACTAAGAAAGGCTTTACAGTAATATTAATAGGTAATGGTAATGTTGAAAATGAAGAGGAAAATTGGATAATTGGGATTAAAGAAGGATTATTAGGAAATTATAAATATGGAAAGAAAACATTTCCTGATGTAACCAGTGCGATTCTATTTACAAAATCGCAAATTAGCGGGGTTACAATATGAAAAAATTAAATTCAGTTATTGGTTCTTTTATGAGCAGTAATGATGAGGAAATTCTTATTATACATAAAAGAAAGGGAACCAGACAAATAGCTAGAATCACAACATTGGGAGAATTAAAAAATAAACCTATAAAGACTAAGAATCAAGCATATGGCAGAAAGATTCTAAGGTTATTTAATGTAAATATAATCACACAAGCCACAGAATTTCTACCTTTGCGAATATTCCTGCCTAGAAGTTTTGGGAAAGCCATTAAAAGGAATCAAAGATTAACTACTCTCAGAGATATTCAGAATACATTTGCAAGTAGAAAATTATATGCAGATTTAGGATTAGAAGATAAAAGAGATAACCCATATAAAGGAGATTAACATGCGTTTAGATAAACGCCGAAAAAAGTATTTTTTTCGTTGTGGAATGGGGTTTCATACAATGAAGGAAAACGTCTGTGTTAATTGTAAAACAACACAAGAACAAATCGACGAGAAAGAAAAGAAAGAAGATTAATAATGGTATAAAACTGTAAGTAGAATTTAATAAAAATTAAACGGGAGTCTTAATCGGCTCTCGTTTTTTGTTTTAAGTATAAAATGAAATGATAAAAAATGCCATTCCCACAAAACGCCGATTTCTAAAACCTCGGCGTAAAGGGCGACTCACTTACACAGAGGAAATATAAAATGATTAAAGTTACAATAGATAATTATATTGAACATATTCCATTAAGTTATCATCTTGAAATACTGGATGAAATTATTGAAATGGGATTATCTGCATCAGTGAACAGATACCATAATAATTTAATTGTGATATTTAATAATCAACAAGAAATTAGAAAATTCATTGAGAGAATTAAATTCATAATCTACGGCAGACTTTCCTTAAGATATCTAATTTTTTCAAATAAAGATATAATATTATACTTTATATCTAAAAATTAATTAATAAAAGGAGGATTATTTGTTATTTGTAGTATGTGCATTTGATTAGAGAAAGCATTGTTTTATACAAGCCTTAAAACGAAGCCTAATAAGCTGGGAGGGCTATTATGAAGTAAAAACAATGACACTTTGATTAAATAAGTAGGTGTTTATGATGCGCATTAACACAATTAAGATAGAGTTAGTAATAAAATCAAATGCACATATTAGAGATAATAAATAAAAAGGAGATTGAAATGCTTATATTTAACTTAGTTGTGCGGTGGAGAAGTGGAGGAACATCAATTTTTATTGGCAGTTCCATTGAAAATCTTATATCTCAAATGGTAATACATAAGATAGCATGGAATTTAAGAGTAGCTTCTGCCTTTTTGAGTTAATTCATTCAGGAAATTAACATGTTAAATCATTGGGATACTCTATGTAATGGTTCATATGAATATCTAGATTTAGATTTTGAGGAATCTGGAGAAAAAGAATACTGGATACAAGTTGTAGATTCGTTTATAACGAATAAAGTTTCCAATTCTCATTACAGAAGAAAACGAAAAAAGAGAATGGAAAGAAAAGCAAAAGAATTCTTTAATAAAGTATTTGTATAAAGGAGAATATGGTGAAAAGTTATCAAGAACATGTATTAGAATCAGGAAATGTTGTCCGTTCTCTATCCAATGAAGAGAGAAATATTCAATATCAATTAAGAGTGGCTAGAATAAGAAAAAAGAAAAGCTTAATTGAGAGGTTAAGTGAATATTTGGATGCTATTCAAGAATCTTTAGCATATCATAGGGAGAGACTCGAAAGATTCAGTTTATTTGTTAAATAAAAGGAATTTATAATGATATATATGTCGGTTATGTTATTCATTGTTTTAAATGCTGTATTAGCTGTTGGGATAAATAGACAAAAACATCCAATGCAATAGTACAATAATTTAGAAGATAAAAGGAGATTATCGTGTCTAAAGAAGAAGCACAAATAGATTTAAAAGCGGAATTGAATAAAATGGGGAAGCTTAATATTGAATCTTTTGTACAAGTGAGTGATAGAGAATATATTGCTCAAAGAACTGGCTATAGTTTACATTTAATCAAATATGGTGAAATTTGGTTAATGGCATTAAAATTAGATGGAAGTGAAAATATGAGATATGGAAAAGTTCCTTTTGAATCTCCAGAATTGGCATTTAGTCATTTAGAATCAGAAATAAAAGAATTAAAATGAAAAACTTTGCTAGAATTCTAAATATAACCACATTTGATAAATTAGGGCAAGATAAAATCAAATGCAAAATGTGTAATTTTATTGTAACAGATGAACCAGATAAACCTCTTTCTGTTGTTAGAAGAATGAGAGACCATATTTTAAATACACATCCACAAAAGAATTTGGTTTAAGGAGGTTGTAATGTTTGATGCACATAATTCAGAAACATATATTAGAAGTTCTCAAGGATTCGTACCTGATTGGGGATATGATTCCATTAAAGAAATATGTTCTTATTGTGGAACTGAAAAATATATTAAAAATGGTAAATGTTTAAGTTGTGGTGCTCCATTTATTGCAAAAAAGAAAAGAATAGTATCTGGTTTAGTTAAAATGACTCCAGAGGAAATAAGACAAAAACATATTAGAAAAGTACTGGAACAAGATGCAATGGAAAAAGAAATGGAAGATGAAACAGATGGATATCCTATGTATGAAACAAGAATGGGGATTATATGGTGGTTGAAAGTTATATTCAATTTCATTGTAAGTTTAATATGGCATTCACTTTGGTATTTGATTTTAGTCAAAATATTATTATCATCTGGATTAGAATTAGAAATGTCATGGTCTTTTGCAGGATTATTTTATATATTTGGAGGATTTCAAACAGTAACGTGGGTCTTTAAGACTGTATTTGCAGATTTGAAAAAGGATTTTGGATTACAATTCACCTATAATTAAAGGAGGTCGCACAATGAAAAAATTTATAACTCATGCTACAGTTGCATTAGAAGTATTAAGAAGTGCAAAAGGAAGAAACTTTTTATCTTTCTATCGTACTTTAATTGTACTTTATGAACTGTAAATAAATAAAAAGCTATAGTTAACTAGTAGGTATCTTAGGATAATCTCCTTCTTCTAGTTTACATTCTCGAAAGATAAGTTATTAAGTGAATAGCCACACTTAATACTCCTAAGATACCTACTAGTTAACTATAGCTAAAATAATAAAGGAAATAAATGGATTACATATATACAGAATCATGTGGCTGTGTTGTAGAACATAAAACTGAAATGGTAATTAAACGTTGTAATAAAAAAGATTGTAAATTAGAAGGGGAATTTATTACTGCTCTTCAATATATGGAATCAGGGGAAGATGAATATCGTATTGCTGTACTCAATTCACTTAATCAAATAATATGAATTATTCCAGTAAAGAGTTGGTTGGTGTCATACTAGTTATTGACCAATGGTTAAGCGATAGAAGACTCCTTCGGGAAGGACTATACACCGACTCTTATACATCGTGGTATTTCTAATTGGTAGAAAATGCTTAAGAACAGTTTTATATATGTTAATTCACAGTGGAATTAAGTAATATAAAATATGGTTAAAATCACGAAGCAATTGCAACTCTATAATATGATGTTGTAATATCACGTTTTTATTTTGTGCCGATTTCTAAAACTTCAGCGTAAAAGGAAATATACTTATGCTAAATCTAACTGGTACAGTGAAAAGAAAAACAAAAGATAATCATGGCAATGTAATAAAACTAACACCTGTGGAAAGAGTCTGGATAGCTTCTAGTAAAAGAATACTTAAATGGGCATTAAAAAATGAAGAGGTAATACCTCATTTTTATCATGAATTAATACAATTGATAACGTGGAGGTATGGATTTGAAGTATTAGAAGATGTTTATGATGACTATCTAGAAACCATTAGGAGATAATATTGTGAATATATTAGGCACAATAGGAATAGGAGCGCTAGGATTATTAATAGTAATAACAATCCTCTGGTCAATAATCTATTTGATTAATCAGGAAAAAATGTGGTCTAATATATTATTATGGTTAATAATACTTATATTTGTATCATGGATATCTGGACTATTTATCACAGCACAATTCAATTAACTATGAGTAAAAGGAGAATCTAATGGATAATATAAATTTTGATGCTTTGTTGGAAAGATTGATTGCATTTGGTGGTGCAACAGCAGAAAAAGGATTTGAAATTACTATGAGATTAGTAATTGCAGAAGGGATAATGGAACTAGTGTATTTCGTTGTTCTTCTCGTCATATTCTTTTTTCTTTATAATAAACTCAAGAAAGTACAAGAAGAGGATTTTATAGATGGATTCGTTGAATTTTTCATCTATGTGGGATTAATTTTCATAATATTTCTTAGTATTGTGTTTTTAACTTCTGGAATTAAGTATTTAATAGTTCCAGAATGGTATGCTATTCAAAAACTTGTTACTCTAGTTGTACAATAAGGACATAAATAATGTATCAAGGAATTACTAATGCTAATTTCTTCTGGTTGGCTATTTTACTTTTAGCACTTTATTATGGTAATGAACTTACTGTATATGAAGCACTTATAGTATTAGGTCTGTTTAATCTTTCAAGAAGATATTACTTCTAAATAAATTAATATATAACGTAGGATATAGAAATATATCCTATTACGTCCTATTAGCTCAATTGGATAGAGCAACAGACTTCTAATCTGTAGGTTACAAGTTCGAATCTTGTATAGGACGCTTGCAACTATAGTTTAAGTTATATTTCTGTATGCAAGGGATATAACAAGTAAAACGTATTTCTTTGAACAATAAGATGGCGGAGGCAGAGTCCCCTAGTTGCAAATAAATAATTAAGTTCACTGTTCAGCAAATTGTTCACGACTGGCCTTTGTACAAATAGGTGATTAAATAAACATTAAAGTCTGGCATGAATGTTTAGCTTAATTATTTTTTATTTAACTGTGTGAGGAGATTACAATGGCAAAATCATATGGACATACAGAATCATATGAAAAGAAAGAATTAGAACGTGGACTTAAAATTGCGGAAAGAACTTACAAAGTAATAATTAATCGTTTAAAGAAAGAACAGAGTTCTGGATTAGATATAAGTTTCGATACATTTCATACAGATGAGACTTGGGGGGTGGATAAAAGACTTAAAGGGAGTGTTGAAAAAGGTCAGAATCATTTTTCATATATACCTGGAAATGATAGAGAATTCATTAAAGCAATGTTAACTATAAAAAAGCAAAGTCCAAAGTTCAATTCGTTTATTGATATTGGAAGTGGATTAGGAGCAAAACCATTTATAATGCGACAACTCTTTAATGATGTTGATATAACAGGTATAGAATATAATAAACATACTCATAGAATTTCTAAAAAAATTAGACAAGAACTTCATATATCTAATGATGCAAAAAAGGGAGTTAAATTTATTAAAACTAATGCTTTAATTCACAACTATTCTAAATATGATTTGATATATTTTTATCGCCCAATGTCTGAGAATAGAATGATGGTAAAGTTATTATCTAGAATACTTGAAACAGCGTCTCCCAACACATTAATTATTGACCCTTATTTACCTTTTCCATTACCATTATCAATATCAAATGGTAATTATTTAAAGGGTGAATTTCAATGTATTAGAATAAAACGAAATGGATTTATAAAAGATGTAACAAGAGTCTATAAAAAAGTTATAGAAAATGAAAATTCTTGGATATACAGTTTGAGTTAAATAACTGTTAAAATAAGAGGCAAATAATGTTATATATAACACAGGAAGGAAAAGGAATAAACGATGAATAGTGATTCGCAATTTAATCTTTTTCCAACTGAAGTGATAAATTCAATTGAACGATATTTAAATCGTTGTAAAGAAAATGAAGTAATCGTTAATAAAATTAAGGTGGGTCTTTTAGTTATAGGTGATGTTAAAATTATTGGAGAATATGATAAAATAGACCAAACTCTCTTTATTGGAAAATTTAGAGGTATTCCATTATATATAGATATGGCATGGACAGAATTAAGGTCTCCTAAAGATGGAATGATAGATTGTATAAGTTATTTAACAACAAGAACTGGAATAATAAAAGAATGGTCGTAACGGAGTAAATAATGAAAATAATAAAAAGGAATACAGTAAATCCTACATTAGATGAATATGTGTCTATGTATAATCGTAAAAGATTCTGTGGAGCTTCCGTTACTTTTGTAAATAATAAACCAATTGAAATAGAATTTAGAGCGCATCTTAATGGAAATTATTCTTGTTTAGAATTTGCTAGATATTATCCTAAAAGCGGGCATTTATGTTTTTTACATGAATACGATAAAGACATCAATGCAGAATTATTAAAATTAGCTGAAGAGTGGGAAGAGAAATACCTTACAAAAGAAATACAAGTATACTATCCAGATAAAGTAAGGAGCGAATAATGCGTCATTATTATATAGCAGTAATTTATAGATTACAAAATGGATATGCTGATGTAGACTTTGTAATGCTTTGGGCCAGAAATGATAAAGAAGCAAAAACCAAAGCCAAAAAGATACTCCTAAAAGAAACATCTAAAAATGACTATATTAATAGCATAGATGTTCATAGATGGAAATGTAATAAAGTATTTCATAGCGAAAGTTTAGATGGAGTAAAAGAAATCTAATGAAAATATTATATGATGAAAAAGGTGAATTTATTAACTTAGGTATGTGGTTAATAAATGAAAAAGACAATAATTCTCTTTTAGAAGATTATAATTTTGGTGTTCCTGACCCTCCCTTTTCTACAGTAGCAGTACATAAAATATGGCCTGCTGATGGAAAAGAACAATTTATAGGTAATGTTATAGGAGATACTTTCCATCCCCGCCCTGAAATAAAAAATAAATCTATTTTCTGGAAACTAATTATGGCTTTTAGAGAATATGAAGAATCATTTACTAAAATTGTATCTATTGATACTTATGATGGCCCTAGATAAGGAGTGAAATGAAAAAATATTTAGTAATATATAAAGTAGATTATGAGGGTGGATGGGTAGTGTGTGTAACAGCTAAAAATGAAAAACAAGCAGAAGAAAAAGCTAAAGAATATTTTATAAAAACTGAGTATGTTGTTCCATATGCTGATGATATATCTGTACATGAATATGTTAATTCACTAACTATCATGATGTAAGGAATGAGTAATGAGTAATAAATGGAAAATGATTAGAAGGGGATATTATAAACTGCAACTAGACCATAATTTATTTGATAGAATAAAAAAACTTTGGACGGTAAAACTACCATTTATAGAAGTAAAAAATGTATATAGATATAGTAGGGGATGGTATTGGACAGCTAATCTGGTATTTCCTGAAATTAGATTAATGACATCACCCACATTAAAACAAATAAAAAAATACTTTAAAAATATAAGAAAAGAATAAATATGTTTAATACAATGTTCTTTCTTTGCAACCCGCTTTGATTATGAACATTGTTTAAATGCAATCGTAGTTTAAGGTTATATCCTTTCAGTATATAACGAGAAAGCATCCGCTAAAACGTGTTTTATAGTTAGAAATTAATTCCTATAAAATGAGATGAAGAGGCAGAGTCTTCCGATTGTAATAGTTTTTTTTAAAGTTCTAGTTTTCAAGACTAGGTAAAAGGAGAATGTGTTATGCAAATGTTATTTATAACATTTATTAATAGGAGAAGAAAATAATGAGTCGTTTTTATAAAGAACCCGAATGGGAAGAAGTTGCTATAGTAGAAATAGGAGAAATTTGGCAAAAAAGATTATCAGAATTATTAGAAGTAGATAAAGTAACATTATTTTGTAATTCAAAACAGTTTATTTCTAGATTAAGTATAGGGGTAGAAATACCTGTAGTACATTCTCCAACACCATATCTCTTTTTTAGATTAGATTGCCCCGAAAAAAATATGGTATTTTCATCCTTTAAACTTGCTAAGTTTCCAGGTAATTGTGGCATTATTGTTTCAACAGCAGCAATGGTATACGGCCCATATAGAAATAAAGGATTAGGCACTTTATTAAATGCATTAAGAATAGATATGGCTACAAAATTAAATTATTCCATAATTATTTGTACTGCCAAAGAATTTAATTTTCCTGAACAAAGGGTTTTAGATAAAAATCAATGGGAGATTTTATTAGAATTTAAAAATCCAAGAACTGCTAACAATACAAAACTTCGTGCTATAGTATTAAATCAAAAAAAGAATGAGCATGGAAAAATTATTTACGAAGGAGACTTATGAGCAGAATAAATACACATGAAGTATTAAAAGATTGGCATGGACATACGCAATATCCACACATTGCAAAATACGCAGTTGGATTAGCAAATGAGGGATTAAAAGAAAGGGATATTTTAGAATTGGTAGAAAGGAGATTTGAAGCTAAACTTTTGGGGAGAAAAATGAAAGCTTCTCCACTAAATATCTGGGGAGAAGATTTAATTGATGCAAAAGCAATAAGTCAAATGTATGATGCATTAAGAATTCCACCAGCAATAAACGGTGCTTTAATGCCAGATTCTCATCCAGGTTATGCTTTACCCATTGGGGGAGTAATAGCATTAGAACAATCAATTTCTCCCAATTTTATTGGATACGATATATCCTGTATGATGAGAATAACGATGTTAGATATATCTCATGATAGTTTAATGAAACATAGGGAATCATTTTTAAATATACTATCTGAAGTAACTAGTTTTGGTTTAGGCTCAACAACAGAAAATGCTAACCATAAAGTGATGGACAGTGAATTATGGAATTCAATAGGAACAGTAAAACCATTTAAGGGTTTAGCACAACAACAATTAGGGAGTTCAGGCGGTGGTAATCACTTTGCTAATATAATGTTGGGGAAATATTTAGAAACAGATGAAAAATTTGTTGCGTTAATGACTCATTCTGGTTCTAGAGGAACGGGACATAAATTAGCAACACATTATGTTAAATTGGCAAAAGAATTTGTAAGAAATAAATATAAGAATGTTAAAAATGATTACGAGTGGCTGGAATTAGATACAGATTTAGGAAAGGAATATCAAAGGGTGATGTGGTTATTGGGAGAATATGCTTTTGCAAATCACGAAATAATTCATGATAGATTTGTAAATTCAGCTGTATTAGAATCAAAAAAGTATTTTTGGAATCGTCACAATTTCGCATGGGTTGAGGGAAAGAAAATAATACATAGAAAAGGAGCTACACCTGCACAAAAAGCAAATATTGGAATAATTCCAGGAACAAGTGGTTCAAAATCTTATTTAGTTAGAGGAAAAGGTAATCCTGATTCTTTATTTAGTGCTTCTCATGGAGCAGGAAGAGTACATAGCAGAACGAAAGCAAAAGAAGTATTTGATAAAGCAGCATTTAATAACACAATGGAAAGATTAGATATACGATATAGAGGAATCAACGAAGATGAAGGACTTTATGCCTATAAAAATATAGAATTAGTAATGAATAGACAGCAAGATTTAATAACACCCATTGCAGAAATGATTCCAGCTATTGTAATAATGGGTGGAAAATCTGATGATGGAGATTAAATATACTTATAAAAAGGAGTAAATATGAAAAATCATCTAAACACTAATAGAAGAACTTATATGACACTAATATTTCTTTTGATATTTTTTATATCAATAGTAAAGGAACTCTTTATCCCCACCCTTCTTTCTTTTTTTGGTCTAATCATAATAGCTATGGACTGGATTGTTCCACCTGAAGATTTTAGACATTTTGATGAAGGGAAAAAATATTATGAAGAGCTAACGAGTTCGAATGATAAAGAAGAAGAGGAGGAAGATGAATCTACAGAGATAGAAATAGAAGATGCTATTAAACGACAAAAATTATAGGAGGCAGTATAATGAAAATGTTTAATGAAGCAAAAGAGAAGTTACAAAATGTACACGATTCTCTGTTATTAGATACAGAAGGTGATGTTAACCCAAATTTTGTAACGGAATTGCAAACAAAAATTAATGGATGCATCTCTATGATT
>SDBT01000767.1_pt1 | contig 52756 bp, 45 predicted proteins | sample 2277101 | NCBI WGS metagenome assembly SDBT01 (sample SAMN10404973, study PRJNA504765) | marine sediment metagenome | isolation source: marine sediment core GS10_PC15, 103 cmbsf | place: Arctic Ocean: Southern Knipovich Ridge | collected 2010
CTCGTATGAACTCGTCTTTGATATTCCGTTATCAAAGGATGATAGCATGTATCATGAGTATCTTTCTTTTTCTGTGGATCACCCCGATATTTCCGTTGAAAGCTGGGAAACATCCATTGAGCCAACCGATACGTATGATCCTACGTTTAAAAAAAATAAAAAAATATTCACCGAACCATTCAGTGTTACAGTGAAACTCAACGTAAAAAAATCAGACATCACCAACACACATCTCTACGTAACCTACTACCTGAAATCACAGAAAAAGATTACGCAAAAGGATTTTCCACTCACGTTCCCGAGCAATGCCCCTCCAATAGAAAAGAACGTTGAAGAACAACAAGCCATTTCTGCACCACAGCCTGCACCCATCACGCAAAAAACAACCTCGCCATCATGGAGCAGCGCTCTATCGAACCTGTTAAAAACCACTGAATCATGGTGGGTGCGTTTTCTACTCGCCCTGCTTTTAGGGTTTCTTTTAAGTTTAACCCCATGCATTTATCCGATGATCCCGATCACCGTGGGCATCTTGCAATCACAGGGAAGCAAATCAGTGGGGCGCAACCTCGTGCTTTCACTAACATACACACTCGGCATTGCCACCACGTTTGCCCTACTGGGAACCATGGCGGCATTCTCAGGACAAATGTTTGGCAACATCATGCACAATCCGTGGGTGGTTGGTTTTATTGTGGTACTCATCATCTACCTTGCCGGATCGATGATCGGCTTATATGAACTTTATATCCCATCATGGCTCCAACCAAATAATAAAACGGTGAAGGGTGGTTCGCTCATCTCTGTGTTCATGTTTGGCGTTGCGAGCGGCACCGTAGCATCTCCGTGTTTATCACCGGGATTACTGCTACTGCTCACCCTTATTACCACCCTCAATAATATGCTTCTCGGGTTTGGCTTAATGTTTGTGTTTGGTATTGGCCTTGGCATTCCACTGGTCATTATTGGAACATTCTCCGGGTCACTAAACGTATTACCGCGGGCAGGACAATGGATGGTGGATGTGAAACAGTTTTTTGGCTTTATCATGCTTGTCACCGCTTTTTACTTTCTACAAGCAATCGTACCGTGGCACATACTGAGCGCATCGTTCTGGATCTTTGCACTCGTGGTTGGCATATTCTATCTCTATCAGGCACAGCGCGCCACGCAAAAAACCTATCTTTTTAAAAATCTGATTGGAATTATTCTGGTAGCTCTTTCGGTGTACCTGTTCTTTTATGCGTATAAAACAATGAGCATACATCTTGACCCCTGCAAGCAAAGCGCACTCTGGCTAGAAGATTATGAGCAAGCATGTGAAATCGCATGCAAGGAAAAGAAAAAACTCCTCATTGATATTAGCGCCCCTTTCTGCAGCATGTGCACCGCAATTAATAAGAAGGTGCTTCAGTGCTCCGCCGTCACGGAAAAACTGAATAACGTAGTCCCACTCCATATTGGGGATATTGAAGCAACGGAAAGCACACGGGCGTTGCAAAAGAAGTACAAAGTAATGGGCGCTCCAACGATTCTGCTTATCGATCCAGAAACGAAGGACGAGATTAAGCGATGGGGATCAGAGCTTTACGATGCTGACGTTGAGGAATTTGCACGGGAGTTGCAATAGGCTAACGCTGCTTTTTAAAATCATCGCGTCGGCCGCAGGTTTTACGTTTATCAAGTTCCTTGTTCTTGGCATCACGCAGCTTCTTATACATCACGTCGATGATGCGATCAATCACATCATACATATCAACACCGGAATATTCATAGTTTGAAACAAGGTCATAATGGCCAGTTTTGATACGCACCTCTCCACGGGGATGCTCACGGACTTTCGAGGCCTCCAAAACCACATCGATATAAATCGGCGTCTGTTCGTTTTCTAGAAAAGATTCTATTTTTTTAAGCTGCTGATTAACATACTCCTCCATCACATCCGAATGGTCCATATTTCGAAACGTAATTCGCTTGTGCATACTACTTCCTTTGGTAATGCGATAGCCATATACCGAAAAACTATAAAGTAATTTGGTTTAATGGACAAGTAGATGGCCTTAATCGATATCTGCTAATCCTTTTGAAGGCTTCATAGCACTTTCTAGTTCATTCGTAAGACGAATAGCCTTAGCCAAGTTTTTTGGAAAAACCTTTGGTTTTGGATCCATTTCATATGCTGCCAAGCGAACTGCCGCAGCCTGTTGCAGGTTTTCCCAGAACTCCCTCTCAAGCTCTCTCGATCCTTTTATTTTTTTCCCCAACTCCCACTGCCTATTTCCCAATGCTATCCATGCATCCAATAAACGGCTCTGCTCGCCCATCTTGTGTTTCAATACCACACCCAGTAAAACAACGGCCGCAACAATCACCGCCTTTTTTGTTCCTGGCTTACAACTTTTATCCCGCGCACATTTAATAAATGCCCGCACCCGCTTTTTAAAACGATTGAATGGGGAACCCAACGAAGATTGTTTAGAAATCTCTTTTTCTTGGAAGGCCGCATGCAGGGGCTGACTTACGTTCATAATAAGAACGATCGCAAGAAGCAATCGCTGCGCATAGCAATGGGCAAATCTGTTTTTCATAGTTTTTCCTTATCCTCTATTTTTTGATTTTCTTCCCCTTTATTATACCTAATTTGGCTCAAAAATGGCAATAAATAGGCAAATGGAGAAAAAGCCTCCCACTCTAACCCTTGAAATTGTGCCATTTTCGTGATACAATACGAGCTATCAAAACTGATCCTATTCAACACCTATGGAGCCAGGAGAGCAATGAAAAAAGAGTACATAGCATACAATGGCGAAGAGTTTACGATCGAATGGTATTTCACCGATAACGGCAAAAGCGAATCTCTCTCATATTTTGAATCATTACCACTTAATCGCAAAAAGAAGCTTATTTATCTCTTTGAAGTACTTGGTGATACAAGGCAAATTAGAAATGAAGAAAAGTTTCGTTACGAGGGCAATCAGATATATGCATTGAAACCATCTCCAGACAGATTTTTATGTTTTTTCTTTGATGGATCAAAAATAATTGTAACAAACGCCTACGAAAAGAAATCAACCAAGATACCCACTCGAGAAAAACAAAGAGCTTTAAAAGCAAAGAAAGATTATACAAAACGATCAAAAGAGGGAACTTATTATGAGTAAAAAAATGAAATCAACCATGGATAAATATATTGAATCACTCAGCCCAAGAGAGTTAAAAAAGTTCAATGAAGAGCGCCAGGAATTTATTTTGTCGGAACTGATCCTTGCAGCTATGGAGAAAGATAATATCTCCGTAAGAAAGCTCGCTAAAATGGCTGGAGTTTCACCGACTATTGTTCAAGCAATGCGATCCGGCACCAAAAAAGACTTTAGTATGCGAAGCTTCTTTAAAATATTAAAGGGACTTGGCTGTAAAAGTTTTATGGTGGAAATGAACGGCCGGTATATCCCCCTAGACATTCCCCTTTCAGGTAAAAAATAACGTCTGTTACTTCTTGCGCACAAAGAATCGGACCGGAACACCTCTCAGATCGACATGTTTGCGCAGAACATTGTCGAAAAATGCTATCTGGCTTTGGCCAAAAAGGTGGGGCTCGCTCACCCGAAGTTCAATCGAAATGGGGCCGGTTTTAACCTGCTTGGCATAATAGAATATTAGGCGCCGCTCACTTTTATACAGGGGCGTTCGCACCAATGCCTCCTTGAAGATCATTGTAAGCTCCTGATCATCAAATCGCTGCCTATAGCGCGCGCACAGATCATTAACCTTTTTCATAAGCTTGCCAACGTTCTTGCTCGATACACAGGAAAGCTTCATCTGAACCACTTTTTTCAAAAAATAGTCGTATGGTTCAAGATTGAATTCAAGCCGAGCGCGGCTCTCTTCATCCAATAAATCATCTTTATTGAACAAGACTATGAGCCCCTTTTTCTGATCCTCAAACACATAAAAAGCAAGCTTCAGCTCTTGGTCTACCATACGAACTTGGCTTGCATCGATCATGAGAAGCACAATGTCTGCATCATCAACGGTTCGTAACGCACTTTTTACCATAAGCTTTTCAATCGGTTCAGTTACACCACGTTTTCTGCGTACACCGGGCGTGTCGGTTAATTGAATAGATTCCTGATAAAAACGGACCAGCTCTCTAATTGGTTCACGGGTGGTTCCTGGCAGGTCGGCAACGATTGCGCGTTCTTTCTTTAAAAGCAAATTCATCAGCGAAGATTTACCTACGTTCGGTTTTCCCAAAATAACTACCTTGCATGCCGGCTCCTCTTTTTCCTCCACAGGAACATGCTCAGGAAGCTGTTCCAGAATCGCCTCAAAAAGATCGGAAATGCCTATGCCATGCTGCGCAGAAACGGTAACGAGCGGTGTAAATCCAAGACGTTCAAATTCATACATCTGCGCTTTGGCAACCGTTGTATCGATTTTGTTCACCACCAACACAACCGACTTGTTTGATTTATGCAGCATTTTTGCAAGCTCACGATCCTCCTGCGTAATACCTACGGTACCATCACAAACAAACAGGACTAAAGCAGCTTTTTCAACCACCTCAAGCGCCCGTGTACGCGCAATTTCCGCAATAGGATCGTCTACTATTTTGCGTAAACTAATACCACCAGTGTCAGCAAGCTCAAAACAAGTATCTCGCCAGCAAACCTCATCCGTAATAACGTCTCGCGTTACTCCTTCGTAATCCAACGTAATACTTTTAACTGATTCAGAAAGACGATTAAAAAGTGTGGATTTTCCCACGTTTGTTCTTCCCACAATTGCCACAGTAGGCATAGATTTTTTCACACTCATCCTCTTATCTCCTTTACCGTTCCCGGAATATGTTTCATGATCATGTGTGTTTTTGCCCATACCTCTTTGTCAGATATATCAATTGGCAATTCCTGAGCAAAGGGCTTGTACACACCTCTTGCTTGGCGCCCAAACGATCGTCTATTGTTCGCTTGAGAAGCTCCTGGGCGCCGCCCTCCGAGCGTAGGAGGCTTAGCGAAGGAGGGCTGTACTCGTTTTGGTTCGGAGGACTCAACAGCAACCTTCTTCTTTTTTGGTAACGGTGCACCAGTAAACAGAGGAGTAAACGTAACGCTCTCCCCAAACATTTTTTTAAGCACCGGCTGCCAGATCGATTTCGTCTCGGTAAGCCACGCATTGAAAAACGAAACTTCCTGTGAAAATTCAACCTCCAGTATGCCTGTTTGCTCATCAAACTTTTTTACCACCCCCTGAACAAATATGGAATTGAGCAACGGTTCATCAAGTTGTTCTATGGCCCCCACAAACTTTTTCCATCCGCATGCCAGTGAGTTCTCGTCCTCCTCTTCCTCCTCTTCCTCTTCCAGATCTTCTGCATCGTCTAGCTCATCCTCTGCCTCTTCGTCATCACTCAGATCGATAGCAGCGGGGACTTGCATTGCTGCAGACGGCGATCCACCATCTGAGTCACCTTTTTTCATGCGTTGGCATATCTGCAAAAGAACCATTTCAAGTAAATCATGCTTTGCGGTGGTTTTACCAAACAGCAACTCCTGGTCATACATCGCTTGCAAGAAAGTGGTAAGCTGCTTTACCGAACACTTGCGCAAAATTTCTTTGATCTCATCGTGATACTCCACAAACTCAGTGGGTGCAACATCGTAGCGCAACCATAAGGCTGTACGCACCAATTCAAGCATCTGGCTCCACATAATCTGCGCAGAAAACTTTTTCCATTCCATCTTTGAAATTGCCAACAGCAACTGCTGCTCAGAACCCCTCAAAACATGCCTGAAGAGCGCAATCATCTCTTGATCATCGATATACCCAAGCACACGCAACACCGCCTCATGCGTCACCGAATTGCTTGAGAAACGTATCTGCTCAAGTAAATTAAGCGCATCACGCACTGAGCCTTCCGTTCGTTTTACAATCGTTGCAAGCCCTGCATCATCGTAGGTAATTTCTTCGCGCTCACATACCATGCGCAATCGAGACTGCAATGTATTCGTTTCAACCGGTTTAAAGAATAATTGGAAACAACGAGACCGAACCGTTTCGATAATTTTTTGAGGATCGGTTGTTGCTAAAATAAACACCACCGAAGCTGGCGGCTCTTCTAAGATCTTAAGCAATGCATTGAATGCTGCCTTGCTGAGCATATGCGCTTCATCAATCAGATAGATTTTCTTGCGACCCAGAAGTGGCAATAGAGATGCCGAATCAATCAACATGCGCACATTATCCACACCAGTATGAGATGCCGCATCAATCTCTATAAAATCAGGATGCTTCCCCTTTTCCATTGCTTTGCATGAGACACATGAAAGACATGGAACCGCGTTCTTCTGTGGCTGATCCTGAAACATACTCAACTGGTCACAATTAAGCGCAGCACCAAACACACGAGCCGTGGTAGTTTTACCACATCCTCGCTGTCCCGAAAAGAGATAGACCGGGAAAAATTGCTGCAGATAAAGACCGTTTTTAAGCATGCGAATCAAGAGGTCTTGCCCAATGATCTCTTCAAAATTCTTCGATCTCCACTTACGAGCAAGATTTAATTTTACCTCACCCATAATAAAACTCCAATGCGTTGGTACTAATGTTGTTAATAATAAAGAGGAAGTACATACAAGGATAACAACGCTTCTGCTGCTTCCTTTCGGACCTGACAGAATGAGCACCGCATCCCTTATCTACTTCCCCTAATTTTTTATATTTTTTTCATTATTCTACTTTTACCCCAGCTACACGAATTCCACTGGGTTCTCCTATTTTCTGATCATCAGTAGCAAAGGGCCCTACTACCTTTAGCGGCGCAGCCAGACGAAGTTGCGAAGCAATGTAGACTGGTGGAGAGAGAGGGATTCGAACCCTCGATGCCCCTTTCGAGACATACATGATTTCCAATCATGCTCCTTCGGCCACTCAGACACCTCTCCATCCAAAGAATTATTCACGCATGCTTTTTGCGAGTGGCAAAACGCTTACGACTTCTTTGCTGGTCGGGCCACAAGCTTGCTTGCAACGCTCTTAGCTACCGTCTTCTTTATTACCTTTAGTTTCGGTTTTACCCCCACATCACTCTCAACTTTTTTTGCTTCTTTTTTTACCGGCTTTGCTTCGGCAAGAACACGCTTACTCTTCGTTCCCTTTTTCTCTTCAGTCTCTTCTTCATCAGCTGCAAGCTCAACTGCCACATCCTCAGCAGCTTCCTTGCCTGTTTTAGCCGTTTTTTCTGTCTTTTTAGCCGACGCAGCTTGTTTTCCTTTTTCCACCGCAGCTTGCAAATATTCGAGAAGAATCGCAATGGAATGAGGCGCATCATCATTAGCAGGAATCACATAATCCACCAACGACGGATCGGAGTTTGTATCAACCAGCGCAACCACTGGTACCCCTACCTTAACTGCTTCTTTTAACGCAGAATGTTCTTTATTCACATCCACCAACACGATAGCACCGATTGGCCATGCCAACTTTCTAATACCACCGATAACATTCTGCATGCGATCAACGTTCTTTTTAACTTTACTCAACTCTTTTTTCGTGTAATGCGGATACTTTTCAGACTTTTCAAGAACATCTTCATAGTGAAGCAACCGAGTAATTGATTTTTTTACTTGTGCAAAATTACTCAACGTACCACCCACCCAGCGATGGTTCACGTAGGGCATATTAAGCTTAGTGGCAACGTCCTTAATTACAACGCGTGCCGCCTTTTTGGTACCCACCCATAAAATCTGCTTTCCCTCTCCTGCAACTTTCTGCAAAAACCGCGCCGATTTTTCCAATTGATAGGCGGTTTTTGAAACATCTATGAGATGAATATTACTTTTAACTCCCCAAATATACGGGCTCATTTTTGGCAGCCAGCGGGATGTTTGGTGACCAAAGTGAACACCAGCCTTCACTAATTTTTTAAAATCTATCATTCATCGTTCCTTAAGGGTAAATATCGATAATTACAGGTAAAAGCCTACCAAAATTCAATAAAAATTCAATAAAAATTCAATAAAAATCACAATTATTTTTCCGCTATCCCCTCACTCTCAAGCCCAATCACCTCATTATTGGCCACAGCTTTATCATACCGATGCCCAAGGAAATAGGCCACACCAACCCAGAGAGAGACCACTGTCGCAAAGAATGCAGAGTAAATCGGCATTGCCATCGCCGTTACTTCAAAGAAATTCATCAAAATATTGAAGGTAGAAGCACCCGCTTTTGCAAACTTGCTGCCAAAAGCATCGATCCATGCCTTTGATTTGAACTTGATCGATTTCACCGTTGGGATATAGAGACTTTCTCGAACTGGCCATGCAAACGCATAATTTACCGCCTTGAGAATCACCCATGCAAACGTCAAAACCATCGGGGTTGTGTCTATCATGTACACAAAGAGCAACATCCCACTTATGACAGGAATAAGGAGCAAACAGGTTCGCTCACCCAAACGCCTCATAAGGGTACTCGTACCAAAAAAGGCAATAATAAACCCAAGTACATGCATCATAAACGTACTTTGCAAAAGAAAACTACTCTGCTGTGCCAAATTTGCTGCCTGAGATTGCGCTTCCCCAAGACGAAGATAACCGAGCACCGTGTTTACCAGCTCATAGAAATAGATCATGCCAAAAATACCAAGCACATACGGATATTTAAGCAGCATAAGCAAACCAGTCCAGATGCCAGTTTCTTCCTTGCCTTGCTTGCTCTTCTCCTTTTCAACTTTATAGGCAGCTTCATACCCATGCAGATAACGCCCTGAAACGTTTCGCATCAGCGCGTAGACCACGATTGGAACCATCAATACCACAGCAGATGCACCCATAAAAACAGCCTGGTGAAGTCTTACGTCAGCAAGAAGCGAAAAGGCCGTTGATGAACTGTAGAACGAAAACATATACCAGGCCCCCCCCGCACCGAGCATGCCCCCCACCTTTGATGCAGAGACCATGAACGCATAGTTATTCCGTGCCCCTTTCGGGCTGGTGATAGAGTGGGTAAACGCCCAAAATACACTCACCAGAAAGGGAGAATATCCCTCTACAACGAAATAGACCAGCCATCCAAAGAGGCGGTATGGGTTTGTATTGGTATTCATAAGGCCAATTGTGGGATTCCCCAAAAATATGGCCAATATAATCCCTACTATCCCAAAAAAAGCCCCGAAAAAGGCAATGAGCTGATAGCGACGTAACTTGTCTACTATTTTTGCGTATAAAAATATGGGAGGAATGAGCACAAACATCGAAAGTATCTTGGCGAGTGGAACGTATGTCCTACCCACGATGTTCATAAAAATGACGTCTTTCAAATCCTTGATAATTGAATTACCAAAAATCATAAAAAAGTATACAGCTCCCAGAAAAATGAACTTTAAGCGCTCTTGCCCTGCATCATACTGCTCTTCCGTTGACTCCCTAACGTCAAGACTCATGTAAACCGCCTTTTAAATTAATGGGACAAACACAAAACTGTCTCAAAAAAGGGTTCCCCACATGCGGGGAACCCTTACACCATTACTATTCGTTAATTGCATATCGATGGATTACTGCAAAATCCACTATCATTAGCAAACCACCTCATTTTTCTCAATTGCCTTGTTATACACATTCGAAATATACATCGCTGCAAATAGCCAAATGAGAATAAACCCACCTGAAAGAAGGGTGGTTAATGTAAGAAATGCATTCACCCCAACAAGGGCTCCGTATTTTTCCGTAAAGACTGCACGCCATGTGTTAACACCCAAAGAACCGGTTGCTTTTGCTCCTCGCGAACCGAACATCTCAATCCATGCTTGTGATTTATATTTTGTCTCTTTGGTCGTTGGAATATAAAGCTGCTTTAATGTTGGCTGGTTCAAGGCATAGTTCACCGCTTTAGCAAATACCATAATCCAGAACGCGACAGTAAGCCCTGTTGGATTGAATTTGATCGTTAAGACCGCAACACCAATCAAAACTGGCAACAAAACCAATGATACCTTAACGCCCAGCTTACGCTGAATATTGTTGATACCTAACAGCACACACGTCATGGAAACCACTCCAACCCATGTTGCATAATGCGCCAGGTAGGAAGACATCGCTGCTTCGCCAGTGAACATCGATTTTGCCGTTACTTTGAAATGAAAATCTAAGATTGTCACAATAATTTCATAAATCGAAACAATCATGAAAATACCAAGTAGATATCGTTGCGTAAGCAGAAGCTTCAACCCTTCAAAGAACCCCGACTCACCCTCATCTGTTTTGCTCTCCGAAGGAGCATCATAGCTTGCAAATTGTGCTTTTGGCACTACGCGCATCATCAACCAAAACAAGAACCCAGTAAAAACCATAAGGCCAGAACATATTCCCAAGACCGGAGCACTGGTTGCAAAGCCAAGACGTTTTGCATTCAAGAAAAATGGACCCACCATATTTCCAATCTGCCCAAACAGTGCAATGATTGGAAACCCTCGTTTGGCAGAATCCGGAAGCGTGGTATCGGTAGTGAATGCCCAGAAGAGCGCCACCACTAAGGATCCGAAACTTTCAATGTAAACGTACCACAACCACCCAAGAATACGGGACGGACTTTCAACGGTATTCGGCAAACCAAAAGATGGATTAAGCAATAGATATACAAATAACAGTGCTAACAACGAATATATCGCCATAAGTACGTAAAATACTTTTTGACGAGAAAATGTGTCAATAAGCTTACTGTACACAACCACTAAGGGAACCACCACAAGCAGCGAAAGTACTTTGGCCCATGGCAACCAATTAACACCAACAATTGCAGAAAACACACCGTCTTTCATCGGCCTCATTACCCAGTACGTACCGATAATAAAACCGAAAATTGTGGCAAGCCACAAGAATTTTTTGAGCTCTTCTCCACTCTCAAAATGACCCCACAATGCCGTCGCAATACGCTTAAAAACACCCAATACCCACAACAACGCGATCTTTAACATCTTCAACCGTTCCTTTCTTCAAGAAAAATGCATTAAAAACAATATTTTTACCTATTTAGAGTAACAAAGCATACGGGGCTTGTAAAAAAAATATAGTAAAACCCGGACAATTCGATCACTATTTGAAAAAATCCATCCGCCACAATACCCCTTTCAAACGAGCTGGTTAATTCCCCTCTTTCTCGAATGTTTCTATATGAAACAAAACCACCCCCTTTCAGGGAACCCAAGGTTGGACAGGCCCATATGAGCCCCCAAAACAGGGAAATTAATTGACAATTTCCGTCCAAAAGCTACTCTTAAGGAGTAATTTGTTGTGCCATAGAGGGTCACGGCAATGTTTCAATTAGAAATCCAACCAAGTGAGAGAGGAACTCGTGGCAGTATCAGAACCATCAAAAACTGAAAATACTCATATACATCCAGAGGGTGAACCAGCAACGCTCCCGTTGCTTCCCTTGAAAAATGTGGTCATTCTCCCGAAAAGCATTATACCGATAATCGTGGGGCGTCCCCTTTCGATCAAAGCGGTTGAATATGCATTAAAGAACGATCGCACGTTATTTATTACCTCACAAAAGAGTCAAAATATAGAAAATCCGACAGAAAAGGATCTTTTTGCATACGGAACGCGATCTACCATTCTTCAAGTGATGCGTATGCCGAATGGTGCATTGAAGGTGCTCGCTGAAGGCATATGCCGTTCAAAAATAGAAAAATTTAGCCATCACGAAGGTTTTATTCAAGTGAATTGTACCGACCTTCCTACGACAAGTTTAAATAAGGAAATCAAGCTTGAGGCCGTGTGGCGTCAACTCTATAGGCTCTACACTGATTATGCACAACTTGATGAGAAAGCCCCTGCTGATTTGGTGGATGCAGTCAAAGCGGTGCAGGAGATGGATTATGTAACCGACACCATTGCCGTGCACGTTACGAATCTTTCACTCGAAGACCGCCAAAAGATTCTTGAAACCCAAGACCTTGAAAAACGTATGTTCACGCTATGCGATATGTTAAAAAAAGAGATCGCTATTCTCAAAACAGAACAACGAATCCGCGGCAGAGTTCAAACGCAAGTGGAAAAGAGCCAACGTGAATATTATCTGACCGAACAGATGAAAGCAATCCAAAAAGAGCTCGGGCGAGATGACCATGCAGAAGATATTGATCAAATTCGAAAAAAGGTAAAAACTCTCGGCCTATCCAAGGATGCCTTAGAAAAGGTTGAGAAAGAGTTGCGCCGTCTCGATCAGATGCCACCACTCTCTTCTGAAGCAGTGGTCAGCAGAAATTACGTAGATTGGATCACTGCGTTGCCATGGAAAAAAACAACCAAAGATAAAATTAGCATCATGCAAGCAGAGCGCATTTTGAACAAAAATCATTTTGGCTTGAAAAAGATAAAAGAACGTATCATTGAGTTTTTGGCCGCAAAAAAGTTTTCAAAAAACCTGGAACGATCTCCTATCCTTTGCCTCGTGGGCCCTCCTGGTGTGGGAAAAACCTCGTTGGCAAAATCAGTTGCTGAAAGCTTGGGTCGTTCGTTTGTTCGTATATCCTTGGGTGGTGTACGAGATGAAGCAGAAATTCGAGGCCATCGTCGAACCTACATCGGCGCACTTCCCGGCAAGATCATACAAGTGATGAAAAAAGCAGGAGTTACCAACCCGGTAATTTTGCTTGATGAGATCGATAAAATGTCTCAAGACATTCATGGCGATCCAGCCGCAGCACTTCTTGAAGTATTGGATCCTGAGCAAAACAAATTGTTTACGGACCATTTCTTGGATACAGAATATGATCTTTCCAAGGTAATGTTTATTACTACGGCGAACGTAGCAGAGCACATTCCATACCCTCTTTATGATCGTCTTGAAGTACTATATCTTTCTGGATACACCGAAGAAGAAAAGCGAGAAATTGCAAAGCAATTCTTACTACCAAGAAATCTCAAAGAACACAGCTTAACCAAACAACAGTTCAAGCTGCCTGATACCGTACTTGATATGGTAATCACCGAATACACGAAAGAATCTGGAGTACGACAACTCGAACGGCTCATAGCAAAACTAATGCGAAAAGCCATTCAACAGTTTCTCAAAGATAAAAAGATTAAAAAAGTATCACTCAACCAAGAAACGATGAAAGAGTGGCTTGGCAACGTTACGTTCAAAAAGACAAGCCTTAATCAAACAAAGGAGCGTATTGGCCTCGCTACTGGCCTTGCCTGGACCGAAGTGGGCGGCGATGTGCTAGAGATTGAAGCAAGCGTACTGCCCGGTAAAGGTAACAGTACACTGACTGGCCAGCTGGGTGAAGTGATGCAGGAATCTGCGCACGCAGGGTTAAGCTATATCCGATCACGAGCAAGCAAGTTTGGATTGAAAAATACATTCCATAATACAAAAGATATTCATATCCACATCCCAGAAGGGGCGACCCCTAAAGATGGACCTTCTGCTGGAATCACCATCGTAGCAGCGCTAGTTTCCGCGTTAACCAACAAATCAACCAAGGCTAATCTTGCGATGACTGGCGAGGTTACCCTCCAAGGACGAGTACTTGCCATCGGTGGATTGAAGGAAAAGCTTCTTGCTGCTCGCCAACACAACCTCACCACCATAATCTTACCAGAAGAAAATAGGGACGACGTACTTGAAATTGAGAGAGAGATGAAAATCAACGACCTCAACCTCAAGTTTGTACAGAACATGGATGAAGTTCTCAAGCTCGTATTTAACGAAAATGTGTTTGTGAAAAAGAGGATAAAAAAAACCTCTACCAGCACAAAGCGTAAAAAACGGGTCGTGAAGAAGAAGAAGAAATAAGTTGCTGTAGCAGGAACTCCATCGTTGAATCGAACCCTTGCGCCTTATGAGCTACTCCCTTTAGGCTAGAAAGCAGTATCATATTTTTATTCGTATCTATCTAAGGGGGAGATTCTCATGAAATATGCATTAATTGCTCTAACACTGCTCGTAGTCGCTATTCCTAGCTGCTCACTCAGAAAAGAGAAGAAAAAACAAAGCGTGCATCAAAAGCGAAAAGCCTCTCAGAGAGCTGCCTACGCTTCCAATCTATGAAAAGCCATAAAAAATAACCGGGCATTCTAGGGCCTTTTGAGCCCTTCGGGCCCCTTTCTGAAGCCAACTCTTTTTTCTACCCCTTGGTAATTGTTACCATTTGAATATAAAAAACTTTCTATCTCGGGGGAATAGGGAATGAAAAGGTCTAGGAAACGGCACCCTTTGTCTAAAATAATCTTATCTTTCACCGCCACAGCAGTTCTTCTCAGTAGCACGCAGATCACGCAGCCAACAATCGGCGACACCTTCCGCAAGGTGGGAAGCTCCATCAAAGCAACGTTCAAAGAAAAATTACCCGGCCTAGTGAGCAAAACATATTCACAAGTTCGGGGAAATCTCGCACCTACGTTCAAAAAAATAAAGGGATGGAGCAAAGAAGCTATTATCAAAAGTCTTCAAGAAAACGTGAGAAGGCTTGGAGAGCAGGTGGGCGAAATTAAAGATTGTATGCTCTTTGACTTCCAATGTTCACCCAAGCAACGAGCCGCGTTCTATGCTACGGCAATCACCGTTCTTGCCCTCACTGCGGCAGTGGTAGGATTTACCATTACCGTAGCTGCTACCTCTAAAGAGCCTGATCAGGATCTTAACAAAGCAATTGAAGCAACCTCGCAAGACGTACAAGGCTGGAAGCCAGCCGCCGTATTTCAACGGTTAGAAAATCGTCTTACGTCCTTCAAAGAAAATCTCCTTTCCATGCAACAGTGCCTTATCAAGCGACAATGCACCAAAAGACAAAAACGTGCACTCTATGGCACTGCAGCAACGATCGTAGCCCTAGTTACCATTGCTATGGGCGTTGGCGTAGGCGCATACATCTATGCAGAACATAAGAAAAGGCAGGAAGAAGCTGACCTACCGGGGGAGCCCGTTCCAGGAGAAGAGCCACCAAGAAAAGATGGGTTTAGGCCATCCTTCACCTTTGATGAAACACCAATCAAGGAAGGACGCCTCTCCAAGTTTCAACAATTTTTCAGAAGCAAGATTCAGATCACCAAAGAAAAGGCGCAAAACCTGAAAGCGGCATACCTTGAAATAAAACGACAAGTTCAGGAGGGAGTCATCAGAACCCGTAGAGCTGCCGCAGACAAATTTCTTGAACTGGTAGCGAAAGGAAAAAATTTCACAGAGTTGGTACAGGCAGTATTAGAGGTGAATTTGGCAACATTACATCAGTCTGTACAAAAGGCCAAAGGCGAGTTGTCACTATTTAAAAAAAGTCTCTCCACCAAATCACTTAAGTTCCGCAAAGGAACCTTCATAGCTCAATTCGAGGATTTCCGCGACTATATTAAAGGAATAACCGATAAGGTTGAGTTCATCAAAGCTGCAGGAACCTCTACAACACGAGCATTAAAACGACTTGCTGACATTAAGAGAAAATCAGTTAAGTACTTTGAAAGAAAAGCAGAAAAATTAGAAGCAAAGGGTGATGCAGAATCAAAAGAGTTGGCCCAAAAGGCACGAATGAAAATAAAGGTTAAACAATTTCTCTCGAAAAGTAATTTAGAAGATCTGTATCCAACAATCATTCGAAAAATAAATGAACTGAAGATCTATCAAGTAGGAGCCTTCGCTGATGGGGTCCTTCGCGGGCTCGCCAGATTACTCACTGCAGCCAGATCAATACACTTGAATGCGGGTAAAATTGGATTAATCGTGTCACAAGATAGCATACAGGCCGGTTTACAAGAGCTTAGATATGCTCTTGTCGGAGCCGACATGCAGGGCGGCCTTGTGGCAACCGTTAAACAGGCTCTCAGTAATAGACCTATCATCGTTACCAACCAGCTCGGAGCAATTGACCTGGCAAAATCACTGGTAAAAGCGGCGACTACTACCGACAAGTTTGGATTTTTGCGGGCACACTTCAGAGATTTACTGTCAATTAGGCGATCACTAAAAGGCTTGGGGGATATAACAGACTCCATGGAGGAAAAGGTTGATCAATTCACTCGTGATATCGCGCAAATCAAAGAAGAGGCAAAGAGAAAATTTGTTGAAAAAATACGAGCGAATCCTATCAGAGGCATACCAAATGCAGCAGCAATATTGCGTAACGCGCTAGAAGAGGCGGTAGAAAAAAGCCGAAACGCATTTGATCTGCTCATGAAGGGCAGCATGGAGATCCTGGTAAAAGTACAAGAAGTTACGCCAACACTGTTCCCGGTATTCCAAGATTTAAATACCTACCTGGAAACAGCTACGGGGAAACCATTCATCAACAGCCAGCTCCTTCAAGATCTTGTGCCAATACTAACGAATACTATTCCGAATATTGCAGAAGGAGCCAAAAAGTTACGTTCAAAAGTGGAAGCGTTTCCAGCAGGCTAACACCGAAAACCATACTAAGGAGAGAGTAGATTATGAAGATGCAAACAATTTCTAAAAAAGTGTGTTTGATAGGTTCTTTCTTTCTCCTGCTTAGTAGTGTTCATATTGTACAACCGGCGATCGGAAGCACCATACGGGAAAAGTTGCCCAACTTCATCAGCAGAACTCGCTCACATCTTGGCCAAATGATAAGGAGCACCTCCCAAAAGCTTGGATTGAATCGAGAAAAAATCGTAGATACCCTTCTTAAAAATGTGGTTGCGCTGGGCAAACAAGTGGGAAACATAAAAACATGCATGATGAATGACAAGCAGTGCTCAGCCAAAAAGCGAAATGCCTTTTATGCAACCGCCGTGACCGTGCTTGCCCTTACCGCTTTGGCCGTTGGTTTCACCATTGCTGCTGCAACCTCCAAGGAAGCCGACGAAGAACTCAACTTTGCCATGAAGCAAACCTCGCAAGAAGTACAAGGATGGAGCCCACAAGACGTCTTTAAACGATTGAAGAATAAACTAACCAGTTTCAAAATGAACCTTATTGGGATGAAAGAGTGCCTGATAACGCGCCGTTGCACCAAAGCACAAAAACGATCTCTCTATACGGTAGCCGCCACGATCTTTGTCCTGGTTACCATTGCAATTGGACTAGGCATAGGATCGTATATCTACGCGGAAAAACAAAAACAAAAAGAGCAACAAATGCGCCAGCAAAAAGAGATCCGAGCTGCCGAGACAAAGCTCCGAGAAGCTACATCAAGAGCTAAGAAGTCACAGACACCGGAAGAAGTGAAACGAGCAAAGCAAGAGCAACGTGCAGCTGAAAAAGAATTAGAAGCGCTCCTTGCGATGGCAGAATTTGATGATAATCCTGTTGAAGCAACCGGATTTCGAAAACAGGTAAATGTAATAAAAGGCGGAGCAAAAAAATTACGAGCCGCCTACGATGCCGCAAAAGAAGAGGCAAAGGCGGAGGTAAGAAAACTGATAGAAGAGTCTCGAAAAAAGGCGGGGAGGAAAGTCACCGATCTTAAAAAGAGAATTGCAGAAATCAAAGAACAAACCTTCGATGCATTTGCTGACAAACTTGGCAGAACTAAAGAGTTTTTCAACACCATTATCCAAGAAACAGTCGGAGTCAACGCAGCAATTGTTTGGGAAAAAATGAAAGAAACAAAAGAAAAATTTGATAACATGAGGCACCTGTTCGTGGGAAAAAGCAAAGAAAAAATCGTCGCATTCAACCGAGGGATAAACGACTTCATACTGTTTTCGAACCAGGTTGGGTATGACTTTAATGCCGCATCCAACGCTATAGACCGACTATCCACCGGAGCAATCCTCGGTGCTAAATTTAAATCATATAAAACACTCGCAACTCAAAAAACAAAGCTTGCCCAACAGATGGCACCGATTGACGCTGAACAAGCACAAATACGAGCACGATTAGATGAGATTGTGTTGGAAATTAAGAAGAAAAAAGGAGAAGCAGAAACATATGCCGAAGAAATTCAAAAGCACTCCCGAAAGAATAATGCTCTAGAAGAGAAACGGCTTGCTTTGGAAGCCCAAAAAGCACAGGTAGAATATCAATATGAAGTCAAACGTATCACCATGGACTACTTGGATGAGATTTATAGTTCGGCAATTGTCCAAATAAATAATCTCAACCTCAAACCATTTGGGTGGGCAATAAATAAATTCTTTAAAGCATTTGGCAAGGTCCTCGCAACGGTAGGAAATCTTCCAAAAAATGCCGGTTTAGCGTTCATCCTCCCATCAGCAGAGGCTGAACGGAGCATTCAAGAGATAACCCGTGGCATATACTCTCTTGGCAGCCATATCAAAGATGCCCTTTCGATTCAACCCATTATCACCACACAAACAAGAAAATTAAAAAGTCTCGTAGCCGATCTTATCAGGGCAAGCACCGATCCAATGTTTGTCTGGGAAACGACTAAGGGAACCTTTAAAATCGTAAGAACGAATCTCCCCGCACTCAAAGAAGCACTACGCACACTCTTAGGAAATCTTGGCGTTGGATCTGTTTCCGGAAGCGCTGCACAAACTCTTGCAGTACTTGAGCATGATGTTACCACCTTCTTAAACGAATTTAGTGTTGACGACCTTAAACGTGAATTTATTCAAAAGGTACGAAAAGCCCCTATCAGGAACATCCCTCGCGCCCCAAAAATATTACTTTCTATCGTGGAAAGAAAAATGAAACCGTTACGCAAGCCACTCCAGAACGCCCTTAAAGAATCAACCGGCTTTATAGAGAGCGCTATCAGCAGCATCCCAACGCTCTTTAAGGTTCTTTACGACTTGAATTACTGGATGAAGCTCACCGATAAAGAGGAGCCATTCTTCAATCAAGAGATCATGAGAGCTCTAGGCCGAATAAGCACCGAAAGCATCGGCGATCTCTCAAGAGGGACCTCACGGCTATTGCGAGCCATAACGGCGCCTGCAGCCTAGGGTACGGAAATAAGAGAAAAGCGGATAACTATATAAAAAGAAGAGTAGATAATGAAGATACAAAAAATTTCTCGCAAGGTCTGTTTGATAGGTTCTTTCTTGTTCTTGCTCACCAGCAACGTATCGATCATCCAACCGGCAGCCGGTGAAACGTTACGCAAAATAGGAGGCTCTATCAAAGAAGCCTTCCAAAAAAAATTGCCTGGTCTGATCAACAAAGCACGATCTCAAGTACAAAGCAGCCTTTCATCTGCCTATCAAAGGGTACGGGGGTTGAGCAAAGAGACCGTTATTGAAAAGCTCCTTCAGAATGTTACTAAATTAGGCAATCAAATCGGAAAAATTAAAACCTGCATGCTATCTGGAGAAGGTTGCTCATCGAGAGAACGCGCCGCCTTCTATGCTACCGCAATCACTATTCTCGCTCTTACTGCCGTAGTCGTTGGATTTACCATCACCGTAGCTGCTACCTCAAAAGAGCCCGATCAAGAACTTAATAAAGCAATTGAATCCACCTCAAAGGAAGTCGAAGGTTGGAAACCAGCAACCGTATTTCAACGACTAACCAACAAACTCGCCGCCTTCAAACAAAATCTCCTTTCTATGAAACAATGCCTTATTAAGCGTCGCTGCACCAAGCAACAAAAACGAGCTCTCTATGGTACCGCAGCAGGCATAGTGGCCCTGGTAACTATTGCGATAGGTGTTGGCATAGGCGTTTATCTCTATGCTCAAAAACAGGAAGAAGAAAAACCTGAGCCAACAAAGCCTCCCGTACCTCCTAAACCAGGAGAACCCGTTCCTGAGGCAGAACTCCAAAAACTGGCAATTGATCAAGCTGCAGAAACACCGGTACCTCCAAAAACATACTCCGAGAAATTTAGAGCATTTATGCAAAAAGCAACTACCATAAAAGAAAAGGGTAAAACTGAGATACAGGAAGCAGCCCAGGCTATTAAACAGGCACTGAAGGAAAAATCAACACAAGCAAAAGAAGCTCTTGGAGAAAAAGTAGACAAACTTAAGCAGCAAAAACTATTTCTGGCTGCAAAAGCGTCTCTTGCAAAAGCTCAGAAAATCGCCGAAGGGTTTGTGGAAAAAGTAAAAAATATAAACATTGCAGACTCTATAAAAGAAGTATTAAACATAGATCTTTCAACAATGAAAGCATCCGTTCAAGCGATATGGTCGTCGTCGCCAAAAATTATGGAGCCTATTAACGAGCTATATGAGGTTAAACTTTTTGAGCAACTAGACACTATTGTGAACAAAATAGGGGTCTGGCAACAACTAGGAGAGGAGCTTTCCCAAAATTCGACAGAGCTTCTCAAGCAATGGAGCCAGCGGGGTACTCATGCCACAAGACTTGGCACATGGTGGTGGGGCGATCCTCAAGCGGAGCAATACCCTCTTGCAGCCAAACTCGATCAATTACTTCAGGCCTATCCTGAAATGGTCTCACTCATCAATCAGCTTGACCTGGCCACGCCAGGACGTCTCATCGGTATTGCACTGCAACAAACCGCCGAACTACTTAAAAACGCTACACAACTCAAAATGGGCATAGGAGACCTGAACCTCGTATTCTTCACTCCCGAAGTCAGGAAGGCTCTTTTCTCATTAAGTGAGGACCTGTATGCAAAAGATCGTAAAAGCTTAGCTGGTTTGATCGTATCAACAACACGATTGGGAACAGGCAACCTGATAAAGGCACCTATTGATGTTAACAGGGTCGTTACCACGCAAGACACGGTGAAGAAATTTCTCTACTCATTCGCATGGCACCTCACTAACCCAGCAACCTTTGCAAGCCAACTCAAGGAACTCCCAACTTTAGCTGCAAACATTGGCGGAAATGCTGCTGGTATACAACCGGAATCAGAAGTTCTACAAACGTCATTAGAAATGTTAACAAACAGTCTCTACAATATGCCAAGTGAAATAAAGACCAAGTTTGTACAACAACTCAATGTTAAAGGTAAATTGTTGCAGAATGTTGCCCATGCACCAACAATACTTCGATACGCAATAGGGCAACAAATTCAGCAAATAAAAAAACAAATTGATACAACACTCCAGATTGGCAACTCAATATTACTAAAAGTGGGAACCATCCTACAGGATGCAGCAAAAATACTTACCGTCGTAAATATGCTAATGGGATCAAACTCACACGCCTACGTTAATGAAGATGTGGTAATTGGCTTTAATCAAATGTCTGAAATGCTCACCAAAATGATGAATGAAATTCGCACATTAGGAATAGATATTCAAGCGCAACAACTGCCTTCCATTAGCCCTGCAACCTTCTAAGGAACTATCTGGTCATGGTGGCAAGCATAGAATCAAGCGTTTCTTGGGGCGTTTGATCAGTATTATCGATTACGTGCGCCCCTTCAGGAATAATCAACGGAGCATTTTTACGTTGCATATCACGCTGGTCACGCTCATTGATGAATGTACGAGCCTCCTCCAATGAACCATCCGCACCATACTTTCCCTGCTGCTTGAGCCAGCGTTTTGCCCGCTCATCTTCTGATGCAGTCACATAAAATTTATAATCAGCATAGGGAAACACCACCGAGCCAGAATCACGCCCATCAACAATCACATCTGCTGATTTTGCTATCGATCGCTGCAACTGCATAAGCTTCTCCCGCACTTCACCATTGCGGCTTACTACCGAGGAAAGTTGATCTATACCCCCTGCTTTTAGATGAGGCGTAATATCAACCTCATCAAAAAAAATCCGCTCCTTGTGTTGATCATCGTACCTATACACAAAACGTTTGGGGTCCAACACCTTCTCCACATCCTCCATACGTGGCTGCTCAAACTGCTCCTTGGTGTAGCCGTACTGATGTTTGAGCACATAGGCAAGCGCACGAAACATCAAACCCGAATAGAGATAGTAATGGCCCAGCTCCTTGGCAAGCATGCGCCCGAGCGTGGATTTGCCACTGGCCGTTGGCCCGTCGATAGTAATAATCATGATGCATTCTCCACAGGGAAAGTATCCTCCGTATCAGCTATATCTACTCCCATTAGCTCAATATTTGTCCGCCCATTCCAATAATTTTCGCTCACTTGCGCCGCAATAGAAAACGTATCGGTATCCATGGCCAACAACCGATCATAGAGATCGGGGCGATTGAAGAAAATAACCGGCTTTATTACTCCATCAGCAAAGATAGAACATTTAACGTGCGCATCTTTGAGCAGCTTTGGTTTTTGTACCAAGGTCACCTCCTCCACCACAAAAAGCGGCGGCCTGTTTTTGTGCCCAAACGGCTCTAGATGATGCATATCACGTACAATTTTTTGGTTAAAATCATTTAGCTTTGCCTGCGCATCAATATCAATTTTTTGCTTAAGATCGAACGGCGTTAGCTGCTTGTTTACCATCTCTTCTAATTTCGCACGCAGTTTCGGCAAATTTTCTTTTTTAAGCGATAATCCTGCTGCTTGTGAGTGGCCCCCAAACTGCTCAAGCAGATCGCGCGATTCATGCAAAGCGTCAAAAATATTGAATTCATCAATAGAGCGACACGATCCTTTCAGCAGTCCCTCTTTTGTTTCATGAAAAAGAAGTGTTGGTTTTCCATATTCGCTCACCAAACGAGATGCCACCAGCCCAATCACCCCCGGACGCCAGTTTTTACTCGAAGCAATCACTACATTCGAAACATCTAGATCAATTCCGCTTTCTTCAATCTGTTTTTTTGCATCGAGCAAAATTGATCGTTCTATCTCTTTGCGCGCTTCATTCAGCTCGAGCAATACGCGCCCTACCTCCTGAACTTCACCTTTATCAGCACCGATTAAAAACTTTACCCCCTGACGCGGGTCCTGTAACCTCCCCAATGCATTAATTTGAGGCGCAATTGAAAAACCTATATCCAAAGAAGAAATAAGAGGTTTCACCACCTTGCCATTCTGCTTTAATGTTTTGAGCGACAAACTTTCTACCGTATTGATGTAATGCAGTCCATGACGAACCCAATACCGGTTCTCGCCAAGCAGCGGCACCACATCAGCAATGGTTCCCAGTAAAAGAAGTTCATACACTTTTGGCGGCAGCTCCATGCCCTTCTGCTCATACAGCAAGGAAAGTACCTTGAACGCAACGCCCACTCCCGCAAGGTCCTTAAAGGGATACTGACAATCATCTTGATTTGGATTCACGAGCGCAAAGGAATCAGGAACTGCGTCATGAGGACGATGGTGATCAGTAATAATCAGATCAATGCCCAGCTCTTTTGCTTTTAAAGCTGGATCGAATGCGGTAATACCATTATCCACTGTGATAATAACTTTGTAGCCATTCTGTGCCGCCCTTTCGACAATCTTGGTAGAGATTCCATATCCATCACGAACACGATGGGGCAGATAGAAATTAACGCGTGCACCCAACGGCAATAATCCAATCATCATTAACGCGGTGGACGTAATACCATCCACATCATAATCACCAAACAATAAAATCGACTCTTTTTTAGCAATCGCATACAAAATACGATCTACCGCCTTTTGCGCATCTTTCATCTGGGAAGGATGCGCCACATCCTTTTCAAAGGAACTAAATAAAAAAGAGTTGATTTGATCGTGTTCCTGAAAACCACGCGTGTACAACGTATGAGCAATCGGAATTGATAGGTTGTACGTTGCCGCAATATGAGCAATACGCTGATCGTTTTCCTCCGGCATCCTCCACACATATTTTGCACCATAGCAGAGTGAATTCATGGTTACTGTCTCAGCGTAGGAAAGAGGATTACATCCTTAATCGACGTTGTATTAGTGAGAAGCATCGTCAATCGATCAATCCCTATACCAAAGCCAACGGTTGGCGGCAGCGCATGTTCAAGCGCCGTCACATAATCAGCATCGTAGTGGTGCGCTTCTGCGTCACCCGCCTCTTTTTGCCCTGCCTGTTGCTTGAATCGTTCTGCCTGATCAAAGGGATCATTCAACTCATTAAATGCATTGCACAACTCCATACCAGCCACAAACAGTTCAAAACGCAGCACCACATCAGGATTTTTTGGGTCTCGTTTGGCCAGTGGAGATATTTCTATAGGATAATGGGTAATGAAGGTGGGGTTAATCAGCTTGCTCTCAACAAGTTCGTCAAAGAGTGCACACAATTTTTCTCCCCACGATACACCCTTTTTATCAAGTCCAATCCCATATTTTTTTAATGTGGCATCGATACTTTTTTCTTCAAGCTCTTGCTCAGAAACGTTGCCATACTTGATCACCGCATCACGCATGGAAATACGTTCAAACGGTTTTCCAAAATCGATTGAATGCTCACCAAACGATACTTTTGAATCATCACGCACCACACGAACAACCGCTTGAATCATCTGCTCTGTAAAATCCATCATCCATTCATAATTATGATGCGCCACGTACAGCTCAAGCATCGTAAATTCTGGATTATGTTTTGTAGAAATTCCTTCATTGCGAAAGACACGTCCAATTTCATACACCCGCTCAAGGCCACCAACCACCAGCCGTTTCAAATACAGCTCTGGTGCAATACGCAGATAAAAATCAGTGCCAAGAGCATTGTGATGTGTTACAAACGGACGAGCCGTTGCACCCCCTGGAATGGGATGCAAGATCGGCGTCTCCACTTCCATAAAATCATGCTCATCGAGAAACTGGCGAAGCGTTTTAATAATCTTGGATCGATCGTAAAATCGTTTACGGCTCTCTTCATTGCTAATAAGATCGAGGTATCGTCTACGATATTTTATTTCAATATCGGTCAACCCATGAAATTTTTCTGGCAATGGATGTAATGATTTACTCAACAGCTCAAATTCTTTTACTTTAACGGTAATTTCACCCATCTTCGTGCGAAACGCATTCCCCTGAACCCAGAGAATATCACCCACATCCACAAACGATTCAAAATGATCAAAGGCAGTTTCACCGATCCCATCTTTGCGTACATAAATTTGGATCTTTCCACTACGATCCTGCAGATGCGCAAACGCCGTTTTGCCATGCTTTCGAAGCGATACCACTCGGCCCGCTAGGGAAAACGGTTGTGCCTCATCATCTTCTTTGAATGTTGAAAGAACTTCATGAGCCGTCGCGTCTACTGGTTTTGCTTCCGGCCATGGCTCGATGCCCGCTTTGCGCATTGCATGCACTTTGCCAACACGAACCTGATGCTCCTCTGAAGCTAATTCTTCCGGTGACTGCGTGGGGATATCGTTATCTTTTTTCATGGGTACCATACCAATTAGACTAGTTATAATTCGTTACATTTTAAAAAGGAGTATACCGCAGGCCACGCAGTTTGTCACCGCTTCAATATCGCTATTCCACAATCATGCGATAATTTTCTTCAGCTCGATCCCAGTTCACGATATTCCACCAGTTTTCCACATACTCTGCTCGACGATTCTCATACTGGAGAAAATAAGCATGTTCCCATACATCAAGCCCTAAAATTGCCTGCGAGCCTTGGGTGAGTGGCGCATCTTGATCATCCGATTCGCGCAACTCTAAATCACCGTGCTTGTTAAGACAAAGCCAAGCCCATCCACTACCAAATACACCATTAGCCATCGCAGAAAACTGCTCTTTAAACGCTTCAAAGCTCCCAAAGTATTTTTTGATCACGATCGCAAGTTCTCCATTGGGTTCTCCGCCACCACCCTTCTTCATCACCTCCCAAAAAAAGGAGTGATTATAATCCCCGCCCGCACCACGCATCACCGCAGTTCGAATTGATTCGGGCAGATTGTCGGGTGCTGCAAGAAACCATTCGAGTGATTCTTTGTACAGCTCAGGATGATTCTCAAGCGCTTTATTAAGGCGATTCACATATCCTTGATGGAGCTTCTCGTAATGAATTTCCATAACACGAGCACTTATATACGGCTCTAGAGCATCAAGCGCATACGGAAGCGGACGCAATTTAAACATGACAATCCTTCACGTTAGAATTGAAAAATTAATTATCGGTTCGAACAGTATAGTTGGGAACCTAGCGAGACACCAAATAAATCTCTTCACCCTCTTTTGCCATGTGCAACTGTTCACGTGCAAGCTTCTCTTTGTAAAATGGATCTGATCCCCACGCGTGAAGTTCTTCTTCTTTCATCCCAATTTCATGATGAGCAACCACTATCTGCTGCTCGAACAGTTTGTTTTCTGCTTGCAACTGGTAAATCTCTCGCATACCACACATACCGTAATAGTAGAACCAACTGAATAGTAGTACCTCCACGGTAAATACTATGCGCATTATGGTGCGTTTTTGGATCATTACAGCTCCCCCTTATCCTGGTACACATCCCGATCAATATCCCGATAACGCGTCAAAAACGTAACATGGGGCATCGTCTGCTTAGCAAATGAATGGGCAAGCGCCACCGAACGATGCCGCCCTCCAGTGCATCCAATTGCAATATTCATAGAAAAGCGCCCCTCCTTTAATGATTGATTAACCACGTACGTTGCAAAAGAACTAAAGCGATCCCAATATTCCTGCACCGCTTTTTGAGAAAAAAGATAATCAAGAATAGGCTGATCAGTACCATTCAACTGCTTGAGCGATGGTTCAAAATAAGGGTTGGGTAAAAAACGAACATCAAAGAGTAAATTGCTTTCTGGGGGCACCCCATATTTGAACCCAAATGCCGTCACGGTAACCACCATCTCCTGTTGATTATCAGCACAAAACGTACTAATAACAAAATGGCGCAATTGATGAATCGTAAATTGATCAGTATCAAGCACCACATCAGCCATATCACACAAAGGCTGAAGCATCTCCGCTTCCTGCCGAATCGCATCAGAAATATCCTTGGTGGCACTGGCAAGCGGATGGCGACGACGCGTTTCTTGAAAGCGCTTTAATAGCACTTGATGGCTAGAAGTAACAAATACTATTTTTAAGGAGAATGGCCAGACGGTTTTGAGCCGATATAGTTTGTGGATCGTGGTGCTAATATCACCGCGCACATCAATGCCAAGCGCAATACGAGAATGAGCAATCTCTGCCTGCACCGTTGATTCAAAAAATTGTTGAAGTAATGAACCGGGCAGATTATTCACACAAAAAAAGCCAATATCTTCTAACGAATACAGTACCGTGTTCTTGCCCGCACCGGAATAGCCGGTAACCACCACTACTTGTGGCAATTCTGCATGCCGCTCAACCCCACCCTGGCGTATGCTTGTATGCTTTTGCATGTTTCCTCCTGAATTCCCACACAACTCTAGAATATTTGAAGCATTACTCGCTACCCTCACATACATGCCAACTATATACCAAGCACATAGAATACGTAACGAAAAAGGGAAGAAGATGAAAAAAATAATGCTAGCTCTTTTGGTTTCAGGAGTCATCTACGCTGATCAACAACCGGTCCCCTTCGATCAAACCGCCTACCTATGGTCTCGCACCTTTGCAGAAGTGATGCAGCTTGCCAATAAAAAACATTACAAGATAGCCAACCTCGAAGAAGCGATGATTAAAGCCATCGATGCATTTCTCAGTCATCTTGATCCTCATTCAAGTTTCCTTGATCCTAAAACATATAAGCTCATGCTCGATCAAACGAGTGGACAATTTTTTGGCATCGGTATCGTGATTGATAACACGAGAAAACCAAAGGATAAATACTTAACAATCGTTGACACCATACCGGATGGCCCATCGGATAAGGCAGGCATTAAACCACTCGATAAAATTATAGAGATTGACGGCCAACCACTCGAAGGAATGTCCACCGAAGAAGCTACCACCAAATTAAAGGGGCAACGAAACACCTCCGTACACGTTAAAGTGCTCCGCGAAAACCACCCCGATCTCATCCCTTTTGATATCATTCGCGATGTGATAAAAGAACAAAATTCAATGAGTTTTCATATCAAGAGCCACAATATCTACTATATTTCTCTTAATATGTTTACCGAAAATGCGGTCAAACAGATTGCAAAGCTACTACAACAATCCACGCAAAAACCATATAAGGGGCTCATTCTTGATCTGCGTAACAACTCAGGAGGCCTACTGACTGCCGCCATTGATATCGCAAGCCTCTTTTTAGATAAGGGAAGCTTAGTGGTAGTCACCAAAGATAAAAACGGCAAAGAGATCGAACGATACGCCACGAAAAAGGATCCTATTGCCAACAATAAGCTCCCTATCTTTATCCTGATTAATAACTACACGGCATCTGCTGCTGAGATTCTCGGAGCCTGCTTGAAAACCCATTCGGAAGAGCTGGCCAAAAAAGATCCACGAAACCAGAAATCCCTCGTCTTTCTCGTAGGCACAAATAGCTTTGGGAAAGGATCGGTTCAGGAAGTGATCCCGGTAAGCAACAACTGTGCGGCGAAAATCACCACCTCCCTCTATTTCCCTAATAATACTGATATCCAAGGAGAGGGCATTAAACCTGATTTTGAGGCTGAGCGAACCTTCCCTCCTACCGAGCAGATGCAATGGTTCACCAAACATTATGGCCGAGAAAAGGCCCTGAACAACTATATTAAAACCAGTGAACAAGAAAAAGAAACCGATACGAAGAATGAAGAAACCAAAAAATCAAACGAACCTACCCGCTGGATTGAACGAGCAAAAGAAATGCTCCAAACCGATAACCAGCTTCGGGAGGCTATCAGCCTCATTAATCTCCTAAGCGTCTTTCAAGGCCTATGCCCTGATAAGGTATGTAATCGCTCCAAGGCGATTGTCCAGCTGAAAAATAGCCATATTACACACGACAAGCTCGATATTGAGGAAATAAAGCTCTAGAAGGGCTATTAGACACAATCATTTCCAGGAGAATTTTATAGGGGTAAAAATAAACCCCGCATAAGATCTCCCCATTTCCCCCTGACGGAGCAGCCATTCCAGCCCCTATATCTCCGCTTTACCACCCCCAGATTTGACAAATGGAATAGACAGAGTACGATAAAAGGTCCGTATGCGAGGTATTATGAATCGCCCTGTGGCTTCTGGGTCGTTGTATCACGCAACATTCTTCGAAGCCTTGGCGAAGTAGAATCATCGTTTTTAAGGAATGGGAAACGTATGTGTCGAAAGAATCGTTATCGTATTATGCTCACCGTCTACTCATCAATTTTCTTTTTATTCTTGTTTACTCTGGTGCATAACAACCCACCACACAAGAGAGAACTTTCTAATCTGTCCTCTTTTCAGCTCAAACCCTAGATAATTTTATTTGCCCTTCGTACACTTTTTACTACTACTCATACGTTTGTATAAAAAGGAGAATGCTATGGCCGTAGAATTAAATCATCAAGCTGTCGCTTTTGCTAAAAACCTTATAAAACAAGACAAAATAGATCGAGATGGTGATTGGTCTGCCCATCAACCAACCCCAGAAACTGAAAATGAGTTCCTTGCTGATCACAGCTACGAAGAGTATGGCAACTGGTTTCTTGCCATAAATCCTGGTGCAAATCCAGAAACAAAAGAGCGATATGAATTTCCGTATGGCAACTTTCAAACCGTCTGCCGTGCTGGCCTTATCGCCGCAGAACAACGGGCGGGACAATATCACCGTACAGAGGTTAAAGCTGCTGTGCGTGAACTACTTGATCTGATTGGCTAGATAGGTTCAAACTGAAAGTCTAAGATCTCCTTACAACGCTCGAATTTTTCCTGTAGTTCTTGTGAATCACGGGCGCCAAGATGCACCAACCCATACCGATAGCTCTTTCCATCCTGGAACGCATCAGAAAGCAATTCCCCCTCTTTAAGAAACGTCTGAACGCGTGCATCGGGAAATTCAGTATACAACTGCTCCAGCTCTTTCGGGTCAGGCGCTTTGCGTACCCGTTTGTTTTCAAAAATGCGCAGCACACATGAACCTGCAAGAGCATGCTGGCCTTGTCGTTGTATTGGTACAGGTTTTTGGCCAAGTGCTAACTGCACAAGATACTGATAACTATTCACCCCATCCACTTTCTCATAGAGATCGGCAAACTGTGACACCGCACGAGGGTTTACCTCAATAATGGCTATCTGATCGGTGTCTGGATTGTACATAAATTCAATATTAAAAAAACCATTATCAAAACCGGTTTGTTTCATCAAGGTAGTAGCAATCGATGCCATGCGTTCCTGAACCGATTGAGGCAAGCAAGATGGATACTCAAATCGTTTGAACGAAATAGTACCGGGAAACATAATGGAATCGGTGACCCCTAAAAGCTCCACTTCCCCTTGATGCACAAATCCTTCAATTGTGCACTGTTCACCACGCAACAGCTCTTCAGCAATTAAATAGTTCGCAGATAGATCAAATGCACCATACGTTAAAAACCAGTTAAATTGTTCTAGAAACCCTTCAGGAAATTGCGCATGTTTCATCAAAGATAACAACTCATCACGCTGATGTATTTCATTGGCAAACACAGAAAAAAATGATTTGGTTGGTTTCAAAAAAACCGGCATAGGAATCGAATCAATACTGCTCATATCACGAGGATCAACTAACCAGAACAGTGGTGTAGCTTCCGGCACATATTGTTGCTGCCACAAGCGAGAATAATACTTATGCTGATGACCAATAACCACAGAAGGATCTGGCCCCACTAAGCCTAATTTCTTTGCGACAATCGTTGCCAAAATAGATCCTGGGTAATCCTCAGAGTACACAATACCATCAACAGCATGCTGCTGTGCATAGGCAATAATATTCTCTAACATATGCTCAGGCTTAAAATCATATGAAAGCCACCCAACTCGATTACAAATAATCTTTTCTAATGCCTGATCATCGTACTCATAGTAGAGCACACGGCATTGAGAGGGGATGCCTGCTTTGACTATCTCTCGCTTATCTCGCTCGGTAGGACAGACCACTAGAATCGTTTTCATTGCTACTTCCCCAACGTTATGCTCATATACGAGATCACGTTAGCGAAAATTAGTTATTCCTGCATAGGGATCAAAAAAAGCCGGCGGAAATCCGCCGGCAATAGATTATGTCTTAATTCGTGTGTATCTGTGATCTTAAAAGATCTCCATTTCAGTTACAGCCTAGCTCTAAACCTTAATCCCTTTAATTTTTCTTCGGCTTGAATCTCTGCTCCCGACTGAGCACCATACCATCTCAATAATTGAGCGGTGACTAGACTTTCTCCAGCCTGTGCCGCATCCAATGATCCATAACCATGTGCATCTTTATCATTCACCCGAGCACCGGCTTTTACCAAAAGCCATGCCCACACAAGTCTTCCTTCTGCCGCAGCTATGTTCAACGGAATTCTTCCATTCCTATCCGGAAGATCTGGCAATAGTAATTCAAAAAGTGAAAACAATACTTTGCCTGGAAATTCCCGTATTCCCTCGCACAAAGATCTATTAGAGCGGTCCGGGAGAGGCGGTGTAACTTCACAGAAATCTTTCACAGCCCAAGCCGATTGACCAACAACCAACAGTCCGATCAATAACACTACTATCTTTTGTTTCATGATTTCTCCAAAAATAATTTTCCTAATTTTCTTCACTTTTATAGCTCCCCATAATACCAGCAAACCCCGGTTAGTTAAAAAACTACTCAACCATACTTCGCCTATCCACGCCTACCGGCTTGGCAGGCTTCGTACTGTGTTCTTCGAAGCTCGAAGAGCGAAGTAGAATGGCAGGCCGTTACTTCTGACGCGTTATTCCACCGTCACCGATTTGGCCAGATTTCGTGGCTTATCAATGGGGCGATCAAGCTCTTTAGCAATCGCATAAAAAAGAAACTGCATGAGGCCGGTCATAGCGAGAGGCCCAAGCAATGGGTTCACATGAGGAATAATAAAAGAAACGTCTGCAATATCCAAAAGCTGTTTTTGATCTTCAAAGGCAAAGGCAGTCACTTTTCCTTTGCGGGCCTTAATCTCCTGAACATTTGAGACCAGTTTCTGATACACAAGCGGATCCTGATGGGAAAACACAAACGTCATCATTCCTTCATCAACTAATGCCAACGGCCCGTGTTTGAGCTCTCCTGCCGGGTAGCAAGTGGCAAAGATATAGGCGATTTCTTTTAGTTTGAGGGCTGCCTCAAGCGCAAAGGGGTAACTGATATGGCGCCCTAAAAAGATCATATTTTTGTACTGAGCATACTCTTTTGCATACTGCTGCATGATCGGCATACGATAGTTCTCAATGCAGTTTTCAAGCACTTCGGCGACCACCAAAAGCTCCTTCTCCGCTTGCTGCATTTTTTTGGAGGTAATAATTTTTTTCTCCAGCGCAATCCGATGCGCAAGCCAATAGAGCGCGGTCAGCTGCGTGGAAAATGATTTCGTTGAAGCTACCGCTATTTCCCGCCCTGCCTGCGTGAGAATAAAACCATCCGATTCACGCACCATCGTGCTCGATGAAACATTGGTAAGCGCAATGATTGGCAACGCCATCGATTTAATGAGACGCATTCCCTCGAGCGTATCTGCCGTTTCTCCTGATTGAGAAAGCGCAAGATAAAACGAATTTTTTTGTGCAAAGAGTGGCATGTGGCGAAACTCTGAAGCCAGATGTACCCGCGTGGGAATCATGCAAATTGTTTCGAAGAAAAACTTCGCAATGTACGCAGCATGCCAGGAGGTACCACATCCGAGTAAATTTATAGAATCAAGCTGCGCTATCGATTGTTCCGTCACTCCCATATCATCCCACACACGATCATGGACCGTACTCAAGAAATCAACGGTATCGTGAATTGCTCCCTTTTGCTCATAAATCTCTTTGAGCATGTAATGATCGTGCCCTTGCTTTTCATACATATCCCAGGTGAGTTCCACCTCCTGAATATTCATTGGAAGCGGCGTTCCATCAAAATGATACAGCTCAATCATGTCTTTATGCACTAATGCAAAACTTTCATCGGGAAGAAACAGAACTTTATTCGTTTTACCGGCAAACGCAAGCATATCGGATGCCACATACATCTCCCCATCACCAATCCCCACACAGAGTGGCGATCGCTTTCGCACAAGCAGCATCACATCTGGTTTATCCTGCAAGATAGTAATGAAAGCATACGCTCCCTGCAAATACCCCACCAGATCTAAAATGGCACCTTTGAATGTTTTATGTGTTTTATAGAGCGCTTCAAAAAGATGTGCAATAATCTCGGTATCAGTATCAGAATGAAATACATGACCAGATTCAAGGAGTTTCACTTTTAATTCACGATGATTTTCGATAATCCCGTTGTGTACAATCGATATCGTTCTTTCACAATCAAATTGTGGGTGCGCATTTTTTACTGATGATGCTCCATGCGTAGACCAGCGAGTGTGGCCAATACCAGTGAATCCGTCAATCGGTGAATCCTCCAGTTTGGTCACCAAATTGTGCAGTTTCCCTTCAGCTTTTACATACAGCAATCGATTATCATCGGGATGCAAGCAGGAAAAGCCTGCAGAATCATAGCCACGATATTCAAGGCGAGAAAGCCCCTCCATTACAAATTCCCTGCTATACCCCCTGCCTATATAGCCAACAACAGTACACACTGCCTATCCTTTTTTTTGGACTCATCATAACTATTAAGAGAAGAAATCGATAAAAATTATCGTTTCACGAATTGGAATTTACGACGAGCACCCTTTTGACCAGGTTTCTTCCGTTCCTTAACGCGAGAATCTACGGTTAATAATCCATGCTGTCGCAATACGGGACGGAGTGTTTCGTCTATTTGAAGAAGACCACGAGAAATCGCAAGTTTAACCGCATCAGCTTGGGATACCTTGCCACCACCGCGCACAGTTACTTTGATGTCGTAATTAGAACTAATAGGCACCAAACGCATTGGCGTTTCAGCCAATTGAACATCTAGTTTTGTGTCAAAATACTTTTTAAGATCATTCGTATTTACACGAACATTCCCTTTGCCGCGACGAAACCACGCACGAGCTACGGAAGTTTTTCGGCGCCCTACACCGTGCGCCAAAGAGGTATTTTTTCCCGATACTGCCACTTTTTCCAGTGTTTGTGCCATAATGTTCTTAAACCTTTCTTAAGTCGATTCGCCTATTTCAGGCCTGTAATAAGCCTTTATAGTAATCAAACAACGCTCAATTGTCAAAATACCCTACTTTTACCCCAGCTCCATACATTACGCCGGGCAGTCTTCGCTCTGCCAATTTTGCTATCAAAGTTACTTCCTTTGAAGAAACTGGCGAAGCCAGACGAAGCTCCCGTTAGGGAGCGAAGACTGGAGCCGATGATCGGAATTGAACCGATGACCTACTGATTACGAATCAGTTGCTCTACCCCTGAGCTACATCGGCGGCCAAGGGGATTTAGTATACCAGTTTTCCATAAAGAGCAAAGGAGAAATCGGCTATTTGCGCTCCTCAAATGCCTCCTGGCAAAGAATGCATCGGGCCGCGTTAGGATAGGAAATAAGACGTTTTTCTGAGATATCTTCGCCACAATCAATACAGATCCCATAGGTTCCTGCCTTGAGCTTATCAAGAGCCTGGACAATGCGGTTATATTCCATAAGCTCCGTATCCTGCAGGGAATTACGCAAAATTTCCATGGTAGCCGTAAGAGCCTGATCGCCCGGATCTTGCACCTGACCGTCGGTAAGCTTTTCAGTGGCAAGGGCTCTGAGCTGCTCCTCTATCTCATTTCGCCGCTCTATCAATGCCTTCTCTATCGCAGCCAGATCGCGCTTTTTTACACTCATCCTTTTTTTCCCTTTTTTGTTGAAAAAATTGCTTCAAGACGTGCTGAGCTTCCCCTGCACAGACTCCCTGTTCTATATAAACGTCTTTCTTGTATACCGAAGAGATTGCCATATTGTCAAGCTGGTACCCAAAGCGAGGAGATTTCACGGCATAAATCACCCTGCTCAATCGGCTGAGCTGTATTAAGCCCATACACATTCTGCATGGTTCAAGTGTTATGTAGATGCTGCACCCATCCAAGCGCCAATCACCGATCGTTTGAGCAGCCTGTTCAATAGCCGCAACCTCAGCATGGGCAGTTTGTACCTTTTTCGCTTCAACCTGATTATGGCCATTTCCAATGATAGTTCCCTCTTGGTTAACCACCACCGCACCGACGGGCACCTCATCAGAGTCTGATGCTCGCTTGGCTAGCTCAAGGGCTTTATGCATGTAATATTCATTCCCGTTCATCATTAGGATCGCCCCCTACATAACCCATTCCAAAAATGGCGGTGCACGCATTGAAAAGTAGCAAAAAATTGAAAACCGTTTAAACTGTTTTTAAGGTCATTTTAGTATACTAAGAAACATAAAATTTGCTATCAAAGCGACGTTTGCCAAAGGGCTAAATCCTATGAGTACCGATTCTGGAAACAAACCAAAAGAATATAAAGCACATGCCATTAAAGTTATGGAGGGGCTGGAGGCGGTCCGTAAACGCCCAGCTATGTATATTGGATCTACAAGTCCTCAGGGATTGCATCATCTCGTGTATGAGGTAGTTGATAACTCAGTCGACGAAGCTCTTGGCGGCCACTGTAACCAAATCGATGTTACTCTTCATGATGACGGCTCCGCGAGCATTGAAGATAATGGGCGCGGTATCCCAACCGACATCCATCCAACTGAAGGAGTCTCTGCTGCCGAAGTGGTATTAACGAAACTGCACGCGGGCGGAAAATTCGATAAAGATTCGTACAAGTTTTCAGGCGGATTGCATGGAGTGGGTATTTCGGTAGTAAACGCCCTTTCAGAATGGCTTGATCTTACCGTGTATCAAGAAGGAAAAGAGTTCAAACAAACCTTTAAGCGAGGCAAACCGGTTGCACCGCTCAAAGAAGTGGGCCCTTCGGAAAAACAAGGAACTCTTATCCGGTTTATGCCCGATTCAAAAATCTTCGAAGAATCCATCGCTTTTAGCTTCGATACGCTTTCAGCCCGTTTACGAGAGCTTGCTTTCCTCAACAAAAATCTACGCATCATCATCATTGATGAACGGCAAGAGAAAAAGCATGAGTTTTGCTTTGAAGGGGGCATCGTTTCGTTTGTTAAAGAAATTAATAAGAAAAAATCTCCTCTGTTTAATGAGGTGATTTACTTAGAGCATAGTGACGATAAATATATTCTAGAAATAGCTCTCCAATACAACGATGGATATGGCGAGCAACTATTCTCATTTGTGAACAATATTAATACCACTGAAGGCGGAACTCACGTCTCTGGTTTTAAATCAGCACTCACAAAAGTATCTAATCGTCGCGCCCAAACATTACAGATATTAAAAGGTGAAAGTTTCTCAAGCGAAGATGTGCGTGAAGGGCTTGTGTGCGTGATCAGCATGAAGGTTCCTGAACCGCAGTTTGAAGGACAAACCAAAACGAAATTGGGCAACAGCGAAATAAAGGGAATCGTTGATTCTTGGACATTCAGCCGCCTCGATTCATTTTTTGAAGAAAATCCGGCCATTATTAGAAAGATTTTACAAAAAGCTGAAATTGCAAAACGAGCACGTGAAGCAGCTAAAAAAGCCCGCGATTTAACCCGACGCAAAACAGTCCTTGAATCAGCAGTGTTACCCGGAAAGCTTGCCGATTGCACGAATGAGGATCCAACAGAAACCGAACTATTCATCGTTGAGGGTGATTCTGCTGGTGGTTCAGCAAAGCAAGGTCGCGATAGAAACAATCAGGCTATTTTGCCACTTAAGGGTAAAATCTTAAACGTGGAAAAAGCACGGCTCGATCGCATTCTTTCAAACGAAGAAATTAAATCCCTTATTGCTGCTATCGGCACGGGAATTAGTGATGAGTTCGATATTAAAAAAGCGCGATATCACAAAATTATTCTGATGACCGACGCCGACGTTGATGGTGCCCATATTCGCACTCTACTCCTTACGTTCTTCTTTCGATATATGAGCCTCATCATTGAAAGTGGCTATCTGTATATCGCGCAGCCACCACTCTACAAAGCAAAGATCGGCAGAAAGGAACAGTATCTCAAAGATGACAAGGCGCTCAAACAGTTCCTTTTCGATTGGGCACAGGAGCAAACCACGTTGCTCATTGATGGCAAACCAATCGATCACACCACATGGAATCAATTTCTACGTGAGGCACAACAGTATGATGAACTTATCATGCAATCCAGCCCGCGGTTTAAAGTTAGCTACGATCAATGTAATAAGCTCATAAACGCTCTTCGCAAAATTCCATGGAAAGAGGGTGAAAGCTTAGAAACGTTGGTAAGCAACCTGCAAAAAATCTTCCAAAAATACACCATTAGCATTGGGGAGCAGAAGCTCACCCCAGAAGAGGAACAGGAAACGGAAAGCCCATTCACCTCATTCCTCGTATTTCAAATCAGAAATACCCGCTGGGAAGTACCCGTTGATTTCTTCAGAGCCCCTGAAATCAAAGAATTAGTAAAACGAGCAGAGCTTCTCAATCCGCTCACCAAAGAATGGCGGCTGCAGATCATCGGCAAAGAGAAGTTCGTTGATGGTTCTGATATTATGGAGCTCGTGAATGGCATTGGCACGATAAGCAAACCGTTCATGAACATACAACGCTACAAAGGTCTTGGTGAAATGAACCCCGATCAGCTGTGGGAAACATCAATGGATGCAAAAACACGTACCTTCCTCAAAGTATCGATTGAAGATGCTCTTGAAGCAGATCGTTGGTTCACCACACTCATGGGTGATGATGTGCAAGGCAGAAAAGAGTATATCGAGCAGTATGGCCAGTTTGTGAAAAATCTGGACGTCTAGATCTCTTTATGTACGCTGACGGTACTGCACAACATCCATACAAAATACCCTCAGATTTTTGGAACCAAAAGAAGACAATGTTCAACCCAATTACACTATTTGCTGAAAAGCATTCGCTTATTCCCAAAAATAGCACGATCGTCCTTGGATTATCGGGAGGGCCTGATTCTATCTTTCTGTTACAGTTCTTGTGCTATCTGCGCGATCAAGGAATCATCAAACAGATTATTGCCGCCCATCTTGATCATGGATGGCGCGCTGATTCTGCCAACGATGTTACGTTTTGCAAACAGGCAGCACAAGCAGCCAATGTTCCGTTTGCCACTGCACACATTTCTGATTACACGCAGGATCTTCCTCGTAAAGGATCTAAGGAGGAACTGGGCCGATATGCACGGCGCCTATTCTTAGAACAGGTTATGCAGAAACATCAGGCAACCGCAATTGCCCTCGCGCATCATCTACAAGATCAAGAGGAAACGTTTCTCATCAGATTGATCCGTGGCACCAGCCTCACCGGATTGTGCGCAATGTGGCCAAAGCGTGGCCCCTACATTCGCCCACTGCTTGAGACAAACAAACGCGATATCCTGCAGTATCTTGATGAACATCAGATCCTGTATCTTATTGATCCAACGAATGAATCACCCTCATTCTTGCGCAATAGAATCCGCACCAACGTGATGCCGGGCCTGCATGAATCTGATGATCGATTTGATGCCAACTTTTTAGCCACGCTCAATCGATTACAAGCAATTGAAACCTATCTTGCTGAGCACACGAGCGAGCTCCTTGGGAGAATGACTCATCAAGAAAACGGGCATTTAGCGCTTGAGATCCCAAAACTTCTTGAACTGCCTACTATCATGCAGTACCGGATTCTCATGGAATGGCTCCAAGAAGCACAGGTTGCCATCCCCACCTCCCAACAGTTCTTGAATGAAATTCTTCGGTTTTTGGGCCAACCAGAGAGCAAAAGCCACGAAATCCACCATCAATGGCTCCTTCACAAGAAGAAAACCCTCGTCTGGATTGAGGGCACATAAGCCTTCCTAGTCACCGTAGATTGCCAGCCCCCCCTTTTGCAAAAAGCCTATTTCTCTGGTACTTTCTATTAGGTGGGAGTAGTACAAAATAGTCAGCAAAACACCCATACTGAGGAGCTACTTTATGAGGAAGATCTGGCCTGCCACGATAGCATTGATCTGCATGATACAAGCAATTATCCACGCAAACCCATTCATTCCCGAACTCGTAAAAAGATTCGAATATTCCAGCGATATGCGTCCCATTATCGAACAACTTCACAAACGAAATCTTTCTGCAACAACGTTTGTTCGCTTAGCGGCCAAACAGAAAGTGCGACAGGCACTCGATGAATTTACCGTATATCATTGGGAAGATCATCGAAAGATACAACGTATCGAAACCGCTATTAAAAGCATGCCTCAAACAAGTGGTCCTATTACATACAGGTGCCCTAAAAGGCTGCAAGAAAGCATTCCAGACCTGCGACGCATCGTAGAAAATCCTGCGTATAGTTGGCCACAAAATGTTACTGTTCAATATGGCACGCAAAGTGAACCAACAACCGTAGCATTTCCCCGTACTGATGGATCATACAAGTTTGCATTGTATCTGCCTCCTTCCTTTCTTGGACTTTCACCAGAAGAGCAAGCAGCTCTGCTGGGGCATGAACATGCCCATATTGTTAGGCATCACAATGAACGTATCTATGAGCTCCAAACCTTTCCTCTTAAGCTGTTCTGCACAGAAAGAAACAAATCCCCACAAGAAGCCTTAGCTCTTTTTCAAAACGGTACATGGTCAGCAGAAAAAGCAAGTGACTCAGAAGCTCTACAAGAGGTCTGCAAAGCACAGGAATTTGAGGCCGATTGGCTAGCATTATTACACAACAATCCCCGCAGCATAAAAACGGGCATGGAACGCATACTAACCGATAAAGAACCCGATTCAGAACATCCAAGTAACACAGAACGGCTTGCGTGGGCCAGAAGAATTGTCGATCTTTTGGAACTAGAGAAACAGCTTGCGCACAAGACGCGTCCCGTATAACCATTTCTTCTTTTTGTTCAGTTGCGCTATTCTGATCTCTGTATTACTCAAAGGGATCAGTAATGGAACAGAAACTTTCGCGCTATCAAAATCTTATCGTCCTTCTCATCACCCTCCTTCTTCATGCAGGTATCATTCTTTCCATTATCATCATGAAATTTGATCATCCCCAAACAGAGGCGATGGTAGTATTGGCTCAAGATAGTGAACCCGAACAATATCAGACTCCGCAAAACGACTGGGTGACCACAAGTCAAGCTTTGGCTACCCCTTCTTCACCACCCGTCCCCGCCCAACAGACAATGCAATCCTCTAAACAACAGGTAGCAGAGCAACCACCTTCCGACTTCGCCAAGGCTTCCTCCTTCGCTGAAGCTACCCAGGCGTCGCCAAAGGCTATGCCGGGCACAGCGGCGGACAGGCCGTCGGACAAGCCCGAACCGCAAGCACAAGAGCAACAGGCAAAGCAAGAGCCCGCACCGATGCTCAACGAAGAACAAATGCAAAATGCCGTTTCACTTGCACAAAAATTGTTGGCTCGCGCAGAAAAACGCGAAGTCACCAAGAAAGAGGTAAAGAAATCAGAACCTCCTGAGGAACAACTGGTCAAACAGGAACAACCTCAATCACCGTCTCTCACGTTGGCACAACTCACACAAGGATTCATGCAACATCTGCAAGAAAGTCCGATGACCGTACGAAGCCAAAAGCAAGGACAGGCAAGCATGGAACAACTTCAGCAGATGCATTATATGCAAAAAATTATCGGCTGCATCGTAAACTCCTACAAGATTCATAACAATAGCAGCCTCAGGGGCTACAACATGCAGCAAGCACGCATCCAGCTAGCGATCAATAAAGATGGCACCATTCACACGCTCCAACTTGTGCAATCATCAGGAAATATGACAATCGATCAGTTCCTGCTCACCATGTTTCAAGATGCAAGCAGCTCATTCCCTCCAATGCCATCCTCATTTAAAGAGCAAACGTTCTATCTGCCCCTTTTTAATGTGGATCGATTAGAATCGTTCCAATCGACTAATGGGTGGTATATCGACAACACGATGCCGTAAATATAAAAAAAATCTTTCCGCATTCATCCATCGCATGGTACCGTATAGAATAATGCCAACCATAGCGACGGAGATTGCAATGAAGTACACAGTCCCGCTCCTTCTGATTAGTACCGCAACAAGCCTGTGCCTCTACGCAAACGAGTGCGACGTCCTTCTTATGCCCCTTTGGGATAATTTGGAAAAAAACAATATGATCGAGCGAGATCTGGGTGGTGCATGGATTTTAGTCGGCAGCATCACGTTCCACAAAAAATCAAAACAGGCTGCAAAGCTCGCAAAAATAAACCTCGAATGGCATGGAGATCCGATTGAAAATCTCAGCGGATCACTGTACAAAAAAATTCCAGAAAAAGAGTTCATGCCTATTGAAGATAATCTGGTATGTGATGGCTCCTGGAATAAACGCCATCAGCGACTCGTTCTTGATTTTAACGATCGCAAACAAACACTCGGCCCACGAAACATTTTTTATCTCGTTTTTACCGTCCCCGAATCGATCGAATCAACGTTAAAAAACGGCTATTTTAGTCTCACACAAACCAATCTTCCTGATTCTTTGTATAAAAACAACCAAGATTTGAAACTTGATCTTGCACAGGCAACCGCCCCTCTCTCTCGCTCGTTCATAATCCCCGTTTCTTGACACGAACCCTAATCCCTATACACTTTGCGACCAACAACCACAAAGGAAATCATGGCGCGCATTGTCATCATCGGAGCAGGACTAACCGGCATATCTGCTGCCTACCATCTAGAAAAAAAACAGTGCTTTGAATACGAACTATTCGAAAAAGAGGCCATCTATGGCGGTTTATGCCGATCGATCACGCAAGATGGATTCACCTTCGATTATACCGGGCATCTCCTGCACGCAAGTGACGATTACTTTTATGGGCTTATTAAAGATCTGGTGGGCCTCGAACAACTCAATGTTATTCAACGGCGTTCCTTTATTTATTCACAAAACCGACACACCCATTATCCTTTTCAAGTAAATTTACATGGATTACCCCATGAGACGATCGTAGAATGTATTACCGGATATATTAATCGCCCCCAGATAGCTGCACCCACCACCTTTCGCGATTGGGTACTCACCACGTTTGGCAGCGGACTGGCAAAACATTTTTTCTTTCCGTATCAGCAAAAGATTTTTGCCCATAAAGTTAATCACCTTACGGCACAGTGGACACAACGATTTGTGCCCTCCACTTCACTCAAACAGATACTCTCTGGGGCTCTTTCTGATCCATCTGATAAACAAGAAATCGGATATAATGCACGATTTTTATATCCCAAACGTGGCGGCATTTTCACCTGGGTCTCAAAGCTGGCCAAGCAACTTTTGGGCACGATACACACAGGCTGCAACGTACGGGCCGTTAACATGAGCAGTAAAACTGTTACCTTTGCCAACGGACACATTGAGCCGTATGATGTTTTGATCTCCACAATGCCCCTTGATCGTTTGCTTTCACTGCTCCACGAAAAAGCATCCACCCATCTTGCACCAGGCCGCAGCAAGCTACAGTGCAATCAGGTGGTTAATCTCAATATTGGGGTTAATCGTCCGGATCTTTCAAAAAAACATTGGGTCTATTTCCCTGAAAAGCAGTATCCCTTTTATCGCGTAGGATTCTGGCACAATTTTTCCAGCGCAATGGTACCTTCTGGCTGCAGTTCGCTTTACGGCGAGTTTGCGTTTAAAAATAGATCAAAACGCTGGGTCAATAGCGTGATAAAACAATCAATGAGCACCATCAAAAAACTATATGGGATCAACCCCTCAGACGTGATCACCGAAAAAATCATTTCAATCCCTCACGCATACGTAACGTATGATCAGTGGCGGGAACAAAACCTACCATCACTTTTGCAACGGCTCGAGGAGAATAATATCTACTCGGTAGGCCGGTATGGCGCCTGGAAGTACGCCAGCATGCAGGAGGCAGTGCTCGACGGCAAAGCGGTAGCAGATCAAGCCATTGCGCGACTGGAAACCAGTCCATTTCTAGTTGCAATACCAACACCAACAAAAGGAATTTCAAAACATGAATGAATTTTATAAAAACAAAAAAGTAGTCGTAACCGGTGGATGTGGCTTTATCGGTTCCCATATTGCGCACAAACTAATTGAATTAGGCGCACAAGTAACCATTCTTGATAATCTGGCCACCGGATCGCTTGATAATATTGAGAACATTAAAGATAAGCTAACGTTCATTAAAGAAAGCATTGTTAACTTCGAGGCTTGTGATAACGCAATTTCAGGCAATGAAATCATCTTTCATCTAGCCGCTTTTATTTCCGTGCCTGGCTCCGTGCAAGATCCTCAAAGCTGCCACAAAACCAACGTGGACGGTACGTTCAACATTCTGCATGCAGCAAAAAAACATGCGATCAAGCGGGTTGTCTTTTCATCAACGTCTTCAGTCTACGGCCCACGTGAAGATCAATGCCAAGAAACCGACACACACTTGAATCCGGTTTCTCCCTATGGAGCCACGAAACTAATGGGAGAACTTTATTGCAAACAGTTTACGCTTCTTTATGATCTGCCTTGCGTGATGCTCCGTTATTTTAACGTCTACGGCCCTCGCCAAAATCCGCATTCGCAGTACGCCGCGGTGGTTGCCAAGTTTGAATATCATATGAAACGAAATGAACCGATCACCATTTATGGCGATGGCTCACAAACGCGCGATTTCGTTTCGGTGGATGAAGTGGTACACGCAAATCTGCTGACCGGCATGGCGCAAAAAGAGCTGGTGGCAGGACAGGTGTTTAATATTGGCACCGGCAAATCGATCTCGGTTCTCGAGCTTGCTCAACAACTAAAACAACAGTACCCGCAATACACGGGAGCAACCAAGTTTGAACCGGCTCGTGATGGGGATGTGCCGCATACGCAGATGAGTGCGAAGAAGTATGAAGAGTTGAAGGGAATTTTGTAGATTTACTTTCTACTTACCTATTCTGGGTTCGCTTCAGATAAAGGACTTGTTCCAAGCCAATCTTCAGGACGCTTCTCAGTTTTCTCATAGAGACGCGCTTCTTTGTCCGCTTTGTCTGCAAAGTACAAGAAAGAAGCAGCAGTACCTATAAACAGTAGGCCAGCCCCAACAAGACCCGCTACCATCTTGGCAGCTTCCCAATTACCTCGCCTGTTCCAAGCTCTCCAATATGCTTCTAATTCTTTTTTGCAGTGCTTACTGGCACATGGAGTATGACCTTTACCACGCTTCCCAAAGACATCTCCAAAAAAACCTTCGTGTAATCCAAGCTGCTGGTTACATGAATTTTTTAGGCAAACACGAAGCGCGTTCTCAGCTACCTCTTCCTGTTTTTTTGCGTCCTGGTATCGCGCAATCACCCCTTTTGGCTTGTAACGCTTTACCAAGGCAATTGCTTCGCGTACTTTTGATACCCCATATTTGTCTATAAGCACACGGAGCTTGTTTTTCGCCGCAGGCTTCTGATCAGACTGTTTAGCAAGAGCCATATACTCCTGCGAAGAGATGGAATACGTAGATTGGAATGATAATGAGATGAGTATGAGTAGTGATATGATCTGCTTCTTCATGGATTTCCTTTTGATTACGAAATTTTTATTTTGTTTCACCTCTGTATAGATCATCTACTGCACGATACAAACGGATTGCCGTTGGATACCGACGTATCAGAGCCCCCGCCAGATCGTTTGCCAATAGCCAATCTTTTCTAGTAACCTGAACCCCATCCTCTGCCAGTGCGTCCACCACCTTGATCAAACCGGATATGTCCATAACGATACTGGTTGGATATGAGATTACATCCTGAAAACGTCCTTGCAAAAATGCACCTATTAAAGAGAATCCGTTAAACCGCACATCGTTAAGCCGTACCCTCTTCGCTGCAGCACTTCCCACAACAATAGGCATATCTCTCTCAGAAACTACCATTTTCATCAAATCCCAAAGTTCTTTATGTTCAGGGCTCAATGTTTCTCCCAATGCTCGTTTACCCGCAGCCACAACCCCCGCAGCAACCAAAGCGGCTACCAATACAGAAATAGCGCCCAGCTGTGCTCGTTTTGCTTTCGTGCAGTTATCGCCTTTGCGCAAACAACGAATATTTTCACGAACATTCAATAACTTTTTGGCCTTCTCAATAGAACCTTTGACTCCCTCGAATGCGGGATACGTAGATTGGAATGATAATGAGATGAGTAAAAGTAGTGAGATGATTTGCTTCTTCATAGACACTCCTTAAAACCCAGAACAGTACTGCCTTTCGGCAGTACCGCACTGAGATCGAAACAATCGCCAATCACTAGGACCAACGACCATTTCAATTTTTAATCCTCCTCCTTCTCCCCAGCATAGTACTGCCTGTTACAGCAGTACCATGCTAAGACGAAACACTCGTCAACCACACGGGCAACGAGGTTCCTATTTTTCACCCTCCCATTTTCCCAGCATAGTACTGCGTTTTACCGCAGTACCGTGCTAGGCGGAATACCTTTCGGGTTTCTTTCAAAACCTTCCAGTTCTTCCACTACTAACTCTAGCAAAGTTGATATCGAAAAATAAAGGGTTTTATTAAAAAAAGGTAAACCATTTTATGATGTTCGCTCTAAGTCACCCATTTGGTCTTATAAAAAATTGATGATATACTGAAAAACTCAGTTAAAATAGGGATTTCTCACGTATTAAAAGGTTATAAAAACGAATATGAGCAAACGAGACTATTATGAGGTATTAGGGGTACCCAAATCCTCCCCCCAAGAGGATATCAAGGCGTCCTATCGGAAACTGGCTATGAAATACCACCCCGATCGCAACCCAGACAATAAAGACGCTGAAGATAAGTTCAAGGAGGCTGCAGAAGCCTATGAAGTACTCTCGGACGATCAAAAGCGAGGCCAGTATGATCAATTCGGCCATTCTGGGGTAGATGGCATAGGTGGCCACCATGGCCCTGGAGGAGGCATGAACATGGAGGATATCTTTGAAAGTTTTGGAGATATTTTCGGTTCCATGTTTGGCGGTGGCGGCGGTCATCGGCAACAAGCACGCCGTTCTGGCCCACAGCCAAAACACGGCCATGATCTCGCCCAAGATGTAACCATCTCGCTCAAAGAATCATATGAAGGCAGCAAAAAAGAGGTGGGATACTATCACTTTGTCTCCTGTGATACCTGTAAGAGCAAGGGAACCAAAGCGGGCACCAGGCCACAGCAATGCGCCGAATGCCAAGGAACGGGCCAAAAACAGTTTCGCCAAGGATTTTTCATGTACGCCCAAACCTGTGGCAGTTGCGCAGGGGAAGGATTTATTATGAGCGATCCCTGCAGCACATGCAGTGGAAAATCACGCACGCAGAAATACGACAAATTCAGCGTCACGATCCCTACGGGGGTCTATGATGGTGCCGAACTTCGTATCACCGGCAAAGGAGACGCAGGAGTGTACGGAGGCAGTTCGGGCGATCTGTTCATCCGCATACATGTCCTTGAGGACGAAAAATTTCATCGCAAGGGAGACGATCTAGTCAGCACCCTCACCCTAACCTACCCTCAACTTGTTTTCGGGTCTCAGGTTGAAATTGAGAACATTGACGGCAAGAAACAAACAGTGAAGGTTCCTAAGGGGACACCTGTAGGGGAAAAAATCATAGTTCCCGGCAAAGGGTTTGCAAATGTGCGCCGAAAAGGAGTAAGAGGTAACTTAGTGATTATTACACAATGCCATATTCCAAAGAAAATACCGGCCGATGCGAAAAAGATCCTCTCCTCATATTCTGATATCGTCGGCACAAACACTGAAGATGGTGGCATTGTGAGCTTTTTCAAAAAGTTTTTGGGGTAATAAAAAGGGGATTTCCGATGAAACAAACAATATTCTTAGCCATACTGCTGCCCTTGTGTATAGAGGGGCAGGTCATTGAGTTTCGAAACGAAGCAGTCGCTTTCTTTGATAAGATGAAACCAGCCTATATCATGTCCTCAAATACGAACAGGTCTCCCAATTCTGATAGAATTTTGAAAGAGAGAAAAGAGGATAGAATCCTCTTGGCAATGGTGGTAACAAAAACATCTGAACCCAAAACCCTTCACGATGAAGAGGAAAGGATACAGATATTTGGATTCGAAGATACAGCCGATATAGACAAGATCGCCGAAGAGTACCCAAAGGCCACCATAGTGTGGTGCTATCTAAAATGATAACGATGAATAATCAAACACCTATACTCCGTTTGCGTTGCGCCTTTTGCGAATGAACAACGCCCCGCTTCCTTGAGATGCTCATTTTGGTCAGCAGATGATAAAAGAATTCACGATCAGGCCCTTTGACCACCGCCTGTTCATGCGCTTCAGCCAGCCCTACCGGGTATCCGCCACCTTTATTGCATTGATCATACATATACGTAGCAATTCGATTGACTAGCGCCTCATCCTGTGCAATCCATGCCGGAATCTCTACACGCCCAATCTCAGTGCCCACGTGGATATAGAAAAAATGAGGATGCACTGCATCAGGATACTGCTCACTGACCCGTGCATGATTTTTAAACACCGTGGTTCGTTGCCCTTCACGCAGATAGGAGCGTACAATTGCAGCGTCAATAATACGATCAATGCTCTGATCCGGTTTGTTATTCTTTTCATCAAAATCACAGAGATAGGAACGAACAATGTTTAAGAGCTCACGGCTTTTGGTCAAACTAATATAACTTGCTGTGAGAATGCGCTGTTTGTACAACGCCATCAGATGCATAATGTATCGAGACAAAAACGCTTCTTTGAGCACCATATCCTGCGCTTCCAAATGCCAAAAGATTAATGAGCCATCGAAAAGCAGCAGTAAGGATTCTTTATCATCAGTCAATGCTGTTGCCAGCTCCACCCCATAACGAAACTCTAAATCTTGCCGTTTACAATTAATAAGTTCAGTCGAAACTTGAACTGGTTCTTCATCATCATAGCCAGAAAAAACGTACGGAACAGATGAAAGCTGCACCGGTTTTTCATGACCTCCATACCGGAGCACCACTTGGCCCACATTGATCAAATAACAAGAAAGCCCATAATGCCGATCAGGGTAAATCTGCGAACCGTCCACGGAAACTAAGCAGTAACTTTCAGCTCGCGGTGCCACATCGTATACCGCATCTAATTTCCCCTCCCACGATGGCAACGGCCAGGATACATTCGCATCGCGTAATTTCTGCGCAAGAAGCGGATCAGCGCATAGCTTCTGCCAAATGGTTTGCACAAACTTATATGCTTCAGAATCATCCACAAAAATATTGGGGGCAATCTCCTCCAATTTTTGCATGAGCTGAATACGGTTCAACATGATTTTATCCCCTCCTCCCCCGTTCTCCTGCCGTGCCCGGCGAAGCCTTGTGCGAAGCCTGGGAGCTTGCATGCATATTCTTGACTCCCTCCTGCAACGCCTCCAACGGCAACAGCACACATTTCATACGGGTCGGCCCCACCTCAATCCCGATCAATTTCCGCATATCAGCCGTTCCCAGCGCAAGCACCTCATCACACCCCATGCCCCGAATATGGTCGGCAAGCATGGAGGCAGCTGCGTGGCTCAGAATGCACCCCTTTCCCTCGAATACCACCCGTTCCACCGCGCCATCCTTAATAATGCCCTGAAATGCTATCGCATCCCCGCAGGAAGGATTATAGCTTCCCGAGCTAAATGAGGGAGTCTCCAGGGTTCCTCGGTTCCGAGTGGATCGGTAATGATCCATAATACGTTCTTGGTAGAGATCTTTCATGAGTCACCACGCCAAATAGAGTTTTTCAGGTACCCAGATAGCATACATACATTGGTTAAAAAGGCCAAAATAGGGGGGCTTTTGACCCCGTCACCACCCCTCTGCTATACTATAAATAACCATAAAAAGTGTGATTTTATAGGAGGTATCATGAAAAGAATGAGTATTATTGGAGTAGCGTTCGTTGCCAGCATTGGCATCGCTTTTCAGAGCTACTATTCCCTTCAAGCAAGCCCAGCAGAATCTACGCTCATTGAAACCCGCCAACAGGTTGGCAATGAACCTATCACCGTGGTATTCGATCTGGGTAACGTCTTGATTGCAACCAATAAACGGGCGGCTCTTTGGCATCTTGGCCCACGAAACGTATTCTCCTACCTTATTCGTAATCGATCTATTGGACTCATGAAAGAACAATTTTATGCGGCGCTTAATCGGATAGACGGTTCTGATAGTAATCCCTACGGAGCAAAGGATCCTGATGGGCATATGTTGCCCAACCTCATGGCCACCTGGCTACAGGGAAAACAACCAAACGCTCAGCTGCTTGAAAAAGTGGTGCACGAAATTGAAAACCATCCAGAATGGTTTAGTACCAAGCAGGAGCAACATATTATAACGGCCATGGCAAACTTTACGTTTAATCCAAATAATTTGATTAATGCATGCCGCCCGATCAATGAAATGGTTGCCTTTGCACGCCAATGCAAAGAAAAAAATCATCGTCTTTATGTGCTTTCAAACTGGGATCCTGAATCGTTTGAACTGCTCACCAAAAAATATCCCGAACTATTCAAGCTCTTTGATGGAGTCGTTATTTCTGGCCAGGTACACAAAATGAAACCGGATCCTGATATCTTTTCACTTATCACTCAAAAAGTACCGGCACATACCTGCATCTTCATTGATGATCAACAGGAAAACATCGATGCGGCCCAAAAGGCAGGCATGCATACTATCTTAGCGGCACCAAAGCGAGCATTGATTAGTAAAGCACCCGATATGCAAAAACTCCAAGCAAAGTTTAAGCAATTAGAAAAGCTGTGTAGTTGCACTGCCCCAACTAACTAATACCAACTTCCATTCCGATACCCTTCGATACGGATTTGCTATGCAAATTACTCAAGACGAACGATACCGCTGCACCAGCATCGGCACCAACGCAAGCAATGCGAGTAGCGTGAACGCAATCAAAATATTGAATGAAAATATATCCCGTATTGAGTTGATCGTAGTGAGCTGTTTTCCTGCAAACGCATATACAAGCGAGCCAGGAATAATACCAACTGACGTCGTCCATACAAACGTCCATACGGCCACCTCACTCAATCCCGCAAGCAAATTCGCGACAAAAAACGGAATGAAGGCTAGAAAACGCATTGAGATAAGATAATACACCCCATAACTCTTAACCTGTTCATTAAACCATTTCAGACGAGCTTGGTGCTTGTTTTGCACCATATCTCGCCACAAGTATCGCACCAATAAGAAAAAAACGGTTGCTCCCAAGGTAGCACCCAGATTGGTATAGATCACTGCCGGTGCCACGCCAAAGAAAAATCCACCCACTACGGTACTCAAGGCGGTTATTGGCAATGCAAGCGTCACGATCACCACATACCAAATCATATAGATAAGAACTGCCCAGATATAATGGGCTATCACAAACTGTGCAAGCAATTCCCGCTTTTCCCGTACGGTATCCAGCGTTAGGTAATCACCAAAGCCACTATATCGCAACACAACCAACAGCAAAATAAAAGCAATCCCCAGCCAAAAACGGAAACTTTTTAGGAACTTCATTTGGTATCTATGCGTCTGACTTTACGCACCAACATAGGCAACATCGCAATCACCGCCAAGCCAAGCAAAAGCAACAGCATGTGCACGCTCAAAATATCGCTCCATGATTTGATCATATACAGTTCTCTACCGGCAAATGCATAGATAACCACAATCGGCAATGAGCCAACGATTGAGGTCCAAAGAAAGGTGTGAAATGGAACACCGGCAAGCGCTGCTAACGTGTTGATAATAAAGTAGGGAACCACCGTCAGCAGTTGCAAACTAATCAAGTAGGTGTACCCATATTCACGCATGCGGGCATTAAACGAAACGAGTCGCTCGCTATATTTATCCCGTACCACATGGGAAAGTGCGTACCGAACAATTAAGAATGAGAGTGCAATACCACAAATCACTCCAATCATGGTGTAGAGCACTCCGGCCCACAACCCAAATAAAAATCCTCCACAAACCGCTATTGGCCCAGTAAGAGGCAGCGTAAGCAACATAAGTGCCGCGCTCCCCACCATAAAGACAATTGCCGATACTGCATATTGTTCTTGAACCAGCGCTTTAAGATATGAGGCGTTTTGCTTGATGTTTCCCGGCGTCACGTATCGCGCAATACCAAAGTAATAAAGAAGAAATATCGCGGCTGCCACCACCAAGATGGCGACCGCCAATTTTTTGTGAAATGAATTCATTTTTTCCTTTTAAAGAACAACTTTTTAAGCAGTATAACAAAAAAATTGCTTTCTAGCCTCTTAACATATGCTTTCTTGGCCGCATGCCACGTCAATTCAGCGTATGTGGGATAGGCATGAATCACTGAATGGATCGAATCGAATCGTTTTTTGAACGCCTTGATCACCTGTGCTTCATGAATAATATCCCCAGCTCGTGCTCCTAGAATATGGATACCAAGCAGGTATCCTTTTTTATTGCAGATAAACTTGGCAAGCCCATTTTTCGTCCGATCAGTAACTGCCCGATCAATCTCTGCGTACGGCTTACGATACACGATAATACTGTCGCCATATTGCTCACGCGCTTGCTCCTCGGTCAATCCTGCTGATGCGAGTTCTGGTGCAGTAAACGTGACCCAGATCACGTCGGTATAGTTCAGCTTCTGTTTAAAGATAGGAACCACCATATTTCGCACCGCAACCACCGCCTGATACCAAGCCATATGGCTAAATTGATACGGCCCCACCACGTCACCGGCAGCGTATATATTTTTTGTTGTTGTCTGCTGTTTATTGTTCACCACAATGCCTCGTTTATTGGCTTGAACGCCGATAGCCTCTAAGCCCAACCCTTCTATATTCGGCCTGCGCCCCACGGCCACTAATAATTTTTCCGCCTGCAGTTCGTGCTGCGCACCACTAGTATCTTTTACAATAACGCGCACCCCATCGTCCTCTTTTTCTACCTTGGTTGCCTGCATGCCGGTTTTGATCGTCACTCCCTCTTTAAGCAGCGTATCGGTAAGCATTGTAACCAGCTCAGCATCTTCTTTGGGCAATATACGATCATTCATTTCAATCACCGTAACCGCAACGCCCAGCCGATTAAGCGCACTCGCCATCTCAGCACCAATCGCCCCACCACCCAGAATTATAAGCGATTTGGGCAATCGTTCGAGATTAAAGAGATTGGAATTTGTAAGATACGGCACCGTATCTAATCCCTCAATCGGCGGCACAAACGGGTGGGATCCGGTGGTGATAATCGCTTTGTTGAAGGTAATGATTCGTTCATCAAGTTGTACTCGGTGGGGATCGAGAAATTTTGCATTACCAAACAACAGATCTATGCCCAACGATCGAATTTTTTCTGGAGTATGTGATTGGTAATCATCTTGAATAATTGATCGCACATACGGCATCACGTTACTCGTATCAAGGACAATTGATTGTTCAGCTCGCAATCCATATCGATCAAGTTGTTTGACGTGATACGCCACTTCGGCAGTTTTAATCAGCGCCTTGCTGGGAATACAACCAGTCCAGGTACATTCTCCGCCCAGCCGATCCGTTTTTTCAAGCAGCGCAACTCGTTTGCCAAGCCCGTGAGCCGTTTTGGATGCCGTCAATCCGCCGGCACCTCCCCCGATCACCAAAACATCATATTCATAACTCATCATTTATTCCTGGTTTTGCATGCTAGACCACATACACATTTGCATACACATTCACCGCCGTTGTTGTTGGGGGATAGGTAAGTGAAATTCCTTTCTCGCCCGCATTACCAATATTAAATCGCGTGGCGGTGTCGGCAATATTATGGCCAATATTGCTTAAAATAATTGATTTTCCCGGATCGGCAGCAGGAACGCTATCATTGATTGCTTTGCCAGCAGCAGGACTCCCCCCCGCTCCCGCAGCGCCCGTATTACGAAGCGTACAACCAGCCACCTCAATATCATCAGATGT
>SDBT01000768.1_pt1 | contig 52753 bp, 123 predicted proteins | sample 2277101 | NCBI WGS metagenome assembly SDBT01 (sample SAMN10404973, study PRJNA504765) | marine sediment metagenome | isolation source: marine sediment core GS10_PC15, 103 cmbsf | place: Arctic Ocean: Southern Knipovich Ridge | collected 2010
AGTTGGAGTAGATGGACTCTCAAAGAGATTAGGATAGAAGCGAAGAAGTATCAGAGTAGAACTGAGTTTCAGAGAAATAACCAGTCTGCTTATCAGTTTGCTCGACGTGGTAATCACTTAGATGCTATCTGCCAGCATATGAAGGAACTCCGACACAAATGGACTCTTAAGGAGATTCGGGTTGAGGCTAAGAATTATAAAAGTAGGATGGCGTTCTGCAAAAATAGCAATGGTGCTTATGAGTTTGCTCGGCGGAATGATCACTTAGATTCTGTCTGTAAACACATGACAGCTATTTACCATAAATGGACCCTTTCTGAGGTAAAGGCAGAGGCTCTTAAGTATAAGTATAGGGTGGAGTTTCAGAGAAATAACCAGTCTGCTTATCGGTATGCATATCGCAATAATCACTTAGATTCTATCTGTGGGCATATGACACCATCTCCTTATCACAAATGGACTCTCAAAGAGATTAGGAAAGAAGCTAAGAAGTATCAGACTAGAGCGTGGTTCAAGGATAATAGCCGGAGTGCTTATGAGTTTGCTCTACGCCATGGACATTTGAATTCTGTCTGTAAACACATGACTCGCAAAAGAAGATCAGAGGATTTTAAGTGATGCGATGGACAAAAGAGTCAGTCACCAAAGAAGCTAAGAAGTATCAGACGAGATTAGAATTTCAGAAAAACAGTGGTGGTGCTTATAACTTTGCTTATCGTAATGGTTTCTTAGATGCCATCTGCGAGCATATGGAGAAAAATAGATACAGATGGACTCTCAAAGAAGCTCGATTAGAAGCTAAGAAGTATCAGACTAAGACGGAGTTTAATAGATACAGCAGTGGAGCTTATCAGTTTGCTCGACGCCATGGATACCTAGATTCTATCTGTAAACATATGACCGTTCTTTTTCATAAATGGACTCTCAAAGAGGTTGAGGTTGAAGCTAAGAAGTATAAGACCAGGACTGAGTTCCTAAAAAATAGCAATGCGGCCTATTCGTTTGCATATCGCAATGGGTATTTGGATATCATCTGTGGGCATATGACACCAGCTCTTTATCACAAATGGACTCTCAAAGAGATTAGGGTAGAAGCTAAGAAGTATAAGACCAGGACTGAGTTTAAGAGAAATACCAAAGGAGCATATCAGGCTGCTTTGCGTAGTGGGTGCATGGACACCATATGTAAACACATGATATCTCCTTATCATAAATGGACTCTCAAAGAGATTAGGGCAGAAGCTAAGAAGTATAAGAATAGATCGGATTTTTGGAGGGGTAACAGTGCAGCTTATCAGCACGCCAGGAACCGTGGTCATCTTGAGTCTATCTGTAAACACATGACTCGAAAAAGAAGGTGTCACAAATATTGAAAGGAACACTCCTAGATGATCATCTCGTTGTGTGAACGCTGCTCAGAAGGATGCAGTCATTGTTTTATCAACTCCTTGCCTAGATCACCAGTGATGTCTGAAGAGACTCTTACCCAAACTCTAAACTTTTTAGAATGGATGAACCTACCTGCTATTTTAATATCTGGTGGTGAGTTCTCAGAACACCCACATTATTTCGATTATGTGAGTAGGTTATTCGACTCCAATCGGGCTCTACTCTTATCTAACGGTTCTTGGTTTTATGATGATAACAAGCAATATTGGATCAAGAGGTTGTTGAATCACAAGAATTGCATGGGTATGCAGATCCGAACCCATCCAAAATACTATCCCTCTTACAAGACCCGTTGGGGTGACAAAGGGTTTATTGAGGCATTCCATCCTGGTATAGATATGTATGATGATGGGATCAAATTGGAACCTTTAGGTCGAGCTAGGGCTAACCATAAGAATGATCCCATTGGCGATAGAATACTCCCAATGTGTGGAAATATGTATATGTTGAACAGGCAGAATTTGACTTTCAAAGAGACTATCCACCACTTATCCACTAAAGGTCAGTTCTGCTCACCGTATGTTGCGTCAACTGGCAACATCCACGCAGGCGAGACTCCATATTGTACAGTGTTGGGAAGTATATCTGACTCTAACGAAGTCTTAACCGAAAACATAAAAATTAGAGAGCCGATGAACAAGTGTGGAAGGAGACCCAAGCTTGATAAAATGCTTGAGGTGTTTAATTCGATAAAGAGGTGATGATGGTAACTAAAGCCCAATCGTGGGCATTGGCTTTGTTTGTAGGGATGGGATTCACTGCCGTCAGGGGAGATGGGATTAACATAATCATAACTGTAAATATGATCATTGCAGCAGCAATGTACATTGGTCATAAAATAGATGAGCTGAAGGAGGGTAGATGATGGGATTTTTATCCAAGATGATACTAGACGTTGATTTATTCAACTTTAAAAAAGAGCCCTTTCTTCCTCCAAAACCAACAACTAGATCCCTTACCTCCATTTGGAATGAAGCGGTAAGGGAATCTGTTACAGATTTGGAGTCAAAAATTATTGCCGAGCTAAAAGCTAGGGGAGTGTATAAAGCCGCCGCTACAAAAGAAGAAATTATTGCTGAGATAAAGAGGGATGTACGATGACAGATTCGATAATACCACTCACTCCGCAAACTAAGATAGAGACGGTGTTTGGGTTTGAGAAGGGTAAATTGACCGAAGCGTTTAAAAAAACTTTTAGGGATCACAAACTGAAACCGAATCAAATGTTTGCTCATGTAAAGCTGGGTAAATATGCAATTTTGATGACTATAGAATACCCACCTTTGCAGCAAACTATTGTTAGTGACACAACTGTATACTTGCAGGGAGGAGTGTCCTTTGAAAATAAAGACAATATTCGCCTAGGGTTTTACAGCCATATTAAAGGTGATAGAGAAACCATCATGGGTAACATTGACGACAAACTGAAAGCACAAACAGGAGAGGGGTAGATGATGGGTGAGAGTAAAGAAGATAAGAGCATAGATGAGATTAAAGATCAGATCATAGACGAATACAAGCATTCTGGTCCGAAACGGACCTTCGATAGCTTTATTGTCGATCAGATCATCACAGATGAGATGCTACCAAAAGCAGGACAGCAATACGAATACAAAGGCACGAAATATTATATTTTGAAGGGCAAGGTTAATTCAAAACACCCAGACACAGGCGAGTGGTATATCTCTGTCCAGTATTGCATCTCTGATATGATTTTCAATCGAGAGGCTCGTGATTTTCTGAAGAAGTTTAAACTTGTGACGAGTGAGATTAATATCCAAGGACATGAGGTCAAAGTAGTTGTAGTTAAGGATCATACATCATTTGATCAAACCAATGGTGAATAATCTCCTTCTAAAGGATTCTCATATGACCAAACCAACAGTCGATGGTCTTAAGAAGGAGTGCTCTCCTAAGTTTGATAGGAGGAGTAAGGCTATCGCCGAGTTTAACCAGATACAGGAAGATCTTAAGAGGATAGAGACGAGATGGCAGAATATTATTAAGAGGAGTGGTGAAACCGATGATCAAACCAACAATTGAAGAGATAGTGAAGAATCTAAAGGCATCTCCCATGCCCAATCTAACCCACAAAGAGATACTGGAAGCAGCAGCGGTTATGGTCTATGCCGGGGACAACACCTTCACTATAGCGGTTTGTAAGGAGAGGATGGGGACGAGTCCAGATGAAGATCCACAGAGGGGTCAGATCCATGATGATCTTAGGTTTGATGAGGGTGATGATGATGATGAGAGTTGATTTAACACCGATTGAACAGTGGTTACATAAAAACACAGGAAGAATCGCATTCTTAGCATTGTTGATTTCATTTGTGAATATTATTTACCTGAACATTATCCTGGTCGATCGTAATGATAAGATCGAATTACTTGAACATCATCTCGCCGATTGTATTCCAATGGTGAAGATGGGTAGCCTTATCGGTCTGCAAAAGAATCGAGTATTGGTTGATGAGGCGGATTTTGCCAGCAGGTTTGAAGAAATAAAAAGAAAGCTCCTAGATGAAGAAGAGGAAGAAAAGGACTTGGAGAAATGATTTGTTCAACTTGCTGTAAGGGCAACCTTTCAAAGAAGAATATCAAGGGAAGATACTTCAAGTGGAAAAACACCTATGATGTTTTATTGGAAGTTGATTTTGAATGTCGTGTTTGCGATTCATGCGATGATTTTTTCATTAATCGTAAGCAAGCTGTTCATCTTGACGAAGTAATTGAATCTTCATTAAAAGCACATATTGCAAGATAATGAGTCTACAGATGGGAATTAATAATGATAACATCAAATCGTATAACCTGTATAAAGCCCATTGTCCATATGGGAGTATATCCACCACCAGCATCTGAAGCATGTGGTCTTTGTTGGGGTTTTCATCGTGAGCATTTGCCAATCATAGAAGGTTTCAGAGGACACCGTGGAACCTGCATGAGACAAGGATGTGAGGGAGTTGTCACGATGGGTTTCGATGTAGCCACAATGAATGTGATACCTGATAATTGCTCTTGTTGTCAGTGTGGAAAATTCTACAAATATTGTGACAAAATATTGGACTCGGATGAATTGCAGGAGTTGAGCCTGAAACTGTGGCGTGAGAAAGGTGATGGAGATATTGGATAGATGCTAAAATTTAAAGCAACAAATAAACAGATAGCGATGATCTGCATGAACGCGATTAATCATTCCAAACCTGTTGGTATGGGTGTTATCCATTATTTAGATAGAGATTTTAAGTTAGAGGATATAAGAAAATTACTTGAGGAGACAGCAGGAAGTTTACACCATATAAATTTTGATTATGTTGAAGGTCGTATGGTGAAGCTTACTATCCACCGTCCTGATTCTGATGGTTATTGGTTGATTCATGATGATTATCTACCGTCAATGGAATATCAATCATGGGCCGATGAATACCCAACATATAGGTCTTTAATAGAGTCAGCATTAGGTGCTGTTGTCGTTGAGCAGTGTTAGGAGAGAAGAGATGGTAAAAGAATTATGGGCAAACATTGACCTTTTAACATATCAGATAGAAGCCCTTAAAACCGCCACATCATTCCCATGGGTAAAGGATGGGAGTGGTGGGACTGATCATCTCTATACGATAGGAGTATATCCTCTCGATGGGATGATGTTCACCAAGTCTTATATGAAAACTTGCCGCAGAAGAGGACCCTTCAGGTTATTCATTGAGGAGTGTGTTGGACGTAATAAACCGAAGTGGGGATGTTTCGATGAAGTGGATCAACCAATGAGGTGGTACCACAATCCCGAGTGTCTCAACATAGAAGCTCGGTCTTTAGCGATAGTGTTGCTTCAGGATAGGCTAGAGTTTGAGAGATCGTCATTTCAGAAGGGATAGGGTTATGGATTTCAGAAAAGAAAATATAATATCAAGATGGGTGACAATACTTATCAAGAGCATTGCCGAAGCGCCTAACTACCCTGCTAAAGTCAAAATGCTCAAAATGACAAAGGCCATCATTGTTGAAAAGGGTATGGTGGGTGGTGCTCCGAGCGTAGACCTTCAGTGTGAGGATGGGGATGGTAATGAATATTTGATCATGACCACTGGTAATATTATGGATGGGATTGCAGGAGCTATCAAGGGGGTTATTGCGAGGACAGAGGATGGGACAGGGAAATGAATGATTTCACAAATCAAACGATATCATTTGTAGCAAAGTACACGAAGGAAATACAAGTCATCATTTTCATTGTATGGGGCATAGTGATGATTATTCACAGTGTTGTGATGTCAATGAATGGTTTGGCTCTAATTAGGAATACAGAGGCTAGGAATCGCAATACTGAGGTTTTAGAAATCAATAGTGAAGTTTGGTCACATTTTAATCGCAAGGATCTCGATGAATGATACCAGCAGTAAAAATTAAAGAAAGACCTACAGAAATATGGGAGTCTCCATGTGAGAAATGTCCATCAGCACATGGACCTGGAGATCCTGAATCAGAAGATATTCTTGAGTGGTGTCGATCAGGAGAGGTGAGTTTTGAAGAGGCTACTTTTCCATGTGCTTGGCGGCCTAATAAATTGTGTAAGGGTATATGTGACATCGTGAGAGATGTGATAAAAAGTGAAGGAGATGGTAATTGACGTTAGATGAGTGGGTTGAGACCCAAGGTGATTTAAAAGAGGAAATGACAGACCCAATGAGGTTGTCATCTTCAGTCGTGATATCCGAAGAGGATATTGAATCTATAGTTCGGGTCCAACTAACATTCATTCGACAACGGTATGGCGAGGAATGCCGTTATCCTCGAAGGACTTCTTTTTGTCCGGTTTGTAAAAAGCGTCAATTCATGGCCCGAGGTGTTTTAACCTGTATGTATGGTCATGGTGTTAATTAGGAGAGGTGAGTGATGGATAAGTTCTCGCGCAAGAGACATGAAAAGGATACGAGGGAGAGATCTGAAAAGCATCTTCAGAGGATCTTTGGGTCGTATGCACAGAAGATTCATAAGCTGACAGATGAGTTGAAAACTGATCTCGACAAAGTTGCCGCGCAACAGTTTCCAGAAATTGGACGACCGAACTCCCATAATATTAGTGTAGCAACGCTTCACATGGCTTTCGCTGGTGAGTTTCTGATGAGGATCTCAAGTCAACATGGTCTGAGTGAGATTCAGGTCAAGCATTTGAGTCTGGAGTTAGGAAACGAAGCTCTCAATGAAGCAATAGAGCGTAGTGCTGAGTTTAAGAAGAATAGTGTGAAGATGTTTGAGGAATTTTTTAAAAAGAGCAAACTAAAAAAGAAGTTAGAGGAGCAAGAGGATAGATTTCATAGGGATATAGGAGAGTTTAATAATCGTGAGAACAACAAAAGATTGAAAGATGTGACAGATGACAAATAGTATCACTGTGAGAATTGCAAATAATAAAAAATATTGGAGATTGATGGGAGTTCTATTCGGTCTCGCTTTCCTCAACTCTATCGTTGTCATCTACATAATGGATGTGAAACGGAGATTGGATATTTTAGAGATCAAGAACCAGACCCAGACTGATAGGATAGATAATCTAGTGAACTGGATGGAGAAAGAAAAAGAAGAAGTGATCTACAACCATGACTATTGTCTTCGACAGTTGGGACACTCACACTCACATATACCATTGAAAAAAGGAGATCCAAAAGATTGACTCAAATACACAAGTATTGCCAATTATGTAAAAGAGAATACCCGTCCGAATGGGATCTACAGGTATTTTGTAGAAAGTGCACCAGTGGAAAGACCTTGCTAGCATACCAAGATCTACGGGACCAGATAAAGCTCCTATACCCAGAGTCACACCACAAGGATCTTTGTATGTCGTTAATAGAGCAGTCGAGATTAACAAACCTACTGGGATGGGATGTTGAGAGAGTGGAGTCACCTGGTTCAGTGATGGATTAGAGGAGAGGGATTATGACATTTGAAACGCTAGAGGTTATTCTAAATTGTGTTCAGATAGCGCTCCTTATATTTTTATTTTTAAAGGTTGAATATCTCCATATTGCGGTAGCTATGTATATAACGGACAATGATAATTTACGTGAGACTATGAAGATGATGAAAGGCAAGGATAAAAAGTGAAAACGTATCTTTTTATGGTTATGATATTGATTCTTGGGTTTTCCGTCACCTTACAAATTATCGACTCAGATCATGTGGACAGGTTGAATAAATTTATAATGGTGGGGTATGGCATGGGACTAATAGCCCTCACTTTTAAGATATCACGCAAGGTCCTGGGTCCAGGGGTATTTGCTGATTATATGGTCATGGGGGTTTCCTTGGGTTGTTTGGTTGGGGTTTTTGTAATTTATGTTCTGGGGTTTTAGATGTCAGATATTAATAAAAAAGGAATGAAGGTTATATTTTTGTTGGTGATGTTTTCGTTTGGGTGTGATTCTGAGAATAATTTTCGAGCTAAAGTTCTTGCGGAGAAGCTGGAGTGGAATGAGGTGTGTTTGGATCTTGGTGTATATAAGCCAACATATTGCAAGATAAAAACAAAGTACGGGAGTTACTGTATGGGTTGGAGTCACCATCATGCATATACGGTTCCTTGTGATGTTATATTTTCGCAGGAGGATGAGTAGGTGAGCGGAGTTTACCCAAACGCCTCTATGAAAGAACTGAAATTCATATGTAGACGTATAGAAAAAGAGAATAGTAAATACTCAGATGAGTTTGTTCCGCTTAAACATAGACCAGAAAAAAACTTGCTCGCTGTCTTTAGGAATAGATATTTTCTGGCTCAGATCTATAGAAAGAATGAATGGACCAGAATATCCATCAATAGAACCAGCCTAGATCTTACGATCAACAGATGGCGCGATGGGATCTCCTGGGATAGTTTGATGATGATCAAGGGAAAGGTTGGGTATGGTGATCGAGATGCTATCGAGATGTATCCTAAAGAATATGATGTAGTCAATGTTGCGAATATTAGGCATTTGTTCATTCTCCCGGTAGATCATCTAATAGACTGTATATGGAGGAAGAGAGATGGATAATGTTATTCATTTTGTGTTTGGAGTTATGTGTTTCTATCTTAGGTACAGGATTTTTGAATCTAATAAGTTCCAGTATAAGGTCAATGCGAAACTCATGAGTGTAGTGTCGGATTTAAAGTTGAAGATCGATGATATCCTGAAAGTGCAGGTCATCGATATTGAAGCTAGATTGGATCGATTGGAGAAGAGAAAAAAATGATAACATTTCTATCATTGATTGCTGGTATTGCCATCATTCCTATTGTTGTAGTCCTAATGTATATTATGAGACTCATTAAGTTGATTGATGAGTGTAATATCCACCAGAATGATAGTCTTAAATCTCAAATGAACATCATTCGGAGTTTGATGATAAGAGTGGATCGATTGGAGGATAAGAGGAAATGAGACGCAAACTTAGAATCGGGATTAACAACTCCAACAAAGATCATAGAAAGGACAGAGAGTCCAAGAGGTCGATTGTGTTTTATGGTCATATGAGAAAGGAGGATCGGAGAAAGTATATGAGTCGGAAACATAGTCTTTTTGATCCTCTTCGTTCTATGCTCGATATTAAATGGGTTGGATACATCTCCCAACGGATTACTATTGAAAGAGTAAAATGCGAAACTTCTACTATAACCTAGATGCTAATAAGAAGGTGGTCCCATCTGATCCAGATCAACTGTCCGTCAATTTCAAGAATGAAGAGATGAGGCGTGTGGGTTTTGATGATATTGGTCCTTTTAACATCTCCACCGTTTTTTTATTTATGAATGTCCAATTTCATACAGCTGGACCTCCAGTTGTCTTTGAGACTATGGTTTTTCAGAAAGCTATCGAGATCTCAGCAGAGTTGGAGGATGTCTTTTGTCTCTTTAATCGATACTGCACATATGATGAGGCAGTGAAAGGGCATAAGGAGATTTGCAATGAGGTTCGAAGAATGTATTGGAGCGCGGCAAATAGTGGGAGGTAGGAGGAGAGAGAATGAAAAAACAAAAACAAAATACTGAAAAAGAGGGTATAAAAAAATTTGTTGAGACATATGATGAGAAGAATCTTGGATTCTTAGATGAGGATCTCCTTCAGGTCATCGAACAGACAAACATTTTATGGAAGGTGAAGGAGAGATTCAATGATCGTTGGGGGCATTCGTATCAGATAAGTGTGGTTGGGGTTCAACGTCTTATAGACGAGCTGGTGACTGTTATTCAATCAGTCAGGAAACGTAAAGATGATCTTAAAAACGACAGACTTGGAGTGTAGCTATGAGTAGTATACTTGATGACATTTTAAAACAGATTAATCATGGGCATCGTAAGGAAAAGTTAGCTGTATGTATCATGAAAGACCATGACGATCTGAATGAATATTGGAAATCATATAAGAAGGAAAATGCAGCTCTTAATAAGCGATTAGAGAAATTGAAAGATGAGATAGATGATCACTATGAGATATCCTGGGAATCATTTAGGGAAAAGTTGGTAAGTGAGAATTTCCTAACAGAGAAGGAGTTAGCGAATCGTATTGGTCTGCTGGTTGAAGATGGTGTTTTGTTCAAACAGGTCCTAAAAGAAGAGAATAAGTAAATGACAGGAATAATGTCAAAAAAGTGTGAAGTCTGTGATGTGGTAAAAATTGGTATCGAAGAATACTTGGTAGAAGCTGCTGGTATGGGAGGTGGTAATGCAATTGATTCGCGTGACCATTATCCAGATGGTTGGCAACTTGAACTAAGATTATTGGTTAATGGGAAACATAGTTTCGCAAGTCCTTTAAAAATAATTCACCAGAGTGGTGCTTTTACTAATGTCATCCAAGAATTAGAAGTTGTTAGAACAATGAAGAAGATTTATCGTTTCGAATAATAGAGGTAGAGAAAAAATGACACAGAGAGAGATGTTCGAAAAATCATTTAAAAGACCAGCCGACTACTTCAAAGTTTCGGATGAGGAACAATGGGCTATTGATAAAAAGCTTGGGATACTGGATTGGAAAGGTGAGAATCTCACCAAAGAGGATGAAAAACGCTTCAAGGAACATTATGATAAATCGTAAAGAGTTGGTACTCGATCTGCTGATCCAATTTGACAAGAAAAAAATGGAATATAACAAGGTCCATGGTGAGATGCTCTCACTGGCAGAGGACATCGAGGCTTGTGTCAGACACATCACTAAATGCGATAAATGTGGTGGGAGTTTGTGATGGGGGGTTTGTATGTTCTGCTCATTATATGTGTGCTGTTTTTGGGCTATATGATCCAGCATAATTTCTCGAAACAAGATTATATTGCAAAATGTGTCTTAGAAGAGAAGGCTCGGGTCAATGCTACCGATATTTGTGAAGCTAAATATGTGTTGAGGGATTTAGATAAATAGAGATTATAAAAGGAAAAGAAAATCTATCTATAGGAAGAGACTTGAAGAAGAAGAAGAAGAAGAATAATAAACCGAGAGAAGAATGGCAAGTCAAGGCCACAATGGACTATCTCAACGAGACTTTTACGGGTGAGGGTAGTGTCCATCCTATGTTTTTTGGTTACAACGCGAGGGTTGGTTACTTCATGCCTATTGGTTGGGATACCAAAGAGGACAGGCGCAAGATGTTGAGGAAACTAAGGATGTTTTGTTACGTCTACGAGCTTGATCATTATCTAACCCTCAATGAAACCTGGATGTCAAGAGAATGTATAAAATTAGGGGTAGAGCCAAGGGAAGATCCTGATCGAATAAGTAGTGTCATGCTTCTGAGTGTTGATAGAAACAGGGTTCGTGGCATCTTTTATGAGATTAACGGTGATAAGCTTAAAAGGATAGATCATGGTAGTCCAAATGTCACAGGAGATATGACTAAGTTCCTACCACCAGAGGGTGTTCCGAAGCCAACCGAGGATTTAAAAAAACAATTTCTGAAAGCGTTTGATTTAAACTTTGAGAGAATATGATGATCAAAAAACACATAACAATATCGTTAAATGGTGATCAAGAAGCTTCAGATGATTTGGTCGAGGATTTACAAAAATATTTTGGTGAGGAGTGGAAGGTAAAATCAGGTTGTGTGTCGAGTAGAAAAGAAATTGCAATTAATTCCATAATTCCAGCATTATCTCTTTTAAATTTTGACCAATTGAGGACAGTGTTCTCTTTAGTTACTGAGATTATAACGGAGGATGCTATAGCAGAAGCTAACACCAACAAGGAGGTGGATGATGCTAGAAATAGCAGCAATAATATTTCTATGGATAGTGATGGTCTACATGGCATGGAGAATAGCGGAGAACGAAAGAAGGATTAGAGATCTGACTGCTGAACTCACAAATAGACTAATGGTTCAGGATAGATCGTTAAAAACCATGAAGGATGATATAAAGCATCTTAAGAAAATGGACTCGATGGTGATGGAACATCTGATCAAAATGGGATGTGAAATAAAGAATTGAGAGGATATGATGTTCTTTGAATCTGTAGCTGATGCGTGGAAGTCTCTATATGATGGTCTTGAGTTGTCGAGTGCCCATCCTATCCAGCAACGAGAGATGAGGAATGCTTTTTATCTTGGGTATCAATCATGTTTTGATACGGTCTTGCGAATCAGTAAGGATTACACTAAGGATGAGGCTGCTGATTTTCTTGATGATCTGAATGAGGAGTTGGATATCTTTCAAGAGGAAAAAGAAAAGGAATTCAATGTAGTTCAAAAAAGAAAGGGAAGATGAGAGAAGATAATGTTTTTCAGCCACAGACAATATTTGGTTTTATTTCTTGTCACCACAGGTATGTTTTTTTTAGAACAGAGAGCCATGTGGGGAGTGTTTTCTAATGGTGTTATTTTTATTTGGATTTTTGAATGGAAGTTTGAAGCTATGAGAAAATGATGGAGGATGGTGCATGAAAATCCATTGTGATGTGGAAGAAGCTGAAGTTGAGAATGAGAAAGGTCGTATGGTTGATGGGGTTATTGCTACCTGCGAGAAATGCGATCACACTGTTGAGTCCTTCGGGACAGCTCAAAGTAGCATTAATAGATGTCTAGCCCTGATGAACGAAGAATGTCCAGAAGGGGAGAATAATTATTATGTTGAATGAGAGAAGAAAGGATGTAATCGATAGAGCAGTTTTACATGACAAGCCGATGTATACCCATGACTGTGAGAGATGTGCCTATCTTGGGTTTGATAAGACCGATGATGGTGCGTTAGTCGATCTGTATTTTTGCGAACAGCATAATCTTCCTACGGTGATTGCTAGATATAGTTCAGTTGGGAGTGATTATGTTTCTGGGGTAGCGTTGTGTGGTAATTTTCCAGAACTTAGGACAGCAAAGACGAGAGCAACGGAAGTAGGATTCATATTTTGAGTTTTAGTGATGTGATAATCCGTTTTTTTCTCACAGGGAATCCTTCTAGGACTTTTCATACGATACCTATTTGGGTTAATCTTTGGAGGAATCGTATCGGTTTCTATCTTCATTCATATTTTATTATTTCAGAAATTGGAGAACCGACCATTTATCTTATGATCTTTCTGAATGCTTTTTTTGTTCTTTGGATCTTGCGAGCAACGAAAGGACGATTAGATAGGATTATCAGTTTTATTTTTTGGTTCCCTACGAAATATGAACGACGGTTATGGAAAAGGAGGTATTTGAGATGGAAATTAAGAATATAGATATAACAAATGAACAATATTTAAAAGCAAAGAGAAAAAAGAGGTATCTAGCTCGGTATAGGAGAGTAGGTAAGACCATGAAGCCAAGATTTAGGGTTTTTAATATGGATGGTGAGAATGGCTAAGGAGAAGATCCCACCACCAAAAAACATCGGTGATCGGTCAAAAGAAATAGATATCACAGGATATTTATTTCCTTGGAAAGATGGTCAACCGTTTTTTATGCAGATGTTAGGCTCAAAAGCAACCTATATCCCAGTGTTTGAAGATAAGATCAAACTTGATATTGGTATGAATGGTATTGAGTATGAAAAGATCAAGCAAATTGAGGATGGGCAGCAGTTTCTTGATAGTATTCCTACCAAATACATAGTGATTGTTAATTTAAGATACACTTCAGATGGTAAGTGTCGATATATCCAGTTATTTAGAGGGGTTTGGTTGATAGATGATACATCATAGAATTGGAGATTATGATGAAGGTTAGGAGAGGTGGTGAAACCTATGAGGTTATCGATGAAACGGATCTATCGGTCTGTGTTGAAATGCCATTCCCTTTTGCTGATGGTACAACAAAACTATTAAAGCTGTGGTGGGATAAGAAAGATCTCGATGAATGAAATACTTGTCAGTGTATAGATTAATAATATAGGAAGTGAAAGTGAAAAGAAAAACAAAACATGATTATAAGAAGATTTACGAAGATCAAAACAAATTGGGTATTTCTGCAAATAAAATGGCCGATAATATGGGAATACCACGCAGCAGCTACTATAGTGCCATTAGGCGACTAGGTTTTGTAATATCCAGAAAAAGATCTGCAAATAAGGATGAAAAACAAGAAAAAATGAAAGCAATGTTAAAACGGATAGATCCAATACCTATTGCTTCTAAAACAATCGAGATTCCTGAAATGGTTCAAGAGATAAGAAAGGAGGTGTCAGTGGTCATCATTAAGGGTGATGCAGATGATGTGTTAAAGATTCTATCCAATATGCTTTAAAGAATTGTTCATAGTTGTTAGTTGGGAGAAGTTGAGATGAGATTACAGCATATATTCTTTGATGTTCATATGGCAAATGGTCATGCCGGTCTTGTAACGATCATGAAAAAAGAAAAAAAGAAACTTCGTAAAAACGATTGTGCGACTTTTATCAATACCACATTTGATACGGTCAAAATTCTCGTGGGTGATGGTCAATTCCTCGTTCATTACAAACACCCATCTGGGAAAATAGCACCAGAGACTATAAAAGATCTCCCAAATTTTATTAATGGTGGTGAACTTCAGTATACGAAAGCATTGAGGAAGGTGATTTATGAGAAATTGCCTCAGAAGAAGAAAGTGGAGTAAAAGTCTTGAGAGTTAATCAATTTTTATCTGATAAAATATTAGAGTCAAAATGTTTGAGCTTGGGTCAGCTTGAGATGATGACGAAAAAGTATGTTGACGAACAAGATATTCGAATGAGGTCTGGCAAGTCTGTGTGTCCTCCAGATGACTTGGGTATGCAGGTTATCATTCATATGTTGGCGTTTGTGAAGGATGGTTTTTTTAAGGATAGTGATTTTAGATTTAAAGACCATCCTACATATTCATCATTAGCAAGAACGACCATGCAGGATGCTTGCACTGGTGCTTGTGTCATGATTTTAAGAAAATGTAGAGAATCCAAGAATCGTTTTGTCTTTGCGAATGAATTTTTCAATGAGCTTCATGATACAAGCTTGATTGATGCCAGATATTCAGATCTTGTGAGTGGTGCTGGTACAATCAAGCTTCCTTTCAAGTTGAAGGATCTGTTTGGTGATGGGTTCGATGAATTCAGCTATTACATTGGTGATGTTTTAGATTATTTTGGTGTTGATTCGGGATGTTCTGATTGGAAAGAATATTCAGTTGATCGAGATCACTGTAAAGAAAAATATATGTTCAGTCTTTGCTGGAGGGATAGTCGGAAAGCTTGGAATTATACTTCTCACTACTGCACTGATCCTAATACTACGATAAAGGAGATGTTTAAAAATTCGAAATTCAAAAGTGCTTTTATAGATTCAAATGATAATGTTGTCATATCTGAAAAGATCCAAGAGGATGGGTATGAACCTCATATCAAATCCATGTTCAACTGTCTTTTATATCTTAAGAGTGGTGATCCTGATTTAAGAGCAATGCGAAATGAAATAACGTATCGGACTCCTACCAGCACCAAAATAATTCGGAAAGACAAAGATCTTTCAAAGCATGAGTTCACTGTTGTTGGGTTTGGTTACAAAAAGAGCCCAATATATTCCAAAGAATTTTATTATCAGCCGCCACACTGGGCAAGGCGTGGGTTAGCCAAAGTTTGGACTTGGTGTAAGGGGTCTTTAAAGCGGAGAAAGCAAATGAAAGGGATTATAAAGTGACATGTGGTGAATGTGGGATCAACTCAGCAGCAGTTAGGGTGAAAGGTGCTGGATGGGGGTGTGATTGTGGTCATGTTAACCTTAACGTGGATGAGTTTGACGATAAGTGTATTCTGACGATTGCTATCAACCCACATGCAAGTTCGTATGAAATCAGGCAATATATTGATGAAATCGTCGATGAGTGGAAAAGATCTCTATGGGTGAAGCCGAGGAGTGGAAAAAATGTCTGATGTGGACTCTAATAATTTAGTTTATCGTCGAGTGGGAAAAAAGCCTAATTTAAACTCTAAATATTTAGTTTTTTGGTTGTTTATACCCCTTTTGGTCTTAGACATCGCTCTCGGCCTCTCTGCGCGACAGAGTCAACAGGACAACAACGCCTTCAAAGATCAGATTAAGGACCTTCAGGTCGGGATTTGGAGCATAGAGAGCCAATATAAGCTCCTTAGGCAAGAAATACTGGCAACGAAGATCATGGTGAAGCGTTGTGGGGGTGAGTAGCATGTCAAAATGGATGCCTTTTGCGTTTTTGTTTTATGGAGTCATAACGATGGTTGTGGTTTATGGTTCAATTCTGCTGAAACAGAATCATGACTCATCAATCCGCTGTGAAGTGGTTGCAAGATGCTATGAAAAGAAGTCAATTGAGGAGTGTTGGGATCTCGAACAACGACTTTGCCAGGAGTTACACTCAAATGACAGATGATAGACCAGAAACGTTCACAAGTACCAAAAATAAGAAGAAAAACTGTTGTACCTGCGATTCTTGCCAACATAGAAAGCTTAAAAACATGGACGGTATCATGTGCACCAGATTTGAGTTTCTTTTTCCTGTTCAAACGTTCCATGCCACTCGAGATAGTGTTTGTAAGCAATGGCATAAGAAAAAGAAGAACAAGAATTATTAGGGTATTGATAAAATGAGTGAAGAAGAAGAATTTGAGGCCCGTTTAGCTCTGATAGTACACCAGTCTGGTCTGAAAACTAAAATCATCAGCATACGATTGAGTAAAGAACAGAAAGCTATGATTCAAGAGAATGCAGATGAGTATACGAATGGTAACATTAGTGAGTGGTTGTTAATCGCAGGGATAGATTTTGTCCCATGGGGTCAATAATAAGCCAAGGAGATTGCGATGATCAAGATTTGGGAAGATGCTTTAGAAAGGCTTAGAGGTCAAATTCCTAAAGGATCACCCAAGAGATCTTCTCAATGGTCTGCTGTTAGAAATGCTTATTTGGTGAATCACAATCGATGCGCTGCGTGTGGGTCTCGCAAGAGGTTGCAGTGTCATCATATTGTTCCATTTTGGGTGGATGCTAGCCTCGAATTGTCTGTAGAGAATTTTATTACGCTGTGCACTAACGGTAAATATGGAATGCGAAATTGTCATCTAAATATCGGTCATGCAGGGAATTGGAAACGGGTTAATCCTGATGTTGTGGCTGATGCCGCGTTAATGCGAATGAGATTAGGATGGGCAGCATAAGTGGAAGTTGAAAATGATGATGAACCTGAATTCTGATATGAAGGTAAAAAGGAGGGGTGATAAAATGGTTTGCCAAGACTGCCAAAAGAAAGCTGGGAATCGAAAAGATGACTAAGCACCGCGTTACGTGTTCCTGGTGTAGAAAAGTGTTGAAGCGGTGTAGATGTCACCCTAAGACAGGGGCCGACCACTCTAATGGATGGGATGTTTTTTGGGAGAATATGGAAGGCTGCCGGGAAATATTTAAGGAGACAGAAGCCGAGAAAAAGACTGGGAAGCATGAATGGGACGGGGAGAAATGGGTGTTAAAAGATGGCTTAAGCCAATGAAAAATTATGTTCTGTATGATCACCCAAAGGACTTTCCGAATGAGTATATCGTCAGGGAATGGAGTGTTCAATCAGATAAAATTGAACCTATTGGTGTCTTTCTTCAGTCACAACATCTTAATGAGATTTATCATTATATGGGTGCTATGGATTTGTATTATATCCCAAGACAAATGAATGACGATCCTTGTATTATGGGTGTCTGGTTATGAGTTGTTTCTCCACGGCATAGGCGAATGCTTCTTTCGTGGGCCACATCTCATCATCTTCTTCTTTTCTTTTTTTTCTGATGTATTCTTCTCTGATTGGATCGATAAAATCATGCCAGGTTTGGTTATCTCTCCAATCAAGCTCACCACCCGTACAGCCGCTTACAAAATCCGATGTGATTTTACATTTTGAGCCATAAGTGATTGCATTTCGTCATCCTTATCTCCCCTCAAAAAATAGTTGGGATCAGACTCATTAGATAGAAAATAAGGACCAACAGCAGCAAGAAACACAGGGGGTATAGGAAGTCCCATTTCTTCATGATCAACCCTTGTCAATTTTGTGACTTTTGGTTATCATGCCGATTCTGATGACATTTGTAAATAGCTGGTGTTCGATATGCTGACTTGCTTCCATGGTCTCGGGATTTCTCATATTTTGTTGGATTTTGCTCTGGCTTTACCCTTTCTAGGCGTCTGTCTGGTCTGGGTGAGGCTGTTTATTTTCAAAAACAAGCACATTTTCTGCAAAAAGTAGCCAACTTACTGATATTTAAGCCTTATATTTCCCAAAAATAACCCCTAAATCTTTTTGAATTTCTACCGATAAATGGTATATCAGATCGATTTAGATCTGATCTCAATGTTTAGTAAGAAAGGCGATAGAGAAATATGAGCAAGGAACATCCAATCGAAGCAGGATGGCTTCGATTTCGCAAAAAACATGATGAGTTTTTGAAAATTGCTGAAAAGTCTTTCGAATCCAAGTGGGAAGAGACTTATCCTGGTTCTGACACATCCATGATTGCTGGTCTACCGATGCCAGTGATTGAAAGTTTACATGCGATATTTTCAAATGGTATGGATATGAAACAGAGTTACCGAACAATTGTTGGTGATTTGGGTGGTCCTGAGAGGATGGATTTCCTACAAAACGCCAGCGCATTTTTAGCTTATCGAGCCGACAAAAGAATTATTAGGATTGACCACAGGCTTTTTGAGAGTTTAAAGAATACTCGTTTCCCAGATAAATTCCTCATATCGAATTTGGTGTTACCGGCTAGATCTGTAGTGTTGACATTGGATGGTCATTCGAAAAGCATTGTTGCTTTTTTTGATATGAGTGGTCCCATGAGTGGAGAGCCTGAAATGGTATTTAAGCTCTCTGAATATGATCACAATACCGAAGAATTTTACGTGAGATTGGCTCTCGTAATCAAGAAAGATGAGACATTACAGCAGTCAATTGATGCTCATATAAAATGGATTATGGTTCGCCAGAAAGAGATGGAAGCTATTAGATCTGAAGATGTGGGATATTTATCTTTGATCGGTGAAGAAAAGATTGAAGCTACTTACTTGAATAGTTATACGAAAATGGTAAGGGATTCGTTGGTCGAGGTTAATGGGTATTTGAACTGTATTTTATACTCGATTGGTAATAAGGATATTGTAACCGCAGTCTCTAATCGGAAACCTTTAAATAATTCTGTGGACACTAAGAAGATGAGAGATTTTGGTCATCAGACTCATAGTGTTGTGGGTTCAGAATATGGTAGAACTATTCAAAGATTTTTGGATGAGGAGAAGAAGAAAGCGGCTGATTCGAATGTTGGAGGAGGAAAATCGAAGAAACCGCATATACGATCAGGGCATTCTCATATCTACTGGAAGAACCATCCTACTCAGAAGGGGAAGAAAATCCAAATTGTTCATTATTTGCCACCAAATCCGATAGGGATGGGATGGGGGAAAGAAACTAAAGATGTCACAGATACAAAATTGAAATGAGAGGATTAGGGTTTGGGTGAAATACTAAAATTCCGACAAAAAAATGAGGAGACGTTATCAGTAGATGATCGTCGTTTCCTCAGTCAGGAATTTGATGATGTTTACATGAGCACTGATTTTATGATCCATAATTTCATTGTGAATATCGGGAAAATGAATGACAGTTTCAATCATTATCTTATTTATCGAAAAGCAACAAACTGGACGATGATCACATGGTATAACCCAAGACAAATGGCACCTCTCAGTGAGGCTGAGAATCGCATTAGGCATTACAATCTCATGAAAGAACTCGATACATATGAGATCTATGAGGGGGAAGGTGTAGGGCAACATGGATGGGATTCTGAATCTTTCTGGTTTGTCTTAAATATTGCTAGAATGGATGCTCAAGAGCTTGCGGTGCGTGGTGGTCAGATTGCTTATGTTTACGGTAAGACTGGAGGACTCCCAGGGTTAATCTACCCAGATTATCGCATTTAAAAATATCGCTATTCGTGTTGGTATTACATCTCTTTTATGCTTATCGTAAAAACCTCGACAAGTGACATTATCGAATTCATGATAAGTAAATGTCCTATCTGTCCTTAGGCATACTTCTATTTTATTTCGCCGCTGTAGTCCCACAATGAGAGGATCCTTACCAAAAAGACATTTCTTACATTGTCTTCTTCTAACATTCAAACCATCTGTCACTGATTTTGGTTTCTTTCGAGATCCAGCTGGTATCAACACGATTAAATTTCCTCACAAATCACTGGAGAGTTGTAGATACTTCTACGTTTCCCATCCAAGTCAAACTGAATCCTGTTCTCACTCTTCTCGATATCAAAACTACCCTTAAACGTCTTTATTACTGTCCCATTGAGGCTGTAAACAGTACATATTCTATCGAGACCGCCTGTGTATTCTGAAGTGAACGTTTTGAACTTTCTCTTCTGTGTTTCAGTGCATCCGAGAACTAACAATGATAGGATTAAGAACTTCATGTTTGACTCCTAATGATTATCTCAATAGTATCTCATAAAACTATTTGAAGAATCTCTGTGAGATTTGTATAGCATCCAGATCTCCGAAAGGAAATGAGTTAATGAAGAAGATTTTAATATTGCCAATCTGTGTCTTTTTTATAGCAGCAGCTGCTCCAAAAAATGTCAAGAAGATGATCTCAGATTCTTGGGTTATATCTGTCGCGGATTGCAAGGTTTATATGCTGCCCATAGATAAGATTATCCGAGCCAATATCACATGCAAAAAATCGGATCACAGAATCATGGCTCTTGGTTATGGTCTCGCTAAAAAAGGCATCACATCTTGGTGCACCATATCCGAAAAAGAAGGAATCTTCGAGGTCCGCCTAGAGGGGTGTTGATGCGGAAGATTTCAAATTGCGAAAAATGTGGTTCCCATAAATTAGAAAATTGGGGTGAGTCTGGTACTTTCTGGGTTCACTGTTATAGTTGTAATTACGATCATGAAGATGATAGCGAGGTTGATCCATCTAATTGGCGTGGGTTTGATGATGAAGTACTTGTGTATCCACCTAAAAGAAGAACCGATGAGAATGATGATTTCTCCTAACATTGCATATTTCATGGAGGTTGAATTCGTCCAACATCTCAAGGAAAAATGGCCTTCTCTCATAATACACGTTGTTGAGGATGATGATCATGATTCGTGAATCTTTAAAATTAGATACTGCTATCAATACGTTGAATCGATTTCTTCTCTACGATAGAGATGCGATGAGTGATTTATTCTTGAATATGGCATCAGAGTGTAATGAGAATTTAGCACAAAGTCCCACAGTTCAGGTACGGAGCGAAGGTGGTGGTTATAAGGTTGCTATCCTTGGGGTTTTGAATGGTTTGTTTGGAGTTTTTGATATTGGTCCGAAAAAGGGATGGGGTCCAATCACAATGATTGTAGATGATGGTAAAATAATGAGATTCGAGAGAACACAAAATGAAGAAAAAGAATAAAATCCCTATCTTGATTGCTGCTGATTTTCACTGCATGAGATGTTATCATGAGTTTAATTCCCGACCAGGTCCATGGGTTATCTGTATTAAGTGTGGCTATAATTATGTCAAGTGGTTGGATTTTGAGAGATGGCTCTGATTAGATATTTGGTTCGAGAATACCGCAGAAACCCTTCCGATTTGATGATTTTCCTTCTTGTGTTTTTTATCATCTCAACTTTCTTAGTTAAGCTCCTCCTCAACGCCTTCAAAATAAACATATAACGTTTAAAGGGTTGTCAAAAACCTTGAAATACTGGAAGATGAAGATATAGCCAAGACATGTTTGTTGTAGGGAATGGGAATGCGTAAATGGAAGTTATCGAAAGATGACCCTCGTGCGAACCGTCAGGGTCTCCCCGAGCCTATCAGGATTGAGGTCAAACTCATTCACGGTGAGATGATTAGGGTGAAAATTTATGCTCCTGCTTTTAGCCCACATGCGGTTAAAGAAGTGGGCTCGTCTGATCCCAAGACTGAAATTCAGATTCACAATTTGTTTGGGGATAAACTGTCTACGGTCTGGACGGGAGAAAAATTGTTTTAGTTCGAAGAATCTGTTTGACATTCATTTTTGAATGATACAACCTTAAGATTCCTATCCATGAAACTACCAGGAGGATGTGGGATGGAAACGAACAACCCAAGAGCTAGTCATCCGAAACATGGTAGGCCTGCGTTTATTATTATTTTCTCTACGAAACAACTTAAACGCTAACTCTCTGTAAGGGTGGTTAGCTCAGATGGTTTAGAGCATGGCACTTTTAATGCCAGGGTCATGGGTTCGAATCCCATACCACTCTCCAACGTCTTTTAATTTGGGGTTTGATCTCATGATTCTAAAATTATACTGGGAGATGCAGTTTTGGGATTATTGGAAAATGGACTTAAGTGATTGTGGGTGTAAAAGATTTTTCCTTGGTCCTCTCGAAGTTCAATTAAGAATTCCAAAATGCAGTAAATGGACAACATAATTCTATCGGGGAGGTCTGGGATGCCAGATAAAATAAAAGAACAGATTTTGAGCCATGTAGCAACGTCTGTCACCTCCCTTGAGTCTGGCCGGGTAGCTCAAATTGGATAGAGCAGACGACTTCTAATCGTCCGGTTGAGGGTTCAAGTCCTTCTCCGGTCGCCTCATAGGGGTATAGCTTACTGGTAAAGCACTCGGCTGATATCCGAGAGAGAATTGGTTCGATTCCAGTTACCCCTACCAACTAATCCTTGACATCATCATCTCATTTTTGAAATAGTGATCGGGTTTTTCGAATTTATAATATAGGTGGAACGTATGAGAGAGAAAACATTAACTCAGATTAACGGTTTTGTTGATGCGCTCCAGACGATGACACCGCGAGGCTCGTTTTACAACAGCAAGGATGAGAAGATCCAAGCACTCAAAAAACGTCACAAAGAGATTCGAACGTTGGATGAGGAGCTTTATACGCTTTTTATGTTCTATCCTGGGATCAACGACTATAACAGACTCAGCATTCTCGGTTCAATTTTGCAGGAAAAAAGCCTGAATGAGATTACTTTACCTGTTGTTGTGAATGGCACCAATAAACTTCAACTCCATCGATCATTCGCTGGTTTGTTGAGAGATGTGTCATATCCGCGAGGATTGAAATTGTTTATTGAGTTAAAAAAACGCAAGGTCAATAACAAGAGAGTTAAAAAATCAGCTCTTGAGTTCATCTTGAGTGACCCAAAACTCGTCAGAAGGGCTGTGACCTACCGGACGAAAATGCGTGAGGCTCTTAAGCATATTTGGGGTGTGAGAACATCTGGCTCTATTGGGTATCAGTTGAGTTTAGGTCACGTATCAACTTTTTTAGAACGAGAGGCCCTTTGGTATCGAAATTCAGAGATCCCGATTCTGACGTTCAAAGAGACTATTCTTTTCATTCTCGGTATCGAATATGAGTTCAAAGTCCCGTTGCTAAAGGCTTACAAGGATTCGAAAGAAGACATTCAAAAAGGTCTTGATGGTCATCTACCATATGAGACTTTGATGGGTTTCCGAAACAAACTTTTCACTGGATTCAAGCTGAAGATCATCACCGAAACAGCTGCAAAAACGATGACTCCTAAACAAAAGGTCGTCGTTGCTACAAAAGCTGCAAAAATGCGAAATGCAACGATTGAGGTCGATTATTCGAAGGTAGATCCAGCTCAAGTTTACAGAGAGGCTTACAGAGGTGATGGTCTGACACCCAAGATGATTGAAGGCATCAACAAGAAAATCGATCAGTATATTCACAAATTCGGGATCAAGCTCGGTAAAATAGCTCTCATCATTGACAACAGTCAATCGATGCAAGGTGTCGATGAGCAGGCCAACGAAGCCATCTCTCGTGTGCTCTCACTTGGGAAGTTTTTCGAGAGATCCAGTGAGGAATGTAAACGATTTTATACGAATGATGTCGATGGGGATGAAGATTTACCCTCTACAGGTGGTGACAGTGGATTTGCGAGACTTTTAATTCAGGCAGCTAAGACTAACCCAGATACCATCCTGATCCTTTCAGATGGGTATGAGAACTCACCAGAGGGTTTAACGGATCTCGTCATGGAAGGGCTCAAACATGCAGGGTCAGATGTAAAGGTTGTTCATATCAACCCGACATATGCAGCAGAGACTGCTACAGCTCGTACCATCTCACCGAAGATCCCAACCCTTCCGGTTTCGGATGTCTCAAAACTAGAGGGAACTTTTATGAAGTCTCTTTGGGAACGAAATGCAGATGTTGGGATTGATTCATATAAGAAATTCCTGTTGTCGTATGCAGCACCATATCTTGCAAATCAACTGCCAGGATGGGTTGTTGAACAACTGAAGGGATATCGTCAACCCGAGATCAATTTTGGAGCATTGGTATGAAATTAGCAGAAGTTTTAGAAGGAAAAAGAGCTGGGAAGATCCAAAAATGCGGTGTGATGTCGATTATTCCGATCTTTTATCAAGATGAGGATCTAATTTGTCATAATATTGGTTCACCGAAACAGTCTCTGAGAGTTGAGAGAAACCATAATTATGGTGAGATGTGTTTTAAAAATAGGTCTAAAGAGAAGCCAACGATCATCCCAAATAATTTTGCGGTGATTGATACCAAACAAGCAGCTCAAGATCACGCAATGTCGAAAACTGGATTCATGAAACCAAATGAAAGTGCCTCGTATGGTGATGCTTTTTGTATTCAGGAATCTCAGGGAGGGATGCTTCAGGGGAAGGATGATTATGACTTCATTGTCCTTCCATATGCCTTGCGGCACAAAGCTTTCGCTAAGAAAGGCAGCTCAGGTTATAGTCGTCTATGGGATGACATCAAAAGCTTTAATAAGGAAATGGGTGTGACTCAAAGACATGCCCATCTTTGTTATTTTTTTGAGAAATACAACGATAAGCTCGGTGATTTCATTGCTCAGTTTGAGTGCCATAAGGATCAGACAGGAGCTATCATTCTCATCGATAACAAAATTGTTGGGGTTGAGATAGCACCGAACCCAGAATATTGGTTAGATGTTTGGAAGCCTCTCATTCGTGATTGTTATGGGTCTGAAGTCATTCGGAGACTGATCAACGGAGCTGTGAAGGTTAAGCCCTTAGAAGATACGAAGATCAGCAAGGCAGCCTCTCTTGAGTGTCTTGAGAGGGCTGTGGTTGATTTTGAGGATGAGTTGAAAGCGAAAACTGAGGCTATTTTAGCAAGTATTGCTAATCAGAATCTCAATGAGACTCGGGATTCTGAAACTAGTCACCGTGTCATTGAAGGTGGGGTTGCGAAGAAATATTATATCCTCGATGTGAAGAATGCTTCATACGTTGGACAGATTGTAAAAGAAAATGAGTTTGTTTGTTATGCTTCAATAACTGCGAACGCAGGAAGAATCGCAGCAAAAAGAAGCTTCGCGTTTTAAAATAAGGTTGACAATATTTTTGAGACAGATATTGTCAACGTCATGAGGGACTGTTTTGTGACTCAGTCATCGGAAAAATAGCTCAGTTGGTAGAGCGTCTGCTTTTTAAGCATGTTGTCAAAGGTTCAAATCCTTTTTTTTCTAACGAAAAACTACCTTACAAACACCCAACCCTCATTAAAAAGCTCTTTTAAAATTAAAAGATGACGATCGGGAACTTTTTGTGAATCAGTAATGAAAAACCATGTGTCAGAGGTTCGAGTCCTCTCATTCCCTCCTTATGGGAATGTAGCTCAGTTGGTGGAGCAATGGGTACTACCTTACAAACCCCTACTCCCGATCTACCAATATGCAGGTATAGCTCCAATGGTAGAGCTTCAGGTTTCCATTCTGAGAGTTGGGAGTTCAAATCTCCCTGCCTGCTCCAATAGGAGAAAATTGAGATGCAATCAACACTCAAGACATGGCATCTGCTTTACGGTAAGCTGATGACTGAGAAAAAAATGACACTTAAAGAAGCCGTTGAGTGGTGTAAACCGTTCAATGGTGATCAATGTAAAGAGGCTTATGAGAAATTTGCGACACTCTAATGCTGAGAAATTGTGATCGGAACTGTTTTGTGATTCAGTAAATTATGTAGGTTCGACTCCTGCCCTCCGCACAATGCACTTATAAATATGAGTTCATTGTGCGGAGGTAGACAAATGGTAAAGTCACTTCACGGTAAATGAAGCACAAGCTTTTTACAATTTTACAAACGTCCAATCCGGTCACATTTTGTCAGCATTTACATTTCCTCCCTAAACATGATATTACACTCCTCCTTTGAAACCATTTCAAATGAGGAAATCTATTGAGTCTCCTGACAAAATCCCCATTCTACCAAAACCTCAACGATAAAAAAAAGCCGAACGCTCGTGCAAGATTTTCGCGGCTATTGAGTCAGGGTGTTTCGGAAATTGAAGCAATTGAAACAGTCGAAACATTGTTTCGAAACATGCCGAAACATTCTGTATCATCCCGAAACACTGGGGAAATCTGTTCAACGTGGAACATTTTCATCATTTCAACTTTCATCCTGATTCTCATCAATACTGGATATCTCATTTTCGCATCTTCTCGGTTATATGCTGATGGTTGGGAGGGTTGGTTCATCGCTTCCATGGTTGAAATCCTCATTGTCTATCTCTCTTATATGAGACTCCGAAAAGGTTGGTACATCATACCGAAACTGATACTTGTGTGTTTCATTTGGATGACAATTCAAGTTTTTACTGAAGGATCTGGGTTGCGATCTGAAAAAGTTTCAAGGTTGAAAGAAACTCGTGAAATACTTGTTTCGGATCGTGAATCAGTTGGAAACAAATGGACCAAAGCTGAAATGTCGAAAAAGATTTTGGAATATGATGAAAAGATCGAAGACGCGATCGAAAATATTTCAATTGGGTCCGGTGGTATTGAAATGGTCGCTGTGAAGATAAGATGTTTATTTCTTATGGCTAATGTCTTTTTGGCTCATTTCCTCATGCACCGAAATATAGATTTTTCCAATTGACATTTTATGGATTATTATTGCATCATTAGTTAGTAAAGGATGTGGCATGAACAGATACCTTGAAAACATAGAAGAACGAGTTGTAGCGGTCGATGATCGCGGTAAAACCACGTTCTGATGTTTTCACAATATGTGATGAAAACTCCCCAGGACACTAGTTGATCTGGGGTTTTTTTATATCTGGGGTCTTAGCATAGCGGTCTAATGCACCTGCCTGTCGAGCAGGATATCGTGGGTTCAAATCCCATAGACCTCGCTTATTAAAGGTTTCGAGAAGATGGACAGGATAAGTGAAATTGAGTTCCAAAGATTGATTTTGAAATCTCTTAAAACAACAACTGATCGTGCTCTTGCGGAGAAATTGAGTACGTCAGTTACTACAATCCGCAGATGGATGAATGGTTTTGTTTCACCCAGTCCTTTAGGTCGAATGTTGATATATAAAGCTTTGAGGGGGGATGACGAGTTGAGATGAGTCGATCATTGTGTGAGAAATGCCAAAACGTTTACCCCTCCACATCTGAGGGTTATGGTTTTTATTTAGATTGTTGGATGGTTGAAAAGTTAGAGTCGTTGATTGGGACAAAAGCATTTAATTATGAATTTGAATGTAATTTAACAGGTTGGATGTTGAAATATGCGGTGCCTATGGATATTTGTCCTGATTGTAGAAAAGATGGGATGAAATAAGCTGGGATGGCTGAATGGATTAAGGCACTCCGCTTCGAACGGAGATTTTGAGGGTTCGAGTCCTTCTCCCGGTGCCAAAGGAGATGTTTATGCTGAAAAAGATGTATTTACATTCTTCCAAAGAATCTAATCTTGAAGAAGGTGCAGAATGGGGCTTGACTGGTGATGCGCTTAAGGAATTCAGGTATGCTCTTTATGAAGTCGAGTTTGATGTTGATGTTAATGTTAAGACTGGGGAAGTCATAATATTAAAAGTCAATGGTCGGGAATTAAAATGAATTTAAAAGAACAGATTGACTACATAAGGATAAATCATGCAGGTCAGAGTGAGGCCGAGATGGCAGTGCAAGGTTTCTACGATTACTACTATGGTACAATCGAAAACGTAAAAGTCATCATTCAGTATCCAGTGGAAAAGGAGGTTTCTATGGGAGTAGAACTCTTGGGGAATGAGGTTTCAAAGATTCAAGTGGATATCAAAGATCTTGTCAAAGACCAGAGAGTCACTTTTCAATATTATAGAGACAATGCTCTTTGGTATCAGACTGACAATGGTTTCCGTTTTCCAGTTCCTGTTAAGGATATCGATAAGGGTGTTTTTCTTCCAAGTGACAAGGCGATTATTTATATGAGATGGATTCGGTGGGCTCTTGATAATGGTAGAGGTCAATTCGTTAAAGAACGGGGTGTAGCTCAGTGGTAGAGTATCGGTGTTACATACCGAGTGTCGTAGGTTCGAATCCTACCACCCTGACCATTTTTTCCTAAGGATGTGATAATGTGGGGTAAGCCTGTAAATAGTGACTTATTAAATAAGAGATTTAATATGAGACTAGAAGATGCACATAATGAAACCATGAGAGTGCTTACTGCTCCTAAGAAGGAGAAAATCTTGGATGATGGTGTGAGTATAAAGTTGACTCCAGACATGGATTACTCCCATTGTGTTGAGTTTAGGTCTATTTGTAAGGCAGGATATGAAAAGCTTGGGTATGAGTATCAAGCCAATCATCTTCAAGAGGAATGTGGAGAACTCATAGCGGCAGTGAATCATTTGCGAAGGAAACGACCTAATTCTGAGGAGAATTTGTTAGAGGAATTGGTCGATGTGAAGATTCAGGTTGAGAAGGTTCTGAATAGATTTGATCCAAATACCCGAACTGAAATGTTCGAAAAAAAGATCGCAAAAACTTTAGCAAAGTTGAAATCCTGATGATTATTTTAAACTTCAAAACCATCTTCCTTGAACAGCTCATCTTGGGGTAGTAGCTCAACTTGGTAGAGCACCTGTCTTGCAAGCAGGAGGGTTGTGGGTTCGATGCCCTCTTACTCCACCAATCTTATGGTCTTATTGTGATATAATTATCATATCCCTATCGTCTAGCGGCCCAGGACGCTACGTGCTTCAGCGTAGAAACCCTCGTTCGAATCGGGGTAGGGATGTAAATTTTAATGGGGTTCAATGTGATATTGGGATTGGCAAATATTGTGAAGGAGTGTTGTTACAAATATCAACCTTTTCACAAACCTCACAAGCACCGTGGGATTTTGAAGCTGAATCTGGCCAATCTCTTTTCTTTTGACATTCTTCGCAATAAAACATTAATGATATGCCGATGTGGTCCAATGGTTAAGACGCTGGGTTTTCATTCCAGTGAAGAGGGTTCAATTCCCTCCATCGGTACTTCCCAATTCATCAATTCTAAAGATTTTACAATCTTGTTTATGTCTGGGTGAGTTGTACCACCTACGCTCAGATAAATATTATTAAATCTTTGATGCCAAGATAAATCTTGTGAGGAGTTTCTCACCAGAGCAACGATTAGATTTGCCATTCGTTTTTGCTGACTGTCTGCTTGAGCGTATATTTTTCTTAGGAGGGGTTCCATTAAATGTTCCTAGAGATAATTTATAAACAACAAGATCAACTCACCAGCTTTCCAGATCCCAAGCGGCACGAAAATAAGACTGACCCATAGAAATTTTATGATGGTTTTGATCAGCACATTCACAACATGAGCGTCCATATGCTTCTTCTCCTATTGACAAACTATTTCAAATCAAGATAACCTTGAGACTTACCCCTCAAGGTGGAGGTTAGACATGGAACAATTACCAGGACCAGGACCAGCTCTAGGAACCTCACTCCCAATCATAACGGGATTTATCACCTTTATACCCAATTTTAACACGAATATATGGCCATTTTAATCACATAGATCTGTGGTTGTAAATGGTAACATGTCGGATTCCAAATCCGAAGATCCGGGTTCAATTCCTGGCAGGTCTGCTGTATTCTTCTATTTTGGAGGATATTATGGAAGAATTCGAGAAATGGTTTGAGAGGTTACTGCTTTGTTCAATGTATGGGACTGTAGGGCATCCATTGGGTTCATGTGTGGAGAGAGATGTTATCAGAGATCCTAGTGTGAAAAAGGAATTGGAAAAAGCTTATGATCGGATTGTTTTAAAAAGCTATTGTAGAGATCATAGTAGTTCAAATTAATGGCTCTTTAGCTCAATTGGTAGAGCAGCTGACTTGTAATCAGCCGGTTGTCGGTTCGATTCCGATGGGGGCCTCTTAAATGATTAAACTGTTTTTTGAGTTTATAAAATATTGGTGGGAAAAAGATCGAGATTCGTGTGACGGTTGTGGGTCAAAACCTGCCTTTAGTGATGGCGCTTATCTTCTACTCTGTGATGATTGTGATCGTATAACATACCCCACTGTAGCTCAGTCGGTAGAGCACCAGACTGAAAATCTGGGTGTCACTGGTTCAATTCCAGTCGGTGGGACCAATTTTCACATTTGGGAGTAATTAATTGATTTAGTATATATACTACTAGTTTTTAAGGCTATAGGCAACCATGTAGTATATATACTACATGGTTGAAATTATCCCACTGTAGCTCAGTTGGTAGAGTACCAGACCCGAAGAAAGGTTTTCTTTTGATGCGTCCTGATGAGTTGTTTATGAAGTTAATTGAGGTTTCTATAATTGCTGATGGTCGATCTTTTTATCCCGAAAAAGCTAGGGATATAATTTGTACAGCTCATAATCTGGTTCCATTTATACACGAATCGCCGGAAGAATTAACTGACAAAGCTGGTGAATTTTATGATTGGATGACCAAGGGTGGTGAGGTGCCAGGATGGGTTGTTTTTAAAGTTCGATGAGGTTTTTTTGAGATGTCCAAATTGTAAAAAGTCCATCATTCCTGTTGAGTGTTCAATAGTGAAGGGTGAATATTTATTGGTGCATAATGATCCTCTTTGTCCTTTGAGATCTGATATAAGGGCATATTCTGCTAAAGAATGTGAAGATATATTCAAAAGAATTTATAACCGAGGATAGCTCAACTGGTAGAGCATCACGCTCATAACGTGGCGGTTCCAGGTTCGAATCCTGGTCCTCGGACTTAAAAAGGGTTTACCATGGTAGGTTTAGAAACTAGGTATTGTAAAGGATGCGGTGTTAAATATGAGCACTGTGATTTGGACGATAATGACTATGATCTTTATTGTCCTATACATCAGGTTGAAAAGAGAAAATTAGCCAATGAGATTGAGGATGGTGTGGGTTCTTTTTAGTATCTATGTTGTTTATGCTGTTGCCTTAATGGTAAGGGTCTTGTTTTAGGCTCAATGGGATTGGAGTTCGATTCTTCCAACAGCTCTAAAATAAAACGCACGATTTTCATGAAATCGTCCATTGAGTATGTAGAGATGAATTCTTGGACTATTTTCATAAAGGATAGATAATTATGACACCCGAACAGTTTTGTTATTGGCTTCAAGGTTATTTTGAAATTAGTGGTTTTGAGGATATTAATCTAAAAGCATCTCGCGTGATAAGGGATCATCTTAAACAGGTCTTTGATAAGCAGACTCCTGATAGGGGTGTCCTGACTTTTGAATCAGGTCCTATTAAGTCAGATTTTGTTACTGGTAGACCACTTTTTGACGTTCATGGTGTTATAAACGATCCTTTAAAACCTGATAGGCAACATGATTTGGTGACTGGTGTTGTTCTTGGTGAGAAGAAGGTAGACAATTCGATCTATCGGGAAGCACCTACTAAACCTGTCAAAATAAATTACAAACATAAGAAGCAGGTATGTTGATGAGATAGAGACTCTATTCAAATATTCCTCAGTAGCTCAGTGGTAGAGCCGTCGCCTGTTAAGCGATTGGTCGTAGGTTCGATCCCTACCTGAGGAGCTAAAACCTGATCTGGAAAAAACCAGACCAGAATTTTAGTTTAAATTCCTATTTATACCCGTCACGATGATCGTGTCGATCTTTAGTGTGGCATTTTTTACACGTTGATCGATCCCTTGTATCATCGTCATTACGACTAGCTCTTGCTCCAGGTTCTTCAGATCCACCACTGCTACCTGGTCTGTCCAACAATCCACCGATGTAACCCCAAAAACCATTAGCAGAGCTGGGATTACCACTTTTTTTGTTCTTCTTCTTCTTCTTATTCCTCTTCCACATTTCTTGGTTACCAATATCAGCAAAATCATCCACAAAATCGCTGATGTAAACGCGCTCTAAATCCGACGAAATTGAAAGATATTTTTCATATGAGACTTCAACGTAACTGTTTTCTAGTTCTTTCGGAACATCGAGACCATGGCCTACAAAGCCTATATCATCCTCGGTTTGCACAAGAGTGATGCATTGAAGCCTATCTGGTGAATCCAAGCAAATCTCTACAACATTTCTATGCTCTGACTGAGCAGTAGTTGCAGCACCAAGAACAAAAAGACTTAAAACTAACTTTTTCATAAATATTTTTCCCCTTAAATTTAATTCATTCGTCTGGTTTTACTTTAGCTGGTTTTGGTTCTCTGACTATTACAGTTGAGCCCGGTAATGCGATAATAATCGTATTGCCGCTGCCGTTGCCTGATCCGTTGTTTGCGGCATTGCCATTCCCGTTATTATTACCACTGCCATTACCACTGCCGCTATCTCCATCGCCACCTTCCGAGTAGTCAATGACGAAATCCGCATGGATCTCAACATTAGGGAAGGTTTTTAACAGTTCAAGTTGATCTGGTGTTATAGAGTATTCGCCATTTACGATCTTAAAACAAACAATCCCAGATTTCTCAATACTATGAATACACGTTATCTTGTTATTTGTGTATAAGTTCAATTGGCCATCAACATTAATGACTGTCGCATGTGCTGATGTACCAAGTAGTCCACTAAATAACAGACCGATCAAAAATCTTTTCATAAAAACAACTCCTTTTGAATTAAATAAATAAAAACATAAATATGATTACAACTTTTTCATCACCACTTCCTTTTTTTGAATTCGCGTTGCTTGTTACCAGGTTCACCCTTATTAGATTAAATTTTGTCATATCGTCAATCGAAAAAAACCATACAACCCAATAACCAAAGGGAGATCACCTCTCTTTGGTCTCTCTCTTAAAACAAATATACATGACGCGATTTTTACCTCAAAAGCCCTCTATTATGCGTATATCATGTATAGTCAAATTCCGAATATTTCATTAATAACAATATAGTAAAGATTTATACATACATTTTGTTCGAAAATGACCCTATGTATATTTATATCTATAAAACGAATAGGAGTTTAAAATGAAGTTTCTAATACTCGAAGATGATTTCTCATATGTCATGGGATACACGACAATCATTCAAGAAATCTTCGATGGGGCCATCATACACAGCTGTGATAATGTACCAACCGCGAATTGGGATTATATGCTGCACTTGCACAACGTTTTATTGATCGATGATATGGTTAATGGTCGTTATACTGGTATTGGGTTTCTTAAAATGTTGAAGAAACGGCATATTTTTCAACCGCTTTTGATCCTCTGTGTTTCATCATCATCATCTCTGAAATGTTATGAAGGAAAGCTGTTCGATAAATACACTGGTAAAGATTATGCTGAGATTAAAAAGGCATTATTGAAATTTAAAGAGAATCAAAATGCCTCTTCAGATACCACGATGCTTTCTCAAGATCCTCTTTAGTTTTGCCTTTGTGTTCAGCTCGGCAAACGTATTTCACCACGTTACCGAGATGGAATCCTAGTTTCTGATCTTCGATAAAATCTATGACTTCTATCTTCCCAACATTGTAATGTGGAGGATGGTCTACTTTTTCTCTCGGTGCCATATCTTCCCGAGTTGGTGTTTGGATTGATTTAGCGGTTTTTCTAAATGATTCAGGCACTCCTACCATATTAAGTCTCCCACTATTAAAGCAATTGGGTGGCTGCTGGGATGGCTCTGTTAAAGGTAGGCAACCTCTCTGAAACTTATCATATGTTTTTACTGTAAAGTATGATGACTAGTTTTAAGGTTTTTCTGCCCAGTATTACCATCCCAACTCACGGATTTTCAGTCCGGTGCCACATCTTTCTGCGCTGATTAATGTGCTGCGCTTTGGGTGATCCAACCATAATACCAATCCAATGGTGTTATCATATATGGCTAGATCCAAACGCTCTTGTATATTCATCGGCACTATGCCGCCAAGAGAAAACAAACTGATGATCAAAAACAGACAATAATTATATTTCATTCGGGACATATCCGTTTTTTACCATTATTTTTTATTCCACGGTTTGAACGCAACAATCTCATCGATGGTTGGGAATTTTCCTGTGAAACAAATGGCTCTATCATCGATGGTTAAAAATGCTGGTGGTTTTTGAGTTGGGAACTGTAATTTACTCATTTCTTCTGATGTTAGACCATTATCTGAAAGATACTTTTTCATAGCTTCAACACCTGATGGTTCTTTAGATCTTGAGCTGTATATTTGTGGTTCTACTCGATCATCAGCTATCATTTCTTTTAAGGAATCAATCGATCCTTCTACTGGTGGATCTGGGAGGACACCGACACCTTTCCAACCGCTATCATAACCATGGACTACACCATCAAAATCAACACAAATAATTCTTGCCATTATTTCACCTCATCATTATTGAGCAATGCTTTCATCTGTGAGAGTTTTAGTCTCATCGCTTTATTTTCATATTCATATTTAGATTGTAATTCTTCGAAGGTCTTCACTTCTTTTTCTAATGTTTGGTAGGTGTATTCCCATCGTGTGATTGTTTCTTTCTTGAGTAACAACTCACTTTCAACTTCGAAAATCATCTGACCATTTGCGACTAACATAATTGCTGATAAGATCATTCCAACCACAAGGGCTGTTCCCCATAAGCCATCAAAATCTTTTTCTAAGTATCCTTTGAGTGGTTCACGAGCTATAGCCCAGACATATAAAAACACAACCGAGATTACTAGAGTCATATACGCTGTCATATATTCTTCACCGTCAGTTTTATTTTCGTTTCAAAAGCATTTCATTTTTGGTAACTTTTTCATCTCAAAAAGGCAAGGAGAATATATGCTTGATGGTCATCAAATCTTGAAGTTGAATAAGCCAGAGCGGTTGTTTACAGGCACTACAGAAGACGAGATAAAGTCGGAGTTTCGGTCCTTAGCGAGACAGTACCATCCAGACAGAAGCCCTCTCACAGTTGATGTTTTCGCTAAAGTGAATGATCTGTATCACCAGGCTCTCAAACGCCTTCAGATCGGCAATTGGGGGGATCGAGGCGGTCTTATCTTCGAATTAAAAAACGGTAAACATATAACTATTCACAGTCTCATTGATCGACCATTCGAGCTGGGCCATCTCTATATTGGTCACGACCATGTGACCTACACCATTAAACCGGAATACAAGCAGATGTGTATCCATGCGGCTGCATTCCGGTTCGATTACGCTGACGAAAATATGGCAGATCAGTTTGCTCGTTATCTTCCCAAGGGTCTTGCCAACAGTGATTCTTTTTTTGAACTTAAGAATGGTGACTATGGGCTCACTTATAAAAAAGATCCTCAATTATTCTCCCTCAGAGATGTACTGAATCGTTATGAAGGTAGGATTCCTGGCAGACATGTAGCATGGATTATTGGGACTCTGGGAAATCTCGTTTGTTACCTTGCTTTTAAGAATTTATCACATCAGGATATCAGCATTGATACCTATTATATCAACCCAAGACAACACACCGGAGCACTCCTAGGAGGATGGTGGTATGCGACTAAATTCAGAAGGACTGTGAAACACGTTCCCACCAGGACATTGGATCTTCTTCCGTTTGAGGTTAAAAGAACTAAAAAAGCATCTCCTCTCACTGATCTTGAGCTTATTAGGGGAGTAGGGAGAGAGATCCTTGGTGACAATCCGAACGTTCCTAAGCCTATTGAGAAATGGTTAAAGTCTATCGCAACGAAATCAGCGGTACAAGACTATAGCGGTTGGATTAAGGCAAGAGATGCTAGTGGACGAAGGAAGTTTATCAAGATGCGACTCACAGAGGAGGATCTTTATGGGTGATGAAACATTTAAACTAAAGGGAAGGATAGGTAAATGGCGTATTCGGAGGAGGTATCTACGTGCAATGAAGTACCAACATTTGATGTGACTGAAAATAGAGAAAAAAAGGTTGCTGCTGTATTGTCAAAGGTCGTTGATCTTATGTCTGATTTGACGAATGATGAACGTCTCAGGATCATAAAAGCAGGTCAAGCATTTTATGGAGCTTGGGATGGTAATAACAAGAGGAAGAGTTAGATTTTTGTAAGTTCTTTTAGATGAATAATAATAAGGAGAGTTGAAAGATGGGAACAGGAAAATGGGATGCAAACACATGGGATACTTATGCTACGACAAACAGTCATGCAACAAAATCAACAACGGAGATCTACAAAAACCGTTCAATGAAATCAGAACTCGATCCTAAAGGAGTTATGCGAGAGTCAGTGGATTCTCCAGACAATCCAAATAGCACACCGATCATCATAGGTTTAGATGTTACTGGATCAATGGGATTCCTCTCAGACAAGATTGTTAGAGAGTCTTTGAACAAGCTCATTCTCGATATCCATGATCGGAAACCTGTAAAAGATCCTCATGTTTTGATGGCAGGGATTGGTGATGTCGAGGCTGGTGATACATGCCCTCTTCAAGTCACCCAGTTCGAGGCTGATATCAGACTTGCTGATCAGCTCACTGATATTTATCTTGAAGGTCGTGGTGGGGGTAATCAGTATGAATCATATGCCTTGATGTGGTGGTTTGCTGCTCATCATACAAAGACTGATAGCTTCAAAAAACGTGGACAAAAAGGCTTTATCTTCACTCTCGGTGATGAATGGCCAACTCCGTATCTTAGATCTGAAGATATCGAGAGAGTCTTTGGTGAGGGACCAGGAGAGAAAGTGCTTATGGATCAGATACTGACTGAGGTATCAAGAGAATGGGAGGTCTTTCACCTCATCACTACTGAGGGAGCTCATTCACACCATTCTTTGATAAAGGCAGGCCATCTTCCAGGCTGGACTGATGTCCTAGGTCAACGAGCATTGAAGGTCACTGATTATCATAAGATTCCTGAGATCATTTGCTCCACCATGCAGATCGTTAAAGGTGAAGATGTTGATGTTGTGGCTGACAGTTGGGATGGTAGTACGGCGGTTGCTGTCAGAGAGGCTACAAGATCTCTCAAAGGTCTAAAAGATTATGGCGATGCTGGTGGTGTGGCTACTTTATGAGTGGTGGATGTGAGAAGTATTGTACGTGGTTAGCTTTACAGAATGAGCTAGTTGATTGGATGAATAACGATGCTGCTTGGTGGGAGTTGGGAATATTGGCTGTTGTGATTGCTATAGCCATGAGACCATTTTATAAGATCATTGGTCTATAACCTTTGGCTTCGGCCAAGGGTTTTTTCTAGGAGTCCGCATGGGTTTATATGAAATACGTTGTCCTAACTGTGATAATACACACCAATGGTTCTCAGGTAATTTTGATCAGAGATGTGATAAGTGCCAGAAAGTTGGGGGTGATGGTACGAAAATATCACTCAACACATCTTGGGGTGAACTAGATTTCAATCAGCCGATTAGAGACCATATAAAGCATTTTATTAGACAACTTGAGTGGTTTTTGACAAATAACAGATCTTCAAATCGGGCATATACAGAGATAGATCTTAAGGGTTATAGGATTTTGTTAGATGAGGGGAGTGATGAAACCATCAGAAAGTTTATGGAGGTTAAAAGAAATGCTCGTGATGCTGGTAAGAGGTTTTCAAATAATGTCGATGTTGTGAATCATATGAAAGTGAATGGTCTTTGGGAGAGGAAGAAATAAAATGACTGTTTCTGTTGTAATAGGTGCTGGATATGGTGATGAGGGTAAGGGTCTTGTCACCGATTGGTTGTGTGATAGTAAAACCCTTAACGTTAGATATAATGGTGGCTCTCAAGCTGGTCATACAGTCATAAATCCAGATGGTCATCCCTTTATCTTTAGTCACTTCGGAGCAGGGACTTTTAAAGGAGCGTCTACATTTCTTTCTAGCGATTTTATTGTCAACCCCATATTCTTCAACAGAGAGTATGACAAACTCAATAATGGCTCTAGGAAATTGAGAGTCTACGTTGATCCCAAATGTAGAATAACGACACCATATGACATGATGATCAATGCAGATCTTGAATCATCAAGATCAGAAAGACATGGGAGTTGTGGTCTAGGGATATTTGAGACCATCAATAGAGATAAGAATTCTAGGTCTTTCCGAGTTCAAGATCTTTTTTACCCAAAAAGGAGAAATGATATTGAGGTTTTAATAAGGAATATCAGAAATGAACGTGTTGACATGAGGCTTGTCGAGTTGGGTATCCCAGAACCAAAATATTTTCATGATGAGGGGTTATTACAGCGTTATATTGACGATATCAAACTTATGAAATCGAGAATTGTTCCGATGAGTTGGTCAGATTTATCTCAATGGAATGGCAACATAGTTTTTGAAGGAGCACAGGGTTTGATGCTCTGTGAGACTAATTGGAAAGATTTCCCACATCTCACGCCATCGACAACTGGGTTAGGTAATGTATTGCCAATGATCTCTCAGAGAGGAACAAAGGTTGCTGAAATTTATTATGTTAGTAGAACCTATATCACGCGGCATGGTAATGGTCCGATGCCACATGAACATGGACCTCCTTATCCAGACCTTCATGATAATACCAACATCAGCAATAAACATCAGGGGACTTTGAGAATGTCAACTCTCGATCTTGATGTTTTGAGTGAAGCTGTGAAGTGTGATTTTGCTCAGTCTAGGGATCGAGATATCCGTTTCGTCAAGAATATGGTTCTGACGTGGTGTGATAAGCCTGTTAATCGTCAGATTCGTTATATGAAAAAAGGTTTCGATTGTGAAGAACATCTAAGTGCGTTCCAGAGGATTCTTAAAAAGGAGATGACTCTGGATAAAGTTTACACGTCTTTTGGTCCATCAGCTTCTCATATTAAGGAATGATATGTCGTTGGAATCAGTTAAAACCATTCATGTATATTCATGTGGCTCTTGTGGTCTCGAAGTATCAAAGGAGAAAAGCGGATTATGTGAGGTTTGGTATTCTGTTCATTTTAAAGCTCAATTGAGCAAACATAAGAGTATGCCGTATGAGGATAATCTTTATTATCCTACAATCGGTTATCATGGAAAAACTTTGATTTGTGATTCATGTTCAGCCAATTTTAGAAGTCTTGAGGTGAATGATGAGAAATTTAGAAAAATTGCTAGAGAAGTTTTTGATCGGTTTCTGAAAGATTAATTGAGATGCTTTAAATTGTTGCATTCGTGCTTGAGTTATGGCTACAATAGGAATTAACCCTTGATCTGGGGTAGAGAAGTCCGGCTTATCTCGACAGGCTCATAACCTGTAGCACGATGGTTCAAATCCATCCCCCAGAACTGAACACCGATGGAGGTCAAATATGAGAGCAAACTTAACAACAACCACTGACCGAGAGATCCTCTTACTCCCATCGTACCCTCATCAACTCAGCATCTCACAGCATCAGTTGCCGAGTCCCTATTTATCCTGCTAAAACATTGAGTTAAATCTGAATATCGGGCTTTAGTTTCAGTCTGGTAGAACGCTTGCTTTGGGAGTAAGAGGTCGTTGGTTCGAATCCAACAAGCCCGACTATGAGGTGTTTAAAAAAGATGAGAAAAGTGTATTTAGAGCAAACAAGTGCTCCTTATCAGTACAGTGTTATGGATTACGAAACGGGGAAACTTTTAGGCTATTCGGATGTAGAAGGACGAATTGAATTTAACACATATCATAAATGGTTAGATCCTCCTTGCGATGTTGAACAGGTTGGTGAGGTTCGAGGGGAATACTAATTTTATGCTGGAGTAGTCCAATTGGTAGGAGACGCCGGTTTTAGAAACCGTACAGTGTGAGTTCGAGTCTCACCTTCAGCATTCAAAAACTTTATAGGAGAGAGTGATGGACAGCGATTATACAAGGGAGAGAGGTCAACTGTTGGTTGTGTTGCACCTGACTGTAAATCAGGTCCCTCGTGGTAAACATCGTGTGTTCGATTCACACCTCTCCCACCAATATATTAAATTTCGTAGAGGTTAATGTTTGGACTGCCAAGATATTATAAAAGACCTAGATTTGAAGGATGTAGTCTGTTGCGAGTCCTGTCATAAGAGTGATTATCATGAAAAGACAGGTGCTAATGGTAAAAGCTACAAGCATTGTTGTTCGATCACAGAAGCAATAAATGATCGGATTTTGGGAGGTTGATTAGCAGCGATGAAAAAAGAAGAATTTTTAAAATGGGTAGACGCGAACATACCAGATAACGCAGAGGTCAGAGGTATTACACCAAGCCTGGTAGAAATTGCTTATTACGAGGAACCCGAAATTGTAAAAACGGATCATGAAGGAAAACTGATTTATGTTATTTGGTGAGAATTTCTAGGGGATAGTTTAACGGTAAAACAGCTGGGTTGTGACTCTGGTTACGAGAGTTCGAATCTCTCTCCCCTGATATAGGAGATAGTACACAATGGACAAAGAAAAAAAGATCCTGATTAAGGAAACTGCGAAAGACATGGTTGCAGTCTCTTTTGGAGATAAGAGTAAAGAGGAAAAAGTAAAAAAGGATTTCAAGAAAATCTTTGGTGAGAGTGCAGAGATTGAGTTCTTTTAAAGGAAGCGTGGCAGAGTCTGGTTTATTGCGTCGGTCTTGAAAACCGAAGGGTGTGAAAAGCTCCGTGAGTTCGAATCTCACCGCTTCCTCCAAATTAAGGGTTTTTAATGGAAGGATGTTATAAACGCTTCATTCATAGAGCTAAGAGCTTTGACTATGTGGCGGATATTCAAAAAATAGCTAAAGGGAAAAAGGATCACACTTGTTATCACTGTAAGGAATGGGTCAAGAAGAGAAAGATCAAGATGTTGGTTTGTGAAAACTATCATTTTAAGCAGTTTTTCTCATGTTTCAGGTGCTGGGGTAAGTTGAATGAGATGGGTTTGCTTCTGAGATGAGTTTCATCTGGGGGTATAGTCCAACGGTAGGAGACATCAGACTTAAAATCTGAACAGTGCGAGTTCGAATCTCGCTACCCCTATTAATTAAGGCTAAAATGTTCTACGTGGAACAATTTCGGGTAGGTTGGCAGAGTGGTTTATTGCAGCTCGTTGCTAACGAGTCGGTGTCCTTAATCGGGCATCCATCCGTTCGAATCGGATACCTACCTCCAACAAACAGAGACGATAAATATATTGGGGTGTAGAACAATTGGTAGTTCACTTGATTTTGATTCAAGAAGTTGGTGGTTCGAGTCCATCCATCCCAGCCAAATACCCAATGGAAAAAAAGACCCCTACGAATCATCCGGCTACGAGAAGTCCCGTGAGCTAGGTTGGTGACACTGGGGTTCTTAAGGAGTATATCGGAATTAGTACGATGAGTCCTGATCTCTAGCTCGGAAGGTTCTGATGACGGCAAGAGATTCTCGGGCCAACCGTAGATGTTCCTCAAATGTTAGTCGTGCGCTTTGCTTCGCTTCCGCCAACGTATCAAAAGGTCCTTTATTGCCACCAACATGACTAAATCCTATGAACTCATTCGTGTGATGGGACCAATACCATTGCTTTGGTGTTGTTTGCCTCATTTTGAATACCTTCTGTTGTAAACCAAATTAATAGAATTCTTGTTATAGAATGAAGGTGATGGCACGTCAACCCTGATTTCATAAATGATTACAATTACTTACATTTTTTTTATTTTGGATGGAACAACACAACATTCCAAAACCATCTCAATAAATTTCGACGAATAAAAAAGAATTCATTAATTTTAGGTAGTTATGTGCTTGGTCAAAAAAAGTAATTGCCAAAGTGCGCGTATGTCACTAAAAAAAGGGGGATTTTGAAAGAAGAAAATTAAACCCCCGACCAGACCGCCAAGCTTGGAATCGGGAGTTTTGTTCAAACAGAACGGGCCTTATATATGAACTTTTTCCCCACTCCGCAAGCACTAAATAATTCAAACATCATAAGAGTTGATTTTACCGGCAATCGTCGCTTTGAGGAGAGCCTCAAATACTCAGACAAGGCTCACATCAATAAGTCTGTACAAATCGTCGTAGGATATGCTGACGGCGATTTAACTAAGCCATTCACATGCATGAACAAACATTTTGCGAGAGACTATGGATGTTCTATGAGATCTGCGACCAGAAATTTTGAATCGATGCTGAACGGTGGATTTATTAAGCTGATTGATTTCTACTTCAAACATGGTTATGGGCAGGTTCGCACCTTTGTTCTAACACAAAAAACTATTGAGTTGGCAGAGAAAATCCGAATGATTTCACTGGTGGACATCGGTGCTGCGGGTTTTACTATACCTGAAACTACGTCATATCAACATATATTTTCGTTGGCCGATCCTTTTGAGGAGGAGTATTTGCCCTCAGAAAAAGAGATAAATGAAAATTTAACCCGATTGCCGAAGGCTTTGATTGTCAAACCACCAAAATCGGAATATAAAAATAAGTTTAGTTGTTCTGAAGAGGCTTTCACTATGGCTGCTGAGATCATTAAAGGTGGTGGTCACTACACCTTTCTTAATGGTCCAAATGGCTTGGTTGTGAAGCAAGACTTTACTCGACGGCTTGGAATGAGGCTTGAGCAATGGCGGTTCTCAGAAGACCCTGATTCAGCAATCCAATCTGGCCTTGACCTGATGGCTGATCTTTGTCGAGCAGATTTATCGTCAGATCGAAATGTCATCAATAATCTCAACCGTTACTTCAATAGGTCTGGGATTAAAGCCAGTCGAAAGGCAAAGGCCATCATAGACGGCCTAGCTAAAGTGGAGGTACCAAAACCAGAAGCCCCAAAACCGCCACCAGCTCCAGAGCCCACTCAGGAGACTCAGGAGGAGGAGGGGATCATTGAGGTGGTGAAGGAAGAAGATCCAAAAGACATTTGTGTTGCGACTAGCTTCAGCGAGAAGGAGCTGGCTTGTCTCAAGCACAACGGGTTTCCACACAAGATGATCGACAAACAACACTACGATACCCTAAGATCCATGTTCGTTGATATGTTCCAGGCAGCATGAGTGAGTTGTGAATGATCGAACTTGTATTAAGAGGTATATGTGACTCACTCGAACATGCCTTAAAGGAAAAAGACATAAATAGAGTCAAGGAAATTGGTCAAGATTTACACGAACAAGGCGGTCTCGAACTAATGCAAGTCATAGCGTCACATTTCTACCCTCGTAAAAGACTATGGTTGGGGGTTCAAATACATTGGCATGGTGTGGGGGATTGGCAATATTAAATGATTAATTTTATGTTGCAATTCATATTAGAAGTTGTCATCACCTCATTTATCGGTGTGATGTATAAAAAGTTTTCGAATAGGAATAGTAGGAAAACATCTGAACCATCGAGACCACCTCCACCATCAGAACCGATCAGAACCGAACCATCAAAACCTAAAGTCGTGATTCGAGATTTCAAAACAATAACTTCTACAGGTATCAGTAGCAGAAAAACGATGCCTGATGGGACTGTGGTCTGGAAGGAGGTATCTCCAACTACCGTGATCAAAAAAACTGAGTATCCTGATGGTCGGGTTCATGTGAAGGAGGTATCTCCCACCACTACTAGAGAATGGTGGGAGTGAGTGAGATTTCTAATAGAAAAAAGCTCTATCCCAAAAACATAGACCTTGAGGATAATCGCTTTTGATTGTTCTTCTGTGTAGCCATGTATTTTATCGACAAATTTTCTCATGGGTTCACTGGGTTCCCATGACTCCCCGTGGTTATTAATTTTTGATAGTTCTCCAAACCATTTACCAGATAGAGAATTGTAACGGTCACCATCAATCACTCCAATCAGCAAATCACTTTTCCCTTGTTCTATTCTCACAAGCCAGCCATTTGAGATATCATAAATGAAACCCCATTCCGCATTGCTGAGATTCACTGTTTTTAGAGTTTCCCTAATCCCCTTAATCCAATATGTTAATTTTTGCCAGTTTTCATGTTCGAATCTTTTCGCAACTTGATCCTGACTGCTAGTTAATTTCAATCCCTTGCTTTCTTTGGTACTTTTAGCAAGTTCCTTAAAGGGTTCGATTAACTCTTCATATGAGGGTATTGTAGCGAAATTTCCATTTTCTTTGAATTCTGATGTCATTTTTTAAACTCCATATAGCTGTTTTTCTTAGCAACTCTTGTAGAAAACAGCGGTGTCTAAAAAATGCTGTTAGGTGAGATGGACAATTAACCGATGTTGCGAGTAAAACAGGCTTGCCCGAGCCGAATTGCTGATATAGGACAAGCCATATTATCTGTCAAGGGAGATTTCTAACTTCCTAAATGCCAGTCCTCACCATCCTTTCTAACTTCGATATTTTCAACACTAAAATCGGTAGCCTCATGAGGAGCGTTATAACTCACACTCTTAAGGTGTTCGTGTAAATATTTATTCCTCTCAGGACAAGCATACTCAAAAGCTGGCAACTCACCCTCAATGAAAAATTCAGAGTCGAGGGGATAGTTGATAATCCTAATTTTTAGGAAAGTAGTCTCATATTCCCACTGAGCACCAACTTCCCCAAGACACTGCCTAACTAGGTCCATTGCGTTAGCATATTCAACCGTGACCCTTCGGGGTTTTGAAAATCTCTCGTCTTGACCATGGAGGGATTCTAGTTGATCAACCACCGACTTCTTTGTTTTTCCGCGAATGTTGTAGCATTTGTCATCGTCGTCTATTTCGGATATCCAGTATACTAATTTCAATTGTCTTCTCCCTTCTTCTTTTCTACCTCTTTGAGATAAAAAAACTCGTTATACTCATCTGAGTTGATAATCTTTTGTAATTGTTTTCTTTGGTCTCCAGTCAGCGGTTTTTCTTTGTGGATTGTCATCATAAGATTCTCGAATGTTTTATCATTCATTTTTTATCCTCTCCTTTATTCATAAAGTGACAATGTTATATCGAAGGGATATCCTAAAAATAATCCCTTGATGTTATATTCAGTTAGATCATCAGACCAAATTTTATAATAATCGCTCATTGGTTTATAAGCGTATGCAAGGACATTCGGACCTATATCCTCATACACTTCCATGAGTTTGATTATGTTTTTCTCACCCAATAGATCAACGAGAGACTTGCCTTTAGGGCATACATAAACCCTATAGATACCCCATGACATCTTTTCAACGTGGTGCCAAAGGTTTTTTATTTTGCTTAATCTCATAATCATTTTTTCTAATTCTTTTTGATCGTCCTCACGAAAATGTAACTCACCACAGGGTTTGAGACCGTTTAAAACCCTGTTTAGTATCTCCTCGTCTGGATGCTCAAAGTAATGCCAACCACCACAGAGATGCTGGTTTTCATGTGAATGGTATTTGGATTTGAAAGGGATTTCTTTAGGGCAATGTCTGTAGGTGTTTATTAAATATCCTGTCGAAGTGTAAAACTTGACGGTGTTCCAGTTTTTATGCTCAATGATTTTTACACCATTGAGTGTTTTTGGTTTTTTGACTGTCACCTTTTATTCCCCCTCTCCATCGCTCTTTGGTTTAATCAATACACATTCCCATTCATCCTCATACTTAAAAGCATTGAGCAAATCTTTAGGAACCATCAAACGGAATATTGAGCCTATGGTTACTACAGTTGTCCAGTTCTTCATTGATCCAGCCGAATCGATTTTACCCTCTATCTGACTAACACCGTCGCCTAGTTTAGCACCAGTATCCCTTCCATATGCTCTTGCGATTGTATAGCCAAGAAAATCAACGCTTTCGGTTCGCCATTCCATTCTGTTTTTTGCCGTGATTTCAACAGTGATATGTTCGGAGTTATATAGGACGTCCAATTCCTCTACTTTGTCCTCGATGATCGCGGAAAAGATCCAAGCGGACTCTCCCTTGTCCCATTTACCACCGAGTTTCTTGCACGCATTAACGAGATTTGAATTGAATTTCTCATGCTTTAATGTGCAAATCCCTTGAGTTTCTTCGGTGTCCTTCGCGTATAGTTCATAAATTAAGTCGGTCCCGTATTTTGATCGCACTGAGATGTCATTGACAAGAAACTCTCTGGGTTCTCCTCCTGGTTCAAGATGCGATGAATTCTCATTGATAAGTAATTTGCACTTGTAATTGTCGGACATGCAGGCGAAATATTTGCGGTTCTTTTTGAGTATTTTTAGTTTTATTGTTTTCATAATACGCTCGCGGTTAAAGGGTTTGATTTAGATACCACTTAAGATATGACTCTTGCCAGATAGAATCCAGCGAGTGAATTCTGCGTCCTCGGTGTATCTGAGGCCGTGTTGGTTGTTGATCTTTCTATAAGTGAAATTCCGAATGAATAGAGGATCTGGTATATCAGCTCGATCCCAGATATAGGACTCACCCAGATGATCCTGTATCTTAAGAAAGTTATCTTTGATGAAACCAGACGTGAAGTCTATCAACTCACCCTTCTTCCTATTGATGATCCATCCGTGGAACTCATCAGGTCTGGAGTCAGGAAGATTGTGCATGTAACCCCAATACCAACCTTCACTAGGATCTGATTTGACAGGATTGTTCACACAGATCTCCATGGAACCAAAAACAGGTTCATAATCTGAAGTTTCGGTGTGGCAATTTAAAACATCAGCACCAAAGTAGGCCCAGAATGCACAGACTCTGTTGACTGGTTTATCGGTTTCCTTTTCAATTATATGCTGGATAGCCAATTGCATTCCATCGAGGTCTTGATCGATTCTCATCTTCTTATCATTCACTTATACTCTCTCCCTGGTTAGAATAGTCCTCTATTTCGTCGGCAAGATCTCTCAAGGCTGATGCTATCGCATCGTGCTGACTCCTGTTGATCCCTTCACCAAATGGATACCTACTATCATCTGCGATTATATGCACTAGGAAATATCCATACCGATCAGCTGGTTTGATTTCCACTTTTAAATTGAAGTCTTTATACTTTCTTGTCTGCTCCTGATAGGATTCAACGATCTTGTCTTTATCATCATCACCACATCCTATGAGGAGAAATAATATGATGAAAAGGTATTTCATGCCGCTCTCCTTCCAGCTTCCATGAGAGTTGAACCACAAGTACAATTGAACCATACACCAGACTTGTTGAAAACATAGTGTGTGCTGGATATGTTTTTCTTTTGGCAGCTATTGCATTTTTTGTTAACTGAGATGAGTGGTTTCTTTTTAACGTTCCATAATTTTTCCACTGTTGGGTCCTCCATCGTTACTCCTTTATGATTTCAGTTAAGGTTTCATATGCCTCATTGACTCTCATTGCCTCTTTCTCTGTTCCTCCTCTATCGGGATGCGCTATGAGTATTGCCTTGCGGTAAGCACGTTTCAGTGCAGCAAGAGATTCTGGGACTTCAGTCAATCCCAGAACTTGGAGATACTCACTTTCCTTTCCTTGTCTTTTTAGCAGCTGACTTGCGGCCTTTGACCACTTTTCCTTTGATCCTCGTCGTCCGTTGCTTTTTTTGAATTGGTCGTTGCTCCAGTTTCCTTTGCTCTTTTTCTTCACGGATATTTTCCTTTCGGAGAGCTATGATTAGTTTTGCGATTTCTTTTGGTGTCTTGAACCAAACATTGGCAGTTAAAGTGACTGAGATTCGGAGACACACTTCTTTGATGGTGAGCAGATCGGGTTCATCGTTGAAGGCAATCCACTCAAGAGTTCTTTGATAAAGACCATCGACAGGATCGAACTTGATCTTTGCTGGTCTTTTCTGGCGAGGTCCGAATCTTCCATCTCTGGTTTTCTTCTTAGCTGCTTTCCTTTTCACTGGTTCAATAGCCTTTGGTTTCGCTGCTGATTCGATCATAGGAATAATTGCTTTGAGATGTTTACAGTTGCGATGCCTACGAAATCCCAAACAGGCACACATCCAGATCCCACTCTTTTTGGTCTGTGAGACGATATAGAGATTGTCACTACTCTCAGAAGGGATCTCAATCCGATTCTTGTGGGTTTTTGTGTCGGCTAAAAAAGTAACGTCTAACTCTTTTTCCATTTTTTTAACTAGTGCTGTTTTTGCCATGGTGTTCCTCCAGTTGGTTGTTGTTTAAAAGCTCATGCAGATTGCATATGCTGTTAATGTGATCGTGCCGGAACTGCCAGTATTCTTAGCAGCACATATCCAACCATCGGTCGCAGCGTCTGAAGGATAGGAGTAGATGATTGAAGTATTTGTCGAAGTGGATTGGCATCCACCACCAACAATGTAATATGTGGAGCTACCACAAGTCGCAGTTGCTGATAAAGAAGCCTGTGCGCCAATATTTTGGGTTCCGGTTGTTATATAGCTTGCTGCAACCCCAGTAGCGCCTGTAGCTCCTGTGCTGCCATTTGATCCGTTTGATCCAGCACTCCCAGTAGATCCAGTTGCGCCTGTGGCACCATCAGATCCATTTGTTCCAGCACTCCCAGCAGCTCCTGTTGATCCTGTAGCTCCTGTCGCGCCTGTGCTTCCATCTGATCCATTTGTACCGTTGGTGCCAGCAGTTCCATTACTACCATCACTACCAGCAGATCCAGTAGCTCCTGTAGCTCCATCTGAACCATTTGTTCCATCACTACCAGCAGATCCAGTAGCTCCTGTTGTTCCTGTGCTTCCATTTGTTCCATCACTACCAGCAGCTCCAGCAGATCCAGTAGCTCCAACAGATCCAGTAGCTCCAACAGATCCAGTAGCTCCATCTGATCCAGCGACACCTGTGTCACCCTTATCACCCTTAGAGCCCTTAAAACCATTTGAGCCCTTAGCTCCTTGAGCTCCGATAGCTCCTCTCAGATCGACCTCAATCCACTCCTCATTGCAAAAGTGAAAACTCTCGGTGTCCTCAACGTAAATGGTTTTTCCTATTGTTTGCTCATCACATGTCGGCATGTCAGCTCCTGCGAGCAGAACCATGATTCCTGCGACTGAGTCTGCTTCTGTGGCTGAGTCTTCTGCTTCTTGAGTCTCTAAATCCTCTGGTAACTCTGTTCCACATCCACCAGTGATCACGATGACCACAAAAAAGACCCATCTCGTTAATGTTTTGACCATTTGAATGCCCTCCTTCTCTATCCTTTAACAGCTCTCAATTGAGCCTGATATAGGACGTATCGGAAGAAATTTCAAAAACTAAATCAATTTTATTAGAAAAGATGCAACACGCCAGTATGACTGAGCTTAAAGTACCCAGATTTTATGGTGTTTTTTGGCAGGTGTAATAATAGTAGTGGGTTAGGTGGTCATTTTGTGAGAAACCCATCTAACCCATTAATATCGTTTAGCCGAAATGGCGTTGCTGAGGTGGTCGTTCTTTTGCTTCGTTGACTCTTATGACTCGACCATCCATCTCTCGACCATCCATCGCTGTAATTGCGTCAGATGCGGATTGAGCATTCTCGAAAGTGACAAACCCAAATCCCCTCGATTTTCCGGTATCTCGCTCAGTCACAACTTTTGCCTCTCGGACACCTCCATATTTGCAAAACTCATCTGCGAGTGACTCATTGTTGATATTCCATGATAGGCCACCAACAAATATTTTATTCCCCATTATTAGATTCTCTCTCTCGATTAAATTTGAACGATACATTAACTATGCAACTATAAAATTCGTTAATCAAACATTTTATTTGAAGGTTAGTTGAATGAAGAAGAGGGGCCATGAGCCACAATCGAGGGTTTTGTATCAGAATCCTCATATCCAATCCCAGGCTGCTTATGTAAAATTGAAAAGGAGGTATTTCAGTCAAAGAGAGATCACAAGAACTCCACCGAAATGGAGGGAGTGGTTGACATTTCAGAAGTGGTTTTTGAGGAAACAGGCAAAGCCGTTGGTGTGTGCGTATTGTGGTAAAAAACCGCTATTCAAAAACTCTAAAATAACACCACCGAGTAAACTTGCTACCCTTGATCATGTTCAACCTAGGGCTCGTGGTGGGAAGGAGTACGATTCAAGTAATCTTGTGGTATCCTGTAGACCATGCAATGCGAAGAAAGCGGATAAAATCATCTAATCTTTTGAGGGGATTCTTATGAAATGTTTTTGGGGTGTTCTAGTCGTATGGTCTTTACTTTTAACTCTGATGTCGGCGTCACCGTGTCTAGCATCAGAACATCGGACAATGGAGGAGAGGGTATCTCCAAATCTATCTGAGTTTGGGATCGTGACGGGTGATGCGATGATGGACGTGTCCGAGGTTAATTGTTCTATTGATTTTCGAATTCGGAATCGTAGGGTTTTCGAAACTCGTAGATCAGCATGGGATTATTGTGAGGATATTCATAGGTTTAGTGGACTTAGAAATGTTTGCTTCATTCGAAATTTTGGTGATTACTTTTATGAATCAGACTTTCGGTTTAGAGGACAAGGTAGATCTGACAATTTCAGGAATGTCTTCGATGCTATCTACAGATTCTTGAATCAGTCACGATTCTTTAGAAGCAATTTCGATATTAGGTTTGAAAACGTTAGAAATTCTGGAAACTGTTATTGAGTATTGAGGAGGGCCACTCCCCTCCTCTTTAGGGGGTGTATCTTAATTGGAGGGTGAGGACATCAATAAGAAAATAATGATATCTGGTGTTGTTGGAGTCCTGCTGACCTCCATGATTGGTAGTCTTATCGGGAACATGATAACAAAACCAACCGACTCAACGATGAAAGAACTGATCGATAATTTGTCACTTTCAACCTCTATGCTGGTTGAGACGGTGAATAAGATCATTCCTGTTGTCGATACGGTTGATGACAATGTGAAGGTGTTGACAGATAAGGTAGACGCTCTCGACTTCAAATCAAAGGATGCTGTTGAAATTTATGGAATGACCGAGTTGATGGCTTCTGTTGAGGGGTTAGTCGCAAGGGTCATAGGAATCGATAACAAGGTCGATTCTTTCGGTACTAAGATCACAGATGGCCATCAAAAGATTTCGAATCAAATCAGCAAGATCGAATTTGGCGCGATGAATTATTTCAGGACCTCCGATGGAGCGAAACTGAAATCCTTTGATCCGTCGAGGGCTCGTCGTGTTTTATGTGTCAATCGTGTTGGTCGTGTTAAGTGTCTCCCAGGAGTGGATTCGAAAACACCTAGATTAAACAGAGGCTATATCAAAGAGTGCATTCTCTATGATAATAATCTTCATTGTGGAACTCAGAAAAAGTTTAATTGAATGTGGTATGTCATTTGGAATCTCCCTAGTGCGATATCATGTATAATCTTCATGGTTTTGGATGACATACTTGTCGATCTGGGAGACTTCATTTCCTACTGGTTTATTTGAATTTTAGCTTTTCTCGCTACCTTCAACCATCCTTTGAGTTCTTTTACTTCTTCTTCAGCTTCTGCCAATTTTTCCTTCACCTTCTTATCGAGAGGGTACTTTCTCACCTGATCACGATAAAAATGGAGATTCTCTAAACTGGTTTTATAAAGGGTCTGGAGTTCATTAACATCGACTCTCTGTTCAAGGGTTTTCAGATCATCAGCCTTAGCAAATCTATCTTCCACATAGAAGAAGCTTGTGATCACCGTAGAAAATAGTAAAGTGAATGTAGCGATACCTGCTTTAGTTGATCCCATGATTTCGATAAATTTGCTCATTGTTTTCCTCGCTGAAGAATTCGTTTAATTGATCTTGTTTATCCTGCTCATCTGATTGTTGTTGTTCTATATTAGTGAGAATACCGTTCTCCCATCTGAACCCGTTGCTGTACTGAGTCATATCATTCTTGAGCAGCATCTGATTTCCTTTTTGAGAAGTCGATTTCAATGAGATTTGATCTCTGATTTCGGTATTCAATGTACAAATTATCACATCTAGTCACTGTGATATAATGGAGTAAAGAGGCTGAATCCCATAGTTGATTTTTGAGATAGGTTTCAAAACCCACACGTTTCATTAACCAATTATGAAACTGGTTTTTTGAGACCATCTTGATGTCAATTAACCGTTTAGCCAATATTTTATCTCCCTATGAATATTGTACCGGAAAATGAGATGAAACATTCAAAACTAGAATTACTGTCGATGGGAGTTATTGAGTATGCTGAAGTTGTGATGAAGTTGAGATTATCACCTTGGCAGAAAGACAACATTGAGAGGCTACAAAACAATCCATTGGAAGCGGATTATATTTTTAGGAGGAAAGGGAATTTATACGGAACACGCGCATGTTACCTAGTTTATGAGAGATGGAAAAATCGGATAAGTGAATTTGATAATTGAAAAAATGTTAAGATGGAGTTGAACCAGATGGAGGACATAGGATTATAAAAATATCCAAGGAGGGATAAAAATATGAAAGATAAAAAGGCAACAAAGTACGCACAATTATTTCTTTTGGTGATGACTTGTCTCGCCTTGACCACATCTTGGTTCACAGGTTGTGGTGGGTCCGAAGATGATGGTGTGCTCATTGTGGATGAGCCAGATGTTAAACCAGACCTACAAGACTGCTCTGGTTCACCTTTAGGTGCTACTAGAGATCAAATTTGTGAAGTTGGTTATAAAGGTTCAGTCCTTTATGTCTGCACAGATGATGGCTGGGTTGAGAAATCAAATTCATGTGAGAAAATAGTTGATGAATGTGAAACTCAATCTACTGAGCGACGAGTTAATTTCAATGAAGATATTAAGCCGCTCATTGAAAAGTATTGTATGAACTGCCACGCTCAAAATCAGCTCAACACCTATCCCGTTGCGAAGC
>SDBT01000769.1_pt1 | contig 52750 bp, 55 predicted proteins | sample 2277101 | NCBI WGS metagenome assembly SDBT01 (sample SAMN10404973, study PRJNA504765) | marine sediment metagenome | isolation source: marine sediment core GS10_PC15, 103 cmbsf | place: Arctic Ocean: Southern Knipovich Ridge | collected 2010
TGAAACAGAGTATGTCCTGCGGGCCTATGTTAGGTCGGATATAAGTATTCCTGATAAGGAAGAGCATTATAATACCTTTCTCACCCTGGAATGTCTTAATTGGAGAAAAAAAGTGATCAAGAGGGATTGGGGCATTGTTAATGCTACCTCTTCCTGGCAGCTCAAGGAAAATCTGATTTTTACTCCTGCCGGCACCAGGAAAATCAGGATAAAGCTGGCCAAAAGACAGGGAGAAGGGTCGGTATGGTTCGATGAGGTTAGACTGGTGAAAATCGCTCCCGGTTTAGTTAGCAATTCAGGTTTTGAGATACTTGCTCGCTCTGGAAAACCTAAGTCTTGGGACGAGGACGCCCAGGGAGGGTGGTCTCCCGCTAATCAAGGGTCCTATGGGGGAGAAAGCTGCGTACGAGCTGCCGTCGCCTGGAGCTGGCTTTCTCAAGAAATCCCGGCAAAACCTGAAACAGAGTATGTCCTGCGGGCCTATATTAGGTCGGATATAAGTATTCCTGATAAGGAAGAGCATCATAATACCTTTCTCACCCTGGAATGTCTTAATTGGAGAAAAAAAGTGATCGAGAGGGATTGGGGCATTGTTAATGCTACCTCTTCCTGGCAGCTCAAGGAAAATCTGATTTCTACTCCTGCCGGCACCAGGAAAATCAGGATAAAGCTGACCAAAAGACAGGGAGAGGGGTCGGTATGGTTTGATGAGGTTAGACTGGTAAAAATCGCTGCCGGTTTAGTTATCAATTCAGGTTTTGAGATGCTGGATAACCAAGAACCAAGGTTCTGGAATGAAGATGAGAATGGTGGATGGTCGGTTGAAAGAGATCATCCCTGGAAAGGCGAAAAGTCTATGCGAGCTTCGGTAGCGTCGAGTTGGCTTTCTCAGGAAGTACCAGTCAAACCCGGTACAACCTATCTCTTGGAGGCTCATCTCAGGTCCGATATCACTTCCCCCAGGAATACCGCTCTCACCCTGGAGTGTCTGGACGAGAATAATGGAGTCCTGGAAAGAGAATGGGGTGTGGCTACCGCCATATCTTCTTGGCAGGTCGAGAACAATCTGATTTTCACTCCGCCTGATACCAGAAGGATTAAGATAAGGCTGACCAAAAGAGAGGGAGAGGGGTCTGTATGGTTCGATGAGGTTAAACTAATAGAGACACCCATGCGGTCAATACCAAACTCGAGTTTTGAGATCTTGAATGGCGAGGGAAGACCATCGCCCTGGCTGGTTGACAATCTGGGGGGATGGTCTTCAAGCGACGAGCAGCCACATGAAGGGAAAAGATCCATGCGGGCAGATCAGAATTGGAGCTGGCTCTCACAAGAGCTTCCGGCGAAGTCCAAAAGATGGTATGTTTTAGAAGTCCAGGTCAAATCGGATACAATGCTGACAGGCAAAGTGGATGGTAAAGAAAATACCTTTCTCACCCTGGAATGTCTGGATGGGAAAGGCCAGGCGATCGCCAGGCAGTGGGGTATCCTAACTGCTTTTCCTCTCTGGCATAGAATAGAGAATAGGATCTATGCTCCTGAGAATACAGAGAGAATTCGAATAAAACTGGCCAAGAGAGGAGGACAAGGTTCTGTTTGGTTTGACGACGTTAGATTGGTCGAACGCCTGTTTCTAACTGAGAGCTTCCCAGATAGGCTGACTCCCCTCTTCAACATCGTAATGTACTTCCTACTGGTGGTGTCTTTTCTGACAGTGATAATCAAAGCAAGATCTAAAACTGGATCCTAGGCTCTTTTGTCTTAGGTTCCTTACGGTAAGTTTACACCCCTTCCCCTCTCCAGACAACCTTGACCGTCTTCACCAGAATAACAAAATCCATCCAGAGGGACCAGTTACGCACATAATACTCCTCCAGTTTCAATCTGTCCTCAAAGGCAAGCTCATTTTTGCCACTCACCTGCCAGAGGCCAGCCATGCCGGGAAGAGCCTTCAAAATGGTCTTTCTATATCCTCCCATCTTCTCAAATTCCCGGGGAAGATAGGGACGAGGCCCCACCAGACTCATCTCTCCTTTCAAGACATGTATCAGTTGAGGAAGCTCATCCAGGCAGTATTTTCGAAGCCAGCTTCCAAAGTTAGTTACTCTGGGATCAGCTGATTTTATCTTGGCAAACTTTTCCCATTCTTTCCTGGCCTGAGAATTCTCTTTTAAGAACCGCTTCAGTCTTTCCTCCTCATCAAGATACATACTCCTGAACTTAAGAAAATTAAAAGTGCTTTCTCCTTTCCATAGTCTTTTTTGACCAAGAATCGCTGCACCTTTAGAACCACGCTTTATCTTAATGCTGATAAAGAGCATCAAAGGAGAAGAAATCCCTATAGCTAAAGAAGAGAGTATTATGTCAATCACTCTTTTAATGAATATATTGTGAGACTTAGCTAGATTCCACTCCATATCAAACAAAAGAATCCCATCCAGGTCCTCTGCTTTAACTCCTACCGTAGCTAAGCCAAACATATCGGGAATGACCCTTATCTCACCCACCACTCCCTCACAAAGACTGACCACCTCTAAAAGTTTTTCTCGAGAGACTCCCGGCATAGCAATCACCACATCTCCCACTTTCTTTTCTTTCACCCAGCTTTTAATCTCAGAGAGCTTTCCCAATACCTTAATCCCTTCTATTACCCTGCCCAGCTTAGCCTTATCATCATCAAGGAAGCCAACCGGCTTATATCCCATATTCTTGTTTTCCTTAATCCTTCCCAGAACCATCTCTCCTGTTCTTCCCGCTCCCAGAATGAGCATGTTTCTCTGCCAACACCCTAGCTTATTCAATATTTTCTTCGCCAGCAGCCTGAAGGCAGGCAAAAGGCATAAGCTCAAAGCCCAGGCAAGAACTATCACCGTACGGGAAACATTCATGGAGATACGAGCAGCAAAGGTCAAAGCCATTATGATAAGAAAAGAAATACTTGCTCCCTTCCAGAGGCGCTTTATCTCCTCCCCAATGGTAAATCTTTTGGTATAAAGCCTCTCGTAGGCAAGTATCAACACCCACATCCCGAGAAAGTAAGGATAGTTCACCAGGTAGGTGCTAAAGGGAAAAGTCCACATTCTGAAAGCAGGATAAACATAAAGAAGAATTTCTTTTCTTATCAGGTAAGCCAAAAAGAGAGCTGAAAATAGGGCAGCAACATCAAAAGCAACAAGAAAAACCAGACACATCGCCTTTTTAAACATTGTCACGCTGCCTCGTCTTCACTGCATTCCGGTTCCAATCATCTAATCCTAATTTTCTCAGGATCAACTATTATGAGTTTTCCTTTTATTGTCTCAAAATCAATTTGGTTTAGAAGCAACTTAAAGATTTTACGGATCGCAGTGGAATCAATTCTTCTTCCCGGGTTAACTCAGCTGCATACGCAATTGCTGCTCTAATATCTTCCAAACGTAATGATGGATATTCTTTTAGAATTTCCTGTTCATCAGGACCTTCAGCCAGACAATCAAGAATTACTGAAATCATAACCCTTGTTCCTTTAATGCAGGGTTTGCCATGACGAATCTGTGGACTAACACTTATCCTCTCAAGAAAATCAACTATAGAATCCCCCTTCCTTTTTATTTAATACAAACGAATATTACACGTAACATACCTTAACTCAAGAGAAAATCAACTATCTTCCTCTACCCCTTCTAATCAGATAGGCCAAAAAGAGAGAGGACAATAATCCACATTTAGACTTGTTTTATCTATTTGAACCAAGAGAACTTATCCCTAAACCTCTCTGAAAAGAATTTACCAGATAAAGAGGTATATACAATTATAGCAAATAACAGTCCCATACCAGCTCCTACTCCATCCATAAGAATATCTCCTAGATAGGCAGTGCGAGTAGGAACAAACATCTGATGCACTTCATCACTCACTCCATATAGAATAGCTCCTATCAAAGCCCAAAACCAGGTATGTTTTGAGAAAAAACCTCTTTCTTCTCTATTATGTAAAGCTCTGAATATGAGAAATGCAAGTATTGCATATTCTCCTATATGGGCGAGATTCTTTATTGAATTATCATGGGTCTCACTCAATACCACATTGGAACGAGACGACCCTATAAATATTATCACCATCCATATCACCACAGGTCCCCAATACCAGAGCATTTTTTTCCAAGTGAGAGTTTCGTTTTGTTCTTTCATCCTCCGCCCCTTCTAACCCCCTAATCCTGCTTTATACTCCTTCACCTCTCCACACAACCCTCACCGTCTTCAAAAGAACCACAAAATCCAGCCAAATTAACCTCTTGGCACCGTTTTTATTCCAGACTCTCAGCTACCGGTATACTCAAGATGATGTCTCCCTCCCTATCTGTGCGATACACCTTCACTCCTGCCTTCTTAAGTCTTTCCAATACCTTCGCTGACGGATGGCCCCAGAAATTATCTTTATCTACACTAATTACGGCAATCCCAGGAGATACCGCCTCTAAGAACTCCTGGCTAGTGGCATCTTCTGCTCCGTGATGCCCCACTTTTAAGACATCCGCTTTTAGATTCACTTGTCTTATTAAAAGCTCTCTTTCCCCCGGGGTAGTTAAATCGCCGGTAAGTAGGCAGGAAAAACCACCACCTTTCACCATTATCAGCAGGGAAAAGGCATTAAAATCAGAAGAGGCAGGCACCTCTAGTGGCCAGAGGACTTCCAAAGTAAGACTCCCTAAGGTCAAAGAATCGCCGCAGATCAAAACGGCATAATTTTTTCTTTTTCGCACCAAATCTTCATACCAGCGATAAATCGCACAGGTCTTTCTCACCCCAGCCAGATCCTGACCATTGTCATAAATCTTTTCCACCTTCAGCGCGGGCAAGATAAAGAATACGCCTCCTATGTGATCGGGGTGAGGATGGGTTAGGATAAGATAGTCCAGTTTTTCTATACCCTTCTCTTTTAAATACTTAACTAAGCGCGGCCCGCTAATCAAATTTCCCGTATCGATAAGAGCACTTTTTCCCTCAATCTCAAGGAGAATAGAATCCCCTTCTCCTACATTAATAAAATGAATCCTGCCGGCCTCATCTGAGCTGGCTAAAGTAGAAAGAAAGGGGAAAGTAAAAAGAAGTAAAACTAATGCTAAAAACCTCTTCATCTTATCTCCGCCAAAATTGATTAACCCCACCTCTAATCCGGTTCCTCCAGTCAACTTTACTGACTAAAAAAAGACTCATGCCCCATAGCCCTCCCACTTCATTAAAAACCACATCCCTTGTATCTCCTACTCTATAGGGAAGCCACCACTGAAAAGTCTCATCCACTATGCTTATCGCCAGAATGAAAAGAGCCGAAAAGATAGAGGCCTTGACTATTCCTTTTTTCTTTCTCAAGGTATCTCTAATAGCCAGCCATCCTAAAAGACCATATTCTAGAAGATGCATTCTCTCCACCAGAATGTCTAGATGCCAGGCAAAAAGAGACCCTGCTATAAAAACACCAATAAATATGAGCAATCTTATCTTCCCCAGAGCAGCTCTTTTCAGATAGAGAATCAATCCTGCCGCGCTCAGCAGGAAGAGGATGCCGATTAAAATTTCAAAATATGGCTTACCCAATTTTTCGGAAATAAAACGTCCCACCTGCCCCATAAAAGCAGCAGATAGGATAATAAATAAACCAAAAATAAAAGTGACCTTTGATATTCTCATCTCAATTTAAGTCCTATGTCCGAGGTACAAAGTCCTGAGTTCAACTCCATCTTACTCTTTTATTGTGCCCTTTACCCCTTCTAATCCTTTAATCCTATAATCCTGCACTTTATTCTTCTAATCCTGAACTTCTTCCTAGTATTCGAACCTTTATAAATTCTTTTAAAACTAACCAAAGAAAAATAGGATTACCAATAAGATACCGCTTCCACAACCTCCCTGGCTCCTGGCAAAGCCGAAAAAGCCACTCCAGACCGCATTCTTGCATCCACTCTGGTGCTCTTTTTACTGTTCCAGCAACAAAATCAAATGCTGCTCCTACCCCTATGGAAACGGGAACTCGCAGCTTATCTTTATACTCCCAAATCCATCGTTCCTGCTTGGGAGCTCCTAACCCAACAAATAAAATATCAGACTTGACCTTATTTATCAAAGCGAGCATCTTTTCATTCTCTCTTTCAGGAAACTGCTTTTTAAAAGGAGGAGCATAAGCTCCTACTATCTGCAAAAATGGAAATATTTTCTTTAAGTTTTCAATCATCTTTTTTAATGTGGTAGAATCCGAACCCAGAAAGAAAAGTTTATATCCCTTCTTTGCACTTATTTTACTAAATTCATAAACTAAATCAGGTCCTGCCACTCGTTCAGGAATTGGTTCTCCGTATAATTTAGAAATCCAAATCAGGGGTTTACCATCAGTAACAACTAAGCTGGCCGAATTTGTAATATCTTTAAATTCCTTATCTTTCTGCATCAATACTAAACTATAAGCATTGGTTACACACACTTGAGATTCTCTACCGTTAGTAATAAATTTCTCAATTGTCTTTAGAGTATCTTTCATATTTATCCGAGAAAATCTGGTTCCTAAAATATTAACTGTTTTAATATCCATTCTTTTCAAAATCCAATTCCATTTTTCTACCATATGCGAATCGACAGATCCATCCACTGCGATTATCAAAGCAATTCTTTCTCTGAACTCTTCCTGAACATTCTCTCAAATTCTCATCTTACTCTTTTCCCCTACGGCTTAAACTCCGAGGACAAAAGCAACCTATTATAAATTCAGAGGTACGGACAACTCGACATTTTTGAAATCTGATGTAGCTAATGTCTTGTGATTATCTTTCCACTTCTGGATGGAATAAACGAACAGTATCTTCCTTTGTTTCTGGATACGTCCACTTTCTGGTCATTCTAACCCGAGCGAGGTGAAAAATCTAATCACACTGAATTATCAACTCAACTTATGCGGGTTTCAGAGGTTAAAATTCAGTTGTCCGTACCTCTGAAATTTGTATAAGATTTTTATAGCCAACTTCAGAACTATATTTTTTCTCAGCAATTTCTCTGGCATAGCGTCTCATTGGAATAACCAATTTCGGATTCTCTATAAGATATAGAATCTTCTTTCTTAAATCCCCAATATTGCCAGGTTTAAACAATAATCCATCTTTTCCTTCTTCTATTAATTCTTCCAATCCTCCAATTCTTGAGGCAATAACTGGCGTCCTGCAAGCGAAATTCTCCATAACTATATAAAACATATTTTCATAAATATCTCATTTATTAATTTTAGGTTCATTCTTTTAAAAAAGTAATATCTTTTTCCGATTTCCGAATTATTATAAACGATTTGGTAAGAAAACAAAATCGTTCTTTAATAATATTACAATCCGGAAATAATATTCTCAGTTCGGAATAAGTGAGAAGTCTTACTTCTTTCAAAAAACGATTAATTTCCTCTCGTGGAGGTCCTGTAATAATTCCCCAAATTGTAAAATTCCGGAGAAGATGCCGTTGTAATCTTTTAGGTAAATAGTGGATAAAAGGCGTTATCAAATGTGGCTCAACGAAGAAATGTCTGTTTGGCGTCTGCACATAAATATTTCTACTGATACGAGATATTTCTTGAGCAAATTTCTTTTGATTTTCGAATGTATACAAGTGCTCAATCACTGAATTTGAATAGGCTATATCAAAATTATTTTTATATGGAAGATTTAATCCGTTTCCCTTCACATAGGACAAGTTCTCGGGTAGTTGTCTAAAATTTGGGGGAATATCCACATTTAGCATAGAAATTCGGGGCTTTTTGCTTATAAATAACCAGTTTAGTGGCGTTCCCCCAATATCCAGAATTCTTGTATTATTATTCACATTAAATATCCTAACAAATTGTTCCATTCGTTTTTTTCTGAAATATTTTTGGAATAATAGATATACACTGTGAATATTCATAAAGTTTCCTTACTAATAATATTCCTTGCTTTTTGATATACTTCCATAATATTTTCATAACCTATGTTTTCTGAAAAATGTTCTTCAGCTAATTTCCAAGCATTATGTCTCATTTTTAATAATAATTCCTTATTTTCTATAAGCATAGAAATTTTTTGCAATAAATCATTGGCATTACCGGGCTCAAAAAGAAAACCTACAATTCCTTCTTCTATCAACTCTGTTATTGCCCCAATTCTTGAAGCAATAACTGGTGTCCCGCAAGCAAAACTCTCTATAATAGCGTAAGCAAAAGTCTCATACCCCTCAGAAGGAAAAATCATAAACATTGCCTTTTTTAAGACTTCAAACCTTTTTGGTCCTTTAATAAATCTAAGAAACTCTACATTTGTAATCTCTTTTTGGATAACAAAACTCTCTAATTCACTTCTAATAGGCCCATCGCCCATTATCCTTAAAGTGAAGTTTGGCATCCCTTTCCATGCCCTCAGGAGGGTAGAAAGTCCCTTCTCTCGTGATAGCCGTCCCATATATACAACATAATTATCAAACTCATAACTTGGTTTTATCTTTTCACATCTAATAAAATGAGGTTTTACTATGATTTTCTTCTTTGGCATTCCGCTCTCAATTAGTTTCTTCTTTAAAAAATTGCTGGGTGCAATAAAAACATCTATTTTATTTGTAAAGGTTTTGAGTTTATGATGTAAACATAAAGTAAATGCCATCCCCAAAGTTTGTAAATAACTATTTCGATAACATTTACGCATTATTGCATTAAAAAAATTGCCATTTTTACATCGCTCGCATATCTTCCCATCATTATTTAAAAAAAGTCCATTAGGACACAAAAAACGATAATTATGCACTGTTTGCACCACTGGTATTTTCATTTTTTTCAAAGCATAATAAACAGATGGTGAGATAAGAGGAAAAACATTGTGAATATGAGCTAAATCTGGTCTTTGTCGCTCTATAATTCTTTTTATCTCTCTATAGGTTTTAAAAGAGAAAAAAATATCAAAGAAAAACTTGATTTTTTGAACCAAGCCATAATTATTTATCTCTTTATTATCTTTGGTAAAAAGAATTACTGAATTCCCTTTTTTTTCTAGTAATTCTTTCTCTCTAAATACTGTCTGCGCTTCGCCTCCTTTACTCTGATAAAAATTATGACAAATTAAAATTTTCATTTTTACTTAATACCTATCACCAAACAATCGGAGGATAATTTTTTTAACTCATTGGCTTTTGCTTCAGAAAGTTCAACTCCTACACATTTCCTGTAATTATCTCTCAAAGTCAATAATATATTACCTGAGCCACAACCGACTTCAAGAAGAGAATCTCCTTTCCCTCCCCAATAAACAGTCGCTTCAAAGCGATTTTTTGGATAACCTTCAACTTGAACAGGTTTTACTTCTTTATAGTCATCTTTAGAGTCTTTTTTATTATAATGACGATGTAATTCTTGTTTGTAAATCATCTATTTCTCTCCCTTCACATAACCAATAGCCTCACTAAATCCCCTTATCATATTATCCAAACTACATACTTTTTCAATCATTTTTTTTGTCTTTTGTTTCATCTCCTTTGATTTTGCCTCATCCAAAAGATAATCAATAATAATTTCAGCCATAAGTTTATTATTATCATAAGGTGTTAAAAAACCAGTTTTACCATCTATTACATATTCTATTTCTGGTGAGTGAAAAGGACCATTAACTCCCTGTTTCTGGGAAACAACTGGGCAGTGGAAACAAAAAGAGTGCACAATAGATAATCCTAAATATCCTGGCATAACCATCAAATCCGATGCATAAAGCATCTTTGCAGTTACTTCATCATCAGTTATAGCTCCCCAAAATCTAATTTTTAAATTTCTATCTTCGTCTTTTAACTTTCTAGTTTTCGCTTTCAATTCTCCCATCATTGGTCCATTGCCAACAATATGAAGTTCTATACTATCTATTTTTTTTGAAATAATTTTATATACATCAATCAATCTATCTGGCTCTTTTTCTTTTAAAAGTCTTCCCATATAAATCAAATCATACCTTTTTGTAAATCCGAGCTGCTTTTTTACTTCCTTCTTTCCAATTTTATCCAATTTATCCCTTATTTTTAAAAGAGTAGGTGTATCAAGGGTATTTTGAGCAACAAATATTTTTTTATTATCTTTAATATGTGGAACGAACATCTTTTTCCCTTCTTGACCGTATAATATAACCGCATCTGCCTTATTCATCCACCAAACCCGAAGTTTATCTACAACCGATTTTTCAGGATGGAAACCTTTTTTTCTATTATATCCATGAGACCATAAAATCAGTTTGTATCTTAGGGAAGGTCTGAGCCCTAAAAGTAAATAATTTGACATAATTCCTAAAGCAAGCTCAGCTATAACCACAGTTGGTTTGAATTCAAATAAAGGTGTAAAAATATCTAAGAAAGCAAGGGTGTCTATTTTAGAAAAGGGATAAAAATCTCCTATTTTTAAATGAGGAAAATCAGGCTCTACTCTGGATAAATATGTCCCTTTTGGACCCTTTTTGCCAAAACATAAAATTGCCCCTGTTGCTTTATTTATTTCTCTAAATACTCCCAATCGATAGTGAGTAAGAGTTCTCTGAAAAACTAATATCACGCTAATTTTATCCTCTACGCTTCTTCTTTCTCTTCCGAGAGTAAAATATTTGATTTTTCACCATCTATAGCTCTGTTCCTTGCAAAACATTTCTCAAAATAAACCAATATATAAGCAAACAGGGCACCACTTGTAAAATAGTTATTCAAGGTATTACCGGTTAAGCAAAAAATCAGATATACCACTATCGGTAAAATAAATAAAATATTCTTATATTTTCTAATAAAAAATAAAGCCATGTAGAAAACTGAGCAACAGAAAAGAAAAATTCCAATAATGCCTCCTTCCAAAAGCAATCTAATGTATTCATTGCCTGGATAATCCAACATTGGGATACCTGCTTTAGGCAATTCAGATAAGATATTTTTTGTGCTGCCAAGGCCGTATCCCCAAAAAATCCGTTGTGGTATTTTTTCCTGGGATAACCATTCCCAGATAAGAAGTCTATGCCTAAGGGTACCACCACCCCCAACTTGTCCAAGAACTAACTTACCACCCACCGTCTGAATCCCCATGCGCTGTTGTAACTGAGAACCAAAAAAAACTATTAATAACATAGCTAATATTGCTATTATTATTATATTTTTTACTTTTTTAAACACTCCCAGCATAAACATAGCCACGAGTAAACCAATCCATGCAGCCCTTGTTCCACTTAGTATAACTCCTAATAAAGAAATTAAAATTGGTAAATAACCCTTTTTGCCGGTTTCTTTCTGTAAGATTAAATTTCTGTAATAGAACAAGATAAACATGAAAACCATAAAAGTCCCAAAAATTACCATTGCACCGCTAAGCCCACCTGTACGAGAAATACCACCTCCGCCAGTATACTTAAACCATGCTACTAAAGTAAAAAAGACAAAAGGTAGATGTAAAAAAATCACGCCTATAAATGCCTTGTTTATTTTTTTAAAGTTTAAATACGAAACAGATTTTGCAACTGAATAAATCAATAACGGCACTAATAACTTTGCAAAAAGTCTTACACCTTCAACTATATCCAGAGTATAAGATAAAGTAAAAAAACAATACAATAGAAATATGCAATAAATCTTAAATGGTTTACTTATCGTCCCTTTCTTGATTAGGTATATTCCTGAAACTAAACAAAACAATAAAAGACGGATCCCATTTAGGTTTATACCAACGGTAGTTTTCATATCTCTAAGACCCGTTAGACCCATTAGATCCGTTACTACCGATAAGTTAATACTTCCCGGAACTAAGAATATAAGCAATATTATTCCAGATAAAGTCCTAAGAACAGTATATACTTTTGCTTTTAGAAAAACAAATAACAATACATACAAATATATAATTGAGATAATAATGAGAAGCTGACCATGAAAACTTAATAAAGAACTCATTAAACCAATTAATGCAGTAATTATTAAAAACCCAAGAATTTCTCGCTTTGTTATTGTTTTGATATTATTTTGTAAAGTATAATTTTCCATATTTTCACCGTGTAAAACTCAAAATTACCTTACCTGTCAGTTTATTTACCATACCTAAGCCGCCTTTTGACTACTCCTTTAAAAATATAATCAATGTCACCGTTGTGTATACCTTTTGCCGAAAAGCAAGTATTTCATATATGACCGACAAAAAGAACCTAATAATCGCAAGTAATCACAAAATAGATATACAATAAAATTACGGGCATGTTTTCTGGCAAAATGATATCGTGCTCTAAGATTATTAGCTGACTTAATATTAAATAGCGACCTAAGAAATGACTTAAGCGTGGGTTTTGAATATATCCAATTGATACCAGTTTTGAATACATCACTTAACACTATAGCATCGTAACAGACGATAAGATCATAGCCAGCTTTCTTAGCACGTAAAGAAAATTCTTCATCGGCGGCGTATTGAGGGAAATGGTCTCTGTCATACAGTCCAATATCATGGAATACTTTTATTGGGATAAGGGTTCCCCGTCCTGGTAGTAAATCTACTTCCCTAATTCCACTCAATTTTGATACTATTTTTTCACCATGCTTAAAGAAAAGTTTATATTTTGCAAACAGCGGATCCCACGATACACCGCCATAAAGAACCCTTTCTGGGTCATCCTTAAATACTGCTAAAGAACCTATTAATGAATTAGGATTATTCCGAGCACATTTTAATAACTGGTAAATATAATCTGGGTTAACACATAGATCATTATTTAGAGTTAAAATATAATCGTTCTGCTTACACTTTGTCAATGCGTACTTTACTCCCATATTTGTTGCACCTGTCCACCACAAATTTCCATCACCCTTTAATAAAATAACCTCTGAGAATTTATTTTTTATCATTTCAGCAGTTTCATCTATAGATCCATCATCGAAAATCACAATTTTAAATTCCTTATATGTCTGATTATATAAGCATCTTAGACATTGCTCTGTCAGTTTTTTTCTATTGTACACTGGTATGACGATATATATCATCGGTCTTTCCTTTTGGCCTTCTCAATAGCATTCTCCCATTGTCGAGCATAATTTACATCTCATTTTTCCTCACTTGCTTGCGCCAATAATTCAATAAATCTTGTAGTGTTTGCTCTATGCTAATTTGAGACTTCCATAAGGTTATTTTTGCAAATTTTGAATTATCACCCATAATTATCGGCAAATCAACAGGACGAATTCTCTCTTCGTTTCGCACTATTTCAATATGGAATTTGCTTAATCTCATCAATATTTCCAAAAGTTCCCTGATTTTGTAACCTTTTGAGGAACATAGGTTATACACATCGCCTGGTTTACAATGCTCCATTGCTAATTTATAACCTCTCACTACATCTCGAACATCGGTATAATCTCTTATTGCACTTAGATTACCTACATAAATTTTATTCCCCCTAATCCCTTTCTCAACTTCGGCGATTTGCTTTGCAAAGTTACTCAGGGCATAAATCTCATCTCTCCGTGGCCCCGTATGATTAAACGCACGAATCCTGATTACCTTTATTCCATAACTTGAGTAATACTGGAAACCAAACATATCAACAGCAGCTTTCGTAACTGCATAGGGACTAACTGGTTTTAAAGGCGTTTCCTCCTTTATTGGGATGTCTTCCTCTGAAACCAGACCATATTCTTCCGAGGAACAAACTAAGAGAATTTTAGCTTTCTTATCATCAACAGATCTCAATGCTTCCAGAATATTTAAAGTAGCGACAATGTTGTTATTTACCAAAGAAAATGGTCCTTTCCAACTTAGCTTAACTGAGCTCTCCCCAGCCAAGTGATAGATATAGTCGGGCTTTATCTCCCTTATAATATTGAAGACAGAACCGAAATTAACTAAATCGCAATTTATTAACCTCAACGAGTTGACATTATGGCCAATTTTTTCGAGAGAGCTTCTTTCCCTAATAATCCCATATAATTCATACTTTGCTTTTTCACTTACAAGCAGATCTAATAGATAACTTCCCACAAAACCAGTTACACCTGTAATTAACACTCGTTTCTTCATAATACCTCTTTATATATTTTATATGTTCCAGCGGCTGTCTCTTCCCAGCTGAACTTTTTACTCCTGTCCAGTCCCTTTCTTATTAACTTTTTGCGTAATATCATGTCATCTGTAATTTTATCTAAAATACCCAATAATTCTTCTTTTGAAGAGGGCTCGAAATATAATCCAGCATCTCCAACCACCTCCGGAATAGAAGAAACATTTGAAACTATAACTGGAGTGCCGCAAGCCATTGCCTCGAGGGGAGGAATACCGAATCCTTCATAGAGAGAGGGATAAACAAAAGCATATGCGCATGAATAAAATGCTCTGAGTTCTTCATCACTGACACCAGCAAATAGTTTTACCGAATTATTCAAATTAGTATGTCTGATTATCTCGATTTCATCATCTGACCAATTACTCGCTCCTCCAACACAAATCAAGTCAAAATCTCTTCTCCTTTCCCATAAAGAATATGTTTTCAGCAACATCAGAAAATTCTTATAGTTGTCCCTACTGCCAACGTAAAATATGAAAGGTTTATTTAACCCAAACTTTTTCCTCAGTTTATTCTTGTGGCTTTGAGGGGCCTCTTTGAAAAGATTACTTGCCGCCAAATGGGTAACAGACACTTTGTCCTCTGATATCTTAAAATATTCTAAGATATCACGTTTTGTGCTTTCCGATATTGCAATTACTTTATCTGCTAGCTCGATACATTTTCTTTTCCTCTTAAGAAATTCTTTTGAATTCTTAAAATACTTGGGGAATTTTTCGTGAATCATATCCGGCACCGTGACAACCAAAGAGCCACTCCACGAAAGAATATTCTCCGGAGCAGGCATCGTATAATATGTCGAATGCCAAATTTTTCCTTTTCCACTTCCCGCCCACAATCGGTGCACAAACTCCTCAACTCGTGGTACAATCGGTCTCCACAACCGATTAGGGCGGAGAAATCGGTCAACGGGGAGAATTGAACGATGGTAAATATGCCGATGAACCGGAACACTCTGTCTGCATCGGCCTGATATCAACAGTGTGATACTAAGCGAGTCGTCTATGTCACACAAACGGGGAAAAATTTCGGAAAAAATCCGCAAAATCCCGCCGTACGAGTGCGTGCGATAAATCACACCATCGACAATTACTTTTAGATCGCCACTCATATACACCACACTCATTCCATCTGAAGGTTATCATCTTACCACCCCTGAGATGAGTCAAGCATCAAGGCTGGTGTTAATGCCAAGGTGTTCTTGGAAACGACAGAAGTGCAATCAAACGGCCCATTCCATGACCCATTCAAGAAGTTCCAGTCTATATGAATATCCGGTATTCTTTGCAGAATTGTGTCCAATTCTTCATAAGACCACTCACGTAAGTGCCAACGATTCTTAGGTTTCCCATCCCATCTGGTGTATTCCGGACGGCGATTGGGAGTAGAGATAAAGATCAACCGTTTAGATACCCTTACCATCTCTAATAGCAAGACTTTGTAATCCTCCACATGCTCAAGGACCTCTACACAGGTTACAACGTCAAAGGTTTTATCCTTAAGAGGGATACCTTCACCATTATATAAGAGAACTTGTTTGATGCGTGGATGTCCTTCGAAAATACGACAGCCACGCTCTACAGCCCGGACATCTGTTTCAAATCCAATAGAATTCACTACTTTAGCGGCCATAATTTGCAAGCCATATCCCAAACCAAATCCTACATCAAGTACAGCATCTGTTGGCTTCAGGTATTTATCCCGGCAGAAAAGGTAAGCTTCCACCTGGCACGGCACCTCAATAGACCCGTCGAGAGTCGAGTACTCGGAAGGTTGTAGTAGGGTAGTTGATTTCGCATTATACCCAACAATCTGCTCCCGTATCCTGTGAACACATTGGGTGATTATGGGGGGCGCAATATTAACGGCTAACCCTTGCCCATATTTTTTTGCACTCTTAATGAAATCGACTATTTTTGTCACGATTAACTCACTCTCATAACGTAGATTTTTGAGGTCGCTTTAGTTCAACTGCAGACGAACAAGACCGATTTATTCTCTCCTATGAAGATATATAAACTATAGCGCGTTTTGTCTCACTCAATCCTTTCTTACAAGACAAAGATTCATATGATTATGACAAAAAGGTACCTTTGAAAGTAATTTATTTAAACCTGTCCCTATAATATTGGGGGAAAATTCCCAATTCTTAAAAGAAACAAATAATTTCCCGAATTCGTGATATATGCCATCCATATGTGCGATAGGCGCACTCTCCATTACTTTAAAGCCAGCCCTAAGAAGAGCGTCTTCAAATTCGTTTTTGGTAAGCCTGTACTCAAAAAAATCGCCAAATGTGGGATAAATATTATATAAATTCGACTTATCCCTGTTATAAGAGAACTTCTTTGTTATTGGCTTTTTCCCTACAATCCGCCGTATAATGTTTGATCGCTTAGCTATTTGTATTGGATTACTGAAATGGTTCATCTCATTGATATACAAATATTTTTTTGTTTTCCGGATTAAATTAAAACTTGGAACAGTAATTATTGCGGTTCCTCCATGTTTCAATACTCGATATATTTCTTTAAGTGGTTTATCGCACCCAGGGACAAAATGTTCAATAACCCCCAGCGAAATAATTCCATCAATGGAGTTCGTTCTATACGGCATATTAATTATGTCTCCTTGAATAATATTCAATTCTGGGGCTATCTCTCTTACCTTGCGCACTGTTTCTTCACTATACTCAATACCTTCAATATTATAACCCTTATCCGACAAGTACTTAACAAATCTCCCTAACCCACATCCGGCCTCTACTATCTTTTCAGACTTTGGTAGATATCTTAACATGTAGGGAGTAGCTTCATCCTTATCACAAGATTTCAACAAATATTCAAAATCTTCTTTTTTCCAAGTGAATATAACACACATTCAACCCTTCCTTTTAATTATAACCTGGATAGCACCCTTCATATTTCGTAAGAAGGCATTTTCAGAGAAATCCGTGATAGCCGCTTTTCGTGTTCGTGAAGACATCTCCTTAACCCACTCAGGCGGTTGTTGTAATAGATTCTGAGCTACTTTGATGATTTCTTCAATGGAGCAAGTATTCAGCGTAATTCCATAATCATTTGTGTCTATGTTTGCTTCTCGACTCAACACGGGGATTAGGCCCTGGTGCATACACTCTACCACAGATCCTGGCTGACCCTCGGCACAAGAAGGATAGATTACGAACGCACATCTATCAACCAAATAATAGAACTGTGGACTTCTCATTGGAACTGACCTTACCAAGTGGATGTTCGGATAGTCTTCGAGTTCATGCCGATAAACCTTATAGAATTCAGGGCTAATTTCCTGACAAATATATAGATGCGCATCTGTCTGAACAAAAGCCTCGAGTAAAAGATCCAATCCTTTGTGCACGTTGCCGCTGCCAGCAAAGAACAAGAAATTACGCCGAGCGGAAGCAAAGTCTTTCTTAGTCCGCTCATATCGGCCATCATGATACGTAGTATTATTCAAGTTGATAACAAGCGGAAATTTGGAGTACGAGTTCTTAGCGGCTTGATTGCCAAGACAAATAATTCCATCCGCAGACTTATTGGCGTATTCTTCTCTACAGATAATCCAGCGATCAAAGGGCAAATGGACACTCCGCCGCTGTTCAAGCCATTTAAAGCGTTCAGCTTCTCGCTGGTTAGATTCCTTCCAATAGATACCTGTCGAAAAATAAATCTTGACTGTTTCGGGTGATAGGTTGCGAGCAATACGTTCAAAGTTGTGTCCTCCATGTCCCATAAAGAGATTATAATGTTTACAAGGGAGGAACTTGGTATCCGTCCATTCAATGACATCTACAATGTAACCAAGCTCATTAAGAACACGCACAATGCTACGTGCAATTCCAATATTGCTGAATTGGACGTCGTGAGGGTCATCTGGTGACAATCTGAACGGCGTGGTTATGTACGATAGCAAAGCTCGTTTCGCTTGGCCAGTTACTTTCAAATGGCCGCGAGGCGATGGTTCACCTATATTGTAAATAGGAGTAGGAGGGGCCCACCACCTTAAGCGAACCCAATCCTTGATATCTCTTGGTACTTTACGCCGAACCCAAGGTGGAATCAAAGAAATAATTGCCTTCATGGTCTCTTTACTCTTCAATGCTTTCCTTACGTCTAATTGTCTTTCGTTCAAGCGATGCCATCAGTATTGCAATGCGAATCGCAGCGATAATGTTCTACCTTTTTTAGCTAATTTAAACTCTATACTTCCTTTTTCAACCACTTCAAAGGTCATTGTTTTACAACAAGCTTTGTCCGACGTTCCATCCGACTACTTTACCAAGATACGCCTGCGAAATCTCAAAAGTTTCCGATAGATTATACGATAATTTGGAAATCGATTGAGACGATTTACAAATTTTTTAATATAATAACTAGTTGGTTCGACCTCGTCCAACCAAACTATACTTTCGGATAAATCTCCATTATAGAGGTTTGCATTATGGATATGAGATAAATTTCCTCTGCCGTGGACACCACTCTCAAGACCAATATTGCGTATTAACCCTCTCGTTGGCAATAAGTGTACCATCTTTAGCCATAACGTCGAAATAGCAACTTGAACAGCCCATGTTCTTTCTCTGCCTTGGGCACAAGCTTTCGCCATTACTGGTAAATCATCGCCTGCAACATCAGGTACATTTTCCAAGCCGTCAAATAATTTCCAATACTCCGATAAGTACGGACTTACCAACTTCCAACGGTCTTGCCAAGTAGCCCATCCCCAACAGAGAAATCGCCAGACACTAACAAGAGAATACGGGTAATCCTTAAAATGCTTGTGTAACAGCGGTTGATATCCTCCAATTGAGAATACTTTTTTTTCTGCCTGGTAACGAAACAACGCCTGCCGCATAAAGGAATAAAAGCCGGGCAGAGGTAAACAGTCATCTTCTATGAATATGGCTGATTTATATACATTTAGGACCATGCTTATGTTATCACTTAAACCAGGCAGTCCGCGATTCTGCTTGCTAAAGTGGAGTTCTTTACTGACCCAATCGACCTCCCTGGCGATGGTCCTGCATCGTTCCACCAGCTCAACATCCGCATCGTCTCGTGGACCATCTACGAAGACAATCAGGCAGTCAATGTCCTGGGTTCTCAAAGCCTCAAGAACTCGCTTTAACTTGTTAGGCCGGTTAAAGGCAAAAATCACACAAGGTAATATATTTTTGTTTGCATACATCTTTGGCTGCCTCGTATGATTGGAGCTATACTCTCTTTTTTCGTCTATCATTGCTTGTCACCAACATGGCATAATGATTCAAACGTCGCTATCCTAAATGTATTTTGCTAGTAGTTCATGAGTATCTCCGAACAGATTCAGCAAATGCAGTTCCTTCCTTTTTCCTAAAGAAGTAATTCAGAGTTTTGAATACCAGCTCATAGGCTGGATTCCTTGCTACCTCGACGGCTATTTGTGTCGCTTCAAAGGGAGAATCATCAGCAGAATCATCAAATAGGATGAATCCCCCAGGCAGCAGATGTTGATCAACACCAAGAAAATCCGCCTTTACTGCATCATACGCGTGGGCTCCGTCGATATAGGCAAAGCTTATCGGCCCTCCAAGAGTGACTGAACGCCCGTAAATATCCTCTGTCGTAGAGCCGGAACGCCATAGTTCAAAGAATTGGTGAGAGTATGCTTCTATAGTATAGGGCTCTTTTCCTGCACTAAAAAGCTCTGTATTCATTATGAAGATGCTTTTGGCATAGTCTCGATAAGCTTTGCTACCAGCATTGTAATACCCGCCAACTGGTTTATCTGCTCCTTCAAATACCCAAGGGTCACAAGTAAAGAAGAGATTATCTCGGTGATATTTAAAGGTCAGGTACGAGATTATATTTGTTGAGAGACCAAAAAGTGAGCCTATTTCTACTATTACTCCTTTCTCTGGCATGTATCGTACTGCGTGGTCGAAAGCTCTGATATTGCCGGGACTCAAAAACCGCCCAAAATGTGGCATATCCATTGGATGTATTCATCCGAACTCATATTATGATCGCTCTCGATAAACTCAGGGGAAATTATGGTCCTCCGCCTGATAAAAGAAGCGATGAATGGCGGCATAATGCCAACAATCACTCTCCTTAGCAAGCCTTTTATGTAATGCATACGCATATGAGTCTTTTTTTATCCATACCTACTTAGTCCATGCCGAGACATGTTGCCGATATCACTCAACTGTTACTACGCAGCCCTTCCCGCAGAGAAATCTTGAGCTGAAATCCAAAAATCTCTCTAGAACAGAGATTTCTCACTATCCTCCTAATCCCAATGCTCATCATCCATAACTAAAGGTTAATTAGATTCCATCATCTCTTTTGTTCATCATCTTTTCACTTCACCTTGGCAACTTTAAAAATCCCTTTTCCCAAAAAAATTAATACAATAAATAATCTCACAGCAAGCTGAGAGGTATTCTGACATTTTTTATAAATGTAAAATATACTCAACAGCATCGTATAAATCATTTGCAGCATAATCACATGTAATCTCCCTGCTTTTCAACTCCTGCACCCCATGTCCTGTTCTCACCATTATACTTTTACATCCGGCACTTTTTCCTGCTTCTATATCGCTCAACTTATCACCAACTAGAAACGAATGCTTCAAATCTATATTCAGTTCTTTTTCTGCTCTTTTCAACATTCCTGATACGCATTGATTCGAAACAACAATAACCAAGAATCTATTTTCATTTAGTAACCTACTGGCTTCCGCTGATCTTGGAACTAACTTAAGTTGATCTAATCTATGTGCATAATGTAGAGGCTCTTGTGTTATAACTCCATCTCTATCAAGAAATACTGCTCTATCCATTGAACAATTCCCTTTCTACTAAATCACAAATAATATGCCCAATAGTAATGTGTGCCTCTTGAATTCTTGGCGTGTTATTTGATGGGACAATGATTGTTAAATCTGCCATATCTTTTAATTTACCACCATTTCTTCCAGCCAAACCTATCACCTTAACACTTTTTGACCTTGCGACCTCAACCGCTTTCAATATGTTTGGCGAAGTGCCGCTTGTTGTAATTGCAATAACAACGTCATTATCATTGGCTAATGCCTTCAACTGACGGCTGAAAACAGTATCATACTCATAATCATTCGACAGTGCTGTTAAGATAGAAGTATTGGTGCTCAGTGCAATGGCAGGTAAGCCTATCCTTTCTAATTTAAAACGACCAACAAGCTCCCCAGCAATGTGTTGTGCATCCGCAGCACTCCCACCATTGCCTATTAAAAGCACCTTGCCACTTCCTTTGTAGGCATCTATTACTATTTTAGCAGCATTGGCTATTACATCCGATAAGTTCTGAGCCATCATTCTTTTAATATCCGCACTCTCTTTTAATTCCTTTATCACTATTTCCTTCATCTGGCTCTTCACAAGAACCTCCTACCATTCTCTGATTACAGAGATTCAATTAGTAGATTAATTGCTTTTTTATATCTCTCTGGGGTTCCGATATCTATGAATTCGCTTTCAGTTAAAAAACCATAGCATCCATTATTAATGAGTTTTGGAAACAGTTCATACTCCAGAGAGAACCTGTTTTGCTCAGGCATATAAGAAAAAATATCCTTTTCCATAAGATATATTCCAGCATTTATCAGGTTTTCGCTTCCACCGATAATCTTCTCGTTAAAGCCGGTTATTCTCTGTGAATCATCCAGGGCAACGCTTCCGTAATCTTGAGCCATTTTTGAACGTACCAAAACGATGGATAGCAAAGCCTTTTTTTCTGTGTGGAAATCAATAAAATTTCTGAGGTCAACTTTACAGATTGAATCTCCATTCATTACCATAAAAGGATTACTTCTTATCAGTGGCTTCGCTTTCCTTAACGCTCCACCCGTACCCAAAGGTTGTTCTTCTTCAGAAAATGAGATTTTACAATCATAATTTTTGTCATAATTATAATCAAAATGGTTTTTAATCTGCTCTTTTAGATAGCCAACACTTAGAATTATCCGTCTAAAACCGTATTGTAGAACATTATTAATTAGGATATCCAAAAAAGCTTTCCCCCCTATATTTGCTAATACCTTCGGCTGACCTTTAATCACAGGTCTAAGTCTCTCACCCAGTCCTCCGCAAAGAATAACAACATCAACTTTCTCTAACTCATCGTGCATGTTCATAAAGTTCTCAGAAGTTATTTGAAGGTGCATAATAAATTATTTGACTACCTAAATCCTCGAATTTGAATGGCACATATATCAAATCTTTCAATTTTTTTTTCACTTCAAGCTGGAGTTTGGGCTCCACAAAAAACAGAATACACCCTCCTCCTCCAGCACCTAACAATTTTCCACCCAAAGCCCCAGATTTTATTGCTGTTTCATATATTTTGTCTATGGATGGAGTTGTGATCTTAACTGTTAAGCTTCGCTTAATCATCCAGGTTTCGTGCATAAGTTCACCAAAATCGGTTAGGTCTGAGCTGTCACTATTGAGAATACCTATAGCTTCATCTACCATTTCAAAGATTCTATTCAAGTCATTTTTCTTCTCTGGCGTTTTTTCTATCTGTTCGCCAGCGATTTCAGAAGCTGTCCTGGCAAAACCTGTAAAAAATAACATTAGATGATCCTGGAGAAGTTGAATTTTTTCTGCATTTAAAGTTATTGGTTCAACCTGTATGTGTTGTTCACTGCCGAATTCAATTTTATTAAATCCTCCGAAAGCAGCAATTGTTTGGTCTTGTGACCCGACATTTTCTTTTATTTTGTCCTGCTCTATATATATTGCCTCTAAGGCTAACTGTCTTTTGGTCGTCATTTTACCCTTTAAAGCATATAGCGCATTAAGCAAACCCACGGTAAAAGATGAACTGGAACCAAGCCCTATCCTTGCTGGTAAATCACTATTGTGCTGTATTTCAACGCCACGGTCAAAATTTAAAAAAGCCAGACATTCCCGCACAGAAGGATGCTTTATCTCTGAAATACTTTGAACTTCCTCTCGTTTTGTATATCTTATCCGGTACTTATGGTCAAAGAACGGCGGAAGATATCGTGCGGTGACGTAACAATACTTATTTATCGAAGTAGCAAGCACAGCTCCTCCATGTTCATTATACCACACTGGATAATCTGTTCCCCCACCAAAAAAAGATATTCGAAATGGTGTCCTGCTTATAATCATTTTAATCTTCTTCCAGGAGATTAGATAAAAGATGAAGTTTACGAATCTTTGTTTTCTTTATCCTTTCCTCTTCCCTCTTTCCTATACCACTCAACCGTTCTTTTTATACCATCAATGAGTGAGGTCTTCGCCGTAAATCCCAAAAGTTTTTTAGCTTTTGATGTATCAATAAACCGTTTTGGTATCATCGTTGGCTTAGAGCTATTAAACACAATTTTTGCATCTTGATAATTATCAGCAATAAGGATAGCATTGAGGACCTCTTTGATAGTACAAGCTCTGCCCGAAGCTATATTGATAGGACTGAATGTATCAATCTTTTCCATTGCTAATAACATACCTTCAACAAGGTCTCCTACATAGATGAAATCTTTTATATCATTACCGTCACCCCAGACTTCAACGGGCTTATGTCTTTCCGCAATTTTACGAATCAATGCCGGTATCACATGAGATGTCTCCCATTCAAAATCGTCGTACTCTCCATAGGCGTTAGCGGGTCTAACAACAACTGTCTTCATGGGTTTCTTGAGCTTAGTGGCATACATCTCACACAGAATTTCAGAAAACCTTTTCATCCAACCAACGCAGAAGTATTTCCCAAATAGATCAGTCTTAATCATTTCTTCTTCTTTTGCCGGATAATCCGTTACTGGGTATACACTATTGCTGCTGATGAACAAAAACTTCTTGACCTTTGCTTCATAGGCTGCTTCCAACATTAAAGTATTCATTATGATATTAGGCGTCACATGAACTAATGGAGTTTTCTCCATAACTGCTGCCCCGGAGGTATTGGCCGCACACATAAAAACATAGTCCATCCCTTGCACCACCTGTTTGCAATCATTTGCGTTGGTCAATTCACATCTTGTATATGTGATTCTCTCATCCTGGATAACTGCCGGTTTCCTGTGTAAGGTGGCTATCACATCTGCCCCGAGTTCTAAAAGACGTTTTATCAAGTTAACCCCAATGAAACCTGCTGCGCCCGTAACTAAGACTTTTTTATTTTTGAACATAATGTCTCCCCTCATCTCTTTGTGACAAAACTGGATTCTTTATGGGCCACCAGATGTTAAATTTAGGATCATTCCATTTTATAGTAAATTGTCTGGACCGGTCATAGTAAGCAGATTGCTTGTAATGGAAAATAGATTTTTCGCTTAAACATAAGTGTCCATTGCCATATTTTGGTGGAACTAACACTTGGTGCTTATTTACATCAGATAAAACAAACGATTGCCATTTTCCGAAGCCCTTTGATTGCTTATCGTAATTTATTACAACAAGATAGAATTTACCGCATAAACAAGATATCAATTTCCAGGTCAAAGAATCACCATGAATTCCCTTAATCACACCTCTGGTAGCAATAGAGATATCATCCTCAACAAAATTAGTATCAATACCTTTTGACTTATATAATTTCTCGTTATACAGCTCCAGGTATTCTCCTCTATGGTCTTCAAAGAAGGTTGGTTTGATTAATAAGACATCTTTTAATTTTGTTTCTTTAACTTCTATCATTTACTCCTCTTTAAAATAATTCTTTTTTCTTAAATATTCATCCTGATTCTCAACATACCAGTTCCAGGTTTCCTTTAAGCCATCCAGTAAGGTTGTTGTTGGATTATAATGGATTAATTTCCTGGCAAGAGATATATCCATAATTCTTTTTGGAAATCCTGAAGGCTTTGTAGTATCGAATTTGTAATTAAAATCAATAAAGCTATTCAATGTTTCTCCTAACTCTTTAATAGAATAACCTTTGCCGCTGCCTAAATTTACAAACTTAGATTTTGTTCCATAATAAAGCGCTAAGATTATTCCTTCTGCGACATCCCTGCTATATGCAAAATCTCGTATTGCACTTCCATTTCCCCACACTACAACGGGGTCTTCTTTATGATATATTCTATACATTAAAGATGGAATCACCATAGCACTATTTGGGTCAAAACTATCTCCCGGGCCATAAACATTACAAGGTCTGACAATAGAAAAATTATCCAGATTGTATTGAATTTTGTAAGCTTGAATCTGCAACTCAGCCATTCTTTTAGCCCAGCCGGGGGACATATCCATGGGAGGTCCATCGAGATTTTCAGTTTCTTTAAAGACCTCTGCACTGGCATAGGCACCTATAGAACTTGTATATACAACTTTCTGAACTTTGTTAATCCTGCATGCCTCCAATACATTTGTATTCATCATCAAAAGCGACACAAAGAAACTGGCTGGTTTTGTTTTAGTAACCTCAATCGAGCCCTTTATACCTGCTACATGAAAAACAAAGTCCATATCTTTGGTTATGTCCCTGCAGAATTCAAAACTTGTAAGATCGCCCAAAACATGTTCAGCTTGCTCATTGACTTTTATTCTATCCAGCGAAACTATTTTAACTTTTGCACCCACATGGCATAGAATATCTACTATTTGCCTTCCAATAAGACCAGTGCCTCCGGTAGCCAAAACATTCCTTCCGATAAAACTTTTTAAAACATCTTCTTCTATCATAATAGCTCCAACTTAAAAACTTCTACTTTTCCCCCCGTGTACAGATATTGACGCGCCATTTGTCAACTTCGCTTTCTCGGAGCATTGAAGATTGTGAAAGCACGATACGAACCATCTATTTATACAGTATCTGTTCTCTTATTGTCACGTATGTAGACGGGAATCCGTTTTTCCCCATTATGTGCAATAACCCATGCCCAGTAACGAATTCTTCCTTCGATTAAATCATAATCATACTTTCCTGTTTTATCCGTACTTCGCACTACTCTTACTGGTTTTAAAACTCCCCTCTCACGAATATCTTCTGCTAAATCAACAGGATTCGGCATGAATGCCAACTTATTTTCTATTGCTTCTTCAACAGTGTGATAAACCTGTCGATTTCCCTGTCCTCCCATAATAATGCGAATTCTGTCCGTTGGAACGTACACACATTCCTGAGTAAAGGTCTTGCTAATCTCTTTAAAATCTTCATTTGAAAGTTCAAAATCTGCAGAAGAGGCATTTTCTTTAACGTGGTTGGGGTTTGTTGCTTTGGGAATTGCGATAACGGAAAGATGAGTAATTAACCAGTTCAAGGCTACCTGAGCCATAGTCTTATCGTATTTATCGGCAATCATCTGCAATGCTTTGATTCTCTTATAACCACTGCCTATGCTCCCTTGATCCAGAGGACTGTAAGCTATTGTTGTTATTCTGTTACACTCGCAGTAAGGAAGAATACTATCTTCAGCTGTACGATCAAAGAGACTATATTCGATTTGCGTTGAAACAATTACGCTGCTAGATAAGGCAATCTGCGCTTCCTTAAGCCTCTTTAAAGAAAAATTACTGACACCGATATATCGGATTTTCTCTTCACTGAGGAGTTGTTCCACTGCGCACATTGTCTCATTTATGGGAATCTTGGGATTTGGCCAGTGTACCTGGTATAAATCAATATAGTCTGTCTTGAGTCTTCGAAGACTGCCCTCGGCTGACCGCAAAAGGGCATCATAAGAAAGGTTTTCAGCAGAAACCTTAGTTGCGATAAAAACTTTATCCCGCATTCCCTCAATAGCCCTGGCCACGAGTTGCTCAGAGTGACCATTGCCATACGATTCAGCAGTATCTATAAAAGTCATTCCCAGTTCAATTCCTAGTCTTAACGCTTTTATCTGATTGTCATCTTGAAGAGAGTCTCTAGACAGATAACCACCGATGCCCATACAACCTTGACCAATAACAGCAACTTTTTCATTTGTTTTGCCAAGGGTTTTGTATTTCATTGCAGAACTTTTCTTAGTTCTTTTATTCGTTCAATAATGTTTAAATGCTCAGGACACATATTTTCACATTCCCCACATTCTTGACATTCATTATAATTATTAAAGCTTACGCCTTGCGCTTTAGCATACTCCCGGAATTCATCCACTTTGCTATCATAAATACACATAATACTTTGTAGTTTTGTTAGTTTTGGAATGGGAATGCCAACTGGACAATGATCACAATAACCGCATCCAGAGCATAACTTAATGCCATGAAAACAAGCATTTTTAAACTTTTTAGAGATAATGTGCCGGTAATCACTATCTATGCCTCCGATATTGCGAACAGCCCTAATGTTATTTTGTACTTCGGAGATGTTTGTCATTCCAGAAATGGCGGTGCTAATGAACGGAAGAGACATTGCAAACTTCAAGCTAATTATCGCTTGTTCATTACTTCCCTTATCAGTTAAAAAACTTAATGACTTAAGCGGTAAAGCTAACATCCCACCGTGTAGGGGTTTCATAGCAATTACTCCAAGTCCTTGACTGTATGCATAATTAATGATTCTTTCATACGTTGTATCGAAAATATTATAGACCATAATGGCAGACTCAAATTCTCTAGAATCTATATATTTTCTAACTGTCTCAGGAGAATTATGTGAAGAGAATCCAAAATGATCAATAACTCCTTGATCCATAAGTTTTCTTATACCATCAATATATCCATTCTTTTTACGCGCGGCTTCAAAATGTTCGTAACTTTGAATATGCCACATATTATAAAGATCTATCTTATCAATTCTAAGTCTCTTTAATGACTTTTCAACATTCTTGAATACATCATCTTGAGATATTGGTACAGCACGCCTATCCACAGGGCTGCACTTCGTTGATATATAAACATTATCTCTTCTACCTTCAATGGCGTCTCCAATAATTAATTCACTATCACCATACTCAGGGCACGTTTCAATAAAGTTAACCCCAACCGCAATAGCTTCATGAATTGCTTTTATAGATTCATCACGGGCTCTAAAACGTAAACCGCCAAATCCTAAAAGAGAAACAAACGGACCGGTCGACCCGAGCTGTCTATATTTCATTAACTCATTATAATTTCGAATATAGCTATGCTTATTTATCTCCATACTATCACTACTCTCGCCTAACGATATTAATTCATTACGTTTCCACACAACCAACGAACAACCACTACTATGTCGACCTCCACACCACTAAGAAATAACCGTCATGGTACAAACTTCCAAAAAATATCCTCTGGGCCTTTAGTATCTCTAATCTTCCTTCTTTTTCTAATTCCTTCAAGCGGGTTAAAAATGGTTCATAATTACGCCCCAATTGTTCCATAGTAGCAACAGTAAAAATAGCACTGTTGTCTTTACTAAGCCTCAGGCCTTCATCAGGCTCAAATAAGTTAAATAACCTGCCCCCTATGTTCAATCCATTAATCTCTACGAGTTTATTAATAATTTGCATTGAGGAAGCCACCTAATTTTAGGGTAGTTCGCTACTCTAGCCTTTTATCAAGTAGACTTAAGGCTAGATATGAAAAGATAACCGGCAGGCTTTTAAGAAAAGAAGCCGAAAGAGAAAAACTGAGAAGATGGAGAGAAAGACAAATCCTTTTTACTGGAAAAGATCCTCTAATTTGTCCTATTTATAAAAAAGAGATGAAACTTGTGGAAGTTGCCTTTTTCTCTTCTAAAGATTGTCAAAGAGCAGCAGGCATTGCAATTCAATAAAGGGAAAGGTACGCCTTTTTTCTCTGATTTCTTTTATTCTTACCCTTTTCTCTTATTTTTGCCTCTTAATTTCTATATTTTTTCTTATGTTCTCAAGGAATCTTTCGAAAAAACTACAAAGAAGTGTCAAACTTTTCTATTTTTTCTCTTTTCAGAAATTATTCAGATTCCGATACCATGAAATAAACTAGTGAAATCGTCAAGTGTTAACTTTAGAGTTTCCATCTTTTACCTATCTGTTTTTTTCAAGCTTTTTAATATGTCCGTGTACCACTTATTATATTTGTAGTTAAGAAATGTGGTTCTCTTCGCGGCTGGCGTTGCCTTTCCTGTTTCTTCCAAGATTAAATTCTTAATATGGTTTCTAAGGCCGTTAAGTTCCTGTGCAAGTTTTAGCAGTTCCATATAATTGTCAGGCTCATCCATCATTTTGTCTTTAATACACCAGACATGAAGGTTTGCCTGAGCAAGCAGTATCATCATTCTTATAAATTCTGCTGACAATTTATTCCCCTTTTCACTTATGATCAAGTCAATGTCACGTTCAAGTCGCTCTATTTCAGAAGCATAATTCTTAGCCTGTTCCTCTGGTAGCAAAACTTCCTTTATCTGGTCTATTGTGAGTTTATCAACAAGTTCAGCAAAGGTCATATCAAACTGCCTTAACTTATTCATATACTAATATCCCATCCCTCAAGATTGTCGGTGTTAATGTTTGTTCTCTTTCCTGTAAAGTCTTTAGAGTCAGCCTCTTCCATCAGAAGATTCTTTGTCTGATTCCTAATGCCGTTTAGCTGATGGGCAAACTTCATAGATGCCTCAAAACTGTCTGGGTCGTTCATCATAGTCTCTTTAGTGCGCCATATATGTAGATTAATTTGAGCCAGAATAATTATTAACCTTATGAACCGGGCCGTCAGCTTTATTCCCTTTTTCTCGATGATGAGGTCAATATCGTGTATCAACTGCCTTATCTCTTCTGCATAGCTCGCCCGATGTTCCGGGATAAGCACCTCTTTAATTTGATTAATGGTGAGGCGATCTAGCAACTCAGAGAACGACACCAGGACCTGTCTTTTGCTATTATCCATGCAACTCCCCCCCTCGGCGATTTGCCAAATCTCTGTTTTCAAGATACCATGCTATAGTTTTCTTGACACCTTCATGAAGAGATGTTTTTGCTCCGAAATTAAGCAAATCTTTTGCCCGCTGAGTTGCTAATATCCTTATCTTATCACCAATAGGTCGACTAGTATCCCATTGTATCTTTGGCTTTGTGGGAACCAAATCCGCTATAGTTTCGGCAACTTCTTTAATCGTGTAACCTTTGCCACTCCCAATATTAATTGGAACACAAGGAGGAGCTTTTTCAAGCGCAATCAACATAGCTTCCACGACATCATCTAAATAAATAAAATCACGTACCGCCGTTCCATCTCCAGAAACTTTCACAGGATTTTCTCCGTTAACCATACGATTTATCAAAGCAGGGATGACTTGTGCAGTACGGGGATCAAAATCATCATAGGGACCGTATACATTTGACAACCTAACAATTTTAACAGCATTCCAACCGTATTCATGAAGATAGGTCTCAGCTTGGGCCTCACCAGTACGCTTGGCAATTCCCATATAACGGTCATTAGCTGCCGGGGGACCATTCCAAACATCATCTTCATGACGAACAGGTATATTCGGATACTCACCAATACTACCAACGAATATATATTTACTGATGCCACAACGAAAAGCAGCCTCCATCATATTGGTGTTGCACATTAAAAAAGGCACATAAGCACTTGCCACTTTAGACAACCCTTTTTGTGTATTACTCTTAACGGCCATAAGATGAAAAACATAATCCTGTCCCTTAGCGATATCAAGGCAAGTTTTATAATCCCTGAGGTCCCCCCAACGGAAAATCGAAGAATCCTCATCAAATACAGCTTTTACACGTTCCATATTATCAATAGAAACTGCCGTAACATCAGCCCCTAAGCCGATCAAACATTTTACAGTTGCAGTACCAATGGTTCCAGTCCCACCTGTTACAAGTACCCTCTGTCCTTTATAAAAGGATTTCATATTTATAGCTCCTCAAAACGGCCCTTTAAACCTCTTTTCGTGACTATAAAAGTCTTCCTTCGATAAATCAATGGATTTCAACCCTAGCTTCTTTTCTATAGCTCTTATAATATCAACTGCATTAGGATAAAATTCATTTTCCAGATGTCTCACTGTAGGACATGGGGTTGCAGCAAAACCTATTCTACATATCGAAGATTTTAACTTACCCAAGCATTTCTCTGAAACTCTGGCAGCTACCTCAGCGCTAAACCCACAATTCAACCAATCATTATCTGCTACAATACAATAACCTGTCTTTTCCACTGATTTAATAATAAGCTCATCATTAAAAGGCGCTATGGTTCTTGGATCAACTATTTCAATACTTACACCTTTTCTACCTAAAATCTCTGCCGCTTTAAGAGCTTCTGTATTCATCCACGATGTGGCCACAATTGTTACATCCTTACCTTCACGTAAAACATTCGCTTCTCCTATAGATATAGTATAGGGCTCTTCTGGGACCTCACCTTCCTGCCAATACAACCATCTATGTTCAATAAATATTACCGGATTATCATCTCTTATAGCTGAGATGAGCAACCCCTTAGCATCTCTTGGGGTGGTTGGCAGAACAACTTTCAATCCAGGAATATGAGCAAAAACTGAGTACATGCTCTTGCTGTGTTGAGAACCTTGTCCCCAACCCCTACCAATAACAGCTCTTATAACCATAGGAACCTTCAGCTTTCCTGCTGATGTATATCTATAACTAGAAACCATATTGGAAAGCTGATTCATTGCTAAAAGTAGAAAATCCACACGAATATGAATGTGAATTGGCCTCATTCCATTTATGGCAGCACCTAATCCGAAACCTGTCATTGCATCTTCAGATAGTGGGGTGTCAAAACATCTTTCTGGCCCAAACTTCTCCACTAAACCAACAGCGCTCCCAAACACTTTTTTGTGGTCGGGTACACCGATACCATACACGAAAACATTGCGGTCTCTCTCCATTTCCTGAGACATAGCTTCGTTCAGCGCTTCACAATAACTTATCTTTCTCACGCATAAACCTCCTTATGCAATTCGTTTATATCAGAGAAGGGAGCCTTTTGGGCCAATTTTATGCTTTTTTCAATTTGAGCATCTATGTCCCTTTCCATTTTTTCAATCTCTGCTTCATTGTATCCAAATTCCAACAACTTTTTTCTCTGTAGATTTACGGGGTCCACCTTGTACCATTCCTCAAATTCATCTCTTGAACGATATCCGGCGTCAAAATCTTCATTGACTCCAACATGCTCAAGATATCTATAATATTTCAAATGAAGAAAGCTTGGTCTTTGAGTTTCTTCTGTCAATCTTATCGCCTTACATGTTAATTCATAGATGAGCTCTACATCGGTAGCCACCTCTTTCTTAAGGACATTGCAATTAAATTGAGAAACAACGTCAGTGATGGAGTTATGGCCATGTCTGCGCGATTTAGGCGTGTGGACGGCCAGCCCGTTGTCTTCACAAACAAACAGGAGTGGTAACTTCATAAGACAGGCAACATTCAAACTTTCCCAGAAAACACCTTCATCTGTGGCTCCATCTCCGAAAAATACAGCAACGAGTTTATCATTACCCTTTCTTTTATTTGCGAAAGCACCACCCACCGCAACTGGGATAATACTTCCTACGATTGCAGACGTTCCCATAAATCCTGATTCTGGAGCACACAGATGCATTGAACCACCCTTTCCCTTTTGTAACGAGGTGTCTTTGCCATACATCTCTGCAAAGAAATTATCTGTATCTCCTGTCTTGGCTAAATATATGGCGTGAGACCTGTATGTGCCAAATATCTGATCTTCTGCTTTTAAAGCATGGCAAACACCTACTACTATCGCCTCTTCCCCCATAGACATATGCATAGGTGTTTTCATTTCATCTTCATAATAGTGCTCTCGAATTTTTTCTTCCGCCTTTCTAATCAAATACACTTTTTTGTAAAGAGCAAGATTTATTTCTGTCATGACAATATCCATCTTGTAATACTCAGGTCAGAATACTTTATGAGCTTCATTTTCATTCCTATACATCCTAATTATTTCTCACCCCACAAGGGTTTTGCTTCAGGTAATCTATATTTTTCAATATCGTAATAGTGTCTCCAGTAATTGAGGGTATCCTTCAATGTCTGCTCAAACTTAATTTCAGGCTTCCAACCCGTCTCTTTATGAAACTTTTCAGTGGAAGGTATTTGCAGCGTCACATCAGAGGGTCTCAGACGTGAAGGATCTATTTTAATATCAATATCTTTTACTGAGGATAACTCTAAAAGCTTGTCCAACATTTCTCCTATTGTCATTGTTTCAATACCGCCTATGTTATAGACTTCTCCCGGTTTACATTTATGCACTAATAACCAGTATGCCTTAACTGCATCTCTAACATCCAAGAATGTTCGAATGCTATCCAAATTACCCACCTTAACTACAGGAGGTACTAATCCGGCTTCAATAGCTGTAATTTGCTTGGCAAAATTAGAAACTACAAAAACCTCGCCTCGTCTTGGTCCAGTGTGAGTAAACATCCGAGTTCTTAAGGTTTTGATTTTCCACGACAACCAGTATTGAAATCCTAACATGTCTTCACCCACTTTACTCACAGCATAAGGTGAAGCAGGTCGTAATGGCACGTCCTCTTTTATGGGGACCTCATCCTCTCTTACCTGTCCATAAACTTCAGAGGAACTACATATGTGAACTATCGGATCATAACCAGAAGCGAACTTCAATTCTTTAATTACTTCTAACAAATTGCAGGTTCCTATTACATTAGTCGTTAATGTGCCTGCCGGTTCTAATAAGCTAAAATCGACATATGATTGAGCCGCAAGATGGAAGATAACATCGGGTCTATGTTTTAAAAAAATAGCCTTCAGGGAAAACGGGTCTAATAAATCACCAAAGCAAATCGTAATCTTATCGAGGATGTTTCTGATATTGTCTGAAGGTGAACGCCATCGTGCTAAACCTAAAATTTGAACTTCGGGAAAGTTCGCAAGAATGTAATCGGCTAAATGACTGCCTACAAAGCCGGTTATGCCAGTTATTAGAACCTTATTTATTTTATTCTCATTGCCCATTTTATTATTCTCTTCACCCAAAAAGGAGTAATAGACAGCAGTTTAGCTTTAACATACTCCCAGTATAAAGACCGAATCTTGGCAGAGATTTCAGCATCTTTTCCCTGCCTCTGTAATGATTTAATACGCTTCAGTAATTTAATGGCATCAACAATAATGTTTGCCTGAACCTGGGGACTATAGATACTACGTCCCTCTAGCAGCCCGGTGTCTGCAGCCATTCTTCCCTCAACATAAGTCTGGTCTATCTCACCATCAACAGTTCCTGTTTTAGAATCCGCACGATGCTGAATGATCACTATATCCTTTATAAATATTTCCCTCGCTACATATTTGGCTACGTAATTAAATTCAGTGTCTTGGCGATAACAGGTACCGAAATGGCCGGTAACATTATACCAATCACGAGTTATGACAAAAAACATTGCCCAGGGATTCCCTTCTTCCATATGAGAAGTTCTTATCCAGAAAATATTGTCACTATACATACTATTATATGTAGCCAACATTTTTTCATCCCAATTTTTAGTCATGAATTGAACGTCATCAGCTAAGATACATAGGAATTTCCCATTAGATATCTGACAAAGCTCATTTATCTTCTTATGCATATCAACATAACCTTTTCCTCTTTTACCAATGACTGTCCTAATCAGTAACTTACTGTTTTTGCTATATTCCTCAATGAATCGAATTGTCTCAATATCATCCTCATCAATTCTAAGTAATACTTCTAAATTGTCAGTGCTGTTGCATGTTTCTCTGATGCTGTCAAAAAGCCTGCGAAGAGATTTTATGCGATTTCTCGTTGGAATAAGTAAAGAAATTATATTTGATGAACTCACTTCTATTTAACTCCCCTGGCGATTTCTAGTGCTATTCTAAAGCAGCTAGGTCAACTTCCTCAGATACTGCTTCTCTATCACCCGGGTTCTTTAATACATGATGAGGCTGATAGCAAGCTCTCAAGTCCCTGTTCTTTTGCATTCAGTCTCCTTGACTCGTCAGTTCCCGGAACAACTGCGCCAGGCGCTCCAAGTCTTGGTCGGTTGTGGATAGTGACCTATTTGAGCTGGGTTCCGGTAGCCGTAGCTCGTCCAGGCTTCGAATACTTACAACGTCACTAAAATCCACCAGGGTTTTCTGGTTCCTAATCCGCAGCTCTTCTGGGAGGTTATATAGTTCGCTGAGAACATAGGCGTCAATGCCAAACAAGCTGGCCGTGCGCACCGTGCTGGATACGACGGAGTATACTGCTCTTATCGCTTTTCTATCCCGAAGGAACATCATTTCTGCTAGAATATTCTTACCACAAACATCGAATCCAGCCAGGTCGTAAGGAATGTCCTCTTGCCGGGGGTGAGGCTTGAACAACAAAGCAACATCCTGATTCTTGTAGAGATCAGTCAATGCTCGCAAGACCTGGTTCGTCGTAGCAATATATTGCTCACGTGACATTTCAGGAAAGAGGGAAAGCCATCCCGTGCCACGATCAAGAAATAGGACACACTGTTTCTTTGAAGACGCGACCCGTACGTCGTCAAGTAGCGGATACCTGACCTCGAGAAAGTCATGATTGTTTGACCACCTGTTTGAAAAGACCAGATAATGGTCGATTACTTTCTTTGGATAATAGAACCTTCTTTCAGCCATCATCCATCCATAAAACTTTACCGCGACAGGGGATGCACCAAGTAGGACATAGACATTGTTCTCTAACCAAGATATCCAGTTATTTGTCTTGCATTCATCACTTTTGTGATAGCCTGTTCCCAGCCGGCAGATCACAGAATGTCTCGTCTCTCTTCGGATCTTGCTCATGAGCAGTCTGACGCCCAAGGCTGTTTCGGTCTCGTCGGATACGAAACAGAGTGAACCCTCTTCGAAACTGAATTTACGTGCATGCTTGAGAAAGGCCCATACTTTGGCAAGCCTGTCGTAAATGGCGCGGGGCCTCAACTCAGAGCGCCAGTGATTCGTGAGGGCAGACTCGCAATACGTCACTGGGTGAACAGAATCGTACCCTTCTAGAAGCTCCTCATGATCCACCAGTGAGAAAAAGGGGTATTCAACCAGCACCAGATGCTGCCTTGCCTCAGGCAAGTACTTGCGGCAGAAGGAACACATACCCACATAGATAGTCAGATACGTGAAGTGGGAGCAGATGTAGTAGATATGTCTCACTCAATCTTATCCTTCACAGCATAAGCTTTCTTACGAAATTCCACCAGCTCTTCAATCGTTAAAGCTTCAGGTTTAATATAAGGTTTGTCAACATCAAAATCAAAAGCTTCCAAACTCCACAACGAATCAGGAGTCACCGTCAGGTTCCCCTCTTCAAGACACTGCCTGAACAGTTTTGTTCCTGGATAGGGGGTAGCGTAATAGATTCCAACCTTATCGACATTCAATATTTCCAACAACCTATAAGTGTCCTGCAAAGACTCCCTAGTCTCCTCAGGAAAACCTATAATGAAAAAAGCTTTAACGAACAGGCCTTCATAACTTTTAACTAACTCATTGAACTGTAAAATCTTCTCCATTGGCAGGTTCTTACCGATAACTTTATTCCTAATATAATCACTACCGCTCTCAATGCCCACACTGAACCTGATTAGGCCTGCCCTGACCAGCGCATCAAGCACCTTTTTATCCAATCTATTGATAGCCAAGCCATTAGGCGCATCAAATTGCAGATCCAACTTGCGTTTGATTATTTCCGAAGCAATCTCAATGGCCCTATCCTTAAGCAGGGTAAAATTATCATCCATTATCGAAAAATAACGCTGATGATATTTGTTGTAAAGGTATTCAATCTCATCGACTACATTTTTCGGCGACCTAGCCCGAAATTTTTTGCCGTGAACCAAAAACATTGAACAAAAATTACACCTATTAGGACAACTTCGGCTCGTTATCAAGGGGACAGGGATATTGATCGGTAACTTTTTGGGATTTTGCCAGCCAGAAGTATCAAAAAAGTAACTTGTCAGGTCTATTAATTCATACGCGGGAAAGGGGAAATAATCTAGATTCTGAATAAACTTCTTCTTTTCGTTTACCACTACCTCATTACCTGCGCGAAAAGCCACTCCATCCATGTGGTTAATAGCTCGCTCCTTTTGAAAATGGGCTCTTATCAACGCCACAAAAGATTCCTCCCCTTCCCCCAAAACCACATAATCGATGCTAGAGAAATTTTGTAGGATTTCCCGGGGAAAAATTGTGGGATGAATGCCGCCTAGCACCACCGGCAATTGAGAAAATCGCTCCTTGATGATCCGGCTGATGCGTAAAGCCATATGAAACCGGCCCGAGAAGAGACAACCGATACCGACCAAATCAGGTCCAAACCCCTCGATTTCTTTAGGCAATCGGCTGGTAAGATATTGTTCGAAGTCAGCTTCTCTCCCTGCTGCTTCAAGACTCAAACAATCATTATTGGTATCAATAATTTTGACCTGGTAACCAGATTTGATCAAACTACTCGCCAAATATAACAAACCAATTGGAATACTTCTGTCCCGGTCAGATATAAATGCAGGAGTTGGTGGATTTATCAACAGGATTTTTGGCATCTCTTATCCCTTCTGCTCATTCACGTCAGTTAGTTTTAACACCTTCGTATTTCTGAGCTTTTTTATAGAAAAAACTATCTTTTCAAGAACCATTTCACCAACAAGTTCTGCCGCCATCAATAATTAAAGTAGTCCCGGTCATATAAGAAGAGGCATCTGAAACTAAAAATAATATTGCCCCTTTATATTCATCCTTTTTTGCCATACGACCGAGGGGAATCAGGTTGCTCAGTTTGGCCACAAAATCACCAGGCTGGTCAGTCTGCACACCTCCAGGGCAAATCGCATTTACTCTGATGTTCTTATCCGCCCAGTAGGTAGCTAAATACCTTGTCAAGCCGAGGAGAGCAGTCTTTACTACTGAGTAACTAACCGACTTCGCGGGCTGCTTTTCTGCCGGAAGTCCTGGCTTGAAATATATTCTTTGGTCAGGAGCTATGGCACCTAAGTCAGATGATATATTCAATATTACTCCCCTACCCCTACTTGTCATTTCGGCACCAATTGTCTGACTACACAGGAAAGCACCGGTTAATCCAACGGCAATGTCCTGGTTCCATAGCTCAATAGGAAAATTTTCAAATCGGCTCCAGGAGCTATCTTCGTTTGCTTTTACCTTGGGGTTATTTGCGGCATTGTTAATCAAAATATCGATCCGCCCGAATCTTTTTAGGACCACATCTAACAATGCCTCTACCTCGGTTTTGTTTGTTATGTCTGTCCTTACCCCGATTGAATCTATACAATACTTTTTAGAAATTATCTTTGCTTTTTTTATAGCCTCTTCTTCATTAATATCAGCAAGAACTGGATGCCCTCCAGCTTCAGCAATAGCTTCTGCATGCTGTACACCAAGCAAGCCAGCCCCTCCGGTAATTACCGCTACACGGCCCGAAACATCAAACAACTGGTTTATCTTCATTTGTGTCCCTTTTATATCATTTAAGGCTTATAATTTTTCCTGTTTCCATTGATTGTTTGATCGCCAAAGCTATCCTTAAACTATTAAATCCGTCCCTAAGTGTTACAACGGGTTTCTGACGGTTGGCTACACATTCGAAAAAATGGTCTATTTCCTTGATGAAAAGTTCATTGCGTTCCAAACCGCCAAAATCATGGATTTCCTTTTCTTTATCTGGTTTTTCAACAATCACTTTTAGTCTGGTCAAATCCATGGTGATTTTTCCTAGTTCCCCAATAATTTTGCAATTCCGTGAAGGCGGTCGCTGAATATAATCCATATGCAGCGATACGGGCAAGCCTTTTCCCTTAAAGATCATTTCCAGCAAAACATTAGCTACATCTTCTACATCGATTTCTAAGCTGCTTAAATGTCCTCCTAGGGCGACCACCTTACTGGGCATACCGAATAAATCATACAAGTAATCGATTTCATGTATTTGTGACAGCACAGCCCCACCGCCTAAATCTTTTCTAGCAGCATACGTCTGACGGTAGTTTTCATACTTATGCCAACCGGGTAGATATTCCCCAACTTCTGCGCGAACCGACAACAAGTTTCCGATAGTTCCTTCTGTGATGAGCTTCTTAAGCAAAGTATAGCATGGATGAAACCGAAGCTGGTAACCCACAAAACTAACCAACTTTCTTGATTGACAAATAGATATTAACTCATCAATGCCATCTAAAGAATTGGACAAAGGTTTTTCCACAAAAAAATCGCAACCGGCCTTGGCTAGAAGAAGGCACGAAGAGACATGATGACTTGTTGGATTACAGATAAAGGCTACATCTGGCAATTGGCCTAGAGCTTGATTTAAATCTGTAAAGACTTTAACAGAATATTGTTCTATGAAATCAACATTTTCATCAATAGTCAGGCTTGGAGATATAGTTTGTCTTAAATTCCGCACTCGGTAGGCAAGGATAGTTGCCCTCCCACTAAATTTAGCGTGAACGTTTCTCAAATGTCTTTGTCCTATACCACCAAGGCCGACAAACAAAATTTTTATTTAGTCTTTTGAAATAATTTTTACCCACTCAAAAATTGTTTCACAAATAAGACATTTTTACTGGCCGACTCAATTTCATTGCAAACTCTTGCCACCTCGAGAACAAAAGGTCCAGTATAGTTTTTGCCTCTTAGCATAGAAAAACATGTAGCAAAATCTGTATCTCCCTGGCCAAGAGGTACAGTCCCACGATTTAATACCCGGTCCTTTATGTGAACTGTTCCCACCAGCTCACCATAAGATTCTAATTCTTCCTTGGGGTCGTAACCGAGAGAGGCACTATTGCCCATATCGTAAGTAGCTCTGGCAGCTGGATGATCAAGCCCCGACAAAAACACCCTAAATACTTCCGCCGGTAATGAGGTTTCAAAGGCAAGAATTACACCCAATTGATGAGCTTTTTCCAAACTGGGCTTAATAATCTGCATTGTTTGCTTTAACTCTATTTCATCTTTGATGGCAGAGTTTTCTAAAAAAGGTATCTCCAGATATTTTATCCCAAGATGATTCAAACGGTTAATTAATAATTCTAACACGTCTAGACGTTCTTTTAATTCTGAACGAGAGCATCTTAAAAGTGGACGAGAAATAAAATAATGGGCACAAACAGCCCCTATACGGACTCCGGTTTTTGATATCAGTGCTTTTATTGTCTTGTCACCTTGCGCAGTCAGAAGCGGGTTTTCATCAAATCTATCCGCTGCCACAAGCCAGTCGATCAGGTCTAGACTAATTTCTTTAGCTTGAAAAAATTCTTCTTCCCAGCTATTCCACGGAAAAGCCTGTATCTTTCCACTAATTGGAAGTGATAATCTTCCCTGCATGATCCCTACAGGATTGTTCATTTTTGATACGGCTTCCTGGCACTTAAAAGAAGCATGCGTTCTTTAGAGTGACGTATAAGAACACGCTGAACCAATTCTTCCTTACCCTTCCATTTAAGAGAATCTGGCAACAGGGAAATAACACGCCTAATGAAGGAAAGGTATGGATATTTCCATAAAAAAGGGAGTTGATAAAATCCTTCACATGTAATATCTATAAATTTTTCAAATTTGAAAGCGTCTTGGAGCCCTTTTCGTGTAAAGGGTTTCACATGAGTAGGGTCATCCCAAAAGTATTTATAATCCGTGGCCCAGTCAGGTGTCAACTGTACTGTAATACCTCCACGTTTCAACACCCGGTAAGTTTCTTTAACTATATTTTCAGTATTATGCACATGCTCCAACACAGATTTAGAGAAAACAAAATCAAAATAGCTATCGTCAAATGGGAAACGGTTTTTTTCCAGATCACATTCTCGAATATCAAAATCTGACAAAATTTCTATGCATTCTCTCCTTTTGTCCAATCCCTTTACAATCATCCCATTTCTTGAAAAACCTACAAGATGATTACCCTTGCCAGATCCGATATCAAGTAAGACTTTGGGTGAGTCCCCCTTATTCTTAAAATAATGCTCAGTCAAAAAGTTACATAATTTCTTCGGATATTTGTCTGGAGCATATTCATCTACAAAATAATTGGTTTCAAGGTAATCAGGCATATTACTCCCTTATTTTTTGCCTAATATTTATGAAAAGCGTTTTTTCATTAACATCTCACATATCTCAAAATCTTCCGGATAATCCAAATCAAATATTTCGCTATAATCAATCTCAACCGCAGCACATTTCTTACCGACTAAACTTTTGTATTTTTGGAGCGTTTCAGCCCTGCAAGCGAAAACCACCCCATTAGACTGACATAACTTTTCAAATTCCTGGCTAGCCGGAAATCTCAATAATGCCTCACCCTGTTTCTCAAAATAGTCTGTATAGGGTTTAATGAGATTATCCTTATCGATATACAGCATCCATTCAGGCCGGTTTCCTCTGACGTCATTTACTGTAATAGCAGAGTCAATAGTCTCATCAGCAACAATACTCCGAACGCACTTGTCTATATGCTCGGATTTTCTGAAAGGCTTCGGTGGCTCCAGACAAACGACAATATCCGGAAAATACTGCTCATTTCTATTAAGCCACTCAACGGCGTGAATAACAACATCTTCTGTGGGCACATCTTCTGAGATGTTTGCTGGTCTGGTAAAGGGAGCTTCAGCCCCAAACCTTATAGCAATATCTTTAATATTACCATCGTCAGTGGAGACGATTATACGGTCAACCGTCTTTGAATTTTTTGCTGCCTCAATAGCATAGGCAATTAATGGTTTACCATTTAGAATTTTTATATTCTTTTTGGGAACACGTACTGATCCGCCGCGAGCGGGAATTACCACCAAAACCTTACTTTCTATCATTTATCTTCCTGGAATAAATATATTTGTCTCTGATAAATCAGATATTTTAGATAAGTAGTTTTTATTTACCATAATTTTCCTGAATCCTTTAACAATATCATCCATATCTTCAATTGTATTTGGCCATCCTACCTGAAAAAAACCTAAATATTCTTCATTTTGCAGCCTTTTTGCATTAGGAAGATCAGGAATAGAATATTCTTTCCTCCTTTTATATAAATGGCATGAAAATGGGCAATGATTCCTTCCATATGCCAACTGTCTTTGAAATAAAGGATTTTCAGACATAAGTCTTGAAACTCCACTTGCTACAGGTATTCCTTCTGACCGAAGCACGTGTGCTACAATATCTCTATGTATTTTTGACTTCTTGCTCATCCAGCGAAATCCAGCCGTATAAGAAGAATAAGATTCTAAATGAGTAATTCTTTGCGGCTTAATGTATTCACCGAATTCCTGCATAAGTTTTTCGACTAAACAGGTATAATTCTCCTGCCTTACCTTGTTTAAATAAGCAAGATGATCTAACTGCACGACACCTATTTCAGCCAATAATTCAACTAATCTGAAATTATATCCAATGACATTAACCACTTGGTCATCTACTGAGTTTTCATCAACTATAGCTTCCCCATGATTTCTGACAAGCCTGCATTTTATAGCTACTTCGCTGCTATCGGTAACAATTATTCCACCCTCGCCTGTCATTATATTCTTGGGTTCATTGAGCGAGTAAACTCCGGCATCGCCATAAGTACCCAAATGCTTGCCCTTGTATAATATACCCGGTGTTTGAGCTGCATCTTCAATTACTTTAAGCCCTTTGCTCTTTGCTATTGAAATTATTTCATCCAAGTCGCCAGCATTACTGTTCCAATGGATAGGCATAATTGCTTTAGTAGATTCTGTTATAGAACGTTCAGCAGCCTCCGGCGAAAGGCAAAATGTATCTAAATCAATGTCGGCAAATACAGGAATTGCATTAGCGATAACAATTGAGGTGGCAGAAGCTGTAAATGAAAATGGGGAACATATTACTTCATCTCCCGGCCCGATATTCAGGGCCATAATTGCAGTTGTTAGCCCGGAGGTTGCCGAATTCACTGCTATAGAATAATCTATCTTATGAAGTTTCGACCATTTGCTTTCAAGCTTTCTTACAATGGGACCGCCAAGGAAAGAAACAGAATTATCCAAATTTTCTACTTCAGAACTCTTAAGTCCGATGATTTCTTTTGTGCCCGGTATCGGAGAGCCAATAAACCCTGTTAGTCTCCCTCCACGCATTATGCAGCCGACTTTATCTATCATTTCCTCTGTGATAAAGGGTCTGGATCTGAATTCTCTGGTTCTGACAGGCTTTCCCCCACCGATAGCTAACTTATAATTCTTCATATTTTCTCTCACAGTTGGGAATATACCGATGAATTATTAATGGAATCCGATTTATAAATTAAGTTAACTAATTCCAATGATTTCAGTGCTTCCATAGCTGGAAATGTAGGTTCCTTTTTGTTTTCTATACAATCCAGAATATCAAGATAGGCATCAACTACTCGCTCATTTTTATTATCATTAAATTTAGTCTCGACAAGAGCCAGCTCGTCTAATCCTTTGTGCTGAGGACTCTCCTTAAATTTATATACTTCATACTTAGTGTCGTCGTCTAATATCCGGAGCCTGCCCTTTGTACATTGGATATCCAGTTCAAAAAAATGATTTCTGCGGGACTCCCCGGTAGCTTTTACAAAACTGATGATACCATTTTTGTGCTTTATGAGAGCTATAGCTCCAAAATCTTTTTCCCCGTGAACAATTCTGGTATCATTTATCCTATCTATATACCCTACACAAGAAAAGACATCGCCTGCAAAATAAATAAGCATATCTAACATATGGCTAGAATTCATACAAAGAGCAGTGTCAACATAGGCAACAATTGTCTCCATTCTTCCCAGCTTCCCGCTTTCCAATAGATTCTTGCATTCAGCATAAAACTTATCCCATCTTCGCATATAATTAACAACCAGCAGTTTATTCGACTCTTTCGTTTTTTTTGCCAGTTCAACACCGCTTTCAAGATCAAACGTAAGCGGTTTCTCACAGAATATTGCCTGTACGTTGCTCGACAATGCTAACAGCACATTTTCGTAATGAACCTTAGTTGGTGTGGCTATAACCAGGATATTAATTTGTTCTTCACGCAGCATTTCTTGCAAAACCAGATATCGTCTTGAAATTCCCCATCTCACGGCAAATGTTCTTAGACAAGTTTCATTTACATCACAGCAGGCAGTAATCTTAAGTTCTTTAATCAGACTGATTGCTTTGGCATGGGTATAAATATGGCGTTTTTTAACATCGTCATCAGCATACCCAGCGATATTGCCACAGCCAACAATGGCAACACGCTTTATATCTTTAGTTAAGGTAAAATCAGTTTTATTCACTTTATTACCCTGTATTCAAACTTATCTGTTACTTACTTAAAGACTCTTAAAAAATTCCTTTGATTGGACTCCTTTATCGTCAATATAAAAATCAGCGTATGGCTTACCCATAATAAGTTCGTGGTATTTTGCCTGCCAATCCTTAAGCTGCTTCTTGGTCAAATCATACCAATCGATACCGGTGGTAGAACCCCTTCCGGTGTAGAAGATAATTTTATGCCCTTTATCATATAAATGATTTATTTTTTCTATTACTTCCTTAAATGGTACAGCCTGTCCATAGTCGCCATCGGTATTGGTGCATATAGTGCCATCAATATCAAAACAATAGACGGTCATTCTACATCCTTATCCGTATCGTACTCTCTGAAGTACCGTAACTTGTTAGCTATAGCCTGTTCTTCCGGTAAGACTCTCTTAATGCCATCACCTAAATAAACTGGTATACGATTGGCTACTCCGCTTATTATCTCAAGCCCCCTATCTTCCAAAGATGCCGCCTGGTCGCTGCCATACATTGCTCTATCCAGGGTTATGTGGCGCTCTATGGCAACGGCACCTAAGGCTGCCGCCACAATAGATGGCATTGGGCTTATCTCGTGCCCACTATAACCAACATCACAATCATAGCGCTCTCTCAGAGTTTTGATGCACAACAGGTTCAAGTCCTCCTCCCTGGCAGGATATGTCGATTGACAGTGCATTAGCGTAAATGGGCATTTGTGCTTTCTAAAGAGATTTATCGCCTTGTCAATATCATCATAGGTACTCATGCCGGTTGAGATGAAAGTATGCTTCCGCTCCTCGGCTATAACTTCTAAAAGAGGTATATTGGTAAGCATGGCTGAGGCAACTTTGTTATATTTCAAATTATACTGCCTGAGGAACATTTGGCTCTTAATATCCCAGGATGAGGCGAACCAATCAATCTTTTGCTGCTTACAGTAATCATCAATAATATCGTATTCCTTTTCCCCAAATTCCAGTGCTTCTTTTTGCGCCCTTTGCGTCGTGCCCCAGGGGCTTTCTCTGGGAGAATCCAAAAATTCCTTTGAATAGATGATGTCAATGGTTCTCTTCTGAAATTTTACCGCATCCCAGCCATACTTCTTTGCCATATCAATCAATTGTTTGGTAATATTAATATCGCCATTATGGTTAATTCCAATTTCAGCAATCATAAAAGGGATGTTTTGATTATCCATGCCTATCACGCCTCCTTTCTATATTACTCAGTATTCTCACTAAATAGCTCCTTCTCTACCAGATAGCCGTTCTACCTTCTCTTTCCAACCCCGTTTCCAAACTAAAGAACCTTGTTGACTTTTTGAATTTCCATGGGCCTATTTGCTTAATCTATGTCTTTGAGAGCACTGCCCGCAAGTAACATCCATCCGACCGGTATACATAAAACGTACCCGGTGGCTGACTCGGCCTAGGTTTTGCCTCCTGCTGCTTCCAGAAAATCTTTGACACAGGTCGGAGCAAATTCTTACTCCGTTGCGGGAGAATTCGACTGGCGATATCACGTACTATACTATGTTTCTTTTCACCCAATCTATCAATGTCGTCCAACATATGGGCTACAGAGATAGGTATACCACAAGCACCAACGAAGCATATAGACAGTCCGCACTCTCGCGCCAGTGTTTGGAGAGATCGTGCGGTAAAGAATGAGAGATGCGGCACATTATACTTCTTGAACATAGCTGGATGAGATAAATCCGTGTTGGGAACTTCGATAAGTAGACGAGATTTGGAGTCCCTAAGCAAGTCCTTTAAGCTGCTGATGACATCCTTTACATCACATCCATTACAGGCGTCGATCACATGGGATAGGATAATGATGTCAAATGACTCTTTCTTGAGCAACCTGGCACTTTCTACATCAAACATTGAAGGAACAACTCTCACCCCATACGCCTCAAGGACCGGGACGGAGTTATCGTCGGGCTCAAAAGCGTAGAAGCTGATTTGTGACCTGAGAAAGACATGCTTCGCACAAGGAAGATTATATCCAGGTCCAGGACCAACATCCAGTATCTTGATAGACGAATTCTCCTTCAAATTACTGTAGGCATCCAATAAAAGAAACTGGCTCAAACCTCTTGGGTTTGTGGCGTAATCGTCGAGCGGCTTAAATGCAGTTTTATGCATCCTGAAAGTGGGTTGATAAACTTTTTTATAGAAACAGGTTAATGCACTCGGAGATACGAAAGGTTGAGTGTAGACGAAACCGCAAGTTTTACATTTAGTGTAGGACAAACCACCAAAGACATCAGCATAAACATCAGATGCAAAGCAACGATATTTTTCAAAGTTCACAAGCAGTTTGGGACTATTGCATAAAGGACAATGAAGCTCCGTTGAATCTGTGGCGCTGTTCATCACTCAATCCCTCTTTGTTTGTTTCATTTCTATTTGCCAAGGTAAGGGCATCAACAAAACAGCTTTTCGCTGGCCTCCTAGCGTCTGGCCGAAGCTATCCTGGCCAAAGCTTTGCCCGTTGAGTACATGAAAGGTAACGTCGTGCCGGTCAATTAATCTATCGTGCATACGCGTCTCAATACCCAACCGATACAGCCCAGCGTTGAGAATATTACCAGGAAACTTCAGTCTAGCCACATAAGAACCAGGTTTACTTACAATCGCTCTATCCGGGTTGATGTCGTGGCTGTAAGAACCGCAAACTGTTGTATCGTCAGCCGTATATAGCCCCCACCATAGCTCACAGGATTCCACTTTCGGCTCAAGCACCTCAAATTCAAGCTCGGTTGTGAAAGGGTACCGATTGTCGAAATCGGCAGCTGGAGTTCCCATTTGGTCAAGAATTCGTACTCGCCGGATCTGCATAATTTTCGACGGATCTCTTGGATAAATGCGATCAATTGGCCCGCCAGTTTCCTGCGATAATGTAGACGTCTTTGAATAATTAGACAGATACTGATCAACAACTTGGTTTGCATCACCTCGTAAAGCTATTTTTCCTTCTTCCAACAGAATCACGGATGGACAGAGCTTGCGGATAGCCCCCATATTATGACTGACAAAAAGAACAGTTCGTCCTTCCTTCGTCACGCTGCCCATTTTGCCCAGGCACTTCTTTTGGAAGGCAGCATCACCCACTGCCAATACCTCATCTACAAGCAAAATTTCTGGCTCAAGGTGAGCGGCTACGGCGAAGCCCAAGCGAACCAGCATACCACTGGAGTACCGTTTGACTGGGGTATCAATGAATTTTTCTACTCCAGAGAAATCAACTATCTCGTCAAACTTGCGGTCGATCTCTTTTTTGACCATTCCCAGGACTGCACCACTCAAATATACATTTTCCCAGCCAGTGAGCTCAGGATGGAAGCCGGCTCCAACCTCCAGGAGGCTTCCTATACGCCCCTTTATCTCTGCCCGACCCTTGGTGGGCTCTGTTATTCGGGAAAGCACTTTCAGAAGCGTGGTTTTACCTGCACCATTGCGTCCGATGATGCCGACGACTTCACCCTGTTTCACCTCGAAGGAGACATCTTTGAGAGCCCAGATAAAATTAGTTGATGGGTCGATGGGTCGTTTCATGTCCGATGTTGGATTACTGCCTACTGCTCGTTGTTTGACTCTTGCTCGCAAACGGCGGAAAGGAGTATATATAGCATCAGTCAAAACATCTCGCAGAGCTCTGTACTGGTAGGCTCCTCCAACGTACTGGCCAATGCGATAACGCTTGCTTAAACCCTCTACTTTTATGACTGCATTAGGCATATCTTACTCCTAAACGATGTCGGCAAAGTATCTTTCTGTTTTTCGGAAATACATTAGTCCGCAGAGGAATATAACTACTGCCATCCCCATTGAAATTCCGAGGTTACTCCATTCAAAGGATTTCCCTAAAATTGCTGACCGATAAGCATCTACAATCCCGGCCATTGGGTTCAGCAAAATGAGCCAACGCCAGTTTTGGGGAATGATTCTGGTCGGATAAATGACAGGTGTTAAGAACATCCAGATCTGGACCAAAAATGGGAGAACATACCGAAAATCCCGATAGGCAACATTTAGAGCACTTATAAGCATACCTACTCCTAAGGCGGTGAATATCGTCGCCAGAACTAATGGCAGAACCATAAATGTTGAGAGTGTAGGGATGATACTGTAGTAAAACATCAAGACAATTAATATTATAAATGATATGGCAAAATCTACAAGACAAGATCCAACAGAAGCAATGGGTATAATAAGCCTTGAAAAATAGACCTTTTTGATAAGGTTTGCACTTCCGACAATGCTTTCACCACTACGGCTAACAGCGCTGGCAAAAAACTGCCAGGGAAGAAGACCTGCATAGAGGAAAATGGGGTAGGGAAACCCTTCTGAGTCTATCTTGGCCAAGTTTCCAAAAATAACACTGAAAACCACCATCTTCAAGAAAGGTTGAATAATTGCCCACAGGAACCCAATTACGGTCTGTTTGTATCTAACCTTTACATCACGCCAGGTGAGGAAATAGAGAAGCTCACGATATTGCCATATATCTTTCAGCTTAAGGGATAGCCAGCTGCGAGTTGGCTCAATGATGATCGTGGGCACCGCTTCAGCCTGTCTTAGCTCCTCAGCATCAGCTAAATTCTGATTTTCCCGAACTTTCTGATCCACTTGTTTTTTATCTCGCATTTACACACTTAACCTTTCTATCAATTTTTTTATGAATATGTGATTTTATTATACTCCCCTTTTTATGGGAAAGATAACCAAGTTGTTGTGAAAAATCGGGTGGACTGAAAAATACAACTTTGTCCGAAGTATAATTTGAGCGCAGTATTATAGCAATTAACTTTCCATTATATTCAATCTCTTCGTATGCTTTATTATCCATTATTATACCTCCCTCCACAATTACAGATGAAAACTAGAGGTTTAGGTTAAGGATAAGATTGAGGATAAACATTCATACAATATTTTTCTTCGCCCTAACCGTGACCTTGGACTATCCTTTTTCTATACCAATCTATTGTTTTTTTTAAACCCTCCTCAAAGTCCATCTTTGCTTTAAATTCAAACTCTTTTTCTGCCTTCGAAGTATCCAGGGATCTTCTGGGTTGACCATCTGGCTTAGAAATATCCCAGATGATTTTTCCTCTAAAACCCGTTAATTTAGCAATTAACTCTACCAAATCTTTAATTGAAATTTCAAAGCCTGCTCCAAGATTTACCGGGTCAGACTTATTATATTTTTCAGTGGCAAGAATAATTGCTTCGGCACAATCTTCAACATATAAAAATTCTCGGGTTGGTTTACCACTTCCCCAAACGGTTATTTCTTTATGGCCATTTTTTATGGCATCAAAACATTTTCTGATAATTGCCGGAATCACATGTGAAGATTTGGGGTCAAAATTATCGCACTGCCCAATCCAGTTAAATTTTAAATTTCTTCCAGCATATATAATGTGGTTCCTATCCGTGGTAATGCAGTAAGCTATCTCATTTGTTTGCTCTATACTTATACCTTTATACTTCAAAGTTATGTTCTTCTTGCAATTTCTCATAGATATTCTCCAGCAATCATCTTCCCACACCGTTCCCACATTAATACCACACAAAAATGCTAAATATAGAAAGTCTCGCATCAATTGAAGTGACTTTGTACTATATCTCCTTCCATTTTTATGTCCATCGCCTTTCATCATTGTTTCAAATAATAATCTAAGTAGATTCGGGGACCAATCAAAGACGAACTTAGGTATTCTTTTACAAGCAGATCCTTTTAAAATATTTTCCTCTATAAATTTTTTCCAAATTCTAGAAGTAAAATAGAAGGCCCTATTATCCTTTCCGAAGGGAATATTCATAGACTTTAGAAGTTGTTCTATTTGAAGCCTGTAATCTTCATTAGAACATTGAGTAATTCTTATTTGCCAAGAATTATTTCCTGTTCGGGCTATAGATCCTTCTGATATATACCATCCGAGAAACCTGGCGAAATCTTCTGATTTATATTTTAAAGGAAATGGGTTACTACTACTCCCCTTAGAACTACCGAAATCTTTTACATATCCATTTTTCAATCTTATATGTTTCTTATCTATATATTTTGATAAATCCATAGATTCTGGATATAGTCCTTTTTTCTTAGGCTTATGAAAAGCAAAAGTTATTTGTCCATATTCTTTTCCTGCTCTGCTTCTAAAAAAATCTGCTCGCCTTTTTACAAAGCCAGTGCTTGTTCTATAAAATACTTTATGCTCAGGCGTAATTCTAAAATCAACCGATTTATTCTTAAATATAAACATTTCATTAGCTGGAATTTTTTGCGTTGCTATCACTTTTGATTCTTCTATCTCGAATGATTCTGGGTCAAGAGTATAGACTATGTCTTCTGTATTTATTTCCTTAATGTTTTTAATTCCATCTTTTGTCATCACATCTGTATCTTGAGAAAAACATGGTCCGTATAAATTTACCGGCATCAGGAATATAGAATTAAACCTGTACTGCTTTCTATATGCTTGTGATTGAACTAAAAGCATTTTCTTTGCTAAGCCGTAAGGGGCATTTGTCTCTTCAGGATAACCATTCCATAAATTTTCTTCTTTGAAAGGCACAGGAGCAAACTTGGGATAGCAACAAATAGTGCCCAGAGCAACGAATTTCTCTATTCCGAATTGTCTTCCTTGCTCCATCATCTGGGTACCCATCATTATGTTACCATAAAAGAACCTACCCGGATTGGCCCGATTAGCACCGATTCCACCAACAACTGCTGCCAAATGAATTACAACGTCTGGTTTTGCATCTTGATAGAGCCTTTTTATTGCTTCAATGTCTATCAAATTATATTTTTCTACTAAAGGAATAAAAATGTTTTCACAGCCGCGCTGTTTCAGTCTTTTCACAGAATGAGAGCCTAAAAAACCAGCTCCACCAGTTACGGTTACTCGTTTGTCAGTCCAGAATGACATAGTAGAACTCCGTAGATCAATCTTAACCTCAGCCTTAATCTATCTTCCACCATCTATGAGGAAATTTTTCTTTTAAGATTTTATCACCTTCTCCTATTGGCTTTAACCCTGCCTTTCGCATATCTGCGTCTATCATTATCCTTACTAGTTCTCTAAATTTTATCTTCGGCTGCCAAGCGAAATTTTCCTTAGCCCTGGTAGAATCAGCAATCAATTCTCTCACATCTGTAGGCCTAAGATATCGCGGATCAATCTTTACATATTTTCCCCAGTCAAAACTAACGTAAGAAAAGGCTTCCTGAACAAACTCTTTAACTGAATGGTTTTCTCCCGTACCCAAAACAATGTCCAGGGAAGTATCATGCTGCAACACCTTCCACATCGTTTCTACATATTCAGGAGCATATCCCCAATCTCTTTTTGCTTCCAAATTACCTAAATAAAGATAGTCTTGTTTTTTAGCAAGAATTGCAGCGATAGCCCGAGTAATCTTGTGAGAAACAAAGGTTTCTCCCCGACGAGGGCTTTCATGGTTAAAGAGAATGCCGTTAGAAGCAAAAAGATTATAGCCCTGGCGATAATTTACCACCATCCAATAAGCATAAACCTTACTACAAGCATAAGGACTGCGAGGTTTAAAAGGTGTGTCTTCGCTTTGGGGTGGTTTAGATACACCAAACATCTCACTACTCGATGCCTGATAAAATCTTATCTTGTTTCCACTTCTTCTTATTGCCTCCAATATCCGAGTAGTTCCCAAGGCAGTAACATTACCCGTATATTCAGGGACATCAAAACTTACCCGTACATGGCTCTGTGCGCCTAAATGATAAATTTCATCGGGCTTTATATTATAGATAACATTGGAGATCTGTTCTGAATCAGAAAGGTCGCCATAGTGAAGAAAAAGTCGGGCTTCAGGTTTATGAGGATCCACATAAATATGGTCAACACGAGAGGTGTTAAATGTACTTGCCCGACGGATTATCCCATGAACTTCGTAACCTTTAGAAAGAAGAAACTCCGCAAGATACGAGCCATCCTGTCCAGTGATACCAGTAATAAGTGCTTTCTTCATTATTTCGATCCTCGCTGTTTAGCTCATAGCAAGTTAGCTCATGGCTCAGTCCTCTTGCTTCTTTGATTCTGCTTCTAGCCTTCTCATTCTGGCTAGATATTCAAGAAAAAACGCTAAGAAAAGAGCGGCTAATAGTCCAACAGCGGCTGCTATGAGAAGAATTCGCTTTGTGTTTGGCTCGATTGGCTTAGAGGGGACTCCTGCTGTGCCAACCGTTTTTAGCTGGCGTGTCTTAGCGGCGGCTAATAGTTTTACTGCTTCATCAGGAACGCTACGGATATTTCGATATTTTCCGGCAGCAACATCATAATCTTCCATAAAACCTTCCCACTCAAGCTCTTTCTCACTCAATTGGGTCCAAAGTCTACTTAAAGCAAGCCTATTTTCTTCGATTTTTTGCTTAA